>Ga0102944_1002452_pt1 | contig 10855 bp, 10 predicted proteins | sample SalPonD_shore_MG_FD_78172 | JGI IMG/M metagenome (GOLD analysis project Ga0102944, IMG submission 78172) | Salt pond soil microbial communities from South San Francisco under conditions of wetland restoration - Salt Pond MetaG... | ecosystem: Environmental > Aquatic > Marine > Intertidal zone >... | reverse complement strand
GTGCACGTCACAACGGATCTCTTCGATCTGCAGATCAACACCCACGGCGGCGGGATCATTTCGGCGAAGCTGCGCAGGCACGCAACCTCCTCGGACGATCCGTCACCGTTCGCCCTGCTCAAGCCGGCAAACCCCGTATTCGTCTCCCAGGGTGGATTGGTCGGCAAGGACACGCCGGCGCCGGGTCCGAACGCCGACTGGAAAGCGAAGCAGTCCGACTACCGGCTCGCGAAGGGCGAGGACAAGCTGGTGGTGCCTCTGACATGGACCGGACCGGACGGTGTCACGGTCACGCGGCGCTACGTGTTCACCCGCGACAGCTACGAGATCGAGGTGGAGAACCACGTCCACAACGGCTCCGATACACCCAAGTCGTTCTACCAGTACACACAGCTGCGCCGCGGGGCCGCCGGCGGCGGCAGCAACATGTTGAGCGCCCATCGCAGCTACACCGGCGGCGTGATCTACAGTCCGCAGGACAAGTACCAGCAGGTGGCCTTCGACGACATGAAGGACAGCCCGCTGTCGAAGGATATCAAGAACGGCTGGGCCGGCATTACGCAGCACTACTTCGTCGCTGCCGTCATCCCGCCGCGCGATGTGACCGGTCACTACTACACGCAGGTACAGGGCAACGACCGGGTGATCGGCATCACCCTGCCCTGGCAGAAGGTCGCCAAGGGCGCGGACGCCACCTTCTCCGACGAGCTATACGTGGGTCCGAAATCCCAGGACCGCCTGGCGGCCGCGGCCAAGGGACTGGAGCTCACCGTGGACTACGGCTGGCTGACCATCATCTCCAAGCCGCTATTCGTCGTGCTCTCCTGGATCCACGACGTCATTGGCAACTGGGGCTGGTCGATCATCATCCTGACAATGCTCATCAAGGCGGTCTTCTTCAAGCTCTCGGAGACCAGCTACCGCTCCATGGCGCGCATGCGCAAGCTCCAGCCCCGCATGAAGGAGCTCAAGGAGCGCTACAGCGACGACCGCGAGAAGATGAACCAGGAGCTGATGGGCCTGTACAAGACCGAGAAGGTCAATCCGCTCGGCGGCTGTCTGCCCATCGTGGTCCAGATCCCGGTTTTCATCGCGTTGTACTGGATGATCCTGGAGACCGTCGAGCTGCGCCAGGCGCCGTGGATACTCTGGATTCACGATCTCTCCTCGGCGGATCCCTACTACGTGCTGCCCATCATCATGGGTATCACCATGCTCCTGCAGCAGCGCCTCAACCCGGCGCCCATGGATCCGATACAAAAGCGCGTGATGTCCATGCTGCCGGTGGTATTCACGTTCTTCTTCCTGTTCTTCCCGGCCGGACTGGTGCTCTACTGGATCACCAACAACAGCCTCTCGATCCTGCAGCAGTGGGTGATCACCCGGCGCATCGAGGCGGGCGAGGACACCAAGGGCGCCAAGCCGGCGAAGGCCAAGAAGCTCAAGACGGAGAAGTGACGACGGTGCGCCGTCGATGAACGCATCGGCGAGAGACACGATCTGTGCCGCGGCCACGCCGCCCGGGCGCGGCGGAGTCGCCGTCGTGCGCGTCTCCGGCCCCGCCGCCGCCGCCATTGCCGCCGCCGTGCTCGGTGAGCTGCCGGCGCCTCGCCGCGCCGGCTTCCGCCGCTTCCGCGACGGCAACGGTGAGGTCATTGACGAGGGCATCGCGCTCCACTTCCCGGCGCCCAACTCCTTTACCGGCGAGGACGTGCTCGAGCTGCAGGGCCACGGTGGCCCGGTGGTCGTGGACCGCCTGCTCCGGCGTCTGCATCGGCTGGGCGCGCGCCCGGCTCGCCCCGGTGAGTTCTCCGAGCGGGCGTTCCTCAACGACCGGCTGGATCTCGCCCAGGCGGAAGCCGTCGCCGACCTGATCGATGCCGGCAGCGAGGCGGGCGCCCGGGCGGCGATGCGCTCGCTCGGCGGGGCGTTCTCCGGCGCGGTAACCGACCTCGCGGACGCCCTGACCGCGCTGCGAGTCTATGTGGAGTCCGCCATCGACTTCCCCGACGAGGAAGTGGATTTCCTCACCGACGGCGAGGTCGCCCGGCGACTGGCGGCGCTCACCGGCCGTCTCGAGTCGACGCTCGCCGCCGCCCGCCGCGGCCGCGTCCTGCGCGACGGCATGACCGTGGTTATCGCCGGCCTGCCGAATGCGGGCAAGTCGAGCCTGCTGAACGCGCTCGCGGGCGAGGAGACCGCCATCGTCACCGAGATAGCGGGGACCACCCGGGACACGCTGCGCGAGCGGGTCGATATCGATGGCATGCCGCTGCACGTCACCGACACGGCCGGGCTGCGCGACAGCGGCGATGCCATCGAGCAGGAGGGCGTACGGCGCGCCTGGTCCGCCATCGAACGCTGCGACCGGGTGCTGCTGGTGGTGGACGACCGGCAGGGCGTCGGCACCGCGGAGCGGGCCATTGCCGAGCGCCTGCCCCGGGGCGTGGGAGTGACGCTCGTTCACAACAAGATCGACCTGAGCGGCCGTGCACCGGGCCTGGTCGCGGACGACGACAGCCAGGGCGTGGCGATCAGCGCGCGGCAGGGCCTCGGCATGGCCGCGCTGCGCGACCACCTGAAGCAGACGATGGGCTATACCGACGCCGGCGGCGAGTTCAGCGCCCGGCGCCGTCACGTGGATGCGCTGGAGGCGGCCGCGGCGCATCTGGACGCCGCACGCGGCCACCTCGAGGGCGCCGCCGCGGGCGAGATCGTGGCCGAGGAGCTGACGCTCGCCCAGGGTCGGCTCGGTGAGATTACCGGCACGGTCACCAGCGATGACCTGCTCGGGCGTATCTTCGCCTCCTTCTGCATCGGCAAATGACTCTGAGAGACTACACTTTGGCCGCACCGGAGCGAGGGTGATAATCATGGACTACCAGCAGGCGTTCGACGTCATCGTGGTCGGCGGTGGTCATGCCGGCACCGAGGCCGCGCTCGCCTCCGCGCGTATGGGTGCACGCACGCTGCTGCTGACCCAGAACATCGAGACCGTCGGCCAGATGAGCTGCAACCCGGCCATCGGCGGGATCGGGAAGGGGCATCTGGTGCGCGAGATCGATGCCATGGGCGGCGCGATGGGCCGGGCCATCGACCGCGGCGGCATCCAGTTCCGCACCCTGAATCAGCGCAAGGGCCCCGCCGTCCGCGCCACCCGCGCCCAGGCCGACCGCACGCTCTACAAGCGCGCGATCCGCGCCATCGTGGAGTCACAGTCCAACCTGTCGCTGTTCCAGCAGGGCGTCGACGACCTCATCGTCGAGGGCGGGCGCGTGCGAGGCGTGACAACGCAGATGGGCCTGCGTTTCCGGGCGCGCGCCGTGGTGTTGACGGTGGGGACGTTCCTCGGAGGTCGCATCCACGTCGGTGAATCGAGCTACCAGGGCGGTCGGGCCGGCGACCCGCCGGCCAACGCCCTCGCTGAACGGCTGCGGGCGCTGCCATTCCGCGTGGACCGCCTGAAGACGGGCACGCCGCCTCGCATAGACGGCCGCTCCATCGACTTCTCCGCGCTCGCCACCCAGCCGGGCGACGAGCCGGCGCCCTACTTCTCCGTGTGGAGTGAGGGCGACGAGCACCCGGGGCAGCGGCCGTGTCATATCGCCCATACCAACGAGGCGACGCACGACCTGATCCGGGATGGCCTGGACCGCTCGCCGATGTACAGCGGTGTGATCGAAGGTGTCGGACCTCGCTACTGCCCGTCGATCGAGGACAAGGTGGTGCGCTTCGCCGACAAGACCTCGCACCAGATCTTCCTGGAGCCCGAGGGGCTCGACACCCACGAGGTCTACCCCAACGGCATCTCCACCAGCCTGCCGTTCGACGTCCAGTATGCCCTGGTGCGCACTATTCCGGGTCTCGAGAACGCCCACATCACACGGCCCGGGTATGCCATCGAGTACGATTTCTTCGACCCGCGGGACCTGCGACCGACGCTCGAGACCGCCTTCGTCGACGGGCTGTTCTTCGCCGGCCAGATCAACGGCACCACCGGCTACGAAGAGGCGGCGGCGCAGGGCCTTGCGGCGGGCGTCAATGCCGCCGCGTCGGTACAGGAGCGCGAGCCCTGGACGCCGCGGCGGGACGAGGCCTACCTCGGCGTGCTGATCGACGACCTCACCACGCAGGGCACGCGCGAGCCCTATCGCATGTTCACCAGCCGTGCGGAATACCGGCTCCAGCTGCGCGAGGACAACGCCGATCTGCGACTGACGCCGGTGGCTCGCGCCTATGGGCTGCTTTCGGACGCGGAGTGGGAGCGCTTCGAGTGCCACCGCGAGGCAACCGAGCAGGAGCGCCAGCGACTGTCCGAGGTGTGGCTGTCTCCCCACCGGCTGACCGAGGCCGACGGACGACGTGTCCTGGGGGCGCCGCTCGCCCGCGAGCAGAGCCTCGCCGATCTGCTGCGCCGGCCGGAGGTTGATTACGAGTCCCTTATGACATTGCCGGGTGCCGGCCCGGGTGTGACCGTGCCCAGGGTGCGCGAGCAGGTCAGCATCCAGGCGAAATACGCCGGCTACCTGGAACGCCAGCGCGAGCAGGCCGCCCGGGCCGACCGCTACGAAAGCGTGCGCCTGCCCGAAGACATGGACTACTCCCGGGTCGCGGGACTGTCCAACGAGGTCCGCGAGAAGCTGCTCCGCCACCGGCCGGACACCCTTGGCCAGGCCTCGCGCATCCCCGGCATGACGCCCGCGGCGATCTCGCTGCTGCTGGTTCACCTGAAACGGGAGGGGGCGCTGCGGCGCAGCGCCTGACGGGCCGATCGACGCGGCGCTGACCGACACCCTCGCCCGCGGCCTGGAGGCGCTGGATCTCCCCCATGACGCCACGGTACTGGAGCCGCTGGCCGCCTACCTTGACCTGCTGCAGCGATGGAACGCCGCCTATAATCTGTCGGCGATCCGCGATCCGGGGGAGATGGTCGTACGCCACCTGCTCGACAGCGCCGCCATCCTGCCCTGGGTCCGGGGCCCGAGTGTGCTGGACCTCGGTTCCGGCGCGGGCCTGCCGGGCCTGCCGCTGGCCCTGCTCGATCCGGCGCTCCGGGTCACGCTGCTCGACGGCAACGGCAAGAAGGCGCGGTTCCTGCGGCAGGTGGTGCTCGAGCTGAGACCGGGCAACGTGGAGGTAATCCACGAGCGCGCCGAGCGCTGGTCCGACCGGCACCGTTTCGATACCGTCACGTCGCGGGCGTATGCGGATCTGGCGGTCTTCTGGGCGCACGCGCAGCCGCACCTCGATGCGGGTGGCGCGGCACTCGCCATGAAGGGCCGCCATCCGGCCGACGAGTTGGCTGCGCTGGCGCTGCAAGGCGTATCATGCGACGTTCACGGGCTGACCGTCCCGGGCCTCGACGCCGAGCGTCACCTGGTGGTTCTGCGGCCGACGGAATCGTCGAGCCCGGACTGACGGCACGCGTCGCCGCCGACCGGTACCGTCTTCGCACAGGGAAATGCCATGAGCCGAATCATCGCCGTTGCGAACCAGAAGGGCGGGGTGGGCAAGACCACCACCTGCGTCAATCTCGCGGCATCGCTGGCCGCCAACCGCCGCCGTGTGCTGCTGGTCGACATGGACCCGCAGGGCAACGCGACCGTGGGCTGCGGCGTGGACAAGGATGACCTCGAGGCCACCAACTACGAAGTGCTGATGCGCGAGGCGGCGCTCGCCGACGCGGTGGTGCCGGTGGCCGACGGCGCCTTCCGCCTGCTCCCGGCCAACGGCGACCTCACCGCCGCGGAGGTTGCGCTGATGGCGGCAGAGGGCCGAGAGCGCCGGCTGCGTGACCTGCTCGCGCCGGTGGCGGTGGACTACGATCACATCCTCATCGACTGTCCGCCCTCGCTGAACATCCTCACCGTGAACGCGTTGGTCGCCGCGCACCGCGTGCTCATTCCGATCCAGTGCGAGTACTACGCCCTGGAGGGGCTGACCGCGCTGCTGAACACCATCAGCCGCGTGCAGCAGACGGCGAATCCCGACCTGGAGATCGAGGGGCTGCTGCGGACCATGTTCGATCCCAGGAACAACCTGGCCGGTCAGGTGGGCGCGCAGCTGCTGCAGCACTTCCAGAGCAAGGTCTACCGGACGCAGATACCGCGCAACGTCCGATTGGCCGAGGCGCCCAGCCACGGCAAGCCGGCGCTGCAGTACGACCGCAGCTCGCGTGGCGCCATCGCCTACATGGCGGCGGCCTCGGAGATGCTGCGTCGGGAAGGCGCGGCCGGTCGCGTGGCGAATGCGGGTTAGGGGGAGAGCCAAGCGATGACGAACCGACGACGCGGCCTGGGCCGGGGCCTGGATGCCCTGCTGGGCGGCATGCCGGAAAGCGAGCAGGACGAGGCGCGCGCGGCCGCCCGGGGCGAGTTGCGGATGCTGCCCGTGGACCTGCTCGACCGCGGACGCTTTCAGCCTCGCACCGAGTTCGATCCCGAGGCGCTGCAGGAGCTGGCCGACTCCATCAGCGCGCAGGGTGTGGTGCAGCCGATCGTGGTGCGCGAGGTCCCCGGCGAGCGCTTCGAGATCGTCGCCGGCGAGCGGCGCTGGCGGGCCGCGCAGCTCGCGGGACTCGAGGAGATCCCGGCGCTGATCCGGGAGATCGCCGACGAGACCGCCATCGCGGTCGCGCTGATCGAGAACATCCAGCGCGAGGATCTCAACCCGCTGGAGGAGGCGTCGGCGCTCAAGCGCCTCACCGAGGAGTTCGGTATGACCCACCAGGCGGTCGCGGACGCGGTTGGCCGCTCCCGTGCCAGCGTGTCCAATCTGCTGCGCCTGCTCGAGCTGGCGCCGGAGGTCAAGGCCCTGATCGGCGAACGCCGGCTGGAGATGGGGCACGCGCGTGCGCTCGCGGCGCTGGACACCGTCCGTCAGGGTGAAGTGGCGCGCCAGGTTGCCGCCAAGGGCCTGTCCGTGCGCGAAACGGAGGCCCTGGTGCGACGCGTGCTGGAGGGCGGCGGAGGACGTCGCCAACCCGCGCCCACCGACCCCAATATCCGCCGGCTGCAGGAAGATCTCACGTCCCGGCTGGGCGCGAGCGTGAATATCATGCAGGGGCGGGGCGGCAAGGGGCGGCTGGTGATACAGTACAACAGCCTCGACGAGCTCGACGGCATCCTGGAACACATCCAGTAAGCCGACAATCAGGGGACCGGTGCATTGCTCGGCCCGGCGTGTGCCGCGGTGCTCGAACGGCGCCGCAGGCAGCGGCCGCGCGCGGCCGTATTTTGTGTTGAACCCTATATGCCTAGTCTCTATACTTGGGCGCGCACTGAAAAGGGGGCGCGGCCGGCCACCGTTTCGGCTCGCCTGCCAAGCGGTTATCGGATCGAAGGGAGTGGTCGGCAGCCGGGCACGGCGGCGCCCGACAAACGGGCCCGGAGGCGAGCCTGAATGCATCCCCTCTCCCAACAGAATGCGAGACGTGCGGCCTACAGGATCCTCGGGCTGCAGATCGTGGTCACAGGCGCGGCTGGAGCGCTGTTTTTTTTGTTCGCCGGAAGCCCGGCGGGCCTGTCCGCGGCCGTGGGCGGAGCGATAAGCGTCATCGGCGGCTACATTCAGGTGAGGATTGCATTCGCGCGGTTCCTCGATAACAATCCGCGGCGCACCGCGGCGGCCTTCTACCTGGCCGAGGGCGTGAAGATCGTCGTGATAATGGCGCTCTTCGTGCTCGCCCTGAGTCGGGCCTCGCTGCCACCGCTACCGATGATCGTGGCGTTCGGTGCGACATTATTCGTTTTCCTGGCGGCATTGATCATGCCGTCGCCCGGAGAGAGGCAGGGTTGATCCGACATGGCTGAAGCTGAAGGCGCATCGGGGTACATTCAGCATCACCTGCACCAGCTGACCTTCGACCGACTGGTGGAAGGCGCGAGTGGCAGTGGCGGCGGCTTCTGGACGCTGCATCTCGACACGCTGTTCGTTTCCATCGTTCTCGGGGCGCTGTTCCTGTGGGTCTTCCGGCGCGTCGCCAAAAACGCCACCAGCGGCGTGCCCGGGCCGACACAGAACTTCTGTGAGATCATTCTCGAGTTTGTAGACCAGCAGGTCAGGGATACGTTCCACGGGCGCAGCGAGCTGATCGCGCCGCTCGCGCTGACGCTGTTCGTGTGGATCTGGCTCATGAACTTCATGGACATGATCCCGGTCGATCTGCTGCCGCGTGCCGCCGAGGCGGTCGGCATCTCCAATTTCCGTGCCGTCCCGACTGCGGACCCGAACATGACGTTTGCGATGTCCCTGACGGTCTTCGTGCTGGTGGTGTTCTACAGCATCAGGATCAAGGGCGGTGTCGGATTCGCCAAGGAGCTGTTCCTGCAGCCGTTCGGCAAGTGGCTGCTACCGTTCAACTTCATACTCAAGGTCGTCGAGGAGCTGGCGAAGCCGATTTCACTCTCTCTTCGTCTGTTCGGCAACCTCTACGCGGGCGAGCTGATCTTCATTCTGATCGCGCTGTTCACGCTGCAGGCGCACGTGGGCCTCGGCGGTGGCGCACTGTTCATCACACAGCTGATCCTCGGCGTCGTCTGGACCATTTTCCACCTGCTGATCATCACGCTACAGGCGTTCATCTTCATGATGCTCACCATCGTCTATCTGAGCATGGCCCACGAAGATCACTGATCGGCTCAATCCCTAATCCGCAACTGAAAACCCATTTGGAGGAACGATGGAAATTGCACCCTTGATTGCGAACGTGCAGGGACTCACGGCCATCGCCGTCGGTCTTTTGATCGGACTTGGTGCCCTGGGTACGGCAATCGGCTTCGGTATCCTCGGCGGCAAGTTCCTGGAGGGCTCCGCGCGTCAGCCGGAGATGATCCCCACGCTCCAGATCAAGCTGTTCATCGTTGCCGGTCTGCTCGACGCGGTGTCCATGATCGGTGTCGGTATCGCGCTGTTCTTTACTTTCGCGAATCCCTTCGCGGCGGCGGTGCAGGCGGTCGCGGGCGGCTGATCCACGGTCGGGCCGACCGGAACGGTTCGCAATACCGACACTTCTAATCCGGGGAAGTTGACTGTGCATATCAACGCAACACTGCTCGCCGAAGTCATCGTGTTCGCGATCTTCGTGTGGTTCGCGATGAAGTTCGTGTGGCCGCCCATCACCCAGGCCATGGGGGATCGGGAGAAGAGGATTGCCGATGGCCTGGCGTCGGCGGAGCGCGGTGAGCACGAACTCGAGCTGGCGAAGAAGAAGGCCTCCTCGATCATCACGGAAGGACGGCAGGAAGCCGCCACGGTCATTGAGCAGGCCAACCGGCGCAGCAACGAAATGATCGAGGAAGCCAAGGAAACCGCCAAGGAAGAGGCCGAGCGCGTGCATGCCCAGGAACGCGCCCAGCTCGAACACGAGGTGAACCAGGCCCGCGCGGAAATGCGTCGGCAGTTGACCGAATTGTCCATCACGGCGGCCAGCCGCATCCTCGAGCGCGAGATCGATCCCAAGGCGCACGAGGCCATGCTCGAAGAACTGGCCCGGCAGATATAGGGCAACGCGCGATGGCGGAAGCAATCACTATCGCAAGACCGTATGCCGAGGGCGTGTTCGCGCTCGCCAAGGAGCACGGCGACTTCGACCGTTGGTCGGAGATGCTCGAGGCGGCTGCAACGGTTGCCAGCGATGCGGACATGAAGGCGCTTACCGGCACGCCGCTGGTGGATCGCCAGCAGCTCGCCGATTTGTTCATCGAGATCTGCGGCGAGCGCCTGGACGAGCAGGGTCGGAATCTGGTCCGCTTGCTGATCCACCACCGGCGTCTCGACCTGCTCCCCACCATCGCGGCGCACTACAAGGCGCTGCGCAACGAGGCCGAGGGGGTCGTCGAGGTTCAGATAACGACAGCCCGGCCGCTCGATGATGCGCTGCGCGCCAAGCTCGTCGACGGTCTGGGCCGGCGTCTCGACCGCAAGATCGAGGTGACCGTGGAGGACACGGACGAGCAGCTACTCGGCGGGGCCGTTGTGCGCGCCGGAGACCTGGTAATCGACGGCTCGGCACGTGGTCAGCTCAAACGCATGACCTCGGCCTTGAGCCCGTAAGGGGATAACGCACTATGCAATTCAATCCGTCGGAAATTAGCGACATCATCAGACAGCGCATCGAGAACTTCGAGGTCGTGGCGGAAGCCCGGTCCGAGGGCTCAGTGGTCACCGTGACCGATGGCATCGTGCGGATCCACGGGCTCGGCGACGTCATGCAGGGCGAGATGCTCGAGTTCCCGAACGACACCTTCGGCATGGCGTTGAACCTCGAGCGCGACTCCGTCGGCGCCGTCATCCTGGGTGACTACACCAACATCAGTGAGGGCGACAGCGTCCGCTGCACGGGGCGCATCCTGGAGGTCCCGGTCGGCACCGAGCTCCTGGGCCGCGTGGTGGATCCGCTGGGCAACGCCCTGGACGGACGCGGCGAGATCAAGGCTGACACGAGCTCGCCGGTGGAGAAGGTGGCGCCCGGCGTCATCGCACGGCAGTCGGTCGACCAGCCGGTGCAGACGGGTCTCAAGGCCATCGACTCGATGGTGCCGATCGGCCGCGGTCAGCGTGAGCTGATCATCGGCGACCGCCAGACCGGCAAGACCGCCGTCGCCGTCGACGCCATCATCAATCAGAAGGACTCGGGCATTAAGTGCATCTACGTGGCGATCGGCCAGAAGGCCTCCTCCATCGCCAACGTGGTGCGCAGGCTCGAGGAGCACGGCGCGATGGAGCATACCATCGTGGTCGCTGCCTCCGCCGCCGAGTCCGCTGCGCTGCAGTACCTGGCGCCTTACGCCGGCTGCGCGATGGGCGAGTACTTCCGCGACCGCGGCGAGGATGCCCTGATCATCTACGACGACCT
>Ga0102944_1002450_pt1 | contig 10862 bp, 10 predicted proteins | sample SalPonD_shore_MG_FD_78172 | JGI IMG/M metagenome (GOLD analysis project Ga0102944, IMG submission 78172) | Salt pond soil microbial communities from South San Francisco under conditions of wetland restoration - Salt Pond MetaG... | ecosystem: Environmental > Aquatic > Marine > Intertidal zone >... | reverse complement strand
GCCGGTGAACCGCCGCGGGCGGCCGGGAATAAATCGTGGCACGCGGTGTTTCACCGGACAGGCCGGGGACATCGAGCGGCGCGGTGCCGGGTTCCGTGCGCAGCGGATGGTGATCATGCCGAGCGCCCCGGCGCGGCACGGCAATTCGCTGTCGTGCTCCGGCGGACGCGCTCGCAAGGAGGTAGCTTCGATGCAACGCACGCAATCCATTTCGACGGCCACGGCGGCGCTGATCGGTTCCGCCGCCGCAATGCTGCTTGCCATGCCCGGCGCGGCGTCGGCGGCGGGCGTTATGCTTCAGGTCCGCAGCGACGAGCCGGTCGGCGAGCACGTCACCGACGGCAAGGGCATGACGTTGTACCTGTTCGAGAAGGACGAAGACGGCCGCAGTCACTGCTACGGCGCCTGCGCGGATGCCTGGCCTCCACTGCTGGCCGACGGCGATGTGTCCGCAAACGGCGCACTCGATGCGGACAAGCTGTCCACCGTCGAACGCAAGGACGGCTCGCGTCAGGTCACCTACGGCGGCTGGCCGCTGTACTACTTCGTCAAGGACCGGCGGCGCGGCGACACCAGCGGCCAGGAGGTCGAGGGCTTCGGCGCCGAGTGGTACGTCGTTGCACCCTCGGGGATGAAGGCCGAGGCCGAAGAGCACGAGGAGGAAGAAGACGAAGGGTACAGCTACTGACGCCGTCTCGGCGCCGCGGTGCGGTGCCCGCGCTTCGGCCGGGCCCGCACCAGTTTCACTCCCGCCGGGGCGTCCGCGCTAGCCGAGGATTGCCACGGCGGACACCTCGATCAGGAATTCCGGGCGGCCGAGACCGTGGACGATGACCAGGGTGTTGGTCGGGTATTCCGGGCCGGGCAGGTGGCGCCGGCGGGCGTCCGTGCTCGCGTCGCGGTACGCGCGGTCGACGATGTAGGTCGTCGTCTGGACCAGGTGATCCAGGCTGCCGCTGGCGGCCTCGAGCACCCGCGCCAGGTTGCGCCAGACGCGGTCGGCCTGGGCGTCCGGATCGCCCACGCCGATCGGCGTGCCGTCGTCGTCGACCGCGACCTGCCCGGCGATCCGCAATTGGCTGCCCGCCCGCGTGGCCTGGGCGAAGGCCAGTGATTCGTTCCATTCCTCATCCTGCACGCGAACGCGGCACTTGTTCGAACTCATGATGGCTCCCCGCGATATCCGTCGGCCGGCCGACTCGTCGCAGCCTGACCGGCGGTCGCCGGTGCCGCAAGTCGCACCCCGGGCGCCGCAGGCGGTGACGTTCCGCGCGCGTCCGCGATCCGTGGCGATGGCCCGGGGGCGGGTCGTTGTGCCTGCCGCTCGAATACTGACGCCGGCCGGGGTGCGGATGAGGACGCCGGCGACGTCAGCCGTCGTTCACGCGTGCGCCGCCGTGATGACGAGCGCCGGCATGTTGAACGCGATGCCCCCGTCCGGCTCGACGAAGGGCTGCAGCGATTCCTCGGCGGCTATGGCAAGCCGGTCGAACTGCGCGTCATCGAGCAGCCCGCCGAGCGTCCAGGCGCAGGCCCGCTCCGTGGCCACCAGTGCGCGGATCGAGTCGAAGCGCACGGTGCCGTCGTGGCGCGTGATCCGGGCGGCCTCGAGGCCCGCCTCGACGCAGCGCGCGCGCAGCAGCGCCGGGTCGCCGCTGGCGAACGGCGCGCGCATGGAAGTGGCCACTTTCTCCCCGAACAGGCGATGCAGCAACTCGGTGACCACGGCGTAGCCGGGCGAGTGGTCGACGGCGTCGCACACCGCGACGGCGAGGTGGCCGCCGGGACGCAGCACGCGCCACATCTCCCGCAGCGCGCCGGCCTGGTCTGCGAAGAACATGAATCCGAACTGGCTCACGACGGCGTCGAAGGTCGCGTCGGCGAACGGCAGCGCCTCGGCCGTGCCGTCGTGCCACTCCACCCCGTCGCCGTTGCGCCGCGCCACGGCCAGCATTTCCGCGGACGGGTCGATACCGGCGACCCGGCCGCGGGCGCCGACGCGCCCGACCGCAGCCAGGGCGAGCGTGCCGGTGCCGCAGGCCACGTCGAGCACGTGCTGATCCGGGCCGACGTGCGCGGCGTCGGCCACGACGCGGCACCACTGGCGGAACAGCGCGGGCACGAACAGCGCGTCGTACACCTCGGCCGGCGAGCGGGCCGGGATCGAGTCCATCATGGAGTCTGTCGAAGTGCTCATGGCTTGTCTCCCGGGGTCGGGTGAACCGCGGCGGCGTGCCGGGCGTCGCGGGGCTATGCTTGCCCCGACGGGGCGGCGCCGCGCGCACGATGGCGCGGCCTCGGATGGAGTCTGGGAGGGTCGGTGAACACTAGCCATGATCGCCTTGCCGAATCGCTTGACGGATCGTCCGACCCGGCGCGGACGTCCGCGGAAAGTGCGCTCGACGTGGCGGGCGGCACGGATCCGCTGTCCGACGTGCTCGAGACCGTCCGTCTGCGCGGTGCGCTCTTTTTCGTCTGGGAGCCTTCGTGGCACTACGCCACGAGGGTGCCGGAGGGCAGCCGTTTCGGCGGCTTGATCCTGCCGGGCGCGGAACGGATCGTCTCCTACCACATCGTCACCGAGGGGCCGTGCTGGGGCGCCGTCATCGGCGAGGATCCGGTGCGCCTGGAAACGGGGGATATCCTCCTCCTGCCGCATGGCGACGCGTACTGCATCGCGAGCCGGCCGAGCGCGGCGACACCGGCAGAGGATCCGGACGAGATCGAGTTCTTCCGCCGCATGGCTGCCGGCGAGATCCCGCCGGTGGTGGTTGACGGCGGTGGCCGGCGCGAGCGCAACCGGATCATCTGCGGTTTTCTCGGCTGCGAGCGGCTGCCATTCAATCCGCTGCTCGATACGCTGCCGCGCCTGATTCGCGTTCCGGCGGCGGCCGGGCCCGACCCGCTGGCGGGCTTGGTCGGGTTCGCGCTGGACGAGTCGGGGCGCGGGCAAGAAGGCGAGCGCTGCCTGCTGCTGCGGCTGAGCGAGGTGATGTTCGTCGAGGTGTTGCGCCGCTACCTGCGCAGTGCGCCGGCGCAGGACAGCGGCTGGCTGGTCGCGCTGCGCGACCCGCTCGTGGGGCGTGCGCTCGGTCTGCTGCACCGGACCCCGGAAGCGCCGTGGACGCTGGGCGGCCTCGGGGCTGCCCTCGCGACGTCGCGCTCGACGCTCTCCGAGCGCTTCGCCGAGGCGGTCGGAGAGCCGCCGATGCAGTACCTCGCGCGCTGGCGCATGCAACTCGCCGCGCGGCGTCTCGCGGACGGCCCGGACAAGGTGTACGCGATCGCGCGCGCCGTCGGCTACCAAACAGAGGCCGCCTTCAGTCGCGCCTTCAAGCGCCGGGTCGGCGTCAGTCCGAGCGCGTGGCGCCGCGGCGCGCGAGGCACGCCGGAGGCTTGGGCGGGAGCCGGCCGCGGGCCGGCCGGGCAGGGATACTCCCTGGAAGATTAGTTGCCGGACGCCCGGTCCGGGTATGGTAGACGGGGCGCGAGGCCGGACGGCGCGACAGCGCGCGCTCCTTGTCCGGTCCGCCGGCAACGGATCAACGACTGGAGTCGCGGATGAATGCACCTGATCAGGGCGCGGGCAGCGGCCTGCGCAACATGTCCCGCAAGAGTGATGACGTCGCCGAGTACTACGACGACTGGGCGGACGAATACGACCGGACCTTGGCACAGTGGCGCTATGAGGCGCCGGAGCAGGTTGCGAACCGGTTGCGGGCCGTTCTGGCGGAAACGGCGACGATCCTCGATGCGGGTTGCGGCACGGGCCTGAGCGGGAAGGCGCTTACCCGTGCGGGGTTCGCGACGATCGATGGCATGGACGTTTCGCGCCGGTCGCTGGAGATCGCCGGGGAGACAGGTGCGTATCGCTCGCTTCAGCAGGTGGATATGCAGAAGCCGCCGTTGCCCTACGCGGACGACGCGTACGACGGCTTGGCCTGTGTCGGCGTTCTGACCTACGTGCCCGACAGCGCCGGCATCCTGCGCGAGTTCTGCCGCGTCCTGAAACCGGGCGGATCGATGGTCCTCACGCAACGCGACGACATCCTGGAAGAGCGGGATTTCGCCGGCACGTTGCAGCGGCTGCAGGATGATGGATTCATCAGCGGGTTCGACATCTCCGTGCCCATGTCCTACCTGCCGGAAAACGAGGAGTTCAGCGACGAGGTTCACGTGCACTACATCACGTGCACCGTTGCCCGGGGGCGGTAGCCGCGCCCGCGTTGCCGAGGCGGCTGCGCGCGAATGCGCGTGCGACGGAGCGCCCGAACAGGGCGACGGCGGCGTCGCAGGGAAATGCCACGACGGCATACAGCAGCCCGAACAGGAGCAGCTGCGCCGCGGCCGGACCCGCACCGGGTTCCACGAACTGCGGCAGGAACGACAGGAAGAACATCGCCACCTTCGGATTCAGGATCTCCGTCAGCGCCGCCTGGAGGACGATGCGGTGCCCGCCGGCCACCGGCTCGACCGGGGCCCGCTCATCTTCCGTCGATGCGCGTGCCCGGATCGTGCGGATACCCAGGTAGACCAGGTACGCCGCGCCCGTGGGCGACGCTGCGCGTGAGCACGAACAGGTTCGAGGGGCCGGGCACGGCGGCGACGGCCAGTGCGGCGGCGATGAGCAGGCTCAGTGTTCCCGGGCTCGTCACAGGGCTCGCTCCCGTCATGCGGCTCACCGGGGCCGGGAGTATACGGCTCCTCCCCGGGGGTGCGTAGCCCGTCATGCGCGGCGCCGGAACCCCCCGGTACGCGGCTCCGGCACCGGCCGGCCCGCGGCCGACGCTCAGGCCGCCAAGCGCTCGATCTTCTCGCGGGCGCTCGCGACTGCCTGCCGGCCGGTTTCCTCGCCCAGCGCCAGGCCCTCGGCGCGGGTAAGCGTCACGTCGTCCACGCCCAGGAACCCGAGCATGTGTTGCACATAGCGTGCGGCGAAGTCGGCGTCGGTGCCGGCGTACTGTCCGCCGCTGGTGACGAACAGGTGTGCACGGGTCCCGTCGATCAGGCCCTCCGGTCCGCTCTCGGTATAGCGGAAGGTCGTGCCCGCACGCGCGACGTGGTCGAACCAGGCCTTGAGCGTGGAGGGCACCAGGAAGTTGTAGATCGGCACGCCGATGACCAGCGTGTCGGCGGCGAGCAGCTCGTCGACGAGCGTGTCGGCCAGGGCGGCGGCCTCGGCCTGCTCGGCGGTCCGCTCGGCGGGAGCGGTCAGCGCCGCGCCGAAGGTGGTCTGGCCCAGATGGGGCACTGGCTCCCGGGCGAGGTCGCGGCGGATCACCCGGGTCCCGGGATGCTGGCCGCGCAGGCGCGCGACGAACTCGTCGGCGAGGAGCGAGGACTGGCCCTGGTCGCTGAACAGGCTGTTGTTGAGTTGCAGGATTGTGTTCATGAGCTTGGTTCCGGGTTGGTGCGTGTGTGCGTATGCGTATTGAACAATTCATGTGCACGATGGAAAATCAAAAGTTTTCGGAATCACTGATCGAGTGAGTCGATTACATGAGTGGACCTCGGGTCACGCTGGACCAGTGGCGCGCGCTGGTCGCAGTGGTCGATGCCGGCAGCTACGCGCGCGCCGCCGAGCAGCTGCACAAGACGCAGTCGACCATTAGCTACGCGGTGCAGCGCATCGAGGAACTCCTCCGCGTTCCCGTGTTCGGCATCGAGGGGCGCCGTGCCGTGCTCACGCCGGAAGGGCGCGTGCTCTATCGTCGCGGCAAGGCGCTGCTGCGCGACGCCGAGCGCGTGGAAGGTGCGGCCGCCTCGCTGGCCGAGGGCTGGGAGGCGGAGCTCAACCTGGCCGTCGAGATCATCTTCCCCACGTGGCTCCTGCTCCAGTGCCTCGCGGACTTCGCCGCGCAGGCACCGGATACGCGCATCGAGCTCTACGAGTCGGTGCTGGGCGGCACGGAGGAGCTGCTGCAGCGCGGGCGCGTCGACCTGGCGATCGTCTCGCGCGTGCCGGAGGGCTTCGTCGGCGACCCACTGATGGAGGTGCGTTTCGTCGCCGTAGCCGCGCCGTCTCACCCGCTGCACCGGCTCGGGCGCGAGCTGACGTTCGACGACCTGCGCGGCCACCGCCACCTGTTCGTGCGCGACACGGCCACGCGCCGCAAGCCATCGACCGGCCACGAGATCACCGAGACCCGCTGGACCGTCAGCAACAAGGCCACGTCGATTCGCGCGGCCTGCATGGGGCTCGGCTTTGCCTGGTATGCCGAGGAGCTGATCCGCGGCGAGCTGGCGGCCGGCGAACTCGTGCCGTTGCCGCTGCGCGAGGGCGCCGAGCACTGGGGCACGCTCTATCTGGCCTCGGCCGACCCCGACGCCATCGGACCGGGCACGCGACTGCTTGCCGGGCTCATTCGGGCGGCCGTGTCGCAAGTGGAGTCGGTTTCGTAGGCCCTGCCGTACCGCTGCCGGAAATTGCCATAGGTCAAGTTTTGCGGGATTTGCTGCGCCTTCTAGCGCGCAGTTGACCTATAGGTGCCGAAGGTGGCGCGCGTTCGCAACGCGACGGGGCCGTGCCCGCCGTGTGAACCGTACGTGGCGCCGGGAAGGAAGGTGCCGAGGCCTTTGCGATGGACCGCAGCGGACGATCTCGCGATGTGTGGCAACGGCGCGGCCGGCCTGGCGCAGCCCGTACCGATCCGCGGTACTGCATTGCCGCTTGGCACGCAATCTCCCCGTCGTACCTCGACGGCGATTCCCTCGATAACTATCAACAAGTACCGCTAGGGAGCGTTCCACGGAGAACGCCCGATGCGGCGTACTGCCATGTGCAGGGGAGCACATCATGAACCGACGCGAATTCCTGAGTCTCACCGTCCATACGGCGATCGCGGGCGGCGCCCTCGGCGCCGTGCCAGCGGTCTGGATGCGCCAGGCCCACGGGGCGCCGGCCGCGCTGGGACTGGCCGATCCGGCGGCGCAGCCGAAGTTCGTCGAGCTGGCGCCGAATGCGCTGGATCCCGCGTTCCTGTTCAAGGACCTCAACCAGGGAGGGCGTCCGGCCTGGCTACCGAACTTCAGTCTCCAGGTCGCCGAGACGATCCAGCAGACCGGCCTGATCGATCCGAAGAACGGGAGGCGCCTGAAGACGCGGGTCTGGGGATACGGTCAGGACACGGTGTCGTGGCCCGGGCAGACGTTCCAGGTGATGAGCGCGTCGGCCGGCGGCGCGGACGAGACGCTGGTGCGTTGGGCGAACGAGTTGCGCGGCCAGGATCATCTCCTGCCAGTGGACACGAACCTCCACTGGTGCTATTCGCTGCACGGCGCGAGCTCCGCGAATGGCGTGGACTACCGCCAGTTCAGCATCAAGAAGGACGGGGTGCCGATCGTTCCCCATCTGCACGGCGGGAACACCGACTACCAGTACGACGGAAACCCGGAATTCTTCTTCAGCCCCGACGGCACGGTCAGGGGACCGCAATGGGACTTCGTCCCCGGCGGCTTCACCAACGCCTTCCGCTACAACAACGCCGTGCCGGCCGGGAACCTGTGGTATCACGATCACGCGCTCGGGCTCACGCGGCTCAACGTGTACGCGGGCCTGGCCGGATTCTATTTCGTGCGGGATGCGTTCGACACCGGAGCTCCCGACAACCAGCTCGGTTTGCCGGCCTTCCCCTACGAGCTCGCCTACGCGATCCAGGACCGGATGTTCGCGGACACGGGCGCACTGTTCTATCCGGCGCTCCCTGGCGACCCCTTCTACGACGACTTCATCCAGGGCGAGGGGGCGATTTTGCCGCCGGACCTGTTCCCGAACGGCGGGCCCACGGCGCTCGCCGAGTTCTTCGGGGATCACATCGTGGTCAACGGCAAGATCTGGCCGAAGGAAAACGTCGAGCCGCGCAACTACCGCATGCGCCTGCTCAACGGGTGCGACTCGCGCTTCATGGTCCTGCAGTTCGTGGCCGTCAACGCCGGCGATACGGACTTCACCAATGCGAGTGCACCGCTGCCCTTCTGGGTGATCGGCGCCGACCAGGGTCTCGGCACGCCCCGACAGACCGACACGCTCGTGTTCGAGCCCGGGGCCCGCTATGACATCGTGGTCGATTTCTCGCAGGTGCCGGTGAACAGCCGCGTGATCATGAAGAACATCGGCGGCGACGAACCATTCGGCGGCGACGTGCCAGGTCCGCTGGCCTTCGGCGAAACGGACCGCGTGATGGCGTTCGACGTCGTCGTCCCGCACTCCGGTGCGGCCGACAGCTTCGATCCAGGCAATCTCCCCGCCTACGGCGGTGTCCCCGGTCCGGCGACCACGCGCAGGGTCGCGTTGTTCGAGGGTACCGACGAGTTCGGTCGGCTGCAGCCGCTGCTGGGCACGGTGGCGGACGACATCACCGGCTCCAATGTCGCGACGGCCTACACGTGGTTCCAGGCGACGACCGAGACGCCGACCAACGGCGGCACGGAGATCTGGGAAATCTACAACTTCACCGCGGATGCGCACCCGATCCACCTGCACCTCGTGAACTTCGAGATTCTGGATCGACAGACGTTCGAGTACGACATCACCGGCACCCAGACCACGGTGCAGCACAATGGCGCAAGCGGACAGGTGCCGGAGATCTCCAACCTGCGCAACTTCACGTCGGAGCCGTTCCGGCCGGAGTACTACGAAACCGCGCCCAGGGACATGGTGGTCGCCTTGCCGGGCGATCCCGATGATGCCCCGGCGAAGGGCCAGATGGTCCGAGTTAAGGCGCATTTCGACAAGCCGGGCCGGTACGTCTGGCACTGTCACATCCTCTCGCACGAGGATCACGAGATGATGCGCGTGCTCGAGGTCGTGCCGGCCTGATCGCGCCGTAACTTCACCTCTCCACTGCCGGGGCCGCCCGCTGCGGGCGGCCCCGGCGATTCTGCGAGCGCACGACTCCGGGATGTGACGGATACCGGCGCGCCATGGCTTCTTGCGCATGCAGGGAACGGTTACCCTGTGCGCCCCTCATGCATGTACCGGGCCCTGATGTCGCGCCGACCTTGCAGGGGCCGTTTCCGTTCGTCCTCGGAGGAGAGTCCCGCCAATGCAGAACTTGCGTGGAAGCCTGCTGATGGTCGCCGCGATGGTCGGCTTCGCCCTTGAGGACATGCTGATCAAGCAGATGGCCGGCGCGATGCCGATCGGGCAGGTGATCGCGCTGATCGGCTGTGGCGGTGCCATCAACTTCGCCACGCTGGCGCGCCTGAACGGTCGGCGCATCGTCTCGCCGCACGTCCTGTCGCGGCCGGTTCTGCTGCGCAACCTGGGCGAGATGATCGCCTCGGCGAGCTTCGTCGCGGCGATCGTGCTGACCACGCTGTCGAGTGCGTCCGCCATCCTGCAGGCCACGCCGCTGGCGGTGACGCTGGGCGCCGCGCTGTTTCTGCACGAGCCCGTGGGCTGGCGGCGCTGGACCGCGATCACCGTCGGCTTCGTCGGTGTCCTGCTGATCATCCGGCCGGGACTGGGGGGCTTCACGCCGGCTTCGCTGCTCGCTGTCGTCGCGGTGGCCGCCATCGCGTTGCGCGACCTGTCGAGCCGGGCCATTCCCGCCGACGTATCCGGTGTGCAGCTATCGACCTGGGCGTTCGCGTCGCTGATACCGACGGGACTGGTGATGATGCTGGCGATGGGGACCCCGGCGGCCGTGCCGGGGGCAGCCGATGTCGCACGCCTCGCCGGCGCCTTCGTCGTTGGCGGATTCGGCTACTACGCGATCGTCGGCGCAACGCGAACCGGGGATGTGGCCGTGGTAGTCCCGTTCCGCTACTCGCGCCTGGTCTTCGCCATGGTCCTGGGCGGCATGGTGTTCGGCGAGCGGCCGGACGGCCTGATGCTCACGGGGGCGGTCCTGATCGTCGCTGCAGGCCTGTACACCATCTGGCGCGAGGCCCTGGCACGACCGCGCCCCGTGCCGGAGTGCGCCTGACGCGGGTGTGACACGCACGGGCCACGCGCGTGACGCGGCGACGCGGCGAAGGGCGCCAGGCCGGGCTGTCGGGCAACGCGTGTCGCCCGGCGAGAGCATGGCCGTGCCGGGCCGCGCAAGAAGGGAGTCTCGCGACGCGGGTGCAACGCCCGCAGACCCGCGTGGAAAGCCCGCCCCTGACACACCGTCGCGGGCAGGTTCCGAGAACCCCTGCTATAGAGGGTTATTACAAAGACGATTACCGCGGCCGGGAAGGCCGCTGCGCCGGGCGAGACTGCCCAAGGACGAGAGATGGAAATCCGGGCTGGTTCCGGGCTCGCGCGTGCGGTCCGACCGCTCGCCACGGCCCTGTTCGTCCTGGCGGCGCCCCTCGCCGCGGCCGATTGCCTGCCGGTCGCCACCCCTCGGGCCGACACGATCGACTGCACCGGCACGGACACGGATGGTGTCCTCGGCCTCTCGGGCAACGACACCATCTCCATCCTCCCCGCGGCCGAGATCGTGTTGCAGTCGATGGGCATCGCCCCCTTGCCAATCGCCATCGACGGCGGTTTCGGCGACGACACGATCACGAACGACGGCACGGTCAGCGTCGAGTCGACCTCGAGCGAGTCGGACACCGCGATCTCGCTCAGCCTGGCCGGAGGTGACGACGTCGACGCGAGCTCGACCGTGGAAGCCGCGGCGACGGGCATCGCCGGCGGTCATGGCAAGGACCACGTCACCAACAACGGGGCGCTCTCGGCGGGCGCCACAGCCAGTGTCGACAACGTGTCCGTCGAGGCGAACCTCATCGATCTCTCCCACGCGGACACCAGCACGACGGTGCGCTCGACGGCCGTCGGCATCGACGGCGGAGATCTCGGTGACGCAATCGAGATCGGCGCGACCGGCACGGTGGATGCGAACGCGGCCTCGACCGGTCACAGCGTT
>Ga0102944_1002449_pt1 | contig 10865 bp, 12 predicted proteins | sample SalPonD_shore_MG_FD_78172 | JGI IMG/M metagenome (GOLD analysis project Ga0102944, IMG submission 78172) | Salt pond soil microbial communities from South San Francisco under conditions of wetland restoration - Salt Pond MetaG... | ecosystem: Environmental > Aquatic > Marine > Intertidal zone >... | reverse complement strand
GAAATCATACACGTCGAGTTGGTGGGGATGGTCGGTCGGGATCATGCTGACTTCCTCATCTGCAAGGGTTTTACCTGGAATGTGTTGAAAGGTATGCATTTTTGCCCAAAGAAGCAAGCGATAAGATCCTGTATTATCAGTAAGTTACGACTTTTTCAGTAGACCCTAATTAATGGTTTCAATTATCTACACTACTAATCCCGAAACTGATATTCCCGGATATGGGTAACGCCGATCGCGGCTCCAGTGCTATCATTCTCTGCATTCGGTCGTTCTGTCAGGTACAGACGATTCGCCCGGGTCGCAAGTATCCTGGCCGTGGTCTGATACGATTGAATAAATGCTCCCCCTGATGAGAGCAGGTGCACGGTCCGGTGTCCCACCCCGGGATCGCTGAGTTCAGCCAGCAGATACTGCCGGTGCTTTCCGGTGATGACATGCAGTGATTGTACTCGCGTAAAGGAATACAGAGAATTCGTAATTTCCTCTCGTGAACTCAAATGCCCTAATTCCGTTTGTTTACTTTTGGTCCAAGGAATCACCCCCGGATATTTTTCGCAGTCAAAGGTGTGGAGCAGTTGCATGGACCCCCCATATACAAAAATCCGGTATGGGGTGCCAAGGGAGACATACATGGTGCCGTCTGCTCCCAGGGCGAGTCCCCCGCTTTCGAGAATCTTACGGTTCACTACATCATAGAACTCAGGGACGGTCAAACCGGTCTTGAACTTCTCACGTTTGTTATTTTGACCCAGGATATATGAGGTGAGATAGGGAGAGTGCGCTCCTAACATCACCAATAAGCTATCCCGAACCAGAAATTTGGAAGCACCTCGGGTAACCGGAATAGTGAGATTCTCACCCGATATATCCTGCTCCTCCTGAAGAGGCCGGGACTTGATGAACGTGGTTCTATCCGAGTAAAATAACTGCCGGTTAGCAATCCACAAGTGGATTGGCAAAATATATTCGCCGGGACCCATTCCCTGATGGCCTATGGGAGTGACCTGTGTAAAGTCACGATTCACCCGCTTAATCCGGCGGGCATACCTATCGGTGATATATAAGTCCCCCGCCCGGTCAAATACCCCATCAAAAACATATGCCGATAGACTGGTGTCCGGAAGCTGGTAGGTCCGCACCAGCTTAAAATGGGTATCCTGAAACGGATCCGAGTGGTCGACTGTTTTTTGCTTCTGGCAGGCAGATAACCATAGCACTCCTATAGATAACAATATGGCAAAACGACATTTGTGAAGTGATCTCATTGAAGAATCATCTTTTCCAACAGCCATTTATCAGTTTATGAGAAAGACTACCAGTTATATTGAGAGTTCTCTGATTAATTCCTGATTTTGGTCTTGGAGCCTCCAGACGGCTCAATTTTTCAGTATCGCTGTGAAAAAACATACTTTTGTGTGACTCTTTACAGCCAATCAGGCTGTTGCCAGCCCAATTGGGCGCACGTAACTCACCCCTAGCTTAGGCTGGGCTCAGCGCCAAGAGAGTCCGCGCCCGCTTGAGATTAAACCCGATACACATCACTACGATTTGTGCGGTGTTTCGCGCCAAGGTGGTATACCGCGTTTTAAGATAGCCATAATCATTCACCTAGGTCGCAAACACTCGCTCGACCCGGTTGCGAATCTTCGTTTTCTGCTGGTTTTTCCGCTTTTGGGTGACACTCAACGGGCGATTCCGATACGCCTTGTCGAAGATCCCACAATGCACCCCGTCCGCCCGGAGTGGGTGCTTCCGGTCGGCTTTCGCGTACGCTTTGTCGGCAAACACGCTCTGCTCGTTCTGGTGAGTAATCCGTCAAATTCCGTGGAATCATGCACGTTCGCCGGCGTCAACGTGATGGTCTTGATCAGATCTGATTCCAGATCGATGCCAATATGCGTCGTATACCCAAACGTCGTCTTGTCTCGTTTGGGCACAATGGTGAAATCCGGATTGCGACTCGAGTGTGCCTCTTCGGTCTGCCAGTCGGTGCGCGGAGGCCGAGAGGGCGCCGGTTTAATAGTGGCGTCAATGAGCGTCCCTTTCTCCACGATCAAGTCGTTGGCCGCCAACTGGTCGAGGATCGCCTGAAAGATGTCCGCCAGGACCCCCGTTTTCTCCAGCCGGTTGCGAAACCGCCAAAACTTTTTTCATCCGGGACCTCCTCATCGAGGAAGAGCCCCAAAAAGCGTTGAAAGGAGAGCTGGTCATTCAGCGCAGTTTCCAACCCCGGATCACTCAGATTATACCAGGTTTGTAACAACAAGCCTTTGAAGAGTCAGAGCAGATCCCTTGTCGGGCGTCCCCAGCGGGAGCCGACATAAGCAGACTACAGGAGGTCCCGGAGTGGCGGCCAGTCAATCAAATCATTAATCGGATCTAAATAGATTTTGGGTTGGGTGCGCATAGTGAAAATCTGATCCATGAGATGCCTCTGTCGTTTGGAAGTGCCGATGATAGCCATGATGCCGAAACTTAGCTAAATTTGCTCCAATCTAGCTAGTAGGAATAAATCAGATTTGGTAATGTAAATTCATGTTCGCAGTATCAGTAAAGAAGTGATAGGAAGAAGCCATCGATACCTCCAAATTTGTGACTACGACATCACCAAACAGAGGAGATGACCAATGGCTTCATCCCAAGATACGGCAGCGTATGAGCAATGACTATCACAATTTATCGCCGAACCGGATCCCTTACAGGCCATGCTGGAATGGATGACGACGCAGATGATGCAGATCGAGGCCACGCAGAAGGTTGGTGCCACCAAGGACACCCATTCGTTGGAGCGGAACACCTACTTTTCCGGCACACGGGTCCGGCGCTTCGATACGCGGTTGGGCACCATATATCTCCTGGTCCCCAAGCTCCGCAAGGGTGGCTATATTCCGTTCTTCATCACCGCCAAGAAGCGATCAGAACAAGCCTTGATGGAGGTGGTGCAGGAAGCCTTTATCAGTGGGGTCTCCACGCGCAAAATCGAATGGCTCGCCCAGCGGTTAGGCATTGAGAATATCTCGGCCGGGCAGGTCTCTGCGATCAGCCAGGAACTGGATGCCCAGGACCACGCCTTTCGCACCCGCGCCCTTGAGGCGGAGTATCCCGTGCTCTGGGTTGATGCGCTCTATGAGAAAATTCGGATCAACCATCGCGTCCACAACCTCGCCGTCCTCGTGGTCATGGGCATCACGCGGGCCGGCACGCGGGAGGTGCTGGCCGTTGAACCGGTGTACCAGGAATCGCAGGACCCTATCAGGCGTTGTTTAGGGATTTGAAACAGCGGGGGCTCCAGCGTGTCTGGCTCTGTGTGTCGGATGCCCCTCAGGGCCTCCAGACCGTGATTCAGCACGAATTTCTTGGGTGCTGCTGGCAGCGGTGCAAGGTCCACTTCATGCGGAATATCCTCTCCAAAGTGAGTCCCAAACAGCAACAGACCGTCGCGTAACGCCTCAAACAGATCTGGTATCAACCGGACGTGGGAACCGCTCGACGATACGCCGACGCCATCCTGGAGGAGTATGAAGCGACTTTCCACGAAGCGATGGCCCTGTTGGAGCCGGGCCTGGAGGACAACCTGCAATATTAGGCGTTTGAGCACCTGGATGCCCGGAAGGTCAGTTCCACGAATATCCTGGAGCGATTCCACCGGGAAATTCGTCGGCGGTCCCGGGTGGCGTCTCCCTTTCCGAGCATGACGTCCTATCTGCGGCTCATTACCTGTTATTTGATTGAATATGCGGAGGGCTGGAGCACTGGCCGTAGCTATATGAGTCAAACGAAAATGACAGACCAAGCTGAGACCTTATTCAAAGCAGCATAGGGGGTAATTCACGGCATCGTCACAATAAATTGCGAACTCTTCTTGACACAACCTCAGATCTAGTAGGAATAAATCAGAAAACTTGATTATTTATTTTGTTATTAACCAGGATTTAAAAAAATTTAATTATAGCCCAACCACTGATAGGAAAATATTTTTACGAACTCTGGATCTATACTCGAGCGATAGAAGTAAACAACATCCCCCTGGGATACTCCTAACACCGACATTGAACTGTTATAGGTATGTATGATCCGGCCATCTCTCAATGATACGATCTGCAACATATGTAAAAAATGCATTCCCTTGTTTTTTTCCATCGGGGTATAAAAATCCACCAGCAATGCCTGCTGATTCTCATGCTCTATGAGCCAACAATGATTCACGATCGTAGCCGCCCCAATAAGGTACTTAAGCCGCCGCCTGTTTTCAAGTTGCATGACATGATTATATTTCTTTTTGCTCCATGATATGAAATACTTATTGCCGTGCAAGCTGGCCTGCAGATTGAATTGGCGCATTCGCTTGACTGCCAAACTGTCATCGACTTCCTGAATCCGGAAGCTGGATATGACATACGGTGCTACCGGTACCACATATAAGGTACCAGAGGAGTCAAAGACGATACCCCCTCCATCAGCGTGACGAGTTACTATTCCGTAATAATCCTCAAATTTCAGGAATTTCTTGAGCAGTTTTACCTGTCCATTCCCCTCCAGCTTGTAGAGGCTAACATACGGTGTACTGCTGTTCAACACAGCAAGATAAGGAAACCGGACTGCAAAATTCCGTCTCGCAGCGGTAGTCGGGATCACATAGGTCTTTCGTTTTTGTCCCAAAGAACCACCAGGCAGTCTTACGGATTTAATGACCATATTCGAACCATCAGAATAATACAGCATCTGTTTATCAATGGTAATATACCAAGGATTCACATACTCACCTGGCCCAAGCCCTAGCCTACCTATCTGTTTGAATTCATGCAAAGGCGGAGACGTTTGGAGGATACGCCTGGTATTACCGGTGGTTAAATAGATATGGTTCGGTGACAAAATTTCAAAATCTCGAGGACCGGGTATCAGATCGCCATCTAAAGAGTCTGGGATTATATAGGTTTGTAATAGTTTAAATGCCTTATTTGCATCAAATGCTTGAATTTCTGGATTATTTTGACAGCTTATTAAGGATATTATAACAAACACATTAACAATAATTAAAAATCTAGTATACTTATATTTTTTACTCAACAGGATATCCCTTCTTTTGCCAATCTTCAATACCTCCAATCATAACATAAACTTTCTGAAATCCTATTTTTCGGAGGAAATAGGATAAATTTCTGCTTAAACCACAAGCCTTCGAATCACAGTAGGCTATAATTGTACTGTCATAGTTAATCCTGTTAAATATCGTAGTGTTAAGATCACTCAATTTTAACGTAGGTGTAAATGGAAAGGAATAAGAATTTGGGATATGTTGTATTTGGTAAATCTGTTTTGGTCGTGCATCTATGAAAATTGCTTGGTTATTTTTCCATAGGGTATAGGCAATATCGTTCGATATCATTTTTTCTGAAGGAATCGTATCAACTGGAGAATTCGTTACCTTCTCTATAAAGAAAAAAGTGAATATTGCCACAGCAAACATAATAAATAAGGTTTTACCTTCCCTAAACAGATGACCCAACATTTTTCGTAATAATTTTATGTTCATTGGAAACCTATATTTTTTTTAAGGAATATATTTAGGTGGCCTTCTATTACCATCTTAAATACACCTTGATCGACAAGATTGACCCATCCTGAAGTGCATTATACACTTCAGGATGGGCAACTTTATTTTTAACAAGTAATCATACACCAATTCGAAGTATAACTGGGCGCACAATAAAAGACAGCCCACATTTCTCCGTCCCTCGGCTCTAAGTAGTAATCACACTCATTATTCCGTACCTCCGTACACTGGTAGTCCCAATGGTCTGGAGGCGGCAATTCGGCATTCGCTACTGATCTTGCGGCAAATAACCCAAGAAAAACTCCTATTATTGCTGCTACTGCTGATTTAAAATAATTCATACCACTACCCTTTCTTTCGCTCATATATTATCGTTGATTAGTAAAGACTACAAACGTATAGTAAAAACTCTAAATAATTGGTAACCTTTTACTCTCTAACTACTAGAATTAACGCGTCAGTCAATAATCTATTAATAGATTAGATAAACCCACTTGTATATAACAAATAGGGAGTATTTTTATTAAAATAACTATATTTAGATACTTTCAAAACTGCCATCGTATAAAAAAACCAATGAAAAATTATTAGTACAGTCCGAGTCACCAAGGGTATAAATGGTTATTACCTGAAATACTAAAGAGCGTGCTCTAATGTATAAGTCTATTATATTATGCATGAAACTATTTTTGTTTTTTCATGATTTTATTTTCTATAAAACGTTATAGGAAGCGCGTATGTACAATAAAGCTAACTCCTTTTATTATCATTTTTTACTGACTGATTTATTAATTAGCAAGTTTCATGCCTATATTATTTTCATTAAAGTAAGTCGTTGTAATCGCATAAGTTATAACAATAATAAAAGCAAATAAATTTATTGTAGTGCAATAAAGTGCATACTATCCGGACATTTTGTATTGTACAATTTGTATTTAAGTTATTGTTATCATTCTGATTATAACTAAGGCATTAGTTCATGCAACTTAGTGAGTTACATTGCATGGTATTATTTATCTTTTACAGTATTTTAAATAACTGAATTTAAGAATTAAAAATGGTTCGATGCACAAAATCATAAAATTTTTTTTGATTGGAATTGTTAATGTTAAAATGCTTCCCTAATTCCTGGATATTTCTAGATCCTATTTTAGTGAACCCGAATTCACACAGCTCCTGTAGTTGATAACGATTAAAATCTCCCTTACGATAAGGTTTATAAACCTCTCTCCAGAAATCTTTTTGCTCCCAAACAATCGCTTCATACAATGTAAGGACGTGGCTTGATTGCCCATTATTCTTAATTTTTTTCTGTGCCCGAATCTTCGAGGGGAAATGTTCGGGGCGAATTTCCGATAGGTCACTGCTCTCATAGAATGCATTCAATACCACATTATGTAATTCCCGAACATTCCCCGGCCAGGGATATTGGATTAATACTTTTTACAGGTCTGGAGTGAAGACTTTGTTTACGGGTTGTTTGAAGTTTTCGTACTGAAGAAAGTAGTTGGCTAACGAGAGGATATCTGCCTCACCACGATCGCGTAACAAAGGTACATGCACATGATGGACCATCAAACGATAGTAAAAATCCTCCCGGAATTGTCCAGTAGTGACTAAATTTTCTAAATCTTTATTCGTGGCAGCCACCAGCCGCACATGTACCTGAATAGGGCGATCTGCACCTACTGGAGTCACTTTTTCAAATTCTAACACCCTGAGCAACATCGCTTGCACTTCTGGTGTCAACGTCTCAATCTCATCTAAGAAAAGCGTGCCGCCATTGGCTTGTAGGAACGCTCCTTCTCTGTCGGTGACAGCACCAGTAAAACTCCCCTTTCGGTGTCCGAACAATTCGCTTTTCACCAATTCATTCGATTGCAAATGTGCACAATTGATGGCATAGAATGGATTTGTCGTATCAGAGCTGAGAACATGCAGTGCCCGAGCGAACAGTTCCTTGCCCGTTCCCGTCTCCCCTTGTATAACTACCGGATATCCAGTTCGTGCGTATTGCTCCACGCGCGATATTGCCTGGATGAGTAAGGGACTCTGTCCGATGATGACTAAAGGTAAATCGGTTCCCCACCGCTTAAGTCCTTGGTGGTACATTTGATATCGGAGGTACGTAGTGCGAAATATTTCCCTAAATCGGTGAAATACCTGTTCATTTCCATCTCTTCTTCGACAGAATACTGCCAATCCCCAATCATTTCCAGGTAATTGAACACATACTTCTTTGAGCTCCTGAGAATCTGAATCTCCTCTGGCCAGATGGATCATCCGATCTCGCTCTCCCGTAAAGATTCTCTCAGCATCTACAGGGATAGTCATTCTGCCATTCTTCTGCTGGATTTCTTGGGCAAAGATGCCTAAATACTCTAAACTAAGAAATAAATAGTTACTGGCGACGTTAACCAAATATTGAAGCAGATCTGGCTCATCTATTGTACCCTCAAGTACTTTCCGAATGAGACCTTTAAGTTTCTGCATTTGTATAAATCCTTATAAATCATTTATTTGTAAAAATATCTCCCACGTAAGCAGATCGTATGTACTAATAAAAATCGTAAAAGGTTACCTGCTGCACACACTGTTCTAAGTTACTTCCTTTATCAGATTAAAGTATTTTCATTTGATATTACAGAGCAAAGTCATAAGCAAAAAAGAATATGAGTCATCAAATGAACTCATTTATTCGGTTCGCCTCCCTATACCATTGAAAAAATCTATCTATCCCCTGCTCAATCGATGTCTCAGGTTCATAGTCCAAAATTTCCTTCGCTTTACCAATATCTGCATATGTATGCTCTGCGTCTCCGGGTTGTGCCGGTAAGAATTGCTTTTCTGCCTTCTTACCAAGCCTTTCCTCCAATAACGCTACCAATTCAATGGTTGAAACAGTTTTTCCCCCGCCCAGGTTTATAATTTCGAATCCCCCCATAACAGATATTGACTTTATAAGTGGGTTAACTATGTCTGTTATAAACGTAAAATCCCGTTTACACTGCCCATAGTTAAAGAGTGGTACTACCTCGTTTTGATTGATTAACGTGGTAAATTTATGGATCGCCATATCAGGGCGTTGCCGTGGACCATAAACGGTAAAAAAGCGAAAAGCATAGATATTAATATCGAATAAATAATGGTAATTATAGCAGAGTAATTCTCCTGATCTCTTTGTTGCCGCATAAGGTGAAATGGGTAAGCTGATCTTCTCATCTTCGACATAAGGAACGTTGAGATTATTTCCATACACCGAAGAAGAGGACGCAAATATAAATCTCCTAATCTTATATTTTCGGCACATTTCAAGAAGGGATAGAGTACCTGCAACGTTAGTACGTTCATAACTCATTGGATCAGAAATTGATGGTCGTACACCGGCCTTTGCCGCAAGATGTATGATTAATTCAAAATTGCCATTCTGAATAATTTTATCCAGAGCATCAGTATTTAGGATATCCTCCTCGTAGAGCCGGTATCTTGAATACTCTAACGCCCTTTGGATATTATTCACTTTTATTTGGCGGTCATAACAATTGTCGAAATTATCAATAATCGTAATTGCATGCCCTTCTGTCAACAAGGCTTCTACCACATGCGAACCGATAAATCCCGCACCCCCTGTGACAAGAATATTCATTACATGTTTTCTCTGTTCTTCTTATTAGTCCATACAATAGAATTACAGATAAATCGTTTTATGATTCAGTTTAGTATTGAACGATTTCGCATTTAAATAATGATGACTGCTCCCTGCCATGAGAATTGATACAAATATATAATTTATTCATTTTTACTAGTACATTGTTCTGTTGGATTCGAGTGACATGATCAATATTCTTACTGTCTCGATATAGCTTCGCCACCTCACTCACACGTCTCTAAAAAATCAGAATTTGTATTCCCTCCCGAAATAAGGAAGGACAACACATTATGAATTCTCGATAAAAGACAACTCAAAGTACTCAATGACGGAAAAATTGGAAAATATTTACGGCCTTCATTACCTTCGTTTTTTATTCAATCGGCAAAATGAATCAAACTACTATTTCTTCTACCGAAGGGGGTCGTTATCTACCGGTACTTCCGTCAATGTTGTGCCTGTCGTTTCGCTTGGTAAAAATTTTTCCGGTTCCCATCCGTCACCGTATTTCCAAGACTAAATAGAAGTTGTGGTACCAACGAATGCCGCGTATTAGCACTCAACAAGATACTCCAGGTACGCACAGTGATATAACGTTATCACCGGTGCATGTTAGTTATTGTAATGATATTCAGTTTATTGTTGACTGTCAAGAAAAAAATCCTTTAATCAGGTTTAAATTATAAATATGGTACTTGCGAAAACGTTTAATAGCTATCTACACCAAACAATTGCCGTGATCGTAATACCTAACATCCACCGGGACCGCGGAGGTTTCGGCGGATCGGGCCGAGGCCGGCAATTCAGACGAGGACGTTTCCGCCCCGGGCGTGGTCCGGCGGGACCGAATGAACAGCACCAATCCGACAATAATGACAATCAACAGCAGAACAGTTGTGAGTTTTTTCATATGAAAGCACCATTGGTTAAAATTTAAGACTGTGTATGGTCAGTATATTCTTACGAAATATTATGCACATCAGCATCCACCTGGCAAGAGAAAATACGATAGCACAAATCCTGATCCTGGTATAATCAGAACGAACCGCCTGTCAGAGATCAAAATCATAGATTTTGTGCATGAGAGTTATCCTCAGTCAAATTGTTCCTTCGTTGCCATCCGGACATCAAATGGTTTGTTCAACACCCAATCTGTTGCACCTTCCCAAATCCTGGAACCCCTTCTCAACTCTTTCAACTGACACAGCTGGATAGTTGGGAATCCATTCTTTTGTAGGACTTCCAACTCGTTCAGATCATGACCATAGAGCCGTATTTTAAAAAATGTGTCACACATCCCTTATTCGATTGTCTTATTATATGAGAATGGGCAAGTATCACACAGGAGAGGATGCGATGAGACACATAAAGACCCATATTTTATTTGCGTATATTCATGATGAAGTACCGAACAACCGTCTAAAAACTATTCAAACCCATTTACACACCTGTACAAAATGTTCCCAAAAATACCAAACGTTGTTGGGTAACATCCAGTTTGTTCTCAACCAGTTAGAAAAACTAGAACCAGTTTATATCCCCCAGGATTCTTCCTATCATAAACTCTCCCAATTCCTTCATCGCCAGAATTCAGGTGAGTAATTAGAACTGCTTGGGCAGGTGAATGGCATACTCATAGATTTTCATGCCCACAAAGCT
>Ga0102944_1002448_pt1 | contig 10867 bp, 13 predicted proteins | sample SalPonD_shore_MG_FD_78172 | JGI IMG/M metagenome (GOLD analysis project Ga0102944, IMG submission 78172) | Salt pond soil microbial communities from South San Francisco under conditions of wetland restoration - Salt Pond MetaG... | ecosystem: Environmental > Aquatic > Marine > Intertidal zone >... | reverse complement strand
TTCCCGCCGCCATTGAGCATGAAATCTCCCATATTCTTCCGCATTATCAAAAGATTCCTTATAGATCTCATAATCAATATAATAATAAAGCCTAAAATCTTTAGAAGTATCATTCTCCAATGTTATTTTGAAACTTTCAGAGAAGGGCATAGGAAACCAGCAATTAAAACCTTTTCCATTTTGTGGACTCATTTGAAGCGGGAGAGAAACAAAATTTTCCCTTTCGGCGTGTCCCATTCCAAAAAAATCCCCGAGGGGAACTTCTACACTTGGAGTATCTTCCGTCTCCCCATCCCAATACATTCTTATAATTACATGGCGAAGATAATTTTTAGAAAAACTCATACATGTACACCAAATATGAGTTATACATCCACTCCCTTCATATTCTCCAAGTATAACGGTTTTTCCAGGATCAATATCAATCCAATCATGATTCCCCCCATATAAATCATAGCTGGAGAGTCTTCTTCTTTTCACTCCATCTGGTCGTAGTTTGGCTATATCATTCAAACTCGATTTTCCCAACTTCATATTAATATTGTTCAACCTATAAGTTTTAAAGTTTATTCTATTAAAATAATTAAGAAGAAAAGATTTAAGATACTTATAAAAAATATGAAAATTGTAATCTTCGCACCTCATCCAGATGATGAATTAGTAGGAGCTGGAGGGAGTATTCTCAAATGGATGGATGAGGGAAATCGTGTTGAAATTATTTATATTTCTGATGGAAGGGCAGCTTATACTTTTGAAAAACGAATGGATCACTTAATTGAGACTGAGAAAACTCAGATCTCGGAAGATGATTTAGCAGGTATTCGTATGAAAGAAATCGATAAAGTGATTAAATTTTTAGAGATTCCTCAAGAAAGCATCCATAAATTTAAAATACCAGATCAAGAGGTCATGGATTTTCAAGAAACAGGTATTGAAATGTGTAAACCAATTATAAATGATGCTAATCGAATCGTTGCTCCTAGTAATAACAATGCACATAAAGATCATCAGGCAACATTTAATATTGCCTCAACTGCCGCAAAAGAACTCAATTTAAAAGATATTGAGTTTTATATTTACGCTTTATATGTGAGCATTGATGCTCCTAAAGAAAAGCAAGTTAAAATTGATATTAAAAATTATAACGATAAAGTGTATCAAGCATTACAGCTGTATGATTCTCAAAAGGTTATATCAACGGTGAAAGCGAGTTTTGAGAGGATGAAAAAGAAAAAACGGGAACGGTTTGGGGTCTTTAAATTAGAGGATTTAGGGAAATATAAAAATTTCTAAACAATTCTAATTTTCTTATGGGATTATCAATTTATTATAGTGATCTAAAGAAAACTTGATAATCTATTATGAAGCAAAATAAAACTTTTTGAATTAAGATTAATTAAAATCCATATTCAATAACCTTATTAAGAGAATTAAGATAAAATGTCTAATGAAGAAGATTCAAAATCTATAGTAGTAATTGGTATGGGTTACGTTGGAATTCCTATGGCAGCATTATTAGCTGATGTACCAAATTTTTACGTAACGGGAATCCAGAGAAGATCACAAAGAAGTGGGTGGAAAATCGATTGGTTAAATGCGGGGAGAAACCCATTTGAAGGTGATGAACCCGGATTGGATGAATTAATTGCACGCGTTGTAAAAAATGGAAAATTTCATGTTACTTCGAAATATGACTGCGTTGATGATGCTGATTATGTCCTTATAGATGTCCAGACCCCCATAGATCTTTATACAAAAATTCCGATGTATGAATCGCTAAAAGAAGTATCCGAAAGAACGGGTAAACATCTAAAGAAAGGTGCAACGGTGATTATCGAGTCAACAGTTGCTCCAGGAACTACGAACAATATTGTGAAACCCATTCTGGAAGAAGCAAGCGGAATGAAACGAGGCGAGGATTTTTATCTAGTTTTTTCATTTGAACGCGTAATGCCTGGAAAATTAATTGAATATATAACTGACTTTCCAAGAGTTATCGGCGGGGGTTGTGACAAAGCTAATGAACGCGCTAAGTATTTGTATGGAAAGGTTGTGAAAAAAGAGCTTCAAGTTACAGACACTCTTACAGCAGAATTAACAAAATGCATAGAAAATTCATACAGAGATATAAACATAGCTTTTTCCAACGAGATGGCATTACTTTGTGAAGATTTCAATAGAAATATCTTTGAAATTATAGAATTAATTAATCATCGACATGACCGAATGATGCATATGCCTGGATCAGGGGTAGGAGGGCACTGCTTGACTAAAGATCCTTTCCTTCTCCTTTATGGACATGATGCTTATTCTGAAAGAAATTATAAATCCCGAATTAAAATTGTCCCTTATAGTCGAGAACTCAACGATTTTATGCCTAATCATATGGTAGAACTTATGGAAGATGCATTACGCCAAGCACGTAAATTTGTTGACAATATAAAAGTCACCTTAATGGGAGTTTCTTATAAAGCTGATACTGATGATACTCGAAACACACCAGCTAAAAATATAATTGAATCTTTAATGAAAAGATACCATTCACATAATATTATCTATATTGCTCATGATCCGTATGTGAAAGAACGAGATTACGATATGACAGAATTAACTGATGATATAAATAAAGCAGTATCAAATTCAGACGTCCTGCTTTTCGCAACTAATCATAAACAGTATTATGATTTAGATTTAAAAGAGATTAAGGAGAAGATGAGAACGCCGATTATTATTGATGGTAGAAATATATTTAAAAAAGAAGTTACAGAGGGCAAGGGATTTATTTATCGCAAAGTGGGGGAAGGTCCAAGTAAGTAATACCCCTTAAAAAAATACTCTAAGATAGATTTTTGATTAGAATAAAAAAAGAAAAAAATTAATTAAAAATAGGTTGCTCTAAAATTTTTAGATTGATTATTTGAATTACTTCTTTTTCATTGCTTTTCCACAGCAAACAAAACCTTCTTCAGTACATGCGCCCTCTTCAGCGCAATCACATGCTTTAGTTACAGTTAATTCTAAACCACAATCAGAGCAAATAAAAACATCATTTTCTTTTAATTCACCACAGCTAACCATTTTATCCACACTCTTATTTTAATTAGTTTATTATTAGATAATCAAATGGAATTATTTAAAAAACTATTTTTTATTTTATAAAAATTTTTAAATCTCTGGTTCTTGCGGAACCATTAAATTAAATCCTAGCATTTTTGATTTAACTCTTGAGATATAATTTATTCATTGCTTTCAGATTGTTTATCTTGTCGCCATTCCTTAACTTTTCTCACACAATAGAGAATTCCATCAATAATTCCTCATCCTGTACAATGAAAATCCGATTTTTTAGAACTTTTGTCTTGATTGAATTCTTGCATAATTAAATTAACAAATCGTTTCTATTTATGAACTAAAAATAAAAGCATATTTTATATATTCTCATTATATTTCATAATCACTTTAATATCAGTGCTTCTAGATTAAATGAATATCTATTCAATTAAACTTTTTAAATTTATTTCATTATACTTTTTTAAATAATTGAATAATAATGAATAGGTGATATAATTTGAAATTTGCTATAAGTACTGAAGGTAATAGAGTTTCTGCTCATTTTGGTCGTGCACCAATATTTACTTTTGTCACTATTGAAGATGGGGAAGTTGTTGATAAAGAAGCATTATCAAATCCTGGTCATACAGTTGGAAATATACCCCAATTTGTTCATGATAATGGGGCAAACTGCATGATTGCAGGGGGAATGGGAGGAAGAGCAGTACAATTTTTCAATCAATATGGTATAGATGTTATTACAGGGGTTCAAGGTACTATAGATGAAGTTATTGAAAAAATCAAGAAGAATACATTAGAAGGAGGAGAAAGTATTTGCGCTCCTGGAGCAGGAAAAGGATACGGTGTAGATAAAATCCATACGGAAGCAGATGATGAATATAGAAGGAATCATCACCATTAATTTTAGATAATGATAATTATGTTTTTCCTCTTTCTACTATTTTTTAAGGATTAAAAAATTTAAGAAATAAGAATTTATCTGATTTTAATTGCTATTTTAATTTAAATAAATAATGATGGATAAGAAAAACACATCTATTAAAACTATAGTTTTTGATCTAGGTGGAGTGTATTTTACCAGAGGGACTTATTTAGCAATCATAAAGTTAATGGATTTGTACAATATTGATAATTTTTTTCTTTTATATGAAATATTTGGTGATAAATATCAAAAAGAAGGATATTTACTCAGAAAGGGGCTTATTACTCTTGATGAGTTTAAAGCAAGAGTAGGTGAGAAACTTCATATTCCCAGAGAAGATCATGGGCATATTATTAAAATTTGGTTCGGATCATATCTCCCTCATTATAAGATAAAGGAATTAGTGGTGGATCTTAGGGAAAATTACCGACTTGTCATATTCAGCGGGAATATAAAAGAGAGAATAAACTTCCTAAATGAACGATATGGATTTCTCAATTATTTTGATGATTGGGTATTCAGCTATGATTATCAAAAAAATAAAAATGATATTGAATTCTATAAAGAATTATTAAAACATATAAAGTACCATCCATCGGAGGCCATTTTAATAGATGATGAACAAAAAAATATAGAGATCGGACAATCTATTGGGCTGAATGCTATACAATACTATTACACAGAACATCTTATTGAACAACTCCAAAAATTGAACATAAAATTTAATTTAGAAAATTAGCTATTTCATTATAATTGACATTTTATTAGAAAAGCTCAAAGAAATTTCCAATATTTTAAAAAAATGCTTGGTATTAAGGATCTAAAGGATGAGCTCTCTGAAATGAATTCAGAGATGAAGAAAGTAGCAAAAAAAATTAGCGATCTTTCTGAAAAAGTAATTAGTATAAGCGAACAAATATCAACATCCATGGATAAAATGAGCTCTGTTCTTCATGAGACAAATATCACAATTCGAGATTCATTAAAGCTAACCTCAGACACAATTAATAATATGAGTGAAAATTTTTCTAAGGCATTGGAAGATGCATTAACAAAAATGTCTGAATTTAAGCTTCAAATGGATGTTAGAGAAACTATTTTAAAAAGTTTAGGTCTTGAGGGAATATTACCTGATTTTCTAAAAAAGAAAAAATGAATGTTATCCTTAGTACTTTTCCAATAAATTAAATTTTAATTATTTCTTCTGATATTTATTTACCACAAAAGACAGAACAAGTAAGGAGGAAACATAAACTCCAAGAATTATACCCCAAAATATAATTTCAAATTGATTATTATATACAAATCCCATTATGAATTTGTAAAGAAAAAAGATACTAAAAATTAACAGTAATCGTATATAAAAGCCTAATTCCTTCATTTGAAACAAAATTATTTAATATTATATTAAATAGTAATACATTATATAATATTAATTTATAAAAATACACTGGGAAAAATGAATAAAGCACAGACCCCACCCTCCAACTGTTATATTTGCAAAAAAGATTTCGAACATGAAGTCGATACTCTCTATTATTGTATTTGCGACATTTCTGTATGTGATGAGTGTATAAATTCTGTCAAAATTAGTAATAAAGAATGGCAATGTCCAAAATGTGGGACAAAAAACAAAATTGAAGATAGTAAATTATTTCGAGAGAAAAAAATATAAAATTTCTATGATTTCTTTTATATAGTTGCTTTATTTATTCATATTGTATTTGCCAATGATGACAATTCATCTTATATGACATTTTGAATGATTTCATATTGAGGAAGACTGAGGCATAAAATTTTAAATTATTTTTATTCTAATAATTTATAGAATGAGCAAATCTTAATCTGAAATAATTAAAAATTTATAAAATGATAATTTATTCTACAAAAACTTATGATGATGAGAAAGAATGGCAAAATTAATTTCTAAAGTAGTAGAAGTTGATAGCGATAAAGAAAGTCTTTTAAAAGCGATTTATAAACCTAATATTTGGGAAAAAATTAGTCCCGTTAAGAAAATAACAATAGAGTTTACAGCACCAAATGTGTTTCATAGTGATATTTATGATGAGGTAGATCTTATCAACATTCCAATTGAGATGAGTGGAGAATTAGTTATGATAGATCAAGGTGAAGTCCCAGATAAAGGTCATTTGATTGAACTGAATGTGAGAAACAATAAAGATGTCGATAAATTAGAAGGACGACTTAGAATTAAAAATATTGGAACGAAGAAAGCAAAAGTAGGAGTATTTATACATACGTTTAAGGTAAATAATGAATTGTTAAATTTAATCGGAGATGCTAGCGAACTCATCTTAAGAAATAAATTATCTCAAATCTTACGCAATCTTCAAAACTATCTGAAAAATAATGATATTAAAGATTTATTAGAATAAATTCTATTATATCTAATAATCCCGCTTATAAAAGTACATTTAATTAATCTGTTAAAAATAAATTAAGGATTTTATAAAATTATGAATATATGGATTCTTGATTCTGAAAGTGGCGTAACCCTTCTTTATCAGCCTTATCAAGATTTAATGGTTAATGAAGATTTAGTTTCCGGTCTTTTAACAGCCTTAAATCAGTTTACAGTCTTTGAATTCAAGCAAGGAATTGAAAGTATAGAAATGGGAGGATTAAGATGGGTATACCTTGAGGATAATGAGTCTAATTTACTCTTTATTGCTGCAGATAATAAAGATGTAAGTACAGAGATTATAAGAGCACGCCTTAATATTATAAAAAAATCTTTTATACTAGAGTATGTTGAGAAGAAAAATTACAATAAAAAAAATTGGGATGGAAATACAGAACTTTTTGCTCCATTTAAACAAACTATTGATGAATATTATCAACAGTGGAAACAAGCAGAGAATATAACAACAATCGCTGAATTCTTCGACATATTGGGTATTTTTCAACAAATTCTTAATATCATAATGAATATAGTTTCTCAAATAGATCATAAAGGAAAATTAATTGAACAAATGGATAAAATGTACCATGAATTTTGTAATAATCCTGATTTTGAAAAGGATACTGAACTACAAAAAATCAGTTTTTCACCAGAACCAGGATTTAATATAATAAATATTAATCCAAATGCAGCCGATATGATGCTCGTTGAGAGATATCTCATAACGTTAGTGAAAAATAGTGTAAATATTTTAAAAAATTCTTTAGGAAGAAGGGAAAGTCTAAAATATTTTATGAAAGAAAATCTATTTAATTATCTGATCAATAATCTCGTTCTCTTGAAAGAATTGAATCTTGATAAATTTCTTTTATCTCTTATCTTATTAGATTAAGTGACCATAAAGTCTCATTTTCTAATACTAGTTAGATTTATAAAATGATCATTCTTTACTTTCTTAACTTATCTAAGTAATCTTTGATGAAATGGCGACTCTCAATATCCCCTTGTTAATATTTGTATTTATTATTTTCGCACTTATAATTATTAGTTATACCCTAGAAAATGTTGATTTCGTAGCAATTTCTATAGTGTTGAGCTTTTCTGCCGCAACTGTGACTGGAATTCTTATGGGTACAACTATTAATGATTTTCTGCAATCAATCGAATTTGAAGCAATATTAGTTATTTTAAGTATGAGTATAATTACTAAAATTGCACAATATTCGAATATATTGGAATATCTTGCAGTTAAACTATTCAAAATCTCTCGCGGAAGTCAAAGAGTCTTTTTCTATTTGATTTGTATAATCACCACTCTACTTGCATCAATTATTACGGATGTTGTGGTTGTACTTATCCTAGGACCAGTGGTTATCAGATTATGCCGATTTCTAAAGATTCGTTCGGGGACATATTTACTTGGAATGACGATATCTATAAACATTGGTTCAATCATTACCCCGTTCTCAAGTGGAGAAAACATCATTATTTCAACCGCTTTTGGTTTAGACACGCTCTATTTTATTCAGAATTACTGGATTTTTTCATTTTTTTTGCTGTTTATTACTATTTTCCTCCTTGATAAAATGTATCTTAGTAAGGAGCCAAAGATCGAAGAGCAGCAAAAAAGATTTGTCCTTGATTTAATAGATGCAGATGTTATGGTCGCAAATAAAAAAATGTTTTATTTTAATAGTATCGCAATAATAGTCACCATCGCGTTATTTGCAATTCTCCCACTCCTTTATCTGACTGCAGTATTATCAGCTTTTATTTTAGTAATTATTAATAAACGTTATACCAAGAAGAAGGCTGCAGTTCTTCTCAAAGATGTGGAATGGGAAATAATCTTCTTTTTCATTTCACTTTATATTGTAATTGGTTGTCTATTACAAGCTGGATTCAAAGAGATTTTTATCGCAATTCCCTTTCAAGTAATTAATCCAATATTGATTGCGCTGATCATCTTAGTTGCCGTGAGTTTAATAAGTGGGGTTGTTGCAAATACCCCCACAGCCTTAGTGTTCATACCAATAATCGAAACTCTTACAACAACATATGGATTTGCCAGTCTACCAATTTATTTTGCTTTCCTCATTGGTATAAATATAGGTGGGAACTTAATTCCCCAAGGAGCAGCATGTGATGTAATGACGCTAAAGATAGCTCAAGATGCAGGTGTTGAGAATTTTGGTTATAAAAGATTATTGAAGGTTGGTGCTTTATTTGCTATTATCCATATCGTCTTCTCATTAGGTTATACACTCATTTTAAGCCTCATTTTTGGTTAGAAGAGAAGAAATTAAAAAAAATTGTATAGAATATTTATTCCTTTAGAAAATTCAATACTTCATTGGATACTTCATCTGGTTCATGGGAAAAAATAGCGTGTGCGCTTTTTTCAAAATATTTTAGTTTAGAATCTGGTATTAAATCTACTAAGATTTGACCATTCTCGAGAGGTACAAGAATATCCTTCTTTCCATGTATAACTAATGTTTTGTGTTCTATTTTTTTGAGCCTTCTTTCTGTGTTGAAACTTAATAAGGATTGTATTTGTCGTTCATATGCTTCTGGTTGTATTGGGGCTTTCATCAATTGCTCTTTCGTTCTTTCGATATATTCAGGATTCTTATCGATAAATTCATTAGTATATAGAAGAGGTATAGTATTCTCAATTATTTCTTCTTGAGAAAGTTCTCCTCGATCTTGGGTTAATTGAGCTAATACATCTTGAGAAGGGAGAACAGATTTCGCACCACCGCAATTAGTAGAACATAGAACAAGCTTGTTAACTCTTTCGGGATAATTTAAGGCAACTTCTTGGGCAATCATTCCCCCCATACTTATCCCTAAAATATGTGCTTTATCAATATTTAACTTATCCATAAGTTTAATAGTATCTGTGGCGAGATCTTTTATCTGATATTGCTCATTTACATTATCAGATCTACCGGCATCTCGATTATCAAAAATAATTGCTTGAAAATTATTTTTCATAGGTTCTAGAAATTCTGGTGTCCACCAGTAAATATTAGCCCCCAATCCCATAATCATTACTACGGGGTATGCATCTCCATGGATCTCATAGTATAATTCGATACTATTAATTTTTTGTTTTGGTATAGTTAATCACTTCTTCATTTTTTTAATTAAAAATTAGGTATTATAAATATTATATCAAATCGAATTGTAAATAAATCTTATTTAATATATCTAAAGGTTTTATCCCTAATCCCTTTTTAAAAAGTAATCATTAAATATTGTTACATCCAAAAAATATTATAAAAAACTAAATTCTAATCTAAAACAAAAATGAAAGAAACTGAAAATATCCTAAAGATTTTTCTAGTAGGAGTAATATTTTACACGTTTATCGAATCGTTTTATAATCTAATGATTAATGTAAATGCTTATGTGTTCATGAACCTCTCGGAGATTATGTCTATTCTCCCCATTTTAGCAATCACATTGATTTTAATTGCAATAATAGTTTTAATTTTTAATACTAAAAAACTAATAAAACCTCAATACAGACTATTTCTAATCACTCTAATTATATCAATATTACGTATTATAGCTCAATTTCTAATAATAACTCCAGTACTACTAATATTTAATTTTCTAATCCTTTTTTCAGGAATGATTTTTTTTAATGAGATCATCTTCACGATTCAAACTAAGAAAGATTTTCTAAACTTTAACATAATAGTAGCCGGAATTATATTTGGATTAGGAATTCAATTCATATTCCTTATGATAAATATCTCTTCTAACTTAACTAATGATTTTATCAAACTTATACCCGTGATATTTCTGATTATTGGCACAAACATAGTAAATATAAAATTATTTTTACCCGAAAATCTAAGATTATTAACGGAAAAAGAAGAGATTGAGAAACCCATAAAAAAAATCTCCTATATTCATTTCATCATTCTTGGGGCATTATTTTTAGTATCTATGATTTGGATGGTTAATCCAATGGCTTTATCGGCTTATGGTATTATAAATTTTAATTTCTTAGATACTGATTTATATTTTCCATGGTTTGGTTATGGTTTCACATATTATATTTTCATTATCTTTTTAGTGGGGATTGTATCTTTTTATATTACCACAGAATATCTGTTAAAATTCAGTAAGAAACAACTGAAAGCTTTTTCTCTCTTATTAGGTCTATTGTTTATCTTAATGAATGGACTTTCTCTTCTCTTTTTGGGAAAAATTAGAAGCATTCTAGCGACTATATTTTTTACATCTGCGACTATTGTTAACATTTTCTTTTTAATTTACTACATTTCATACATCTTTAATTTCTATAGATTTGATTCCCGTCCCAAATTACGGTAGGATTAATTCTATTCTTTATCACTATATTAGTATTTATAATAATCCAATTGGAAATCTTATGGTATGAATATATGTCATTACTAATCAATGTAATA
>Ga0102944_1002444_pt1 | contig 10877 bp, 7 predicted proteins | sample SalPonD_shore_MG_FD_78172 | JGI IMG/M metagenome (GOLD analysis project Ga0102944, IMG submission 78172) | Salt pond soil microbial communities from South San Francisco under conditions of wetland restoration - Salt Pond MetaG... | ecosystem: Environmental > Aquatic > Marine > Intertidal zone >... | reverse complement strand
CGTCGACGACGTCGCAGGCGGGGAACAGCGCCTCGCTCTGCGGGAGGATGCCGTAGCGCGCGAGCAGCGTCTCGACGATGTCCGGGTCCTGGTCGAGCCGCGTACGCGGCAGGGTGTGGCCGAGCACGTCCACGTCAGCCCGCGGGAGGAAGTGGCCCCGGAACAGCGTGTCGAACAGCAGCGCGTGGTAGATGGTGTCCACGTCGAGCGCTGCCGCGTAGCCGGCGTGGTGGATCTGGAGGGACTCCTTGATGCCCTGGCCGTACTTGATGGTCTCGAGGTCGAGCGGGAGGTACCGCTCGTCGATGGGGAGCGTGCAGTGGGGCACCCCGTACTGCTGGGCGACCCGCTGGGCCGTCCGGACGACCTCGCCATCGGGGGCGCCGATGGTGAACGTCCGGTCGATCCCGCGGAGGCCGGCGAGCACCGCCCGCGAGTCGTACCCCCCGCTCAGCAGGAGGCCCTTCCGGCCGGGGAGGGACGACCGACGGTCCATCGCCCGACGGAGCCGTCGAGCGAGCTCGTCCGCGTAGTCGAACGACCGGGGCGCGTACACGAACCGGTCGAGGACGCCGGTGCGGTCCCGCTCGAGGTAGCCGTCGAAGGGCGCGCGGTTCAGCTCCCGGACGATGGTCCGGTCCCCCGTGACGACCGAGAGGTGGAACAGCTCGAGCAGGGCCCGGCGTCGGATGGTGGGCGACGGCACGGTGCGAGAGACGGCGAGCGGGTCCGTCCCGAAGACCCGGCCGTCGTCGGTGTCGACGTAGAAGCACTCCCGCGACCGGATCCGGTCCGTGGCCACGACCGCGCGGCCGTCCCAGTCGAGGACGGCGAGGTACGACCCGTTCGTCGCCGAGAGGGCGTCGAGCCCCGACGTGGCGACGCGGTCGAGCAGCCAGCTCGCGGCGGACCCGCGGACGTCGTCCGGCGGATAGACCTCGCCCCAGAGGACGCAGCGGTCGTCGCCGTCGGCCGCGACCTGGGTGCGGTTGGGGACGCCGAGGGCGGGGTCGCGGAGGCCGACCGTGACCGACGCCCCCTCGACGACGCGGTGAAATGCCTCTGGCCGGCGAAGCCGCTCGAACCGGTCCCGGTCCCCGAAGACCCCGAAGAGCTCCTTGTTCATCGATGAACGGGCCGGCGACGCCATCAGTCGACGGTGACGCACTTCGCGAGGTTGCGGGGCTTGTCGATGGGTCGCCCGAGGCGGGCCGCGGCGTGGTAGGCGAGCAGCTGGAGCTGGACGTTGGCGAGGATGCCCGCGAGGGCCGGCGTGGTGTCGGGTATCCACAGGTGGTCGTCGGCCATCCCCAGCGCCGGGTGGCCGTCGGGGGCGACGGCGACGACCCGGGCGCCGCGGGTCTGGACCTCCTTGGCGTTGGTCAGCGTCTTCCCGTCCCGGTCGCCGTTGAACACCACGACGACGGGGGTCCGCGGCGTGACGAGCGCCAGCGGCCCGTGCTTCAGCTCGCCGGCGGCGAACCCCTCGGCGTGCTCGTAGGTGATCTCCTTGAACTTCAGCGCCCCCTCCATCGCGACCGGGTAGCCGAGGCCCCGGCCGATGAAGAAGTACGCCTCGCTCCCGAGGTACCGCTCCGCGACGGCCGCGGCCCGGCTCCGCTCGAGGAGCCGGTCGAGCTCGTCGGGCAGCCCCGGGAGGGCCCGAAGGTCGGCGACCGACGCGGGGGTCGGCTCGCCGGTCGCCACGCCCTCGGCGAGGCGGTGGGCGAGCAGCGTGAGCGTGACCGCCTGCGACGAGAACGTCTTCGTCGCGGCGACCCCGATCTCCGGCCCCGCCCGGAGGTAGACGGTGCCGTCGGCGAGGCGGGTCACCGACGAGGCCGTCACGTTGGTCACGGCGACCGTGGGCGTGCCGTCGTCGCGGGCGGCCCGGAGGGCGTGTAGCGTGTCCGCGGTCTCGCCGCTCTGGGTCACGCCGACCGTCAGCGTCGAGCCGTCGACCGGCGTCGCCGCGTCCTCGTACTCGCTCGCGCGGATGGCCCGGGCCCGGACGTTCAGCCGGCGCAGGAGCCGCGCCCCGTAGACCGCGGCGTGGTAGGAGGTGCCGCAGCCGACCAGCTGGATGGACGTCACGCCGTCCAGGAGGGCGGGGTCGAACTCGTCGAGCTGGACGCGTCCCGCCCGGCGGTCGATGCGGCCCTGGATCGCGTCGGCGAGCGCCGCGGGTTGGGCGTGTATCTCCTTCGCCATGTAGTGGTCGAACGGGCCCCGCTCGATCTCGGTCGGGTCCCAGTCCAGCACCTCGACGCGCCGCGTCACGTGGTTGCCGTCGAGGTCGGTGATGGACACCTCGCCGGGACGGAGCTCGGCGACGTCGCCGTCCTCGAGGTAGACGACGCGGTCGGTGCGCTCGAGGAAGGCGGGGACGTCGCTCGCGAGGTAGCTCTCGTCCTCCCCGAGGCCGACGACGAGCGGCGAGTGCCGCCGGGCGCCGAAGACGGCGTGCTCGCCGTCGACGATGGCCGCGATGGCGTAGCTGCCCTCGAGGTCGCCGACGGTCCGCCGGAAGGCCTCCCGCGCGGGCAGCCCGTCACGGAGGTACTCCTCGAACAGCCGCGGGATGACCTCGGTGTCGGTCTCGCTCCGGAACGCGTGGCCGACGGCTTCGAGCTGCGACCGGAGGGCGTCGTGGTTCTCGATGACGCCGTTGTGGACGACCGCCACCTGGCCGTACCGACCGGTGTGTGGGTGGGCGTTCCGGTCCACCGGCGGCCCGTGGGTGCTCCACCGGGTGTGGCCGATGCCGACTGTCCCGGTGGGGGCGTCGTCCTCGAGGAGCCGCGCGAGGTCGCCGACCTCGCCGGCCCGCTTTCGGACCTCGATGCCGTGGCCGTTCAGGACGGCGATGCCGGCCGAGTCGTAGCCACGGTACTCGAGGTTCTGCAGCCCGGCCAGGAGCGGTTGGACCGTGTCGTCGGCCCCGAGCCGGGCGATGATGCCACACATCGGTTCAGGCTCCGGCCGGCGCGGCGGTCGCCGTCCGCCTCGCCTCGGCGGCGCCGGTCGTCGGCGTCGATACCTGGGGGAGGGGGGCGGGTTGGGGGACCCGGTTCGGTCGGGGGGCGGCGTGATATGTCATGGGCGGTCGCGTGACCCGGCCGGCCGGGAGGGTGCGGTGGCGGGCATGTCCCGACCCAACCCGAGCCACGGCCATTACTATAAACGGGTTAAGGCGGGCGGAACGCCGGCGGCCCGGGTCGCGTCGGCGGCTTATCGCGGCCATAATGAAGGCCGCGCCGGGACCGGTGGCGAGCATGTCGCAGGCCCGTTCCCGGCGTCGAATCCTCGCCGCCACGGTCGCGCTGCTCCCCCTCGCCGGCTGCGCGAGCGTCGTCCGGCAGGTCGACCGATCGACCGCGCACGTCGGCGGGGCCACGACCGTTCCGCCGACCACCGATCCCGCCACGCCCACGCGGAGCCCGACCGCCAATCCGACCGCCGAGCCGACCGCCACGCAGTCGAGCGGTCCGGGCACCCTCGCTCAGTCGACGCTCGACGGGACGGCGTCGTCGAACGCGGCCGCCGCGACGGCCACGGCCGGCCGTTCGGCCACGCCCGACCCGCTCGGGTCGATCGACCCACCGACCCTCGCCTTCGTCGACGTCCCCATCCCACGACCGCCCGGCGGTTCGACCTACGCCACGATGGGTCGGTCGTCGGCGTCGACGGTGGCGACGGTGTTCGGGAACTGGAAGTGCCCGTACACGCGTCAGTTCGTGGTCGACGAGCTCGACGGCCTCGTGGACTCGTTCGTCCGGCCGGGGGACGTCGCACTCCGGTTCCGGGACGTCGCCTACCACGGTGACCAGCCGTTCCTCGGCGCGGACGCCCCCCGTGCGGGTCGGGCCGGGCTCGCGGTCTGGCGCCACGACCCGTCGTCGTTCTGGTCGTACTTCGCCACGGTGTTCGAGAACCAGCCACCCGAGCGGGACCGGTGGGCGACGGTCGACCACCTGCGCCAGCTCGCCGGCGTGGCGGGCGTGAACCCGCTCGACGCCGTGACGAGGGACCTCGACGACGGCACCGGCGAGGGGCAGCTCAGGGCCAGCGTGACGGCGGCGGCCGATGCCGGCGTCTCCGCGGTCCCGCGGGTCGTCGTCGATGGGACCGTGACGGCGCCGACGCTCGACCTGGGCGCGACCCGGGACCAGCTCCGACGCGCGGCGAACCGGTGAGCCGCCGGGTGGCCGGGGGGAAGCGGCGAACACCCGCCGGCTGACCGACGGCTCGACCGAACGGCTCCGCGTCGCCACGTTCGACGGCGCGTCGCTGGTCGACCACTCGGCGTGAACGCGACCGTCTGCCGGACCGGCCGGCGGTCACGACGGCGGGGCCGACGGGAGAAGAGCCGTGGGCGGTCTGGCGGCGCCGGGCGACGGGCAGAAGCGTCTGCGGAGGACGGCGCCGGGGCGGTTCGGCGCTAGGCCGTCACGGGTTCCAGCGAGTCATCGACGATGCGCGCGAGGGTCAGGAGCCCGAACATCGCCGAGACGACGATGCCGACGAGCGGTCCCGACAGCGTGGAGAGGACGGGCAGCTGGAACATCGAGCCCCCGACGAGGAGGATGCCGAGGCCCGAGGCGCCCGTGTAGTAGCCGGTCCAGTCCCGGGACTCGGCCACGGCCGCTACGTCGGCCGACTCGTCCGCGGCCGCCGGCTCGTCATCGACCTTGGTCACCCCCTCGAGGTAGGGGTCGAGCTGGTCGGCGACCGGGGTGCGCTCGACGACGCCGCGGCTCTGGTCGTACTCGATGACGCCGGCCTCGTCGAGCTTGGGCAGGTGGGTCTGGTAGAGCGGGATGTAGACGCGCTGGCGCTGACGCGAGCTGAGCGCCCGAACCGTCGTGTCGTTCTCCCAGGCGGCCACCTGTTCGGCGAGGTCGCGCATGCGCACCGGCCCCTCGTGTCGCTTGAGGTACCGGAGGGCGTCGCGTCGGCGGTTCGTCTGGAGGAGGTGGAAGATCTCGTCGGGGGTCAGCGGCGGCTGGTCGGCGGGAGCCGAGGCCCCCGGTTCGGCGACGGGCGTTACGGAGGGATTACGGCCACGGGGATTGGCTTGACTCATTGGCCGGCCGGGCCTTTCCGGTAGGGCGGGATAAAGGGTGAACCCCGTTGCAGGCCCGTTTCGTCGGTTCCGTAGGTTGCGCGGGTTCCGCCGGCTCGTCGGCGACCGTTTCATCCGTGCAACCGACAGCGGGCGCGCCGATGCGTCCCGGTGACGGCCCGACCGCGTCGCGCACCGTTCCGGACCGGAACGGCGGGGAAGACTGCCCCGATGGCACCCGACCGAACTGGTGCAGGTCGGCCGTCAGCCGAACGGCATCCTTAGCCAACCGGTAAGGGCGGGTCGGGGCGGCGACGTGGTTGGGTCGCGCTCGGGTGCCGCTCGTCGACCGTGTCGGCGTCCGGCTCCGGCGTTCGCGCGGCCGGTCGGCCCTCGTCGACCGGCGCATCGACGGCCGTCGGGCGGCCCGACGGGGACGTCCGCGACGAGACCCGAAACGACGAGCGGGCGCGCGCCCCGCGCGCGTTGGCGGCGAACGCGGCAGCCGGTCGAGTTCGCGCACGTGGTCCGCCAGCGCCACCCGCGTCGGACCGTCTCGTTTCGACAGACGGCGGCCCGGTCGCTTAACTCGTTTATAATAAACCCCGCCCCCCGGCTCGGGGGTATCGAGGTCCCGGTCACCAGGCCGGGAACGCGGACGCACGCAGGTGAGCGCAACCAATGGACACGAGATTCGATGGGACGGAAGGACGGCCGGGATTGCTCGAGACGGGTCGCCGACACGGCGGACCGGGGTCGACGGCCCGCATCTGCCTGGTCGGCCTCGGGTACGTCGGCCTCCCGCTGGCCGTCGAGTTCGACGCCGCCGGCCACCGGGTGACGGGCTTCGACCTCGACGAGGCGAAGGTCGGAGCCCTCGCGCGCGGGATCGATACGACGGGTGACCTGGGCGACGAGGCCATCAGCTCGAGCGACGTGGGCTTCTCGGCGGACCCCGCCGCCATCGAGGGGGCGGACTACGTCATCATCGCCGTCCCCACGCCCATCGACGAGAACGACCAGCCGGACCTCGGGTACGTCGCCGACGCCGGCCGGACGGTCGGGCGGTGGATGTCGCCGGGGACGACGGTCGTTCTCGAGTCGACGGTCTACCCGGGGGCGACGCGGGAGGTGCTCGTCCCGGCGCTGGCGGAGGCCTCGGGCCTCGAGCCCGGCGAGGAGTTCTTCGTCGGCTACTCCCCCGAGCGCCTGACGCCCGGCGACCCCCGACACGGGCTCCGTGACGTCGTCAAGATCGTGAGCGGGGAGACGGACGAGGTCCTCGAGGACGTCGCGGCCCTCTACGAGACCATCGTCGAGGCGGGCGTCCACCGCGCCCCAACCATCGAGGTCGCCGAGGCGGCGAAGATCGTCGAGAACGTCCAGCGGGACGTCAACATCGCGCTCGTCAACGAGTTCGCGATGGCGTTCCAGCGGATGGCCGACGGCCTCGACTGGCGGGCCGTCCTCGAGGCGGCCGGCACCAAGTGGAACTTCCACGACTACCGGCCCGGCCTGGTCGGGGGCCACTGCATCCCGGTCGACCCGTACTTCTTCACCTACCAGTCGAAGCGGGCCGGCTTCGTCCCCGAGCTGACCCTCGCCGGTCGGGCGGTGAACGAGTCCATGCCCGCCCACGTGGCCACGCGGACCATCAAGGCCCTGAACGACCACGGGAAGCCTCTCCGGGGCTCCCGGGTGCTGGTGCTCGGGCTGACCTACAAGCCGGACGTCGCCGACACCCGGATGTCGAAGGTCGCGTCGGTCGTGGACGGCCTCCGGGAGTACGACATCTCGGTCGCCGGGACGGACCCCTACCTGGACGCGGCGACCATCCGCGAGGAGTTCGGCATCGAGCCCGTCCCCCTGGGCGAGTTCGCCGGCTTCGACGCCCTCCTCCTCGCCACGCCCCACGCCGCCTTCCGGGAGCTGGACTTCGCGTCGGTCGCGAGCCAGATGAACGAATCGCCCGTCCTCGTGGATGTGGTGGCGAGCCTCGACGCCGACCGGCTCGCGGGGAGCGGTCTCGACTACTGGAGCGCGTAGATGTACGGCGGTCGAACGGTCGGCGTCGTGGTCCCGGCCTACAACGAGCGGTCGCACGTCGTCGAGGTGCTGGCCGCGATGCCCGCGCTCGTCGACCGCTGCTACGTCGTCGACGACGGGTCGACCGACGGCACCTGGGAGACGGTCCGGTCGTTCGTGGCCGGCCGGGAGCCGAGGCGCGACGGTCCCGACTTCGTGCCCATCAGACACCGGCGGAACCGGGGCGCCGGCGCCGCCATCAAGACCGGCTACGCCCGCGCGCTCGCAGACGGGCTCGACGTCACGGTCACCATCGACGCGGACGGGCAGATGGACCCCGGCGCGATGGACCGGCTCCTCGACCCCATCGTCGAGGGTCGCGCCGACTACGCGAAGGGGAACCGGCTCGAGCGGCCGGCCGACCGGGGCGAGATGCCCTCCCTCCGCTGGGTCGGCAACTGGCTGCTCACCTGGCTGACGAAGGTGGCGAGCGGCTACTGGCACGTCCGCGACCCGCAGAACGGCTACACGGCCATCTCGCACCGGGCGCTGGCCGCCATCGACGTCGATTCGCTGTTCGACTTCTACGGCTACTCCAACGACGTCCTCGTCCGGCTCAACGCCGCGGAGATGCGCGTGGCGGACGTCCCGATGCCGGCCGCCTACGGCGACGAGCGGAGCAGCATCCGGCTGGTGACCTACGTCCCGGCCGTGTCGTCGCTCCTGCTGCGTCGGTTCTCGTGGCGGCTGCTGGTGCGGGTGCGGACCCGGGCGTACCAGCCCGTCGCCCTGTGCTACCTGCTGGGCCTTCTCGGGGCCGGGTTCGCGCTGTTCGACCTGGTCGGGTCGGCGGCCATCGACCCCACGGGCGGCCCCGTCGCCGTCGGCCTCCCGGGGGCCCTGCCCTCGTTCATCCTCGGCGGGCTGTTCACCGCCGCGGGGATGGCGGTCGACCGGCGGGTGAACCGGCGCCTGGAGGTGCCCCGCGAGTGAGGGTCGTCGTCACCGTCCAGCACCCGGCCCACGTCCACTTCTTCCGGCACGCGGTGGCCGAGCTCGAGTCGCAGGGCCACGAGGTGGCCGTCTTCGCCCGGGAGAAGGAGGTCGTCGTCGACCTGCTGCGGGCGTTCGACATCGATCACGAGGTGCTCGCCGGGCCGGCCGACTCCCTCGCGTCGCTCGCCGTGGTCCAGTGCGCCTACGAGGCCCGGCTGCTCGCCCGCGCCCGGCGGTTCGAGCCGGACGTCATCGCGGCCGTGGGGGGCGTCGCCGCCGCCCACGTGGGGGCCCTCCTCGACGTCCCGAGCGTGCTGTTCTACGACACCGAGCACGCCTCGCTCGTCACCCGGCTCGCGTTCCCCTTCGCGGACGCCGTCTGGACGCCCGACAGCTACGAGGGCGACGTCGGTCGGAAGCACTGGCGCTACCCGGGGTTCCACGAGCTCGCCTACCTCCACCCGTCGCGGTTCCGACCGGACCCGACCGCGCTCGACGGCCTCGACGTCGGGCCCGACGACCCGTACGTCGTGCTCCGGCTCGGGAGCTGGGACGCCTCGCACGACGTCGGCCAGGGCGGGTTCGCCGACCCCCGGTCGTTCGTCGCCGCCGTCGAGGGGGCCACGGACGCGACGGTCCTCGTCAGCGCCGAGTCGGCGCTCCCGGCGGCCCTCGAGCCCGCTCGGCTCCCGACGAGCCCGGAGCGCGTCCACCACCTGCTCGCCTACGCCGACGCCGTCGTCAGCGAGGGGGCGACCATGGCGGCCGAGAGCGCCGTGCTCGGCACGCCGGCCGTCTACGTCAGCACGCTCGGGCTCGGCTACCTCGACGCCCTCGCCGACCGCTACGGCCTGCTCACGACCTGCGACGGGCCCGACCGCCAGGCGCAAGCCCTCGAGCGGACGGTCGAACTGCTGGCCGCCGACCCGGCGAGGTGGCGTCGACGCCGGGCGCGGCTGCTCGACGAGACCGTCGACACGACCGACGTCATCCTCGAGGCCCTCGCCAGGGCCGTCAGGCCGCTGGCGACCCCGCCATGAGGGCCCTCCAGCTCGTCACGACCCCGCGGCCGTTCTTCGACCAGCAGCGCCGGGCCCTCGAGCGGGTGGGGGTCGAGTGCCGGACCGTCGCTGTCCACCGGTCGACGGCTGGCGCCGACCGGTCGGCCGCCGAGTACCTGGGGTTCCTCCCCCGGACGCTCCGCCGGGCCCTCGACCGGTTCGACGTCGTCCACGCGAACCACGGGCTCACCGCGCCGTTCGCCCTGGCCCAGCCGACCCGGCCGGTGGTCCTGACCTTCTGGGGCTCCGACCTCCTCGGCGACCAGACCCCGCTCCACCGGGCCGTCCGTCGGAGCAGCCGGCTGACCGCGCGGCTGGCCGACGCGGTCGTCGTCCCCACGACCGACATGGCGGCCCGCCTCGACGTCGCGTCGACGGTGGTCCCCTTCGGCGTGGACACGACGCGGTTCCGGCCCATCCCCCGCGCCGAGGCCCGGGCCCGCGTCGGCTGGCCGGCGGACGGCGACGTCGCCCTGTTCGCGGCCGACCCCGCCCGGCCCGAGAAGGACGTCGCGCGCGCCGAGGCCGTCGCCGAGCGGGCGGGAGCCCAGCTGAAGGTCGTGTCGTCGGTCCCCCACCGGTCGATGCCCGACTACCTGAACGCCAGCGACCTCCTCCTCGTCACCTCGCGCCACGAGAGCGGCCCGATGGTCGTGAAGGAGGCCGCGGCGTGCAACGTCCCGGTCGTCTCCACCGACGTCGGCTTCGTCTCCGAGGTGCTCGACGGCGTCGCCAACTCGGCCGTGTGCGGGGACACCGACGGCCTGGTCGAGGCCGTCGAGCGCGTGCTGGCGTCGGACCGCCGGTCCGACGGCCGGTCGGCCGTGTCCGGTCTCGACCTCGAGGCGATGGGCCGCGCGCTCCGGCGCGTCTACGACCGCAGCCTGGCGGGGCGGTGATCCGGCCGTGACGACCGTCCCCGCGTCCGGGTGGCTCGACCGACGGCGGTTCGACGTCGCCGCCGCCGCGCTCGGCCTGCTGGTCGCCATCGGGCTGTTCCCGCTCCGGTTCCTCGCCTCGGACATCTACGTCCGGACCATCCCCGTGGTGCTGGGGCTGGCCTGCCTGCTCTACCTCGTGGTCGCCCGCCGCGGGGCGACGGACACGGCCACCGCCACGCTCCCCCTCTCGGTGGTGGGCTACCTGCCCGGGCTGGTGTTCGTCGGCCTCGCCGCCCTCGTCCTCATCGCGGACCTGGCCGGTCGTCGGTCGGTGCTGTTCTACGACGTCGCGGGCCTCGTCGGGACCCTGCTCGTCGTCCAGATCTGCTTCACCGAGGACCGGCAGTTCTCGGCGACGTACGTCCTCGGGGAGGTCGTCCTGTTCGCCGCCATCATCCGGTTCGGCGCCCTCTACACCGCCGCCAGCTACATCGGGGTGGACGTCTGGACCCACCAGCTCCTCGTCCAGGAGATCGCCCGGGCGGGGTCGCTGAACGCCATCGCGAACAACAAGCACTTCGTCGCGCCGCTGTACCACCTCCTCGTCGTCACCACGGCCATGTTCGCCGACGTGCCGTTCCGGGCGGCCCTCGACCTCTCGGTCGGCGTCGTCATGCCCATCTCGGTGCTCCTGGTCTACGCCGCCGCGCGGTTCCTGGTGTCGGCCCGGTGGGCGGTCCTCGCGACCCTGCTCTACGCCACCGGGGACTACGTCATCGAGTGGGGCCTGCACCTCATCCCGACCAGCCTCGGTCTGGTCTTCTTCCTGGGGGTGCTGTACGCCCTCGT
>Ga0102944_1002442_pt1 | contig 10886 bp, 7 predicted proteins | sample SalPonD_shore_MG_FD_78172 | JGI IMG/M metagenome (GOLD analysis project Ga0102944, IMG submission 78172) | Salt pond soil microbial communities from South San Francisco under conditions of wetland restoration - Salt Pond MetaG... | ecosystem: Environmental > Aquatic > Marine > Intertidal zone >... | reverse complement strand
TCACCACCCCCTGAGCCGCTGCGCGGCTACAGGCGGAGCACTGCGGCGAGGTCTGGTAGAACCAGCTGCCCGCGACGACATGATCCAGCGTGCCGACCGTCACCGCCTTGTCGGCAAGGCAATCGCCGAAGGTCGACAGCTCGATGTCGGGATGCTCGACGAGGCGGCGATACAGCGCGTCCAGGAAGTGCCAGCCGTTCTCCGGATAGTACTCCCAGGCGTTCTCGCCATCGAGAATGATCGGCACCACGCGACCCGGACCGGACTCCTCGTCGGCGGCGATCTGCTCGAGGTGCGCGATCAGGTCGGCGACCGCGTCGTCCGCCTGCCAGTCCTGGTAGGTGAATCCGATGCGATCCGACAGGCCGTCGTCGCGGAAGAACGTCACCGGGCCGTGGCGGCCGACCCGCCAGGGACGATGCACCGCCCCCGGCGTCAGCCGTTCGACCAGGCTGTTGCGCAGCACCTGCTGGCCCGTGGCGGCCCACTCGAACCCCGCATCCCCGACCAGCCGCAACGCCGCGTCCGACACGCCGCCCTCGGAGGGCCAGCAGCCGGCGGGCGGTGCCCCGAAGCGGGCCTCGTGCGTCCGCCGCGCGCGTTCCAGGTGGGCCCGGGCGCGCGCCACTCCGTCGGGGTAGCGCCGCGCAGGCAATGCGAGGCCGGGCCGGGCCTCGCTCGCGCTGTCGAGGTCGAGCAGCAGCGGCACGATGGGATGGCCGTACGGGTTGCATGCCAGCTCCACCCGTCCGGACTCGGCGAGGGCGCGCCAGCGGGGGACGATACCGGCCAGCAGGTCACGCACCAGCTCGAGCAGCACCCGGCGCTCGGCGGCGCCGAAACCGAACTTGCGCTGCATCAGGCGCCGCGCCCGCGGGTCGCCGCGGCGCACCGTCTCGCCCAGCCACGCGAGCAGGTACCAGCCGACCAGATCGGTGACGAAGGACTCGTCGAGCCAGGCCTCGGCGCCCGGACGATCCAGCACGGCCCGGGCCAGGGCCATCAGCCTGGCCAGCGGAGCAAAGCGCTCCACCAGACGATGCGGATTGGCCCGCAGGCAGGCGCGCAGCAGGTGCCGGCGATGTTCGGTGTCCGGGCGCGGCCCCTCCGGCCCGAGAGCCTCCAGCAGCGGCTCGGCGGGCGCCGGCCCGCCCTTCAGGAAGGCGTCGAGCTGGGCGACGAGGGCCTCGAGCTGGTCGAGCACGAGCGGCGAGAAGTTCACCACCGCCCGCGCGCCGCCAATGCGCTCGAGGTGGGCGGCCATGTCGGTGTAGTCCTTCAGCCCGTGCAGCAGGCTCCAGGGCTCGACGAACTCGCCCGTTTGCGGGTCGCGGTATTCGGGCTGGTGCATGTGCCAGCACAGCACCACGTGCAGCGGCTCAATCGGCACGAGCGGCTCCCCGGGCAACCGCGACGGCAATGTTGGGTCGGTCCACCGCGCCTCACCCGCGGTATCGCGATTCGTACACCTTCTGCCCCAGGGCCTCGCGCGTCACCAGCACGACGCCTCCGCGGCTGACCTCGAAGCTCTCGGCGTCCTCTTGCGGATTCTCGCCGATCACGGTGCCGTTGTGGATCTCGCAGCCGGCATCGACGATCGCGCGGCGGATGCGGCAGCCGCTGCCGATGCGCACGTGCGGCAGGACCAGCGAGTCCTCGACGCTCGAGCGCTCGCCCACCCACACGTCCGAGAACAGCACCGAGTGGCGTACCCGTGCGCCCGAGACGATGCAGCCGCCAGAGAGCATCGAGTCGACCGCGGTGCCACGGCGATCGTCGTCGTCGAACACGAACTTCGCGGGCGGCCACTGTTCCTGGTAGGTCCAGATGGGCCAGGTCTGATCGTAGAGGTTGAGCTCGGGCGTGACGCCGATCAGCTCGAGATTGGCCGCCCAGTAGGAGTCGATGTCACCGACGTCACGCCAGTAGCCGGCGCGATCCTCGATCGGGTCGCGGAACGGGAAGCCGAAAACGCGGCACCCGTTGACCACCGCCTTCGGCAGGATGTCCTTGCCGAAATCGTGCGCGGAGTCGGGATCGGCGTTGTCCTCCTGCAGGCACTGCAGGAGCCACCGGGTATTGAAGATGTAGATCCCCATCGATGCCAGCGCGAGATCGGGCTCGCCGGGCATGGGGGGCGGTTGGGCCGGCTTCTCGACGAAGCTCTGCACGCGGCCTTCCTCGTCGACATGGAGCACGCCGAAGGCCTGTGCCTGCTCGCGCGGCACCGGCATGCAGCCGACGGTGACGTCTGCTTCGTGCTCGACGTGGAAGCCGAGCATCGTGCCGTAGTCCATCTTGTAGACGTGGTCGCCGCCCAGCACCAGCACGTACTCGGGATCGTGCTGCGCGACGATATCCGCGTTCTGGTACACCGCGTCGGCCGTGCCCTGGTACCACTGCTCGCCCCGGCGCTGCTGGGCCGGCAGCAGCTCGACGAACTCCCCGAACTCGCCGCGGAAGAAGCCCCAGCCGTGCTGCACGTGCTGGATGAGCTCATGCGCCATATACTGCGTCAGGACGCCGATCTGGCGGATGCCCGAGTTGACGCAGTTCGACAGCGCGAAGTCGATGATGCGGAACTTGCCGCCGAACGGGACCGCCGGCTTCACACGATCCGACGTCAGGCCGCCGAGCCGGGTACCTCGCCCCCCGGCGAGCACCAGCGCGAGCGTCTCCCGGGTGATGCGGCTGACAAAGCGTTCGGGTTTCCTTGGCCACATGGGCCCCTCCGTGCACGGTGGATGGCGCTATCACAAGCATAGCCAATCGCGCCCCGTCGCAGCATGCCGTTTCGTGTTGCGCGGCCGACGCACTATCCTTGGAGACCGGCGCCGAACCAGCGGACGGGAGAAATACCTTGCGCGACGACTACCAGGCTGTATCCGACGCGCGACATGGCCGCCCGCACGACATCCTCGGCCGCCACGCACAGGGGGACCGCGAGCGCATCGCCACGTTCCACCCGGACGCGCGCGCGGCGCGTTTCGCCCCGGACGGGCCTCCACTCGAGGCCACGGACGCGCCGGGCGTGTTCACGTGGAGCGGCGCCGCCGGCAGCATACCCCAGCCCTGGTCGATCCACTGGACGCTGGAGGACGGCACGGAGTTCGACGCCGTCGACCCCTGGAGCTTCGTCCCCGAGACCGCCGCCGAGGAACGCCGCGCGTTTCACGAGGGGCGGCACACCTCGGCCTGGCGCCTGCTCGGCGCGCATCCGCGCGAGCGTGCCGGCGTCGCCGGCGTGCGCTTCACCGTCTGGGCCCCGAATGCCTACCGGGTCAGCGTCGTCGGCGACTTCAACCACTGGAACGGCCGTCGACATCCGCTGACGCGCCACGACGGCGGCATCTGGGAGACCTTCGTCCCCGGGGCCGGCCCGGGCGACCACTACAAGTTCCAGATCATCGACGCGCGCCATCGCCAGCGCACCAAGTCCGACCCGTTCGCGCGCTACACGGAGGCACGCCCGCGCACCGCCTCGATCGTCCTGCCCGAGAGTGTCTATCCCTGGAGCGACAGTGACTGGCTCGACGGACGATCCGACTGGCAGAGCGGGCCGCTCTCGTTCTACGAGGTGCACCTCGGCTCATGGCTGCGGCACTGGGACGGCACCTTCTACGGCTACCGCGAGCTCGCCGAGCGCCTTGCGCGCTACGTCACCGAGCTCGGCTTCACGCACGTCGAGCTACTGCCGATCACCGAGCACCCGCTCGACGCCTCCTGGGGCTACCAGTGCACGGGCTGGTTCGCGCCGACGCGGCGCTTCGGCGCCCCGCAGGACTTCCGTGCGTTCGTGGACATCCTCCACCGCCACGGCATCGGCGTGGTGCTCGACTGGGTGCCCGGGCACTTCCCGCGCGACGAGCACGGCCTGGCGCAGTTCGATGGCACGGCACTGTTCGAGCCGGCGGACTGGCGCCGCGCGGACATGCCCGACTGGGGCACCCTCGCCTTCGACCACGGACGCCCCGAGGTACGCAGCTTCCTGGTCTCCAGCGCGATGTACTGGCTGCGCGAGTTCCACATCGACGGCCTGCGCGTCGACGCCGTGGCCTCCCTGCTGTATCTCGACTACGCCCGCGGGCCCGGCTCGTGGCTGCCGAACGCCCACGGCGGGCGCGAGAACCTCGACGCCATCGCCTTCCTGCAACAACTCAACACGACCACGCACGGCGAGTGCCCGGGCACGTTCACCGTCGCCGAGGAATCCACCTCCTGGCCCGGCGTCACCCGGCCCACCTACGTCGGGGGGCTCGGGTTCTCGATGAAGTGGAACATGGGCTGGATGCACGACTCGCTGACCTACATGAAGCACGACCCGGTGCATCGCCACTATCACCACGACAACCTCACGTTCGGGCTGCTCTACGCCTTCTCCGAGAACTTCGTGCTGCCGCTGTCGCACGACGAGGTCGTGCACCTGAAGGGCTCGCTGCTCGGCAAGATGCCGGGCGACCCTTGGCAGCGCTTCGCCAACCTGCGCCTGCTGTTCGTGTGGCAGTTCACGTACCCCGGCAAGAAGCTGCTGTTCATGGGCGGCGAGATCGCCAACCCGGGCGAATGGAATCACGACGTCGAGCCCGACTGGCGCCTAGTCGACGAGCCCGGACACCTCGGCGTGCGCCGGATCGTGAGCGATCTCAACGCCTGCTACCGCGGCTATCCGGCGCTCCACGCATGCGATTTCCTGCAGGACGGCTTCCACTGGATCGACTGCCACGACGCCACCCAGTCCGTCATCTCCTATCGCCGTATCGACCGCCATGGCAACGAGGTCGTCGTCGCGCTCAATTTCACGCCAGTGCCGCGCCACGACTACCGCATCGGGTTGCCGCACGGCGGCCAGTGGCGCGAGGTCGTGAACTCGGACAGCGAGTACTACGGCGGCAGTGGCCAGGGCAACCTGGGCGGCGTCGTCGCCTCAGCGGACTCGTGGATGGGCCTGCCGTACTCGGCCGCGCTGACGCTGCCGCCGCTGGGCGGCGTCGTGCTGGCGCCCGCGGCCGGCGCAGGGGCCTGAGGCGGCCGTGCGCATCCTGCAGGTCGCCGCCGAGGTGCAGCCGTTCATCAAGACCGGCGGGCTGGCGGACGTCGCCGGCGCACTGCCCGATGCACTGCACGCGCTCGGCCACGACGTGCGCGTGCTCATGCCGGGCTACGGAGCGGCGCTGGAGCGCGCCCGCGCGCACGGCCCGATCGAGACCGTGCACGCTTGGCCGAACGCACGCCTGCTGGCCGGACGGCTGCCGGGCGGCTGCATCGCCTGGTTCTACGAAACGCCCGAGTTCACAGCGCGCGGCGGCCACCCGTACGACCGCCCGGACGCCACCCCCTGGCCCGACAACGCGCAACGCTTCGCGGAGTTCTCCCGCGCCGCCGCCGCCCTCGCCGACGACGCGCTCGGCCTCGGCTGGCGCCCTGACGTGGTCAACGCGCACGACTGGCACACGGCGCTGATGCCGGTGTACATGATGCTGGCCCGCGTGCCGGCAGCGAGCGTGTTCACCATCCACAACCTCGCCTACCAAGGCCTGTTCGAGCACGCCTGGTTCGCCCGTCTCGGGATGCCCGGCTGGCTCGAGCACTGGCAGGCGCTCGAGTTCCGCGGCCAGCTCTGCTTCATGAAGGGCGGCATCGGCTTCGCCGACAAGGTCTCGACCGTCAGCCAGGTCTACGCCGACGAGATCCGCACGCCGGCCTTCGGCGAGGGCATGGACGGGCTGCTCGCCCACCGCGGCGCGGACCTGGTCGGCATCGTCAACGGCATCGACACCGCAGCCTGGGATCCGGAGCACGACCCGCACATCGCCGCCGCCTATGGCCCGGGCGCGCTCGAGGGCAAGGCCGTCGCGCGCGCCGCGCTGCTCGAGGAGACGGGCCTGCAGGCGGGCCCGCGCACCCCCGTGCTCGCTTACGTCGGCCGGCTCGCCGAGCAGAAGGGTGTCGACCTGTTGCTGGGCGCGCTCGACGACCTGCTGCGCCTGCCCGCGGCCGTGATCATCCTGGGCGCCGGCGATCCGCGCCTTGCCGAGGCACTGCGCGAAGCGGCGCGCCTGCACCCGAAACGCCTGCACGTCACGATCGGATTCGACGAAGCTCAAGCCCACCGCATCTACGCCGGTGCCGACATGCTGGCGATGCCGTCGCGCTTCGAACCCTGCGGGCTCGGCCAGATCAACGCCATGCAGTACGGCACCATTCCCGTCGTGCGCCGCACCGGCGGTCTCGCCGAAACCGTGATCGACATCACCCCGGAGACCCTGGCCGACGGCAGTGCGACCGGTTTCGTGTTCACGGACGAGACCGCGAACGCCCTGCTGGGGGCCGTACAGCGCGCCCGGCGGCTGTTCCTGAAGTCCCGCCAGTGGCGGCAGCTGATCGACAACGCCATGGCGCGCGACCCCTCCTGGACCCGCAGCGCCCGGCGCTACGCCGAGCTCTACCGATCCGCCCTCGGCCACCGCCGCCGCTTCCTCGGCGACGCGGTTTCCCCGGCAGACGAGCAGCCGTGAGCTCCGGCCGCACCACTCGTGAACAGGCCTTCGCCTCCGGGCTGCCGTGGGCAGCCCGGACGAAGGGCAGGGGAATCCGGGACACCGCAAGGGATATTCTCGATCACCGGTCACCCGCGCTCGCGAAGCCCTTGGCGACCGAAGGGATCCACCGCGTTGCGGCCGTTGCCGGCTGACGTCTGTGCCGTCTTCGACATCGACGGCCCCGCCCGGCTGTGCCGGACGCACATCGTCCGGAGGATGTTCCGGGGCGAAAGCCGGCCTACATTCCTCTTCGTGATGAAGAGGTCCAACGAACGCCGTAGGCCGGATTGCGACCGCAGGGAGCCAGCCGGCAAGCCGCCGCAGGCGGCCGCGCACGATGCTCGACGCCCCGCCACCGCCCCCACGCACCACACACCCGCTCGGCGTCGACCGCCGAGCGCAGCGACACCCGAGAGGCCCCTACAACCGCTCCGGCAGATGCCCGCGGATATCCTCTGCCGTATGCCGCACGAGATCCTTGTCGAAGCTCTCCACGACCAGCGCCGAGGTGTGCTCGTCGAGCATGTCACGCAGGATGCCGAGCATCTGAGGGGGAGCCACGAGATATAGGCGCCGGAACTTTCCCTGCTCGCGCCCTGCCCGCAACTGCTTGATGAGGTCCTGCGCGAAACGCCGCTCCTCCTGCATGCGCATGCCTTCGTCGCGGCCATACGCATGTTGCTTGCCGCCCGGGCCGCGTACCCGGCCCGGCTCATCGGCACCGAGCTCGTGCTCCGGCAAGCGCTCGGCCGGATTCACGAAGTCAGCCTCCTCCTCCAGCGGTCCGCGCGGGCGATCGATGCGAAACAGGCGCGCCCGCGCTGCATCCGCGACGAGTATCCAGGTCGGTTCCATCAGTTCAGCCTCCTTGGGGGGACACGTCCCGTATAGGTCATGCCGTACGGTCCGACCAGCGCCGGCCGCCAGCACAGGGCAACACCCGTGGCCGGGCCGGCGCAATGAGGCGCCGCCCGGCCCCGCTCCGGTCGAGTCGAGGGGTGGAACTACAATCGATATGGCAAGTGACCGCGGATCGCGTCGGCCCTTTCACGGACCACGTCCTTGGCGAAGCTCGCCACGACACAACCCGAGGTCATCGGATCCAGCACTCCACGCAGGGAGCCCAGGAAATTGGGCGCGGCCATCACGTACAGCCGGGCGAACTCCCCGGCCACGCGCCCCTTGTGCAGCACTTCGGCCAGTTCCTTCGCGAACCGGTCCGCGTAGTGCCGTTTCGTGCCGCCTTCGCCTCCCATCGGAAAGCGCCCGCCCCCGTTGCCGGCTCCGCGGCCCGGAGCGTCGGTCTCGAGATCCTGCTCACGCAGGCGGTCGGCGGGATTCACGTAGGTGGCCGTCTCGGCCAGCGGGCCACGCGGGCGATCCACCTTGAACAGGCGGGCCCGCGCACTGTCGGCCACAAGAATCCAGGTTGGTTCCATCGCAGCCCTCCCCAGATGACGGTGATGCCCGATCCGTGGGCGATGTGACGTGGTCCTGCAACCCAGTGTAGCCATCCCGGCGCCGCACGCACCCCGTGCCCGCGTGCCATCACGCGAACCGGACCGGCCCAGCCCGGCCGGTCAGCCACTTGGATGCAACTCCGGGAATTTAAACAAGGTTCGTCGGACCAGCGCCCGACCCGCCGTGACGCCCCGCCGCCGGTCGGGCTATAGTACGCGCCCCCGGGCCCGGCCCGGCAAAGCTCCACGGCGGGCCTGTAGCTCAGCGGTCAGAGCAGGGGACTCATAATCCCTTGGTCGTCGGTTCGAATCCGACCGGGCCCACTATTTTTCAGTGACTTACGTCACTGACCGATATTCCGGACGAGTCGTGTAGACGCCATGTAGACGTGCCTGCAACGTCACCCTCGCCTCGACCTTACCTGACAAGCTCGATCCCAAACCGGGCATACTCAAGCGCACCCGACTGTGGAAGCCACCAAACACCCTAAGGGAGCCGCTTCGCTACTAGAGCCCACCGGACCAGGCCGCCTAAATCCTCAATCCCAAATCTTTGATCCGCCGCTGCATTCCTGCGATCCTTACCTGCAACTATCCCCAGTGCTTCCCGACACGGATGGATCAACATGACGTCCTGGGACGGCCACGCTTGGGAAACGCACGTCAAACGCCTCCTTCGGCTTCAGCACGGGCCCACTAATGTTGTGGACGTCCCGGACGCTCACAAAGGCGATTATGGACTTGAGTGTTTTACTCTAGACGGGTACGCATTCCAGTGCTACGCGCCCGAAGAGCCGCTCACCGTCAACGAACGCTATAAGAGACAACGTGGAAAGATCAATGACGATATAAAAAAGTTCACTGACAACACGGAAGCACTGCAAGAGATCTTCCAGTCGACCACGATCCATAAGTGGATACTTGTAACACCGACACACGACAGCGCCGAACTAACCCGCTATTGCGGAAGAAAGACCTCCGAAGTCCTATCGGCTGATATCCCCTACGTTGCGCCCGATTTTCGCATCCTTGTGCACTCCAAGGAGACATACAGCTACGAAGAGCAACGCCTAATGCAGGCCGCGCTCCATCGGATCTCGACGCCTGTTCCGACGATCCTGGACGAATCTGCGGTCGCATGGTTCGAGTCCAACGGAGACCATGCCCAAACACTGCAAGCTAAGATGCCTGAGCCTAATACCGCGGGCACTACCGACCACGGCGGCCGCCGCTTGAGAGTGCTCGTCAGACGCTATCTTCAACGCGAATATCTCCTCAATCAGCTCCGAGAGGATTATCCGGACTTGTATGGCCAAGTCCAGGAGCTCTGCACCAGTCAAGAGCAGATGCTGGAGACAGAACAAGCGTTACCGGCCGGTGCAACTACTACGACACTACGCGATCATTTGGCCACGCTGCGTACGAATCTGGAGAGGGACTGCCCCTTCCTCGGAGGCACCCACACAGCCGCTATCGCAGACGGCTCGGTCGCCGCCTGGCTTATACAATGCTCTCTCAACTTCGCAACCGACAATGGATAATGACCTGAAGCAACTATTGGACGCTCCGTACTCGTTTCGAGTCCGACCCAAGGCGGTGGATGCTACCGATCGTTTATCTTGGCGCCTATACATTGCGCTACTAATTGTGGGCAGGGGGACGGCACGCGGTGGCTGTTCCCTGCAACGCCTGCAACTACTTAACTGGGCTGCTCTCGCGCCCAAGCACCACGAGGCTCTCAACAACGCTCAGGAACGTACTGCCGCAGTCGATCGCCTCGATGTTCGTTTTGATCCGGCGCTCGACCGAACCCTGACGTTTGCCTTGGCGAGCAATCTCCTTGAGTATGATCAAAATGGGAAATTCCGACTCACGGATGACGGCCAGACAGCTCTTGAAGAAATACCCGAACATGACTCCGCTTTCGAGCAACCGATCAAGCTAATGGAGTCCGTCGGTCGCAAGCTCACAGAAGCGCGGATATCCGCTCTCCTGACCTGGGGCCTGAAATGAGCCGACTCCGGATCCATCATCTACGTACCACGATCGAAACTGAAGACGGCGAGTTCCGCGGTGACTTTGGGTTTGGACCTGGGCTTACGATTCTCCGTGCGCCCAATACGTCCGGCAAGACCGCAGTGATCAACGGAATAATCTATGCTTTGGGTTTGGAACCGGCCCTCGGGCCACGAGCACGCCGTCCATTACCGGCCTCCTTTGACACGAAGATCGAAGATACGAATCAGTCAAACCGAGAGCTTCCGGTTGTCGCGTCACGCCTTGCGATCGAAATTTCAGGTTTTGACCAAGCAGCAGTTACCTGTTGCCGCCAGTACAAAGGGGACATCGATACAAAGCTAATCTACGTTTGCGAAGGCCCGATCGAGGAGTTTGACTGGGAGAAGGCACAACCTTACTACGCGCAGATTCCCGGGGGAGCTCAGGCGGAACACGGATTCCACCGTTGGCTCGCTCGCCGTATTGGGTGGCAACTACCGAACGTTACGTCAGCGAGCGGGCAAGAAGTCCCACTTTACATCGAGCTTGTTTTTTCTCTACTCGCTGTGGAGCAAACTCGAGGCTGGTCGGGTATTCAAGCAAATATCCCTGTCCATTATGGGATACGGCACCCAGGACGGCGCTCGGTCGAATTTCTTCTCGATCTTGACGCACCGAAAATCGCCCGACAAAGGGAGCGTCTACAACGACTGGCGCGCGATGTCTCGGACCGGTGGAAAGATGCCGTAGCGACTTTTCGAGGCTGGGTGGAAGCCAAGAACGGACGGCTTCGTGGCGTCCCTCAGCAGCCAGTGTCCAATGTCGACCAGTCTGCGCAACCCGAGATCGTTGTATATCGAGGTGGAGAGTGGCTTGATGTCTCTCAGGT
>Ga0102944_1002440_pt1 | contig 10889 bp, 9 predicted proteins | sample SalPonD_shore_MG_FD_78172 | JGI IMG/M metagenome (GOLD analysis project Ga0102944, IMG submission 78172) | Salt pond soil microbial communities from South San Francisco under conditions of wetland restoration - Salt Pond MetaG... | ecosystem: Environmental > Aquatic > Marine > Intertidal zone >... | reverse complement strand
GGGGCGTTTTTTCTGGCCTCACGGGCCGTGATGAATCTAAAAAATACCTTTTCACACCACGAGTTTTTATACCAGGTTTTAACTTGTGGGCGATGTGGCTCGGGGTTACTCTGTGTGCTCTGTGGTGAATCTGTTGCTTCTGTCGTTCATTGCGGCCTTTGCGTGGAAGGGAGTGAGTGCCCAGGCGCCCCGGCGCCTCGACGTCGCTCGGGGGTTTGGCAACATCTCATGGATTGTACCGTACTTCCCGAAAGGCCGGTTGATACCATTTTGTACAAATCGGCAAATTCAGTATACTACCGGGTAGAACCGTAAGAAATGTTGTGAATTAAGCGAGGCGCCTGCTATGGCTTCCGTCCCCGGGCAAATCCTGGAATACCTGCTGCGGCCGTACCGGTTGTTCCGGGAGTATGAGGTCGGGAACCTGCGCCCGGACCTCTACGCCGGGATCATGCTAGCGGTGATTCTGTTGCCCCAGGCCATCGCGTTTGCCCTGGTGGCGGAGCTCCCGCCGCAGATGGGGTTGTACACGGCCATTGTGGCGTCGATGGTAGCGGCCCTGTGGGGGTCTTCGCATCATGTGCATACCGGGCCGACCATGCCCGTTTCCCTGTTGGTGTTCTCTTCATTGTTAACAATTGTAAAGCCCGGGACGCCCGAATTCCTGATTGCCGCCGGGATGCTGGCGGTGATGACCGGCATCCTGCAGGTCGTAATGGGATTTGCCCGTCTTGGTCTCCTGATCAATTTCGTGTCACATTCCGTCGTCGTGGGTTTCTCGGCGGGTGCGGCCGTCTTGATTATCGCCAAGGAGAGCCGCCATCTCCTGGGGCTTTCCATTTCCGACACCGGGTTTCTCGCCATTCTCCGGGCAATCCCGTCCAGCCTCCCCCATGCGAATCTGCCCACCCTGTTGATCGGTGCCGGTGTCCTGGCACTCATTCTGGCGCTCCGGAAATGGAATGCCAGGTTTCCCGGCGAACTACTGGCGATGATCCTGGCGGCCCTGGTGGTGTACGGCCTGGGGTTACAACAGGAGGGGGTGAATGTTTTGGGGAAGCTCCCGTCTCACCTGCCTCCGCTGAAGCGATTACCGCTTCTGGATTTGGAGCTCCTCCGGGAGCTGGCCACCGGTGCGCTGGCCATCGCCGCCATCGGTCTGGTGGCCACGACCTCGATTGCCCGCACCCTGGCTTCGGAGACCGGCCAGCGGTTGGACAGCAACCAGGAGTTCGTGGGACAGGGGCTGGCGAATATCGCGGCCGGCCTGTTTTCGGGGTATCCCGCGGCCGGTTCGTTTTCCCGCTCGGCCCTGACCCTGGATGCCGGCGCCCGCACCAGCATGTCGGCGGTGTTTTCCGGGCTGTTCGTCGCCGGCGCCATGCTGCTGCTCGGGCCGTTGGTGGCTTACCTGCCCCGGGCCGCCCTCTCCGGTGTGCTGGTGGTGATCGCCTCCCGGATCATTCAAACCGAACAGATCCGCCGCATCCTGAAAGGCACCCGGGGCGATGCCGTGATTATGCTGGTGACCTTTTTCAGCACACTGCTGCTGGAGATAGAATTTGCGGTGCTGGCCGGGATCTTCCTTTCCCTGGGGATTTACATTATCCGGACCAGTACACCCCGGGTGGTGCCGGTGCTCCCGGACGACAATTTCCGGCACTTCATTCACCGGCCGGACAAACCGGAAGGCCCGCAACTCGGGATCCTGGATATTCTGGGTGATCTCTACTTCGGGGCGGCCAACCACGTGGAGCAGAGTATTTACGACCACATGGCCGCGCATCCCCGGCAGCGCTTTCTTCTGCTGCGGATGTACAGCGTCAATCAGTGTGATTTCAGCGGCATCCACATGCTGGAACGGGTGGTCCGGGAATATCGGGACCGCGGCGGCGACGTATTCATGATGCGGTTGCCGGAACCCGTGCTTCGCTACATGAAATCCACCGGTTTTTACCGGCGGCTGGGGGCGGACAATTTTCTGGCGGATGATAGCGCCATCGGCTACCTGTTTCACCGGGTGCTGGATCCGGCTATCTGTATTTATGAGTGCGACGTCCGGGCGTTCAAGGAGTGCCAAAACCTGCCTAAGTACGAATATCCCGGCGAAATTCCTTTTCATACCGAGATCCCCGCGGAGTCGATCCCGACGATTGCTCCGGGTGTACTTTGGCAGCAATTGCGATCCGGGGCCCAGGCGCGGGTGGTCGATGTCCGGGAGCCGCGGGAGTTCAGGCACGGCCATATCCCGGGAGCGCTCTCCCTGCCGCTCTCGCTGTTCGTCACGGATCAGGCTGATCTGTCCGGGGAGTCTGCGCTGGTGCTGGTGTGCCGGAGCGGCCGGCGGAGTACCCGGGCGGCGGCGTATCTGAAGAAACACGGGTACGATCAGGTGCAAGTCGTGGCGGGAGGCATGTTGGCCTGGGAGAACGCCGGGTTGCTGACCGCCGTGGAAAATCAATAACCGACAGGAGTACATCGAACCGTGGACAAGGAAAAAGCAACGGTGGAGGATCTCCCCCGCAATTTGGGGCTGGAACTGGTCCGGGCGACCGAAGCGGCGGCCATTGCCGCCGGACGGTGGATGGGGTTGGGCCGACTGGAGCGGGCGGATCAGGACGCAACGGAGGCCATGCACCAACAACTCAACACCATCGCCATGAACGGCCGGATTGATATCGGTGAGGAAGCCACCATCGGTTGGGATTCTCCGTTGTCCAGTGGCCGGGCGGTGGGTACGGGGCAGGGGCCAAACCTGGATATTGTGGTCGATCCCGTCGATGGCCGCCGCCTGCTGGCCCAGGGGCGGTCCGGCGCCATCGCCGTGGCCGGGGCGGCCCCGTCCGGCTCCATGTGGTCGGGCGCGTCCGCAGTCTACATGGAAAAGATGGTGGTCTCGGCGCTGGCCGCCGATTCGCTGGTACCCGAGTGCATGGATGCCCCGGCCGCCTGGACCCTGGCGCTGGTAGCCCGGGAGAAGGGTAAGCGGGTGGAGGACCTTATCGTGTTCGTGCTGGAGCGGGACCGGCACCGGGACTTAATCGATGAAATCCGGGCGGCCGGGGCCCGGGTCATGTTGCGCTCCGACGGCGATATCGCCGGCGCCGTCATGGCGGCGTCTCCGGAGGATCATGCCGACGTGCTGCTGGGAATCGGCGGCGTTCCCCAGGGATTGATTGCCGCCTGCGCCGTGAAGTGCATGGGCGGCGCCATGCTGGCCCGGCTGGCGCCCCAGAGCGAGAAGGAGCGTCAATCGGTGAAAGAAGCGGAACTGGATACGGCGGAGATCCTCACCTGTGATCACCTGGTCGCCGGCAAACAGATCTATTTTGCCATTACCGGCATTACGGACGGGCCGCTGCTGAAAGGGGTCCGGTATTCGGGGCGGCAGGCCGAGACCAGCTCCATCATCCTCCGCTGCGAAACGGGCACCCGCCGCTTCCTGGAAGCCGAACACCTCCTGGAAGATCAGTGAGCGCCGGGACGTTCGGTCATCTCTGGCAGCAGAATAACGGCTGGCTCTGACTGGGAAAATCCGGTAAATTGGCCCCCATGGAAAACACGCGTCAGGAACATGCGGCAAATCCGGCCGGGATGCCGGTCGAAACTCCGGAGGATCTGGAGCGGATCATCGCCTCCATACCGGCGGTGTTGCTTTATTTCAGCACGCCCGGGTGTAATGTCTGTCAGGTCCTCAAGCCAAAAGTGAAGCAACTGCTCCGGGAAAAGTATCCGGCCATTGCGTTTTATTACATCAATTGCACGGCACTACCGGAGGTCGCCGCCCGGTTCAGTGTGTTCGCTGTGCCCACCTTGCTGGTCTGTTTCGACGGCAGAGAAACCATCCGTAAATCGCGGTACCTCGGCATCGACGAACTGGATGATGCTCTCCGGCGCCCTTTTCAACTCTTTTTCGGGTAACTATGCCACGGATCATTACTGTCACCCCTAACACTGCCATCGACCATGTGATCCGGGTGGAGCAGCTGCAACCGGGCTCCGTGTTGATGGCCGAAAGCAGCCGGCAGTATCCGGCCGGCAAAGGCGTGAATGTGGCCCGGACGGTGGCTTCGCTCGGTATGGCTGTGACGGTGACGGGCTTGGTGGGATCTGCCTCCGCCTGGTTGTTCGACACGCTGCAATCCGATGTGATGCAAACCGCGTTTCTGACGGTACCGGGGGACACCCGCACCAACATCTCCATCTCGGAAGCCGCCGGTGCATCCGTGACTCACATCCGCACGCCGGGGTATCAGGTGAGCGAGGACGACATGGAAAATCTGGCTGATTCCCTGCGGAAAATTGTAGGAGCGGGTGACATCGTCGTGCTGGCCGGCAGCCTGCCCGATGGGGCTGATGTTTCCACCTATGCCATTCTGGCGGACCTGTGTGGACAGGCAGGAGCCAACGTAATCCTGGATGCCAGCGGACCGGCGCTTGCCGCCGGGCTTGCCGGCCGGCCGTACATGATCAAGCCCAACCTCACCGAATTGGCGGATCTGGCGGGCCGGGGATTCCGGGGACAGGATGAGCAGAACTTGCTGTCAGTCCTTGAGGATCTGGTGGCACGGGTACCGCTGGTGGTGGTTTCCCGGGGTGCCGGGGGAATTTGGGTGAAACAGCAGGGACATCCGGGGATCCGAAAGGCCGCCGTGGCGCCTCCGGGTTCACAAAACATTGTGAATGATGTGGGATGCGGCGATGCCCTGGTGGGAGGATTCGCCGTGGGGCTGGCGCGGAAGGAACCGTTGGAGGAAATGATCCGTTTGGGCGTGGCCTGCGGGACCGCGAACCTGTTTTCCGAAGTTCCCGGGCTGTGCGATCCCGAGACGGTGCACCAGGTGGTGCCAAAGGTGCAGATCTCAAACCCCAGCTGAAGTCATACGGGAGACACTGCGGGTAGTTCCGCGGGATATCAAAACTCCCTGCAGGACCATGGGGCGCCGGGGAAGCACCGGACCGAATTATTCCGTGTAATCGAAACGCTATTTTTATACATTGCTACCAGTCTGGAAAAGGGCCCAACCGGAGAACGTATGGCGCAGACCCTGAGTGTGGTAATTCCGGCGTACAACGAAGAGTCGTCGATCCGGGCAGGTAAACTGATCCTGGTCAAGCGCTGGTTGCATCAACAATCCTGGGACACGGAACTCATCGTGGTGGATGACGGCAGTCATGATCAGACGCCGGAATTGGCCCGGAGGACGGCGGATCAGGTGCTGCACATTGCGCATAAAGGGAAAGCCGCGGCGGTTATCACCGGTTTGTATGCGGCGCAGATGGACCTGGTGATGTTTACCGATATGGATCAGGCGACGCCGATCTCGGAGGCCGGCTGGTTGGTCGACGCCTTGCAAAAAGGCGCCGATGTCGCCATCGGCAGCCGCGGAATGCTGCGGCAGGGGGCGCCGGCGGGCCGGTACCTGCTCAGCCTCGGCCACATGGTGTTGCATAAACTGCTGCTGGGATTGCGCCTGGATGACACCCAGTGCGGATTCAAGGCCTTCCGGAGGGAGGTGGCGCTGGACGTGCTGGAGCATCTGGTGGTCTATGATATCGACGCTCTGGATACCATCGAGTTTCCCAGCGTGAGCAGCGGGTTCGATACGGAATTCCTGTTCGTCGCACAGCGCCTGGGGTATCGGATCCGGGAAGTGCCGGTCAGCTGGTATTACCAGGAGACCCGCCGGGTGGATTTGAGCCGGGACGCCTTCGCGGGCGTGCTGGACTTGCTAAAAATTATGTTGGGCCGGTTCCGGCATCATTATCCCAGACCGGGATCGCGGGAAAAGGAAACAGAAATCAGGAGTTCGCCATGAATTATCCGCATCACACGGCCTTCTCAGGGATACAATTGAAATTTCGGATGTTGCTGGTTCTGGTGCTGCTGGGCACGCTGATCGCGTGCCAGAGCGGGCAGCGAAAAGGGAGCCCGGACTCGCCCCTGCCGGTCCGGGTGATGTCCTTCAATATCCGGTACGGCACGGCCAACGACGGGGCCAATCGCTGGGAGAACCGGAAGCAGCTGGTGTTCCGGGTCATTCGTGACCATCGTCCGGATGTTGTCGGCCTGCAGGAAGCCCTGCACTTCCAAATCGAGGAGATAGTGGACGCGCTGCCGGAATATCAAAAAATCGGCGTGGGACGGGACGATGGGAAAACCCAGGGGGAATATTCTGCGATCCTGTATAACGCCGAACGATTCCGTGTGGACGAACACCACACTTTTTGGTTTTCCGAAACCCCGGGAGTGCCCGGCTCCAAGGATTGGGGGAACAACATCACCCGGATCTGCAGCTGGGGACGCTTCGTGGAGAAATCCAGCGGCCGGGCCATGTATTACTTCAATGTACACCTGGACCACCAATCCCAGAACTCCCGGGAGAAGAGTGTGGCGCTGCTGACCCGGCGAATCCGGGCCAGGGCCTCCGCAGACCCGGTGGTGGTCACCGGCGATTTTAACGCCGGCGAGGACAATCCGGCGATCCGTTACATGAAAGGCGATGAACAGCCGGGTGGCGGCTATCCGCCCGGTACCCGGAACCCGGTTCCCATGGTGGATACGTACCGGGAACTGCATCCGGAAGCCACCGGCGTCGGAACCTTCAATGGATTTCAGGGAAACACCGATGGCCCCAAGATAGATTACATTTTCGTGAAACCCGGCACCAAAGTGCTGGAGGCGGAGATTCTTCGGGATAATGACAACGGGCAGTATCCTTCCGATCATTTTCCGGTTCTTGCCAGGATAACTTTCCCGGCCCGCTAAGTTCAGTGGGGCACCGAACAGGAGGAAAAAGGAACATGATGTTACAGAGACGATATGGTTACATTTTTCTGATAGTGAGCACTCTGGCAGTTGCATTACTGATTTTGGTCCGACCCGGTACGCCGGCGAGTGCGGCCTCGGATGCCGTGACACCTCCGGAACCTCTCCTGCCCATTCCTACTGGCCGGCAACTGACGTGGCAACGGCACGAAATGGCCATGTTTATTCACTTTACGGTCAATACGTTCACCGACAAGGAGTGGGGCGACGGCACCGAAGATCCGGCCATTTTCACTCCCGGGGATCTGGATGTGCGCCAGTGGGTGCGGGTGGCGAAGGAGAACGGGTTCAAACGGGTCATTCTGACTGCGAAACACCACGACGGATTCTGCCTGTGGCCCAGCAAATATACGGATCATTCGGTGAAAAACAGCCCCTGGCGCGACGGCAATGGAGATGTGGTCGGAGCGCTGGCCGACGCCTGCCGGGACGCCGGCATCGAATTGGGATTATATCTGTCGCCGTGGGACCGGCACGAGCCGGTGTACGGCGATGAACGGCTCTACAACGAATATTATCTGGCCCAGTTGCGGGAACTGTTAACCCATTACGGTCCGGTGCGGGAAGTGTGGTTCGATGGGGCGAAAGGGCCCAACGCCAAAAATATGGAGTACCATTTTGATGCCTTCTGGTCGCTGGTCCGGCAGCTGCAGCCGGGGGCCGTCATGTTTTCCGATGAGGGGCCGGACGTGCGATGGATTGGCAACGAGCGGGGCATTGCAGGCGAGACCAATTGGTCCATGATGGATCGGTCCCGGGTCAGTATCGGGAAGGCGGACCAGGAGTATCTGAACCAGGGGGATGTCAACGGGACAGATTGGGTCCCGGGGGAGAGCGACGTCTCTATCCGGCCGGGATGGTTCTGGCACGCTGATGAACATCCGAAAACGGTGGCACAGTTAATGGATATCTATTACAAGTCAGTGGGGCGTAACAGTTTACTGTTGCTGAACGTACCGCCTAATGATCGGGGATTGTTTTCAGATGAGGACGTCAACCGGTTGCAGGAATTTACTCAAGCCAGAGAAGCGGTGTTCGCCACGGATTTTGCGGCGTCCGGGACTGCCACGGCCAGTGAAGTGCGCGGCGGGAGCGAACGGTTTGCGGCCCGGAACGTCCTGGATGGCGATCCCGACACCTACTGGTGCACCGATGACGAAACCACTTCCGGTACCGTGATTCTCGACTTGGGGAACCCGGTGCAATTCAATGTGATCCGCCTGCAGGAACCGGTGCAGTTCGGCCAGCGGGTTAAAAAGTATCACCTGGACGTCTGGCAGAACGGAGACTGGAAACAGGTGAGTGCCGGGACCACCATCGGATATAAAAAACTGGATCGCATCACGCCGGTGCGCGCCAGCCGGGTCCGGGTGGTCATCGATGATGCCCGGGCCTGTCCGCTGCTCAATGAAATCGGGGTGCACTTTGACCCGGAGAATTATCGCTAGCCGGGATCCGGATCTCCTTCGGCAGGAGACTGGTGAACAGGCACTCGGCTTCCCGCGGAATAGAGCGTGTTGGGAGGTACCTGCCGGTTGAATCTGGCAGCGGGATCTGCTGACGGCGCCGGAGAGGCCACAAATAACCGGAAGAAAAAGAGGTCTCCGCTTTACAATCCTTTCCCCACGGTTGTATATTAGGATACACACTCGCAGGCAATCAACCGCACGACGGATAAATTTATGAACCTTTTGACAACCGGGGCAGCGCGTGACCTACGTGGCCGGCTGAGATTCTTGCTGGTCGGACTTCTCCTTTTGTTAAGTGCTTGTCAGTCTGTAACCGGTCCCGACGAGCCGGGGCTTTCGGTGGCACCCGAAATTCTGAGATTCGGACAAGCACGGAATTCGCTTCCGGTGGCGATCTCCAACACGGGGGACGGGATGCTGAACTGGCGAATCGAACAAAGTCCGGATTGGGTGACGGTCGCGCCCGTGGCCGGGGCGGCGACAGCGCAGGACACCGTTTTGGAAGTCACCGTGCACCGGGCCAGCCTGGCGGATGGCGAGTATACGGATTCGCTGGTGGTGGAATCGAACGGCGGGAACCAAACAGTGCCGGTTCACCTGACCGTTGACGGACCCTTCCTGTCGGTCTCGGAACTGTCCCTGGACTTTGCGTCGGACCGGGCCGGTCAGACAGTACGGATTTCAAATATTGGGAATGGTGTGTTGCACTACCAGGTTCGGGAGAGCGTTGATTGGTTGGAAGTCTCCCCCGCGACCGGCGAACTGACCGATCAGCCCGGAACCCTCGACCTGTCGGTGGACAGAACCGACCTATCGGACGGGGATTATACTGCCAGCCTGAAAATCGAATCGAATGCGAATAGTGTCGTTGTCCCCCTTTCCATGAATGTGCCGGTACCGGGCGGGTGATAACATCACCGTTCCATTGAGCCGGTTCGGCTCAACAACACACTGCCGGAATAAAGAAGCGGGAAGCAGCAGGTCCGTAAGAGAGTAGAAAATCCGGCGCGTGGTGCATCTTTGGAGCATGATGATACCAGAATCAACCCTTGACTTCCGGGTGGAACATTTGAAATATTATCCTGTCCCTCAGAAATTGAGTTAATGAGGTTTATCCATTTATGACTGCTTGATTAGGGCCTGTGATAGCAGGTGGGATGTATTTTTTTCTGTCACACCCGAGCGGGGAGAGCGGGCAAAATTGGTCTGGAAGTTGAATCACCAAGCAGCAATTGGTTACTACGGGTAGTCGAAGAGGCAACACGGAGAAAGGACGGTACAGCAGAGTGAAACGTGGTTCTGTAGCAGGATGGCGGCCGGTCGGATTCCCGGCGGGGTTTTTGGCATGTGTGCTGGTTTCGATCATGGTCATATCATGCGGTGCTTCCCCGAAGCAGCAAGAGATGAACACCCTCACCCCGGCAGAAAAGGCGGCGGGCTGGACACGGGCATTCGATGGTAAAACATTGAACGGGTGGCGGGGGGTCGGAATGGCCGGTATTCCCAAAGGGCATTGGACGGTTGAAAACGGAACCATCCGGGTGATCCCGTCCGACCAGGTTCCCCTGGGGCCGGATGGAAAACCGTTGCCCGGCGGTGACCTGATGATCGATAAACCCTATCGTGATTTCGAGCTGTCGCTGGAGTGGAAGATCCCGCCGCTGGGAAACAGCGGTGTGAAGTATAACGTCTCCGAAGACGTATCCACGGCGAGGGGTGGTCACGGCGCACTGGGCTTCGAATACCAGATTATCGATGACATAGGACACCCGCAGGTCTCGTACGAGGAGATCAATACGACCGGATCGTTATATGCCTTGATCCCGCCGCCGCATCCGGAAGGAAAGGTGCTGCATCCGGTCGGCGAATGGAATCATTCCCGCATCGTGTTTCAAGGTATGCACGGAGAACACTGGCTCAACGGCGAGAAGTTACTCGAGTTCGAACTCGAGACACCGCAAATGGATTCGCTGATTGCCGCCAGCAAGTATCATACGATCCCGAATTTCGGAAAGAAGAAAACGGGATATATTGTGCTCCAGGATCATGCGTCCGGCGCCTGGTTCAGAAATATTAAGATCCGATCCCTGGCGGAGGAATAACGCCGGGGCACCGAACCGCTTTCCGGTCTCCCGAAGGCGTCGGAGATACGAAGTTCCGGAGCGACTCAAAGCAACCAAAAGTGATTCGCCCTCCTGAAATGTATTCAGGCGGGGTGTGTGATCACAGACAACCTAAGGAGATGGTATACCATGAAAAGTCAAACGTCGCGAAGGGATTTTCTGAAAGCCGCTTCTCTGGGAATGGCAGGACTGGCCATCGGTTCCACGGCATCAAGCCATGCCAGAGCGGAAGTGCTGCCGGCTCCGGGACCACTCAAAAACGCCGCCCCGAATGACCAGATCCAGCTGGCCACCATCGGGATGGGAATTATCGGTTATATCGACACCCAGACCGCCCTGCAGGTCCCCGGGGTAAAGCTGGTAGCCGCCGCCGATTGTTATGATTCACGATTGGCACATGCCAAAGAAGTGTTTGGCAAAGATGTTTTCACTACCCGGAAATACGAAGAAATTTTAGAACGGCCGGAT
>Ga0102944_1002438_pt1 | contig 10894 bp, 11 predicted proteins | sample SalPonD_shore_MG_FD_78172 | JGI IMG/M metagenome (GOLD analysis project Ga0102944, IMG submission 78172) | Salt pond soil microbial communities from South San Francisco under conditions of wetland restoration - Salt Pond MetaG... | ecosystem: Environmental > Aquatic > Marine > Intertidal zone >... | reverse complement strand
TCCAAATTCTTCCCGAAAGTTTTCGGGAGGTTTTGAAATCATTCAGGCTTTGAATTTGAACAAAATCCCTAGTTTATCAAAGCCCTCACAAAGTTAACCCCGGATATTTCATACTAATTAAAATAAAATTATCATAACTTTATGATATATATTGAGAACCATTTATTTTCAGAGTTTAAAAATTATAACAGGGTGTTAAACGCTGCGAAATTAGCCCGTGTATTGTGTTGATGATAAAAAAGCTTGCTCAACGTATGTATATACGTTTTCGCCGCTATTTAATCTTTGCCTTGTCCATGAACTAATTTCTGGTGATATATCTGGGTTAACTGGTTTCCTGCATCGAACCTACGTAGATAAGATGAGAATTGTTCGGTGTATAATGCGCTCATGAGCTTCGTAAAAAGAGAATTACTGAATATTTTTTGAAATAGCCTCCGCGAACTGCCTAAAATCATCCAATTGTTCCAACATTTTGTATAGTTTATCTATATCGATGCTAACATATTCGTGAACCAGGATATTTCTTAGTCCGGTCATTGCCATTAACTTATCTGCCAAATCCTGATTGATATAGTCAAATTTACTAAGCAATTCTATGCAATCTGCATAGGTTTCGGCGTTTCCAAGATTTTGCTGAACCACCAGATGACAAGAGATATCTATTACAACCTGTATGGATTCCAAAAGTCCATATCGAAGTGCCCATTCCTTTTGTTTATCTCTTTTAATATCTGTTACGGAATATTTTTGTTTTATATCCTTTAATTCTGAAATATTATTTTCTAATTGCATGAGGCGTCTATTCATAATTCCTCTGCCCGAATTTCTTTGAGTGAAGACGTCTCAGATAAGCTTGATCCATCATCTCACGCAACTTTTGAGTATCGATGTAATTTAAAAGAACCCTCTTTTTAAAATTGATAAAAATTTCCGGTCTTTTGTTAACTATTAGCTCACCCTTTTTTACAACTTCATAAGCAAATGCCGGATCTTTCGAATATAAATTATTCAGATATATCAAATCCGTCTCAGTTTGCGTCAATTTACTCAGTTCTGCTTTCATTTTTCCCAATCTTAATAAATTTCTATCAGAACCAGTAAAGATAGCGATATCGATATCACGAAAGGCTTTTTCTGTAATAAAAGATCCATAGATTAATGCAAAAATCACATTTTTCTGTTGAAATAAATAATTCCGTATCGATGATTTTACATCGGATTTATCTATGTTTTTTGAATCGGAATATCCTTCGTTTACCCTCATAATTTTTTGTCTATATCCGACTTAATCTATTCATTATCCATGTAATTAACTTAAATAAAACCCAACTGCAAAAACCATCTTAATTCAGAAAACACTGGTTTCAGTTAATTTATCGTAGAGGACTTTGCCAAACCGTGCTTTTGTCCGAATTCTGCATTTTCGTGATTTCAAAATCCTCACGTATTACTAATACGCTGCGGTTTTGAAATCACTCAGGCTTTGACTTTGACCAAAATCCCTGGTTTTGCAAAGCCCTCTCGTAATCGAATGTTACATATAAAAGGTACAGAGAAATTTGCATAAATATTCATTTGGTCGATTTGCTTTTACCAACATTATTGGGGGATAGATCCAAGAGAATTTTGCATAATTGTGCTTTTCTTCAAATTCTTCCCGAAAGGTTCGGGAGATTTAAAAATTTTCATATATAATCTATAAAACTGCGGTTTAGAAATTACTCCGGACTGTGATTTTGACGGAAATCACTGTTTCGCAAATCCATCTTCAAAGCAAATCAGATCTTTTCATTTAAATGTACTTAATTTAAAAATAAGTATTAACAAAATGTACCCCCAAACGTGTTACATTAAATGAATCAATTCGAAATTTTCTCATCCACCTGCAGCAACCGGTCATAATGCATTTCAGGATCCTGGTAATAGATGAATGTAAAATACTGCTGGCGGGTTAATGCAAAACTGTTGTCCAGGTTCAGGTCAAGGATCCGGCCGTTTCTTACAATTACATATTTATATGAATAACGGCCTTGCTTAATGAATGCATTGCCTTTCCATAAGCCTGTTTGTACATCGTATTTCATGCGATTTTGTTCACTGATCGTCCAATTATTAAAATCGCCTAGCAGGTAAATCTTATCATTCCCGAGCACTGATGCTTTAATTTCCAGGGAAAAATAAACATCGGCATAACCGGCAGCGCGATCACTCCGTGGGGCGCCGAATCGTGAATTCAACGCCCGGCTTGCGGAGCGGGATAAATCCTGAACGTCCCGGCGCAAGATAACCCGGGGCGGGGTATATTCCGGTTGATAATCCACCTTTCGGGCCCCATCAGCACTTAGGCTATTAAGATTTATCGTTTTGAAGCCATAGTCAGCAGTAAAAGCTTCATCCCGGGAAATATGAAAATGAACTTCTCTCTGGGTGGAATTGTCAAAAATCTGAACCTTTTTAGTACGTCCCCAAAACTGGTTTTGATTATAGTAATAGGAAAGATCAAACTGGGGCATTTCTACGAATTTGGGATAAACGTATTTGCTGAAGAGTTGATGCTCGGCTCGTATGCTACCCGGTTTAGTGAACAGCGTTTCAATATTAGTCTTCAAGTCTCCCTTGTTTTCGTGGATATAAAAGGGAAGGGAGAACAGTTCATTATTGGTATCGTAGTCGTAAATAGTCAGCATATAATTACCGCTGATCTTCAGGCTTAAGTTCTTGTTGGGAAATCGATAGCGGTAATGCCGGTAACTGGGTTTTTGCACCGTGCTTGTCTGGGCGTTAGTGATATAATCTTCAAAGAGACCTTCCTGGTAAAAATTTGAAAGCAGGGAACTGGGTTCCCAATTGGGCCGAAAATGTTTGATACGTATCTTAAACTGTTTGGCATCCGTATCGAGATAATCAAATTCCAGGGTAAAAGTCTGTCCGCTTTTCAGGCGAATAATTGGAGCAGATTGCGCATTTCCGGTTTTGTATAATTGTACACTTTGAATGTTACGCGGTGGATTCAGTTGTTTGTTGACCGTAAACGTATTCTCAAGCCGTGCACCATTTTGACGGTTATGAGTTGAATTTTTTTGATAATTGCCGGATACACATCCTGACAAAAGCACCGTAAGAGCAATTGTAAATGAAAATAATTTAGAGGTAATAGTCGCCTTCAAAAACAAAATGTGCAGGTCCTTCGAGTTTAATATTTGAGTATGTTTGTTGATCTTGAGAATAATTAAATTGAACCTTCAGATTTCCGCCTTTAACGTGAACATCAAATTGGTTGGTCTTTTCATTTGAACCCTGTATATGATGCCAGGCCAGGGCGGAGGCAATGGCACCGGTGCCGCAGGCAAGGGTTAAATCTTCAACACCGCGTTCGTAAGTTTGCAGATCAAGGTTTTCCTGGTCTTTTCCACTCATAAAATTCACATTCGTTCCCGCGGGCTGAAACTGGGGATGATGTCTTAGCTTTTTCCCTTCTGTAAAAAGGTACTTTTCATTCTTCAAAATAGACCGATCTACGGGCATTACGATGTGCTCGGTACCGGTATTTAGCTGAATAATCTTTTTCCCATCAACTTCAATGTCTTGCGCATTACTGCTCATGGGAAATGCCAGGTTCACATTTTCTCCTGTTACTTCCGCATGGTAGATTTTATCGTGCACTTTGAACGAGTGGTTTTCCGGAAACCCATGTTCTACTGCAAACCGTGCCATACATCGGCCACCGTTTCCGCACATGCCGGCATCGCTACCATCGGCATTCCGGTAGATCATGGTATAGTCAGCGCCATCGGCAGGTTGCAGTACCAAAACACCGTCGGCGCCGACTCCAAATTTTCGATCACACAAACGGGGCGTTAATTCGATGATTCGATCAAGAGACAGGCTTTGATCTTGATTATCCAATACCACAAAATCGTTGCCGGCCCCCTGCATTTTATGAAATGTTAACGTATCGTTATTCATAAATCTAAAAATTTTGTTGAATTATTGAACGAAGGCGGGTAAGTGTTTCCAGTTTTCATTTTCCGGAATGAAGGGATCGTATCCTCGCATCAAACTGGATAATCGCAAAGCAAGCACGGTAAATATTATCTTGGCCTGCACATTTTGATAAAGCAGCGGCCGGCACGCATTCACCTGGTCAATCATATCATCCAGGCGGGCTTCGGATAATGATTCGCAAAACTTTTGGATCACATCCAGTTGATCGGCATTGGTGACCAGGTCGGCATTTTCAGTACTTCGATAAACCATAATATCCCGGATAAACATTTCCAGGACGTTAATAACGGCAATTTGCCCTTCGATGTTTAAATCACCGTGCCATTTTTGGGTGGTGTCAAGAATATTCCGGACATCATGTCCGTAAGCATATCGCAAATAATTAACGATCTCTTCCCGCCGGGCTTTCAACGTACCGACATCATAAAAACGGGTCATGGCATAATTCCCCCCCGATACCCGCGCCAGGTAGCGTGCACTGTCTTTATCTAACCCGTCGTTATGTATTAAACCCTGCTCAATTTCTCCACTAGATAACGGATTTAACCGGATAATATGACACCGTGAGATAATCGTGGGAAGCAAGGCATCCGGATTATCTGTGGTCAGGATAAACATAACGTTTTGCGAAGGTTCTTCCAGCATTTTAAGAAAAGCGTTGGCCGTGGCGGCGCGCATGGTTTCTACATTGGTCATGATGATGACGGACCGGCGCCCTTCATTCGGTTTCAGATACGCTGCCGGTTTGATTTCGTCCCGAAAATAGTCTATGGAATAGAAAGCCTGTCGGTTTTTAGATGCAACTTCATCTGATAAAGTGGGACGTAAACTGAAGTTTACGACTTCGTACGGATCTTCAGCCAGTAATTCGAGACGTTCCTTGAGTTCGTCGATGGTGACGGAGCTGGGAATCGGCAAAAATACGTGGATATCAGGATGCGAAAACCAGGATGACTTTTTGGATACGGCCTGCCCTTTTAAATCGGTTAAATGATCAATCCCGTTTACTGCCTCCGCAAAAGCCAGCGAGAAGGCTGTTTTACCAATACCGGGAGGTCCGGTAAAAAGGTAGGAATGACTGATGCGGTCGGATTGAAGAATCCTTTGGATATGATTCCGGGAACGTTGCTGCCCGACCAGTCGCCGGTCGCCAAAATTGAAATCAAGGTTGCTATAATCAACGGATTTTTTCATAAAAACAGATTTATTCCTCCCAAATGTAGTCAAATAATAAAATTCCGGCTGTTATAGTTACGCCAACGTAACCGGTTAAAGCAAAAAAATCATTCATAAATCCTTCGAAACCGCCTTCAATGAGCGCGGCCCGGGTGGTACGAACGAGTATGAGAATAAGGGGGATCATCAGCGGAAGACTCAACACGGAAAAAATCGCTCCTTTACGATCTGCCTGCGATACCACGGCGGCAAGCATGGTGGCCACTCCCGATAACCCCGCGGTTCCGAGTAAAAGGGTAATGATAAATGCGGAGCCACTAGCTATCTGCATATCCAGAAGAAAAATATATAGGAAAAAGGTGGTAATATTTACAAAAAGCGTGAATATGTAGTTGTAAAACAGTTTTCCAAGGAATACCGAAGTGGCTTCACCGTGTAAACGCAGCAGATCGAAGGTATTGCGTTCAGTTTCCATTACAAACGAACGGGACAGGCTGGAAAGTGCGGCAAACAGGATGATGATCCAGACCAGACCACTTTTAGGCGTCGGATCCAGAGCCTGAGCCCGGAGCGTGAATAAGACGACCAAAAGTGAAGAAACCACAAATGCCAGCACGGTATTCAAGGCATACTTCGAGCGTAGTTCAATTTGGAAATCCTTGTAAATAACCGCATATACTTTTTCCAGCTTTTGCATACCGTGCTAATTTAAAGAGAGAATCATTTTGGAACAGATGGATAAAGATACATAAATGTGCACTTTTTTACAGTGATGATTCTTGAAATTTGATGTAGATGGAAATTAAAAATGAATTATATATAAAGGATGTGAATTTAGTAGGTCCGGATAAAATTGCGATCAAATTGTTTGGTTAAAACAAATGATAAAAGAATTTACAATATCTGCTAATCATATAATCTAAAATCTGAATTCAACAAACAATAAAACGTCAATTGAAAAGCTTATATAGCAAAGGTTAATGGTAATTTCTGCATTTGTTTATATGGATTGTAAAGACAAAAGGGATAAATATAGCTAGATAAATACTAGAACTAACTGTAAATTTCGTTGATTTATTCCTTGTGAAATATTGAATATACTCCTTTGGCAAGACTTAATATGCTTTGCAACTTCGCAAAAAGCGGTTTTAATTGTTTAATTTGAAAATTTTTAAAACCATAGAATTATTTTTGTGTCATAGCCGTTGGCATGAGTATATTCGTTAACGTAAATAGAATGGTTAAAGTGAACGTTATTTAGTTAATTCATATATGAATATTGTCAGTCTATTAGACAGCGATACGGTTATTCCCCAACTAGAAGCTTCGAGCAAAAATGAAGTCCTGGAACAGTTGATTGAAACGCTTCGCACGCGGGTTGATGAAGATGATTTGAAACGCATTAGCGATGCCGTATTTGAACGGGAAGCCATTATGTCTACGGGCGTTGGTAAAGGTTTAGCCATTCCACATGGGAAAGCTCAGGGATTGCAGGATAATTATGCGGCATTTGCCATTCTTAAAAGTCCGGTAGAATATGAAGCCATCGACGATATGCCGGTTCGAATGGTCTTTTTGCTGGTTGGACCCGAGTCACAAAACAGCACGCATATTAAGATGTTGAGCCGAATTTCCAGGTTGATGAATAATGCAGAATTTCGCGAAAAATTGATGAAATGTGAAAGCTCCGAAGATATAATATCTGCTTTTGAATCGGAAGAGAAGCAGTATTTCGGGGTAAACCAAAAAGGATAATCGGATAGTTATTTTTTCTTTTCCCGGGTCTCACGCTATTCGATGATATAAGTTAGGGTGCAAGGAGTTCAGGGATGTATCATTACTATAGACGGTTTTGGGGCTTTGCCCTGCTAACAATCGGAATGCTGTGTTCCGTCAGGGTAGCTTATGCGCAGCATTTTAAATCTTCACCTCACCTTGTTAATTTGATTGAGCACAGTGCCGCCAGAAATGCGTTTTGGTCGGTTACGGTGCGCGATTCATCCGGTAATATTATTCAACAGTATAATAAAGATAAACTCATAAAACCGGCTTCCAATCTCAAACTGCTGACCTCTGCCGCTGTTCTAAATGAGTTGGGGCCCGATTATCAATATAAAACCAGGATTTATGGAATGGGAACGCTGCGAGACAGCGTCTGGAATGGAGATATTATTTTTCGGGGGGCCGGCGATCCATCCATAAGCGGCACCATGTATCGTGAGGACCGTTTCCATGTTTTTGATGAGTATTTTAAGATACTGGACAGCCTGGGAATCCGGCGAATTAATGGCAATATTATTGGCAACGATGCCTTTTTTGATAACAAACCCTATCCCAAAGGATGGGATTGGGATGATCTTTCCTTCTATTATGCTGTGGAAATCGGGGCGCTTTCGTTCAATAATAATACCGTAGACCTTGAAGTTTTTGCAGATGGTAAAATTGGCAATACGCCCCGTATAGAATGGTTCCCGTATAATACTGATTATGTTCAGTTTATTAACAATCAAATCATAACACCGCCCGGAACAGAATACGATGAATATTACCGGAGAATTTTGGGAACCAATACCATCATTCTGGGTAGCAAGTTACCGAAAGGTTATTATGAAAAGGAGTCGCTCTCCATTAATAATCCCACATTGTATTTCCTGGACAGCTTTAAAAAATACCTTGAAAACAGTGGCGTTGCGGTAAAAGGAAGTTTGATTGTTGATCACCAGGATCTGGATTGGGATAATCCCAAATATGTACTGCTTGGATCTCATAAATCGTTGCCGGTGGATTCCCTGCTGCATCAGATCAATAAAGAGAGCAACAACTTTTTTACGGAAATGATGCTCAAAACGGCCGCCGCAAAGCATTACGGCATACAGGGAAGCACAGAACTGGGTATACAGCTGGTAAAGGAATTTGCTCATGAAATAAAGATGGATACCACTCAAATAAAAATGACGGATGGTTCCGGGATGTCAGCTTCTACATTGATTACCACGAATAATATCACGTTATTGCTGCAAAATATGCGGAATAGTCCGTATTTCGAATCCTATTATCGCAGCTTATCGGTAGCAGGCGAGGATGGAACGTTTAGCCACCGGTTTAATGATTCTATCATAAAAGGACGGATACATGGCAAATCGGGCTATATTTCGGGAGTTCGAACCATGAGCGGGTATCTAAAGAGTGCTAAAAATCATAAATTAATATTTAGTATTGCTACAAATCATTTCAATACCAAAACAAAATATGTCGATCGCATACAGGAACAAATTGTAAAGTGGTTGTATAATATTTTTTAATGCTCCACATAATATACCTTGAATAATGTCTGATGAGAGTAATATCACCATACTAATTACCGACGATGAGCAGAGTATCCGGAACTCCCTGCGCGAAATCCTGGAGTTTGAGGGATACAACGTGCTGGAAGCAGAGAGTGGGAGGCAAACCTTTGAGATACTGGAAAAAAATGACATCGATCTGATTTTCCTGGATATCAAAATGAAAGGGATGGATGGTATTGAAGTGCTCGAAAAGATGAATGAAGAGGCTTTGGTTGTGCCCGTGATTATGATTTCAGGGCACGGAACCATAGAAATTGCTGTAGAGGCCACCAAGCTGGGGGCTTTTGATTTTCTTGAGAAGCCGCCGGATTTAAACCGTCTGCTGATCAGCACACGAAATGCGCTCAAGCATCGCAAGCTGGAAAAAGAAAATAAAAATATAAAGTCGAAGCTCCCTAAAGTACAGGAGATCATTGGCGACAGTAAGCCGATTACGGAAATTAAAAAGACTATTGATAAAGTAGCGCCGACGGAAGCCCGGGTTTTGATTACCGGCGAAAACGGGACGGGCAAAGAACTGGTGGCTCGCTGGATTCATGAGAAAAGTAAAAGGAGTTCCGGTCCATTTGTGGAAGTCAATTGTGCGGCTATACCTACTGAACTGCTGGAAAGTGAACTCTTCGGGCACGAAAAAGGTGCTTTTACCGGGGCTACCAACCGGCGTATCGGCAAGTTCGAGCAAGCCGATGGCGGTACGCTCTTCCTGGATGAAATTGGCGATATGAGCCGCGATGCCCAGGCCAAAGTGCTCCGGGCATTGCAACAGCATCAAATCGTCAGAGTGGGCGGAAATGAGCAAATTCCGGTGGATGTACGGATCCTTTCGGCGACCAATAAAGATCTGATGGAAGAAATTGACGAGAACCGGTTCCGTGAAGATTTATATCATCGCATTAATGTGATTCCCATTCATGTCCCCCCACTACGGGATCGCCGGGACGATATTCCCCAATTGACGAAGTCGTTTTTACAGGAATTATCGGAAAAGGACATTGTATTTTCGGGAAAAGAATTTAGTGATGAAGCCCTGGAACGGCTTAAGGAATATCCATGGACCGGTAATGTGCGTGAACTGCACAATGCCGTTGAGCGCCTGGTAATTTTGGCTGGTGACCATGTAATCGACCAGGACGAGGTTGAAGAATTGGTATCGGGTAAAAAGAAACCGGAGCACCTGAAACAGATGGTTGATGATATCGAAAGGTTCCAGGATTTCAAGGAAGCGGCCGAACGTTTGTTTTTGATACGACAGTTGGAGAAAAATGACTGGAATATTTCGCAAACGGCTGAATCCATAGATATCCAGCGAAGTCATCTTTACACTAAAATGAAAAAATACCAAATCGAACGATAATAAATGTCAGCAAAAATCATAGACGGTAGGAAAGTATCCAACCTGGTCAAGGAAGAAGTGCGAGTGGATGTGGAAGAATGGGTAAGTAAAGGCAACCGTCCGCCATTTCTTCAAGTTATCATTGTGGGACACGATCCCGCGTCCTCCACGTATGTTCGCGCCAAAACGCGGGCATGTGAACATGTGGGCATTGAAACAGATACGCTTCATCTTCCGGACACGATTTCAGCAAAAGAATTAAAGAATACCGTACGTAAATTTAATAATGATGATAAGGTCGATGGTATTTTGGTACAGCTTCCGTTGCCTGCTCATCTCTCACCTCATGACGTCATTGAATCGATCGATTATCGAAAAGATGTGGATGGGTTTCACCCGATGAATGTTGGCCGACTGGCTGTAGAGCAACCTACCTTCAGGTCGTGCACGCCCGCCGGTATCCTGGAGCTCTTCAATCATTACAGTATTCAAACAAAAGGTAAACATGCGGTAGTTGTGGGAGCCAGCAATATTGTGGGTTCCCCGATGAGCATCATGCTTTCCCGGGAGAATAGCAGCGGGAAAGCCACTACAACGATATGTCACAAATACACCAAAGACTTGACGGCTCATACTATTTCCGCCGATATAATTATCGTAGGCGTGGGACAGCCCAACCTGATCAAAGGGGAGATGGTTAAAGAGGGAGTCGTGGTTGTGGACGTGGGCATGAACCGCGTCCCTGATGACACCCGTGAAAAAGGTTATCGCCTGGTGGGGGATTGCGAATTCGAAACCGTCAAGGAAAAAGCTAGCTACATTACCCCTGTTCCGGGGGGCGTGGGGCCCATGACGGTGGCTATGCTCATGAAGAATACCCTGCTGGCGGCTAAAAAATCTATTTACCCTGGTTGATATTTATTATCTAGAGGGCTTTGCAAAACCAGGGATTTTGGTCAATCCCGAATGCTTTCGGGGTGAGTGATTTCAAAACCGCAGCGTATAAGTAATACGTGAGGATTTTGAAATC
>Ga0102944_1002437_pt1 | contig 10894 bp, 18 predicted proteins | sample SalPonD_shore_MG_FD_78172 | JGI IMG/M metagenome (GOLD analysis project Ga0102944, IMG submission 78172) | Salt pond soil microbial communities from South San Francisco under conditions of wetland restoration - Salt Pond MetaG... | ecosystem: Environmental > Aquatic > Marine > Intertidal zone >... | reverse complement strand
GCCCCACATCGCCCACCTCGCCTGGGTGGAGTCGGCCATCGTCAGGGAACGGGCGGCGAGCGTGTCGCGCTGCCACATCAAGGTCCAGGCCCGGGCCAACGCGGGGTTTTCAGCTATGGAGTAGATGACCTGGGCGTCCCGGTCGGCCAGGCCCTGCCGTATCTGCGTGCGCAGGGCCTGCGTGTTCTGCCGGACCTGCAGCCCGACGAACACGAGCGACGCGATCACGCCCAGCGCCGACAGGAGCCGCGCCACGCGAGAGGTCGTCGAGGTCGGGTCGTTCACTGGATGTCCTCCCTGATCGCCGTCAGGAGCGCCGCGTTCGCCTTCCTCACCGGCTGGAACCTGAGTGCCTCCGTCGCCCCGGCCACCCCCAGCCAGATCACCGTTGCGGTGAACGCCTGATCTTTCGACGCCTCCGCCCAGGGCCGCAGCAGCTCGAAGCTCGTGTGGTCCCGCAGGGACCGGGCGCCCGGTGGCACGCTCACCCTGAAGTAGGGCCGTGTCGCCACTTCCGCTTCAGAGAAACTCTCTCTCACCATTTGAGACAGGTATTCGACGTACGGCTGTTGCGTCTCGAAGTAGTCCACCACCTGGCGACGCAACGCTCGATCGCGGATGAGGTCCAGCTCCGCTGCATCCCGGAGCCCGACATACGCCGCGCGCTGAGGCCGATACACGTAGATATGGAACAGCGGAGCGACGGCCTTCACCGCCGAATCCTCGGGAACGGCCACCCCACGGTGCCTCGCGATCCAGAGCCCCGCCGGGGATGAGGTGCTCACGGTGCCGTTCACCCTTCTATTCCGTGCCCATCACCGAGTCCACGTGGGCCCGGAACGGCTCTTCTGGAAAGTCCTCTCGAACCGTGACCCACACCCCGGCGGGTCTTCGCTTCGCCGCGACGGCAAAATAGTTCTCCAGATCAGCCCAGGTCGCAGCATCCAGGATGCCGTCGGCATGGTACAGCCAGGCGGCTTCCCAGGTATTGAAGAACTCCTTTTCGAAGGTCCGATACCTCAACCGGTCGGCCTCCGACAGGTCGGCCGATCGCGCCCGGCCGGCCAGGACGATCTTCGCCAGCCCCGGACTCTCGATGAGCAGCTTGTTCGACTCCCGGAAGCGCTCGGTGAGGACGGCGGTCGCATCGCTGCTGGAAAGGGTGGTCGAGCGCCGAAGCTGGTAGCCGGCGTACACGAGTGAGACGACGATCGCCAGCGCCGAGATGATCTCGGCGATCGACGCCCAGGTCTGTACTCGACTTCGATCCATGTCGCGTCTCCGATCCGTGGCGACCGCCGTTGCCCGTCCAGCGGGATGGGTACGACCTCACCGAATCACCGTTCGCGGAAAGTGATGTCCGACAGCGCAGCCGGCCGGACGAAGCTGTCTCCGAATAGATCCTCGGGAACCCCCGGCCGGCAAGGAGCGCGGGCGCGCGCCGCCGCGCGGGCGCGTGATCTCGGCGGCTTCACCCGGGGCCGGGTCTCACGCTGGCATATACTTAGGTATTCACCTAAGTGTATCGTGCCTGTAGAATCCCTCGTCCGGACCAGGGACTCGAGCATCGGGATGGTGTCACGAATGGCTTCCTCCGCAGTCGCCGACGACGTGTTTCGCGCCCTGTCCAACCGGACCCGGCGCGAGGTCCTGGAGCGCCTGTCGGCCGGACCGGCCACGGTCAGCGAGCTCGCCTCACCGTTCGACATGCGGCTGCCGTCGTTCATGCAGCACCTCTCGGTGCTCGAGCAGAGCCGGCTGGTGCGGTCCAGGAAGCGCGGGCGAGTGCGGACCTACGAGATCGCGCCCGAGCGGTTCGAGGTCGTAGAGGACTGGCTGACGGCGCGGCGTCGGCAGTGGGAAGCTCGACTGGACCGGTTCGACCGCTACGTCCAGCAACTCGAGGAGAAGGAGTCCGAATCATGAGCAAGCAAATCCCCTTCGACCCGAAGCTCGACTTCGCCATCGAGCGGCTCATCGACGCTCCCACGCGGCTCGTCTGGGAAGCGTTGACGAGACCGGAGCACGTCGAGGAGTGGTACATGCCCAGGGCCTGGGGGCGCGTGGTGCGGGCCGAGATGGACGTGCGGCCGGGCGGCATCTTCAGCATCGACATCGCGACGGGAGACGGCCAGGAGGTTCCCAACCTCGGCTGCTTCCTGGAGGCCGCCGGAACCGGCACCCGGTACGTGTTCACGGCGCTGCACCGGAATGAAGCCGACCTCGAGGAGAACAGGACGAGCGGCTTCTACGAGGGCACCGAGATCGCCGCCGACCAGCTCGTGGAGCACGTGATGGCGCTGAAGCAGGGAGCGGAATGACCGCCGCGACCTCGGTCACCATCACGCCGATCCCCGTCGCCGACCAGGACCGTGCTCGACGGAATCGACGCGGCCAGGAGCGAGCTCGCTACGGAGAGCTCCCATCGTGGGGAAGCAATTCACTCTCGACGAATTCCTGGAACTCGGCGGGATATTGGTCGTGATCTTCCGCCCAATACTCGGCGAAGAAGGGCAGACGGTACGCGCCACCCTTCCCTCCGACGAACAGGAGCGATTTCAGATCGAGTACGCCCAGCCGGGATTGCAGATATCGATTCTCCTGGATCCGCATGATCCCCAGGTAGAACATCTTCAGGTGAAAACGTTGCTCCGGGCTGAGCTTCGCTCCCGTGCTCGCCGCCTCGTACGCCGCGCGGAGATCGGGATTCCCGACCAGCTGGGCCACGGCTGTGAACGATTGCTCCGAGATGGCCTGAATCGTCTCGCTACGGACGGCCTCGGTATTCTGACGGATCTGCAAGGCTACGAACAGGAGCGATCCGATGACACCCAGCCCCCCGAGAACCGACCCGACCACCTTCCACTTGGCCTCGTGCGTCTCCATGCTCCTCCTGGTGCGGCCGCCGTCTCGAACTCGGCCGCCGATGGGGTGTGAGGTGCGGTCCGAGGAGGTCGATGCACCCGACGAACGACTCTCGACCTTCATGCTCGCCGCACGGGCAGGAGTGCCTCGTCAGCCTGTGCTTCCGCCCATCCGCGCGGACAGTCGTGAAGCGAGCTGGCTGGTGGGCATCTGGGCGTTCTCCGGCCAGGAATCGTACAGGGATCGGAAGGCCGGCGTGAAGAAACCCTTGCGGATCGTCCAGAAGGCGGAGAAGCCCGGCGTCTTGCCGAACGTCATGAACACCTGCTCCCAGGCACGCCACGTATCGCCGTCCAAGGTGCCCCTCAGGAACTGGGCGTGAAGAGCCTCCGCCGTCTTGAAGAAGTTGAACACCAGGTGGGGGAATTGCTGAAGCTCGGTCTCGTTCAGGCTCGACGGATCGTCCGCCCCGAAACTGAAGATCCGGGCCATGGCGGGGTTGGTCATGAAGCTCTGATTGAACTCGCGAACGGCTGCCAGCGCATCGTGGGCAGCTTGCGCCGACATCGCCGCGGTGCTCTGCCGCACCTGGACCGCCAGGTACGCCAGGGAGACGACGACCGCGAACGCTCCCACCACCTGACCGATCGCTCCAAGGGCCTGCCAGTTCATCTCGTCCCTCCCGGGGCGCAGAAACGTCTCCAGGTTGCCGTCGGGCCTCGCACGGCGCGGCGTGATCGAGCGCGCTGAGCGAAGCGAACGGAGCCGGCAACCGGCCTAGGCAGGCACGTACCTCAACCGGATCACATCGTCGTCGATCCGGTCGTGCGCCACCAGGCGCAGCGGCGGCCGAGGCCCGGCAAAGTACGGAGTGCCGCTACCGAGGACGACCGGGTGCAGGTAGATCCGATACTCATCGATCAACCCGAGCTCCGTGAGACTGCCCGCCAGGTCGGGACCCGCCACTTCGATGTCTCCCTGGCGCTCGGCCTTCAGCGCGCGGACCGCGGCCTCGAGATCTTCTCCCACCAGGGTCGCGTTGGGTCCGACCGAGTGCAGCGAGCGCGAGACCACCCACTTCGGCTGGCTGCGCCACGCCGCCGCGAAGTCGTGCTCGGCCGCGTCCCATTCGGGACGATCGTCGTCCCAGTACCGCATGATCTCGTAGATGCGGCGCCCGTAGAGACTGCCGACCTGGGCCTTCGCCTCGCCGATGAAGTGGCGGAACAGCACCGGGCTCGGGCCGAACGCCGTGTGATCGACGTAGCCGTCCAGGGACTGGTTCATTCCGAAGATGAGCTTCGCCATATAGACTCCGGTCCCCTGGGTGAATCGGGGCGGCCTTCGTGGAAGGCTCGGGCATCTGACCGGACGAGCACGACTACGCCTCGTTGTAGGCTCGCTCGAGCTCCGCCACGTCGAGCTTCACCATCGTCATCATGGCTGCCATCACAGCCTTCACCTTCCTGGGGTCCCTATCATGGATCAGCTCGGTGAATCGTCTGGGGACAATTTGCCAGGAAAGACCGAAGGGGTCTGTGATCCAACCGCATTGCGTGGGCTTCGCTCCTGCCTTCACGAGCTTGTCCCAGTATTCATCCACCTCATCCTGATCCGCGCAGTCCACGTAGAGCGAGACCCCCTCGGAGAAGCTGAAGTACGAACCTCCGTTGAAGCCCATGAAGAGTTGACCACCAACGACGAACTCGGCGGAGCTGATGGGACCGTCCTCGCCCGTGCGGGCGATGCTGCATACTTCGGAGTTCGGAAACGTCGCGGTGTAGAACTCGATCGCCGCTTCGAGCTGGTCGTTGAACATGAGGAAAGGCGTCACTTTGTTCACGGGAGTATCTTCTGTGTGAGGGCGATGCCCTTCTCCGCCCGACTCCGGTTTGGACATACTGCCTCCACGCGCTGGAATGGCAGATAACGTCCCCGCGGCTGCCGCCGCCCGCGAGTCCCGGCGAGCGGGCGTTCCGAAGGGCGAAGCGGCACCCGTCGTGGTATCCGACGGCGCCTCGTGCTCCTCGAGGCTCTCGAGGTAGAGGGCGATGGCCTCTCTTACGTTGGCCAGCACCTCGCTCCGGGTCGCTCCCTGGGACAGGCAGCCCGGAAGGGACGGGACTTCGGCCACGAAGACTCCGTCCTCATCCTGCTCGACCAGAACCCTGTACTTCATGCGCTCCTCCAGGCGGTCAGCGCTGCGCCAACCACTAATCTACCCCTGTGACCCGATCGGGTCTTGTCCGATAACGTCTTGGCCACTGGCAGACTCGGGCGAGCGGAGCGAGGCCCGGGTTGGGCGGAGAGCCGGAGGCCCGTAGCCGCCAGTGGACCTGTTAAGTGAAGTGACGCGGAGCACGACTGCCACTCACGCAGCCGCGAGCACCCGAGCCACCTCCTCGAGAGACGCCCCGGACTTCACGAGCGAGCGAATCAGCAGATCGAGCGAGACCGAGGGATCTCCCGCCTCCATCTTGGCCACGCGCGACTGACTCGAGCCCACCTTCGCAGCAAACGCGGTCTGGGAGATCTTGAGCTCACGGCTGCGTCGATGTCGGAGCGCCTGTGCGAGCGCGACCCGAGCGTCGATCATCGCCATTTCCGCGTCACTGAGCTCGAGGAACTCTTGCGCATCGCTGACTGCAAAGCCAGCCTGTTCAAGCTTCTCTCGCTTGGTCCTCTTCATGGCCTTCAGTCTCCCGCTCCTGGCAGAGCATCGTATCGCTTGATCAGTGCCTTGCAGGCATCGATCACCGACTTTGGTGTTCGACCACTCTTCTTGCTGAACCCATGGAGGATCAGGATCGCGTCCCCATCGATGCGATACAGGATCCGCCAGCTCTGGTTCTCGTCTGGAATCCGAAGCTCGTGGCACCTCCGCCCGATCGACGGCATGGCACGCGACCTCGGCATCGAGAGCTTCTCCCCGCGCTGGAGCATACGAAGAAGAAACCCGGCCGCGCGCCGCGCATCGTCGGAGAACGGAGGGCTGTGTACCTGGCCTCGCAGCCAGACGAGCGGCTTGTCGTTCGGACTCATGTGGGAAGCTATGTCGTTCTCGACATAATGTCAAGACTGACATATATCGTCAACGTGGGGTCCCGCGTCATGCGGTATTTCACTTAACGTGATCAGATTCACGAAGTCCCGGAGCCGACCGAAGGGCGGCGCAGGGGTTTCCATTGCCCATGCGAAGCTGTGGCTTTCATGACCTGCGGTGGCAAGCACGTGCCAGCGTGCGAAGCGTGAACTGTGGGTTAGCTGTTGTGCTCCGGCCTGCTTGCCTTGCGACGTCGCCGCGATATCTGATCCTGGCACCGGAGCTGTTCGAGCTCCCTTTGGGTCTGCCTCAGCAACGCTTACCGGGCCAGTGGGCTGCCCAGTTGCGTTTCCAAGGTTCTACAGATCAGCGGCGGCCCGGAAGGCAGTCCGCCTGCACAGCGTGCTAGGCAATGCCACTAGACAAGCGATCGCGGACGTGATTCCTGAAACTAGCGCTGAACCCTGCCGAGTTCGAAGCCCACCACGCGGCTACTGGTGACGCCGACAGATAGCCATCCAAGAGTTGAGCGTATCCATGCCACTGCTGTGACTCCATTGCACCATGCACGTGTTGGTAGTGGAGGTTGTCAAAGTGCCTGAACATCGCCAGCATGAGGAAATGGAATCGCGTTTGCTCTACGGGTGACAGGTCGGCGTCGGTATCGGTGGCCTTGAGCCAGAGTTCCGCGTTGCCGTCCTCTGAGTACATCGTAGCGAGAATCTCCATACTATTGGAGACGACCGACTGGTACGTCGCCGATTGCGCGGCACGAGTGTTCTGACGCACTTGAACGGCCAGGTAGGCCAGCGACCCGACGACGGCGACCGAAGCAACGATCTGGGAAAGAAGAGCGATCTCGTCGAGATTCACCAGCAGCTCCAGTCTGCCTAAGTCCATATAAACTGCACGATTGACGTTCAAGCGTAGATTCCGGAAGATATTCCGTCAATGGCCGCGTTACATGGGATGGATCCGCGACCCGATCGGTTGGGGCGGGGCATTTCAGGTAACGTCCTTGCGGTTGCCGACGCCCGCGAGTCCCAGCGAGCGGGCGTCCCGCAGGGCCAGCCGCCGCAGGCGGCGAAGCGGCAGCCGTCGTGTTATCTGCAGTCGCGCTGAATTCGACCGCTTAGCACCTATCCAAACCCCACGGGCAGCACTCGGCAGATTGTGATCTACACTCGTGCAGGGCCTACGTAGACGCGGGGGACTCCCAGTCTGGCATTGCCCTCAGCATGTATTGATCAAAGAGTGGCACTGTGAAGGCTGTGTCTCCGTGAGCTGGGCTCCAGATCATTCCCTTGCGAATGAGGCCAGTACGTAGAGGTCCCGCGGTGGTGACTGCGATGCCTAACTCTGTCGCGATATCTCCCGACCGATGTGGTCCAGGTCCGAGGGCTGCCATAGCCCTGAGGTACTCTTGCTCGCGAGGAGTGAGACGGTCAAACCGCACCCGGAAGAAGCTAGCGTCCAGTGCACCGATGGCAGCATCACTCGCCTTCTCGACATCTCGCGCTGAAATCGGCGAATCATCGGCTGCGTTCCAAGTCCGAGCGCCCCATTCCTGTAGGAAGTAGGGATACTTCTCAGTCTTCCGAACGATGAGTTCTAGAGCATCGGGCTCTATCTCAACGCCCATTTCCTCGACCGGATCTTCAATGGCCTTAGAGGCAGCTATGTCGTCTAGAGGTCCGACCTCCGGGAATTCGAAGAGGCGCTCAGCATAGCTTTTTGCCTCACCGGATACGGCCGCGAGCTGAGGGAGGCCTGCTCCAAACAGGATGAGTGGCAGGTTCCTCTGGCCGATGCGGTGCAGTGCGACGATGAGAGCACTAAGATCCTCTACCTCAAGGTACTGCACCTCATCGATAAGGATGGCCACCGGCCTTCCAGCTGCCTTGGCGGCTTCCGCCACAGCCAAGAAGAGGTCCGTCAAGTCCGTCTCGAGGTCTCCAGACGCAGCCAGACCGGGATGTGGTTCGACGCCCACTTCAAATTCTGCATAGGATACCTTGAAGGCACTGGCAAAATTGCGCAGCGCAGCGAGACCACGGTTTGCCAAAGTTCGGGCCTTCTCCACTGCACTGAGCTTGTATAGGATGCTTCGCAGTTTGGGGACGACAAGACCAGCTAGGCGCCTCTCCTCAGGGGCCTCGATGAGGACAGAGAGAAATCCTTCCTCCTCAGCGATCTCGCCAATTCGTACGAGCAAGACAGTCTTACCTACGCCTCTGAGGCCCAACAGCAACATGCTCTTCGCATGCCGACCAGCAGCGACTCGCTTTAGGGCCACCCGGGCACTGTTGATGATCTCGTCACGGCCGGTTAGCGCTGGAGGGCGCGAGCCTGCTCCGGGAGCGAAGGGATTCTGCACCGGATCCATGGCCAGCTCGGGGCTTAGGTTCAGTTAGCGGTAGTTAAGGGCCAAACATGCTTAACCACAGCTAACTCTGTCAATCCTCCTTCCCAGGCCGCCTGTGGCTAATGCGATTGCAGATAACGTCCCCGCGGTTGCCCACGCCCGCGAGTCTCAGCGAGCGGGCGTCCCGAAGGGCGAGCCGCCGCAGGCGGCGAAGCGGCACCCGTCGTGTTAAGCGCTGCACGTCCCGACTAGTCAAGATCCATGAGATCGCGGGCAAACACCTCGAAATATCGGAGTATTCGAATAACCTCGCGCCGCCCCTTGAATCGGTGTGCCGCATCGCTCGCTCGTGCGTACGTGGCGCGAACTAGCCTTCCGATTCGTTCTTCAAGAACCGACACCTCTTTGACCACATCTGCCCTCTTGGATGAGGGAGATTGAGTCTCCAAGATGTAGCGGACTCGCTGCTTCTGTGTGGGCCCACTGGTGTTCGAATCTTGAATGTACCACGGCTGTGCTTGGACCTCCTCGTCAGAGGCCATGTACCTTAGCAATCCAGCAAGCGTCTCACGGATCTCGTGCGCAGTACCCGCCCATGACTTACGGGAGCGGTCGGCAATGTCCTCCAGGATTTGATCATAGCTGCGCGCTAGCTCCGGCGAGACCCTATCAAGTGCAGCCCTGATGGCCGCTGAACCGATACCCTCAACATCCTCCACACGCAAATTCTTCGTAGATGGAGTCTCGTTGGCGCCAAGCAATGCGTCGATGGAGTCTTGCGCGCCCTTGGCGTTTAGGGCGGCCTCGTGAAGCCACTTGCTCCCAGACGATTCGGTCACTCAGTTGGGCCGCTCAGAAGGTGCTTCGCGATGCTGGCAAAGATCTGATCGTAGGTCTCTGCGCTCCCATCGGAAGGCAGCACAACCTGAATGTTGAATGCTACCTGGGGAAGGGAAGGTCGCCGCGGCTCATTATCCTGATTGTCTGCATCCGATTGAGCGTCCGGCTTGGTCCCGGTCTCCTTCTTCTTCTTCTTCTTGGACGGCGTGCGCCTCGACTTGCGAGGTGTCCCAGCTCCGCTCTTCTTGCCCTGCGCACGACCGGGATCGGCGTCGATCAGTATCATGTAGACTGCTGCCATCTTCCTCGCTGCGCTCTCGCCCGCACCCGTATGACGCGCAAACCAGGATTGAACGGTATTTCGATCGGCATGCCCAGCCGGTGCGAGATCGAGCAGTTCCCTCGGGTATACCTCGCTTCGAATAGTCTCGGCGACCTCAGCATACTCGTCGTCATCACGCCATCTGTTGGCGAGGTCGCTTGGTTTGCCGTCGGCGTCGATAAGTCCCATCTGGCGCAGGCTTGGGAGCACGTTGGCATCTGCCGAACGGGGTGTCATGTCCAACGCAGATGCGACATAGGTCGCGGTGACCTCCTTAGGCATGGTGAGCCGAAACCTCTTTCTGAGCGCCCACCAAGCCCTGATGGGAATCATCGGAAACCCTTGCCGTTCACCAGCCATGATTCACTCCGTATTGAATGATACGTGTGGCGCTTAACGTCCTTGCGGTTGCCGACGTCCGCGAGTTCCAGCGAGCGGGCGTCCCGCAGGGCGAGCCGCCGCAGGCGGCGAAGCGGCAGCCGTCATGTTATCCGACGTCGTTGTTGTACCACTCAGGCATCGCCAGTCGCAGCAGCAATGGCATCTGCATGTTCCTTCACCGCCTCGATCGGCGACCGCCGAAAGAGCAACATCGGTCGCAGGTCCTTGAACGAACGATGCGCAAAAACGGACAAGTCGTATGGGAGACTGAAGAAGCGACGCAGCCATACCAAGTCCTGATCGTAGCCCCTCCGCCTGAAGTGCGTGCCTTCGAGAACTCGGACCCCTTCGACAGTGAGCTCGATCTTCTGGTGAACCAGGGCATTCCGTTCCTGCGCGAGCGTGCCCAGGGTTTCGTGCAGTGCCGTTCCCGTCGGGAAGGCGTACGTTGGGTCGAAGGCTTTGGGGCCGATTAGCCACTTTCTCTTGAACTGAGCGCGTTCTAGGATCCGGAAGAGCTCTGGAGCCCCCGCACTTGCGAGTCCGAGTGCAAGAACCGCATTGGCAAGAGCCTCAGACAGCGAGTGTGAGAGTAGGACCACGCTGACGTAGAGCGTCATATGCCGCTGGTCGAACTGCTCGCGAAACTGCCAGCGCGGGGCGGCGATGAATTCAAGTTGCTGGTCAACGAGTCTGGCTAATGCTTCAGCTGGCTTTCCCGGGTTGAGTACGGCCAGCCTCTTCAGCTCACCTTCACGCCACTCGTCAAAGTCGGCGATAGGGCGGGGGGTAAACGCCCGCATGTCAGATTCAAGGGACTCAAATTGAGTCCAGTACGACCTCAGGGCTTGGTCCAGATACGTGTAGTCTGCCGAATGTTCAAAGCTCTTCAGCGGCACCTTAGAAAGTCCCTGGGTTACCTGTCTAAGTAAGGCGTTTCGTTGCTCCATGTCGGATAACGTCCCGGCGGGTGGCGAACCTGCGGTGGCCTGAAGAGCAAGGCGGAGCGGTTCTCCATCGGTCGCCACCTCACCGTTCCGATTTCTTAAAACCTACCGCAGGTTGGGTCGAGCGCGCG
>Ga0102944_1002436_pt1 | contig 10896 bp, 11 predicted proteins | sample SalPonD_shore_MG_FD_78172 | JGI IMG/M metagenome (GOLD analysis project Ga0102944, IMG submission 78172) | Salt pond soil microbial communities from South San Francisco under conditions of wetland restoration - Salt Pond MetaG... | ecosystem: Environmental > Aquatic > Marine > Intertidal zone >... | reverse complement strand
TCCGCCACATCCGCAGACTGCTCGTGCCAAACTCCGACTGGATGCGGAAAAGTATTTACGTCAATGGGCAGAAGAGTATGCAGTAGAATATCTCATCCTGCGGGTTGCAGGGATCTATGGTCCGGGAAGACTTCCTGTGGAGAACATTAAACAGAAGGCACCCATTCTTCTCCCTGAGGAAGCCCCATTTTCCAACAGGATTCACGCGGACGATCTGGCCCGTATTTGCGTGAAAGCGGCAACTGCGGGAAAGCCGAACACCGTGTATAATGTGAGTGACGGTAATCCAGGAACGGTGACTGATTACTATAACACCCTGGCAGATCTGCTCCGGCTGGAACGACCGCCGACGCTTTCCATGGCGGAAGCGGAACAGGCGATGTCTCCCATCCGGTTATCTTTTTTACGCGAGTCCCGGCGGGTTGAAAACAGCAAACTGATCCGGGAACTGGCGGTGGAGTTGCGGCACCCAAATCTCGAGTCCGGGATACGAGCATCTCTGGAAGAAATGGGATTACTGTCAGACTGATACAATTCGAGGGCCTCATATAATCTCTGCTACTATCCCGTCCCAAGATCGTTTACTTTAATGGGTTCACTCGCTTAGCCAAAACTATGTGCTAAAGCATAGACACTTATTTTAATCAACTGAATTGGAACAAATAACCGTATATGACCGAAATGACAATCTATTCAGCCGCTATCCTGCTGTTTCTGGTGATGGATCCGCTGGGGAATATTCCGATTTTCCTGACCGTGCTAAAAGATGTCGAGGCAAAGCGGCGGAAATGGGTGATCCTGCGGGAGGCCATCATCGCATTCCTAGTGCTCGCGATCTTTCTGTTATCCGGGCATAACCTCTTACAAATTCTGGGCATCACGGAACCTTCGCTCAGTATTGCTGGCGGCGTCATTTTATTTATCATTGCGCTGAAAATGATTTTCCCGCAGCAGGAGGGGATTTTCGGCGCCGCAAGTCCGGATCGGGAACCGCTAATTGTCCCGCTTGCCATTCCACTGCTGGCCGGGCCGTCCGCCATGGCCACGGTTCTTCTGCTGGCCACCAGAGATCCCGGGCGGATGCTGGACTGGTTTCTCGCGCTTTTTTGCGCCTGGGTGGTCACTACCCTCATACTGTTTGCCTCCGGTTTTCTGCGACAGGTCCTGCGGCGCAGGGGCCTGGCTGCTGTTGAGCGCCTCATGGGTATGATTCTGACCACAATTTCCATCCAGATGCTGCTCACCGGTATCGAACAATTTGTGCGGCAATAGATATAAAATGCGACAAATGCGGGAAATCTTGATATCATCGTGGAGTAAAAGTATTTTGAGTAAATTATGACCGGCAATACCCACAAGACGATTTACTGTGATCACAGTGCAACCACCCCGGTTGCCCCTGAGGTGGCGGAGGAGATGCAGCGGGTGATGCGGGAGGTCTGGGGCAATCCGAGCAGCGTGCATCAAACGGGACGCGCCGCCAAGGTTGAGCTGGAACTGGCGCGTGAACGCCTGGCCGAACATCTCGGAGCTGCGCGCAACGAGATAATCTTTACCGGAGGCGGAACGGAGTCTGACAACCTGGCTCTCCGCGGGATTGCTGAGGCGTTTCGGGAACAAGGAAACCATATCATCACATCCCGGGTGGAACACCACGCGATTCTGCACACCTGTGAGGCTCTGGAAAACAACGGGTTCGAGGTAACCTATCTGGAGGTTGATGAGCACGGGCGGGTCGATCCGCGAGATGTGGAGGCTGCAATCACAGCGGAGACTATTTTGATCAGTATCATGCACGCAAATAATGAAATCGGCACCATCAATCCGATAGATGCGATCGGACGTATCGCACACGAACATGGTATTGTCTTCCACACCGATGCGGTGCAGACATTCGGAAAACTGCCCATTGATGTGCAGGAACTCCCGGTAGATGCACTGTCTATCTCTGGCCATAAAATTTATGGTCCCAAGGGGATTGGAGTGCTCTATGTGAACAAGAACATCGATATCCGTCCCCAGTTGACCGGCGGCAGCCAGGAGCGCAATCTCCGGGCGGGCACGGAGAACCTGCCGGCCATTGCCGGATTGACCCGGGCCGTGCAATTCATTTTACAGCATCGGGATGAAGAGACCGACAGACTTCGGTCCCTGCAACAGCACCTGGAAGCGGCGTTGTCCGAGGCGCTCCCGGAGGCGCACATCCATGGCCACCCGCACCACCGGATTCCGGGGCTCACGCATGTGGGATTTCCGGGAGTGGACGGGGAATCGCTGGTGCTGAATCTGGATATGCGGGGCATTCACGTCTCCAGCGGATCTGCCTGTTCTTCCGGATCCATCACGCCGTCTCATGTGCTCCTGGCAATGGGATATGATGAAAAGACCGCCAGGCAGGCCATCCGGATTTCCCTGGGAAAGAGTAATACCATGGAAGATATCCCCCTGATTGTGCAGGCAGTGACCGAAGAGACCGAGCGGATCCGGTCGGCCAATGCCCGGAAACATTCCCGGATGACTCCGGTTTGAGGAAACGGAAATATGAAATTATTGGAATTGAACGTGCAATAGATAGGTTTCTCAAGATAATATGAGATGGCAACCAGAGCCCGGTGAGCGAGTGGTCGCAGCGATGAGTGGAGGGGTGGATTCCTCCCTGATGGCGAAGCGCCTGCTCGATCAGGGCTATGACGTCATCGGCGTCACCATGAAATTGTGGACGTACGATCAGGTCGGCGGAAACCACCGGGCGGCCGAGAGCAATTGTTGTTCCGTGGAGGAAATTAATGACGCCCGGATGGTGTGCCATCAGCTGGGAATACCGCATTACGTGCTGGATTTCTCCGAGAATTTCCACAGTACCGTGGTGGAAAATTTCGTAGAGGAATATCTGAGCGGCAGCACCCCGAATCCCTGTGTGCTCTGTAATTCGCGGGTGCGCTGGGTGGCGCTGCTGGACCGCATCGGAGAGTTCGGGGCCGAGTTTATTGCCACCGGCCATTACGCGCGTCGTTCTTATAATCCTGAGACTGGTTCCATGGAACTGTTCCGGGGCCTGGATCCCGGGAAAGATCAGTCCTATGTGCTGTGGGGAGTGAGCCAGGAATTGCTCCGGCGCACCCTCTGGCCGCTGGGCGACTTCACCAAAGATTCCGTCCGGCAGGATGCCCGGAAACACCAGCTGCATACGGCTGCCCGTCCGGAAAGTTTTGAGATCTGTTTTGTCACCGATAATGACTACCGCCGGTTCCTGGCGGAATACGCTCCGGAACGAATGGAGCGCATCCCGGAAGGCGAAATCGTTGACATCGAAGGGAACGTGGTGGGGACCCACCAGGGATATCCGAACTATACCATCGGTCAGCGGCGCGGATTGGGCGTTGCGCTGGGCGAGCCGGTGTATGTGAAAGAGATTCAGCCGGAGCAGAATCGTATCGTAGTCGGGAAAAAGCAAGAGGTGCTTTCCACCCGCTGCGAGGTGACCGGCGTGAACTGGACCAGCGGACGGCGGTTGAGCGAGGCCGAAGAGGTTACGGCGGCCATCCGGTATAATCATCGGGGCGCCCCTGCTACGGTGAATTCCACCGGACCGGATACGGCAATTGTGGAATTTCGCGAGCCCCAGAACGCAATAACACCCGGGCAATCTGCAGTATTCTATCAGGACGATTTAGTGCTCGGAGGCGGGTTCATCAAACAGGCAGCCTAGCAGAAGACGCGGGTGCATCAGAGAAGGAGTGAACACTATGAACGCGAAAATCACTACTGCCACCATTCGCTCCTGGAAGCACGGCGATCACAAGATCACTGCCCTGACTGCTTATGACGCCACCTTCGGCAAGCTGCTCGACGAATCCGGGATCGACATCGTGCTGGTGGGAGATTCCGCCGGGAATGTTATTGCCGGGTATGACACCACCCTCCCGGTCACCATGGAGCAGATGCTTTTCCACGTGGCTGCTGTCCGGCGGGGCGTGTCCCGCGCGCTCCTGGTCGCCGACATGCCGTTCGGCTCGTATCAAACCTCTGTCGAAACCGGGATGAACAATGCCATCCGGTTTATGAAAGAAACCGGAACCGATGCAGTCAAACTGGAAGGCGGGAGGCGGGTAACAGAGCTGGTGCATCGGCTGACTGCTTCCGGCATCCCGGTCATGGGGCATCTCGGTTTGACCCCGCAATCGATTCATGAGTTCGGTGGATACCAGACGCGGGGAACCTCCGAGCAGAGTTCCCAGGAACTGGTAGCTGATGCAGAGGCGCTGGAACAGGCCGGAGCCTTTGCTATTGTTCTGGAAAAAATCCCGGCGAAGCTGGCACATAACATCACCAATACTCTCTCCATCCCCACTATCGGCATCGGCGCCGGCGGCCATTGTGACGGGCAGGTTCTGGTTCTGTACGATATGCTGGGGATTTTCGACGAATTTCAACCGAAATTTGTCCGGAGGTACGCCGAACTGGGAGCAAATATCCGGTCTGCTGTGCAGGCGTACATTCAGGACATCCAGTCAGGAAGCTTTCCGGATGCGGAGGAATCCTATTGACGACTCGTGACATGGACGCAATATACACCAGCAGCAATCCCTGCTAAACAGGATCCATGGAAGTGCACACCTCCATAGAAACGATGCAGCGTCAGGCCCGGGAGCTGCGGCAAACCGGAGAGGTTCTGGGCTTCGTCCCGACCATGGGCTATCTCCACGAAGGCCATCTCTCGCTGCTGGATACTGCCCGGCCGAAATGTGACACCCTAATCATGAGCGTGTTCGTGAATCCGACCCAGTTCGGAGAGAACGAAGATTTCGATGAGTATCCCAGAGATCCGGAACGCGATGCGCAGCTGGCCGAGGAGCACGGCGTGGATATTCTGTTCCACCCCGGCGCAGAGGAGATGTACCCGGAGAATTACCGCACCTATCTCAGTGTCGAACAGCTCTCGGGGAAGTTATGCGGCCGGTCCCGGCCTAATCATTTCAGAGGTGTGACGACTATCGTTGCCAAATTGTTTAACATCACCCAACCCGATGTGGCAGTTTTCGGACAGAAAGACGCCCAGCAGGCGGTGATTATCCAGCAGATGGTGCGGGATTTACACTTTCCGGTCGACATCATCGTCGCACCCATTATCCGCGAAGAAGACGGACTGGCGATGAGTTCGCGGAACACCTATCTCACCGCGGCCGAACGGAAACAGGCGCTCACCTTATTCCAGGGATTACAGCGGGCAAAAAAAATAGTTGAATCTGGACGAGCGAATAGTAATATTATAGTTGAGGAAATTCGTGCGCTCTTTCATGAGCAGCCTGATGTAGAAGAAGACTATATTTCAGTTGTTGATCTGGAGAATTTGGAACCACTGGAGACAATTAACAGAACGGCATTAATTGCCGTTGCTGCGCATGTGGGAACAACGCGGTTAATTGATAATATAATAATTATCAAAGATGGAACGCACACTCTTAAAATCGAAGATACATCGCGGTAGAGTTACGGACGCCGATCTGGAATATGAGGGCAGTTTAACGCTGGATCCGGAATTTATGCGGGGAGCGGATCTGGTGCCGTATGAGCAAGTCCATGTGGTGAATCTGAATAATGGCGCACGATTTGTAACCTATGTCATCGAAGGTCAGCCCGGCACCAAAGCCATTTGTTTGAATGGAGCTGCTGCCCGGCTTGGCCAGGTTGGTGATCAAGTGATCATTATGAGCTATACCCGCATACAGGAAACAGATGCCAGGCATCATCAACCGACCGTCGTACTGTTGAATGACAATAATGAGATCCTTTCGGTTACTTCAAACAGCGTAACCGTTTAAAATCGGGGGTACCAATGAGAAAAACACTCTGGATTGTTGCAGTCGTCACACTTTTACTCGTTATGAATCCTACTCTCACAGAAGCCCAATTTCGCCCGGATAATAATGCGCCGACCATTACGCAAAAAATCGGTATTCCATATTCGCCTTCAAACAGCACGCTGGTATTGGGTTTCATCGATCCGTCCCGGCTTCATATGCAACAATCGTATTCCGTGAGTTTCTCTTCCGGGGGCAGGCAGTCAGGAGCACTGGGGCTCTATACGAACCGGTTAACATATATGATTAGTCCAAAGATGCAGTTAATTGCCGATATTGGCATCCTGCATCAACCCTTTCAGGGCGCCGGGGATATGCCGCTCAACCTGGATAACGGGCAGTTCTTCTACGGAGGAGAGCTGCGATATAAGCCAACGGAGAATTCGTTACTGAGTATCCGTCTTGATAACATGCCCCGTCCATATTATAATAACGATTATTATTACGGTAACCGGTATTATCGGGATGGATATTACCCGTACTCACCCTACTTCGGCTACTAAACTCGTGGAATTCAGGACTGCAATATAGGTCATGCCCCGACGTTCTCAACGACGTGCGCCACAGCGGTCTTCCAGATCGAGTTCTGCAAAATCCGGCGGCCAGAATCGGCTCATTTCCTGGGCGTTGAATTTTGTGATCGCCGCTCTGGCTGTTGTTGTGGTGGGCTTTGTTTATTCGTCAATCCATCGCATTCAGATGAATGAGCAGGCGGTGGATCTCTCTCTGGAAGAAAGTATTCAAAAATACGAGCAGAATCTGGCTGCTGAGCTCTATGAGCAGAAACGATTCCCGGATATTTGGGTCGAAATACTCAACGGGAACGGGGTGACCGGCGTCGCCGCGCAATACACGGAATTCCTCCGGGATAAAGGCTTTGACGTCCAGCGGACAGATAATGCGGATAATTTTTCCTATCAAAATACGGTGGTGATCGACCGCTCCGATAACCGGGAGAAAGCCGTTGCCGTGGCCAGTGCGCTCCAGCTCGACACCAGTGCAGTGCAGAGGAGAATCGATCCTTCGTTACAATTAGATGTGACCGTCATACTGGGGGCAGACTATAATCAACTCCCGGTCTATGAAAAAATTGCCAGTCAAACAATTCCATAGGAGGGATGACAGTTAAAAACTCAACAACCTGCGCTCAAAACAAAGAAAGTCTTACCGCACATCAATTAGCAAAAACGATCGCCAATTTATCCCGTACCAAAAAAGCAGAAGATGTCACCATCCTCAATCTTCAGGGATTAACCAGTATCACAGATTACTTCGTGATCGCCTCGGGCGCTTCGGACGTTCAGGTCAAAGCCATTGTCGATGCGATCCAGGAAGAACTGGAACCGGAGTTCTCGCCCTGGCACAGAGAGGGGTATGAAAATCTCCGCTGGGTTTTACTGGACTTCGTTGATGTGGTGGTGCACGTGTTTCAGAAACCGGTTCGTGAGTATTATGACCTGGAGCGATTATGGGCTGATGCTGACGCCGAAATTGTGAAGGAAGAAGATATCGAGGAATGAAGGATTATCTGCAGGGCATTATTTCACAGGCGGCACACTCCCTGGATTTCCCCGAAACCGAGTTCCTGATTGAACGTCCCAAACAGGAGGATCACGGAAATTATTCCTCGAACATCGCTCTCACCCTGAGTAGTGACCTGGGGCGTAATCCCGTTGAAATCGCCGGGGACATCGTTGACATCCTGGAATATGATGAGGAAATGATTCAGGAAGTGAAGGTGGCGCCTCCCGGGTTTATTAATTTTTTTCTTTCCAAGGAATTTTTCCGCCGGCAGCTGGCGTCCATTCATGAGGCCGGGGAAGAGTACGGCAAGCATACCCGGGAATCCAAGCCGACCGCACTGGTGGAATTCGTCAGTGCCAATCCGACCGGCCCGCTGACCATCGGACATGGGCGGCAGGCGGTGCTGGGCGATACCATCGCCAACATTCTGGAATGGAACGGCTATGATGTGACCCGGGAATATTACTATAACGATGCAGGTCGGCAGATGCGCGTACTGGCAGAATCAGTGAAAGCCCGGTATTACGATCTGGTGGGAGCGGAATATCAGTTTCCGGAGGATGGGTACCAGGGAGAATACATCTGGAATATCGCCCGTACGCTGGTAGAGGAGTGTGACGACGTCCTGCTTGAATCCTCGGATCTTGCTCCATTTAAGGAAGCTGCGGAAGAGGCCGTGTTTCAGGATATCCGCCGTTCGCTCGACCAGCTGGGCATCCACTTTAATAACTATTACAACGAACAATCCCTCTATGATGATGGCACCATCGAGAGCGTATTGGAGACGTTTGAAGAGAACAACTATTCCTACCAGAAAGACGGTGCCAGTTGGTTCAAAGCCACGGCGTTCGATCAACCGCAGGATCGGGTGATGGTGAAAAGCACCGGAGAACCGACCTACCGGCTTCCTGACATCGCCTATCATACCAAAAAAATCGAACGGGAATTCGATCGCATCATCGATATCTTTGGTGCCGACCACCATGCCGCATTTCCCGATGTCCTGGCCGGACTGCAGGCTCTGGGTTACTCCGTGGACAATATCGAAGTGTACCTGCACCAATTTGTGACGCTCATGCAGGGCGGGCAAAAGGTGAAAATGTCCACTCGCAAAGCGAATTATATCACCCTGGATGAGTTGTTGGACAAGGTTGGCGCGGATGTGGTCCGGTACTTTTTTAATATGCGCACCATGAATTCACACCTCAATTTTGACCTGGATCTGGCACTGAAGCAAAGTGAAGAGAACCCGGTGTTCTACCTGCAGTATGCCCATGCCCGGATCTGCAGTATCTTTGCCAAGGCGAAGGAACGGGGAGTGCAGGAACCCACCGGCACCCCGGATCTCTCCTATATCGGTGAGAAAGCCGAAATTGATCTCATTGAGAAAATGGTTGAATTCACTGAGGTGGTTGAGTCGTGCAACGAGACCCTGGAGCCGCTTCATCTCTGCAATTACCTGCAGGATCTGGCGACCGCTTTGCATAAATTTTACACCGAACACTGGGTCATCACCAGTAATCAGCCGATGACCGAAGCCAGACTCTATCTCATTGATGCCGCGCGCATCGTTCAGGCAAACGGGCTTGCCATTCTGGGTATCACCGCCCCGGAGCGGATGTAAAATCCTGTTTTACCAGTGATAAAAACTGCCGCTTAGTTGACGAGTACGACCAGGGGAAATTGGTACATGCACACGTCGCTGTGAAAAGGAAGATTGATGATTGAAAAGCTCCCTGCCACCACGAACTATTTTCAAATGTCGTTCTTCATTTTCCACTCTTCATTCCTACCCGAACTTTCGGCCCTCCGACTACTCCGGTGTGGCAGCAATGAACCCGCGGTAGAGGATCAGGCGGTACCTTCCATGCGCTCACGTTGATCGGCTTCCATCGCACTGGGATGGCACTTCTTTTTCTTTGGGGAGACACACCAGGCCGCGCCGAATATGAGGCTGTTGATGACGACAATCGTCGCACCGGACGGCAGATCCAGGTAATAAGACATCAGCATCCCGCTTAAGGTCGATGCAATGCCGAAGACTATGGCCCAGGTCATCATCACGCCAAGCCGATGAGTGAGCTGATACGCTGCGGCGGCCGGGATCACTATCAGTGCAAACACCAGGATCACACCCACTGCCTTCAGAGAAACCACGATCGTTAGCGCGGTGATAAGCAGGAACACTGAGAAGATCGGCGTAGCGGGCAATCCGCTGGCCCGGGCCAGTTCTTCGTCGAATGTAATGAAATGGAGTTCCTTAAATAATCCGGCGATAAAGCCGAATGCCAGCATTGCTACTGCGATAATAGCATAAATATCCAGCAGGGTGATACTTAAAATATTTCCAAACAGATAGCCCATAATCTCGGCATTATAGCCCTCCATCAGCCCGATGAAAATAATGGCCAGCGCCATGGTCAGCGAGAAGAACATGCCGATCGCGGCATCATATTTCAGTTCGCCGTACCGTCTGACCAGGTCGATCAGGCCGGTGGAAACCAGGCTGAACAGGAAGGCCATCAGCAGGGGGTTCAATCCGGTCAGGAAACCGAAGGTCACTCCGGCAAACGCAGCATGAGCAATTCCTGCTCCGATGAAGGAGAGGCCCCGCAGCACCAGGAAGACACCGACCGACGAAGCCAGCGAGCCGACCAGAATGGCCGCGATCAGGGAACGCAGCAGAAAATCATAGTGAAAGAAATCAACCATGTTTGTCACTCACCACCACACAAGGTTGTCCGTCTTCCAGTTGAATCACGTGGACCGTCTGACCATATACTCTTGCCAGGAGTTTCTCTTTCAATATTTCTTCAGTGGGACCGAAGGCATGGAGCCGTTTATTCAAATACATCACCCGATGCACCCGGCTGATGAGATGGTTTACATCATGGGTGATCAACAGGATCGTCAAATCAAGATTTTGCTGCAACCTGGTGATGAGTTCGATGAGCCGGGCCTGGGTGCCGGGATCGATGGCTGTCGTCGGCTCGTCCAGCAACAACAACCGGGGATTGCTGACCAGTGCCCGGGCCAGAAAGATGCGCTGCTGTTGTCCCCCGGATAAGTGGCCGATTGGTTCCTTGATGTAGGGGAGCATCTCGACCATTTCCAGGACTTCCCGTACCCGCTGGCGTTCCCGCTGTCCGGGTCGCCGGAACATGCCCAGGTTGCTGTAGAGGCCCATCATCACGATGTCCTCCACCAAGCCGGGAACTGTCGGATCGAGGCTTTCCCGCTGCGGCAGATACCCTATCTTCTGGCGAATCTCTTTGGGTGCGAACTTCACTGATTTGCCAAATACCATGATATCACCCTGAATCGTCGGGTGTAATCCCAGTATTCCAAGGAACAGGGTGGTTTTGCCGGATCCGTTCGGGCCGATAATACCGATGAATTCGTTCTCGGATATGCCGGCATCGATAGTCTCCAGGGCAATCCGATCTCCATATGCCATGGTGACGTTCTGTAGCTGGATTAACGGGCTACTCATGCGTTCGGTGAAGCAATA
>Ga0102944_1002435_pt1 | contig 10896 bp, 10 predicted proteins | sample SalPonD_shore_MG_FD_78172 | JGI IMG/M metagenome (GOLD analysis project Ga0102944, IMG submission 78172) | Salt pond soil microbial communities from South San Francisco under conditions of wetland restoration - Salt Pond MetaG... | ecosystem: Environmental > Aquatic > Marine > Intertidal zone >... | reverse complement strand
GGCCGAATACCTGGCCAGCGAGGGCAATACCAAGGTCGTGTTCGGCCTGCGCGGCATGAAGACCAACATGGGCGACCCGCACCGCAACTTCGTCGACTTCGCCCACGTGCCCGTGGTCAAGCGCCTCACCCGGATGCCCGTGTGCATCGACCCCTCCCACTCAGTGGGCACCCGCGACACGGCCCCGGACGGCCTGCTCGACGTCATGCACGTCACCGCCCAGGGCGTGGTGGCCGGCGCCAACATGATCCTGGTCGACTTCCACCCCGTGCCAAGCAAGGCCCTGGTCGACGGGCCGCAGGCCCTGACCCTCGACGAGCTCGGCTTCTTCCTCGAAGACGTGCGCATCGCCCGCAGCGCCTACGAGCAGCGCGTCGAACAGGCTCGGCGTTTCAAACCGGCCTCGCCCGTGAGCGCACAGGCTTCTTAGAGTCAGCCCCTTCGCGCGATGGTTGTCAACGTTTCCGCTACAGATGGTTAGCGGCGGTTCCTGACTTATTACAAAAGCATCCGCGGCTAATTCGTTGACCCATTGGTGTAGCGCCAAGCCGCACTGTCCAAGGGATGTTTCGGCCTATTATAAATAGGTGTCACGAGCCATCGGCTAAAGAGGACTCATGCACCGACTCGCCGGCGTAATCCTGCACAAGGCCGTCACAAACGCCGGGCCCATCTATGTCGTCCAGGATCGCACCGGGCGCTCGCTGTATTTCGGTGACGGCCCGGTGCAGGGGCGTATTCTGAATGCCAACCCGGTGCGCCCCGCGCTGGGTTATGTGCAGGGGATGACGGCATTCCTCCTGTTCCGCGAGCAGGTCGACTCGGTCCTGCAGGTGGGTCTGGGCGCCGGGGCGCTGACCCGATTCCTGCTCTCGGCACTGCCCACGACGCTGATTGACGTCGTGGAGGCCGAGCCCGCGGTGGTTGATATCGCGCGGCGCTACTTCGACCTGCCGGACGATCCGCGCCTGCGGATGCACATCGGCGACGGGGCGCTCCATGTCGCCGATGCCGAGGCGCCGGTCTGCGATGTCCTTCTGGTCGATGCCTACGATGCGGTGGCCATGTCGCCGAGCGTATCCGAGTACGCATTCTTCGCCGCCTGCCGCGAACGGCTCACCTCCGAGGGCATATTCGCGATCAACCTGTGGAACGGCCAGGCCGATGCCTTCGCCCAGATACTGTCGCGCATCGACGAGGTATTCGACTACCAGACCCTGTGTCTGCCCGTCGCGGGCAAGGGCAACGTCGTGGTCTTCGCCTTCAACCGCGCACCGCGCCCGCTGTCGGTCAAGCTGCTGCGCGAGCGCGCCGCGGTACTGGAACGGCACCATGATATTCCCTACATGCGTTTCCTACGCCAGCTCCAGAGCGCCAACCGGCCGTCCGAAGGGCGCCTGAGCCTGAGTCGCTGAACATCCGAGCCTCGGCCTGCCGACCGCTTTTTTGACCCGGATCAGTGCGCGGGGCGCCTGCCCCACGGTAGCCTGCGCTGTATCGACGGTCGCCTTTCGACGTCAGTGGAGACGAACCATGACCGCAATTGCAAGGAGCTTCCCGTTGCTGACCCTGGCCCTACTGCTGGTCGGCCCGTTTGTCTCACCCGCCGGTGCCGCCGACGCCAGGAGTCAGGAGGTCCTGCCGATCACGCCGGACATCACTTCCGTGACGGTGATGCACAACGGTCATCCGGTGGTGATCCGCCGCAACCGCGACCAGATCAACACCATCAATCCGGAGTACGCCAAGACGCTCGGCAAATGCCCGCCGTTCTGTATCCAGCCCGAACACCTGGCCCCGGGCGTGGAGACCATCGGCGAGGTCGAGATGCTCCACTACCTCAAGCGCATGAGCGAGGGCGACAAATCGATCCTGGTCATCGACTCGCGCACCCCCGCCTGGGTCAAGCGCGCGACCATCCCCGGCTCGATCAATATCCCCTGGACGCAGCTCAATTGGGAGCGCGGCGCCGACCCCGCGGCCATCGCGCGTATCATGCAAAACCGCTTCGGCGTGCGCCGCCACGAGGGGCTCTGGGATTTCAGCCGTGCCAAAACCCTGGTGCTGTTCTGCAATGGGATGTGGTGCAGCCAGTCGCCGAACAACATCCACGCCCTGCTTCGCTTCGGCTACCCGGCAAACAAGCTCAAGTGGTATCGCGGCGGGCTGCAGGACTGGGAGGTTCTCGGCCTGACCACCGTGGCCGGCCCCGGGCGCTAGTCACACATCCGACGCGAACGACCTCTTCTATACTTGGCGTATATCCCGCGCAACCGGCCCCGGCCGGAGGAGGTACGTTATGCGCATCCTATCCGCTTGGCACGTGCAATCCGTCACCGTCCTGCTCTTCACCGCTGCGTTTGCCCTAACCGCGCACGCCGCCGGACAACAGGCTCCCTGGCCCGGTGAGAGCAGCGAACAAGGCGCCCGCCAGGTCGAGACCCCCTATGAGGCGCAGAAGGTCGTCTACGATTTCTATTTCGACGAACCGCAGAAGGTTAATTCCGCGCTGTACTGGATCCGCTCGCTCATGAACCCGCTCATGGCGGCACCCTATGGCTATTCCCCCGAGGAGCTGTCGATCAAGGTGGTCATTCACGGCACAGAGATCGTCACGGTGGCGCGCAAGAACTACGCGAAATACAAGGACGCCGTGGAGCGCATGCGCTACTTGCACTCCCTGGGCGTACAATTCAAGGTCTGCGCCCTGGCCGCGGCCGACTACGGCTACCGGCCCGAGGACTTTCAGGACTTCGTGGAAGTCGTACCCTCGGCCTTCGCCGAGCTGGCCCATTGGCAGATGCAGGGCTACGCCCTGATCACGCCCCGCATCCTGGAACGCCACCACAGCATCGAGGAGATCCGCTGAGCCGCCCGGCCGAGCACATGCCGCTTTGCCCTGCCGGCGGGCTCGGTTTAGAATACGCAGCCCCGGCCCGCCAGGTCGCCATTCCCAGTCCGTGGTCATCGCATCGTCATGAGCTCCCCGTCCCAGGCCAGCGCCGCCGTGGTCAGCCCGCTGACCCCGCGCCTGCCCCAACGCGCCGGGGAGCGCCTGCGCTGGGGTCGGCTCTACGGCGGCGGGCAGGGCCTGGTCATCGCCAGCGCCGCGCGCAGCCACAGCGGTCCGGTGATCGTGCTGGCACCCGATACCCCGGCCGCCCAGCGTCTGGACTATGAGCTGCGATTCTATCTCGGCGCCGATCCCGACATACCGCTGCTGACCCTCCCCGACTGGGAGACGCTTCCCTACGACGTCTTCTCGCCGCACCAGGACATCGTCTCGGACCGGCTGACCGCGCTTTACCGCCTGCCCGAGCTGGCCCGCGGCGTGCTGATCGTCCCCGTGCAGACCCTCATGCACCGCCTGGCCCCGCGCAGCTACCTGAGCGCGCACAGCCTGGTGCTCGATCAGGGCGAACGCCTGGACCTGGACGAGATGCGCCGGCGCCTGGAGGCCAACGGCTACCAGTGCGTCTCCGCCGTCATGGAACACGGCGAGTTCGCTGTACGCGGCAGCCTGATTGACCTGTTTCCCATGGGCAGCCGCGTGCCGTATCGCATCGAGCTGTTCGACGACGAGGTCGAGAGCATTCGCACCTTCGACCCGGAGACGCAGCGCTCCATCGAACAGGTCGAACGCGTGCGCCTGCTGCCCGCCCGTGAATTTCCGCTGAACAAAGACGCCATCACGCGCTTTCGCCAGGCCTGGCGCGCGCGCTTCGAAGGCGATCCGCAGGCCTGCCAGGTCTATCGTGACGTCAGCAACGGCCTGGCCCCGCCCGGTATCGAATACTACCTGCCCCTGTTCTTCGAGCAGACCGAAACCCTGTTCGATTACCTGCCCGAGGGTGCGCTGGTGGTCACGCCGCACGGCATGGACGATGCCGCCGAGGGATTCTGGGCCGAGATCGCCGAGCGCTACGAGCAGCACCGCCACGACACCGAGCGCCCCCTGCTCAGCCCGACCGAGGTCTTCGTACAGAGCAACGAGGTCTTCGCCGGCTGCAAACAATTCCCGAGAGTCGAACTGCAGCGTTTCGAGTACGAGGACCCGAACGCCTGCAACTTCGCCACGGCCGCGCCCCCGGGGCTTACGCTCGACCCGCGCGCCGCGCGGCCGACCGATGCGCTGCGCCGATTCCTGGACGAGTTCGACGGCCGCGTCCTGTTCGCCGCCGAGACGACCGGCCGGCGCGAGGGACTCCTGGAGATGCTGCGCGGCTGCGACGTGTATCCCACCCCCTTCGCCGGCTGGCAGGAGTTCGTCGAGGCCGATGCCCGCGTCGGCATCACGGTCGCCCCGCTCGATCAGGGCCTGCTGCTCGAACAGCCGCGTCTGGCCGTCATCGCCGAGCCGCAGCTCTACGGCGAGCAGGTCATGCAGCGCCGGCGGCGCAAGACGACCCAGCGAGATACGGACGCCATCATCCGCAATCTTGCCGAGTTGGATGTGGGCGCACCAGTGGTGCACGAGGATCACGGTGTGGGCCGCTACCTGGGCCTGCAGACGCTCGGCGTGGGCGGAGTCGATGCGGAATTTCTCACACTGGAATACGCCGGCGGCGACAAGCTCTACGTTCCGGTCGCCTCACTGCACCTCATCAGCCGTTACACCGGCGCGGCGCCCGAGAGCGCGCCGCTGCACAAGCTCGGCAGCGGCCAGTGGGAGCGCGCCAAACGCAAGGCCAGCGAAAAGGTCCGTGACGTCGCCGCCGAGCTGCTCGACATCTACGCCCGCCGGGCCGCCCGCCAGGGTTTTGCCTACCCGATCGAAGAAGACGCCTACCGTGCCTTCGCCGCCGGCTTTCCCTTCGAAGAGACACCGGACCAACAGGCCGCGATCGACGCCGTGGTCGAGGACATGCGTTCGCCGCAGCCCATGGATCGTCTTGTCTGCGGCGACGTGGGTTTCGGCAAGACCGAGGTCGCGATGCGCGCGGCCTTCGTGGCCGTGCAGTCGGGCAAACAGGTCGCCGTGCTCGCGCCGACCACGCTGCTCACGCAGCAGCACCTGGAGAACTTCCGGGACCGCTTCGCCGACTGGCCGGTGCGCGTGGAATCGCTGTCGCGCTTTCGCTCCAAAAAAGAACAGGACAGCACGCTCAAGGCGCTGGCCGACGGCAAGGTCGATATCGTCATCGGCACCCACAAGCTGCTGCAGTCGGACGTCAAATTCAACCGCCTGGGTCTGGTGATCATCGACGAGGAGCACCGCTTCGGCGTGCGCCAGAAAGAGCGCTTCAAGGCATTGCGCGCCGAGGTCGACGTGCTGACCCTGACCGCCACGCCTATTCCGCGCACGCTCAACATGGCCCTGTCCGATCTGCGGTCCCTGTCGATTATCGCCACTGCCCCGGCGCGGCGCCTGGCGGTCAAGACCTTCGTCAACGAATGGAACGGTGCACTCATTCAGGAGGCGTGCCTGCGCGAGATCAAGCGCGGCGGCCAGGTCTATTTCCTGCACAACGACGTCGAGACCATCCACAAACGCGCCCGCGAACTCGAGGAGCTCGTCCCTGAGGCGACCGTTCGCGTGGCCCACGGCCAGATGCGCGAGCGCGAGCTCGAACATGTCATGTCGGATTTTTATCACCAGCGCTTCAATATCCTGGTGTGTACGACCATCATCGAGACGGGCATCGACGTGCCGAGCGCCAATACGATCATCATCGAACGCGCCGACAAGTTCGGCCTGGCCCAGCTCTATCAGCTGCGCGGTCGTGTCGGGCGCTCGCACCACCGCGCCTACGCCTATCTGGTCGTACCCCCGCGCGGCGCCATCACCGCCGACGCACTCAAGCGCCTGGAGGCGATCGAATCCATCGAGTCGCTGGGCACCGGATTTACGCTGGCCACCCACGATCTGGAGATTCGCGGCGCCGGCGAGCTGCTGGGCGATGAGCAGAGCGGGCAGATGCAGGAGATCGGCTACACTCTCTACACCGAGTTGCTCGAACGCGCCGTGCACGCCCTCAAGGAGGGCCGGGAGCCCGACCTCGCCCGACCGCTGGAGCACGGCGCCGAAGTCGACCTGCACATTCCTGCCCTGATCCCCGAGGCCTACCTGCCCGATGTGCACGAGCGGCTGATCATGTACAAGCGCATCGCCAGCGCCGCCACGGCCGAGGAACTGCGCGAGCTGCAGGTGGAGATGATCGACCGTTTCGGTCTGTTGCCCGAGCAGACCAAGAACCTGTTTCGCATCACCGAGCTCAAGCTCAAGGCCGGGCGGCTGGGCGTGCGCAAGATAGACATTGGCGAGCGCGGCGGGCGGCTGACCTTCACCGAGCAGCCCAACATCGACCCGGTGCGTATCATCCAACTCGTGCAGACCCAATCGAGCGTCTACAAGCTCGACGGCAGCGACAAGCTGCGCGTCCAACAGGAGCTGGCCGACACCGATCAGCGCTTCCAGGCGATCGACGCCCTACTCGATACGCTCGGCGAGCAGGCCGCCGCCTGAGCGGCACGCTATACTGCACGTATGGCCCCATCGGATCGCCCGCGTGAACAACACGACCCGCATGCCGCCCAGCAGCATCGCTGGGGCGGCGGCATGCTGGTGGCCATGTGGCTGCTGGTACTGGGACTTCTGACCTATGGCTTTAGCACCTGGCTCGACCACGCCCATAATCCCAACCGCCGCGCCGAGAGTCTCGTGGCCGCCGACGGCAGCCGCGAGGTCGTCCTCCAGCGCAACCGCTACGGGCACTATGTCACCAGCGGCACCATCAACGGCCAGCCCGTCACCTTCATGCTCGACACCGGCGCCTCGGACATCTCCATCCCGGCCGGTATCGCCTCACGCCTGGGCCTGAAGCGCGGGCCCGAGATGACCTACCAGACCGCCGCCGGCCCGACTGTGAATTATCTGACTCGCCTGAACCGCATCGCCATCGGCAACATCGCGCTGCGCAACGTACGGGCCTCCATCAATCCCAACGTCAACGACGACGAAATCCTGCTCGGCATGAGCTTCCTCGGCCAACTGGAAATCACCCAGAAAGGCGACACCCTCACTCTACGGCAATAGACATTAGATACGTGCGTTACTAACAAGGAGGACACAGAGACACGGAGACAAGCAGATTGAGGCTGGAATGCGGCGGAATCCCATAATCCGTTATACCGGTGAACCCGTGGGGTGGCGCGCTGCTGTCGAATGGATAGTGGAGGCATTCCAACTATTCAAACAAACCTCTGTGCCTCCGTGTCCTCTGTGGTTAAACGCGGCGCCACGCAAGGACCTCAATCGCGATCGAACAGCTCGTGTTCGAAGCCGAAGTAGCGCAGGTCGCGGATGCGCTGGGGGTAGAGGACACCGTCGAGGTGGTCGACTTCGTGCTGCACGACGCGGGCGTGGAAGGCCTGTGCTTCGCGCTCGATGCGCCCGCCGCTCGCGTCAAAGCCGGCGTAGTGGATGGCGCGGTAGCGCGGCACCAGGCCCCGCAGCCCGGGGACGCTCAGGCAGCCCTCCCAGGCCTCCTCCGGGGTCGCATCGCGCACCGTTATCTCCGGGTTGATAAGCACCGTGGTCGGCACGGGCTCGGCGTCCGGATAGCGCGGGTTGGCCTCCACACCGAAGATGACCACCCGCAGCCCGACGCCGATTTGCGGCGCGGCCAGCCCGGCGCCGTTCTCGGCGGCCATGGTGTCGAACATGTCCTCGATGAGCGCATCGAGCTCGGGCGTGTTAAACTCGGCCACTGGCGCTGCCACCTGGGCGAGCAGCGGATGTCCCATCCGCAATACGGGTTTGACGGCCATCACGCTCCCCTGAACATACCTGCGTTACCATTCGCCCTGACCGGGTGCCGGCAAGATGCGCGGCGGCGGCGAGCACGATGATGCAACCGCCATCATGGTAGCGGGAACGAAACGAAGGGAAAAGGCATTGAGACGCTTTACCGCCTGGCTGATACTGGCCCAGCTCACGACCGTCCTGGCAACCGGCCTGGCGTCCGCGCCGGCCCGCGCAGATGAGCCCCAGTTCTACGATGTCGAGCTCATCGTCTTCAAGAACATCGACCCCAGTGTGATGGATGCGGAACGCTGGCCCACGGAGCCCAAGCTGCCGGCACCCTCGCGCTTTCTGGCCCTGAATTCTCTCATCTCCGGTGCCACCGCCAGTATGGGACCTCCCTACCAGAGCTACACTGCCCTGCCAGCATCCGACCTGCAGCTCGGCGGCGCGGTCAAGAAGCTGGAAGACTCGCGCCGCTACCGCGTCCTGCTGCACACCGGCTGGCGCGAACCGGCCGCCGATGAAAAAGCGGCGCTGCCCGTCTGGATCGATCTCACCATCCCGTCCGGCGATCCCGACTCGCCGCCGCCGCCGATCAGCTCAAACTCGGGCGCCACGGCCCCCGCAGCCGCAGTGCCGACCACCGCCCCCAACCTGTCCGCGGGGACCACGGCGCCCGGGCCCGGCGCGCCCGTGAACCAGCCGCCGCAGCTCGAAGGTACGGTCCAGTTCTACGTCTCGCGCTACATGCACTTCGAGGTGCATCTGGCCTATCTGACCAGTCGCGCCACGCCGCCGCCGGCCGCCGACGGTGCGCCCTCAGGGTCCGAACCCGCGACGGCTCAGCCCGCCCCGATGACGCTGCCCTCCGACACCAGCGTGCCGAGCACGACCGCGCCGAATGCCAGCGCCGCACCGGCACGCACCCCGGTGGTCTTCCAACTCGACGAGGAACGCCGTGTACGCAGCGGCGAGCTGCACTACTTCGACCACCCCGGCTTCGGCGTCCTCGTCCAGGTCACGCCCTACACCCCGCCCAAGAGCACCCATCGCTAGTGGATGTCAGCGAGCGCCGCAGATAACCACAGAGGACACCGAGACACAGAGAAAAACGTGCAAGCTTGTGATTGGCTCGGCACTTCGTGCTTCGGTCGCGGAGATTAAAACGGTGTTGGACGAGCGACTCGCGATATCTGCGTTGACCTGTGGCCTGTGGTAGACCCGCGCACGCTCGATTATGACCTCCGCACCGTCTGTGCGACAACCGCCGTCTGAAGCAGACTATCGTATCTTCTCTCTGTCTCCGTGCCTCTGTGTACTCTGTGGTATAGACCAGAGCGCGCGGGAAGAACCTAAAGCGTGGTGATGACCTGGGCCAGGAGGGTGCGGATGTCTTCCATGCCGCTCTTGAGGTGGTGTTCGATCTCTTCCATGGTGATCTCGCCTTCGCCGCGTCCCGCCGCCCAGTTGGCGACCACGGCGCTGGAGGCGTAGCACAGCTCGAGCTCGCGGGCGAGCGCGGCCTCGGGCATGCCGGTCATGCCGACCAGGTGGCAGCCGTCGCGCTCGAGGCGGTCGATCTCGGCAGCCGTCTCCAGGCGCGGGCCCTGGGTGGCGCCGTAAGTGCCGTTGTCCACGGCGTCGAGGCCCGCCGCCTCGGCGGCGCGCACGAGTATCCGGCGCAGCTCGTCGCAGTAGGGCTGGGTGAAGTCGATGTGCACGACCTGATTCAGCCCCTCTTCGAAATAGGTGTTCACGCGCGACCAGGTGTAGTCGATGATCTGGTCCGGGAAGACCAGTTTGCCCGGCGCCATGTCGGCGCGGATACCGCCCACGGCATTGACCGCGATGACCTTCTGCGCGCCGGCTTCCTTCAGGGCCCAGAGGTTGGCGCGGTAGTTGACCTTGTGCGGGGGAATCGTGTGGCCGTAGCCGTGGCGGGCCAGGAACAGCACCTCGTGCCCGGCCAGCACACCGTGGGTTAGCGGACCGGAGGGCTCGCCGTAGGGGGTGTGCACGACCTCGCGGTGCGTGATGTCCAGTTCCTTGATGGAGGTCAGGCCGGTACCGCCGATGATCGCGATGTCCGCCACGGGGTGCCTTCCTGCTGCGCTGGTCGAGCTCATGATTCGTTGACGGCGTAGATACCCGGAATGTTCCGCAGGTAACCCTTGTAGTCCATCCCGCAGCCGAAGACGTAACGGTCCTCGACTGTCAGACCGACGAAGTCGACCGTCTCGAGGGCCTTGCCTTCACGAAGCTTGTTGACGAGCACCGCGCAGTAGACCTCGCTTGCTCCCTGCTCCCGGCAGTAGTCCAGGATACGGGCCAGAGTGATGCCCTCGTCGAGGATATCGTCAATGATGAGAACCACGCGGTCCTGCAGGGGCGTCGTGGGGGCGACCTTCCAATCCAGCTCACCGCCGCGCGTGTCACCGCGGTAGCGGGTGGCGTGGATATAGTCGATCTGCAGGGGAAAATTGATTCGGGTCAGGAGCTGACCGGCCGGGATGAGAGCCCCGGTCATGACGCAAAGCACGAGGGGATCGCTCCCCTCGAGCTTTGCGCTGATCGCCTCGGCCAGTCGGTCGTAGGCCCGATCAACGTCGGCCGCGGTGTGCAGGCAATCGGCTCGCGCCAGCACCTCCCGCGCCTGTTGACCGGTGACCGCCATGCCGGATGGTGCGAGCCCTTAGTAGGTGAAGGTGACGGTGTCGTCGTCCATCGCCTCGCTGATCACGTAGGCGCCGCCGACAGTCTCTTCGACTTCGGGGATGAGGTCGTCGCCCCACAGGTCCAGGGTCGGGGTGCAGACCTTGAACTTCACGCCGGCCTCGTGGGCATCCTTGATGAAGTCGTACACGGACTTGGGGCTGCCTTCCTGAACGTGCAGCTTCTCCGCCACGCCCTTCTTGGCCAGCTCGCCCGAACGCCCCGTCATAATCACTTCCACGTCGAATTCCATCGCGGCGGCAACCGTTGCCTGGAAAAACGGCGCGCCCAGCTCGGAACCGTTGGAAGGATCAGTATTAACCATAACAATCATAAGCTTATCGGCCATTTCGTCTCGTCTCCGGGTTGGGCAACCTTAGGTTGAGCTGAAAAATGGGGCATTATAGGCGCCTCATTTCGACATTGCTAGTATATTC
>Ga0102944_1002434_pt1 | contig 10900 bp, 7 predicted proteins | sample SalPonD_shore_MG_FD_78172 | JGI IMG/M metagenome (GOLD analysis project Ga0102944, IMG submission 78172) | Salt pond soil microbial communities from South San Francisco under conditions of wetland restoration - Salt Pond MetaG... | ecosystem: Environmental > Aquatic > Marine > Intertidal zone >... | reverse complement strand
TTGCCTTTCGGCGCGGATACGCCGGCGATGTAGGCAACGACGGGCTTGCTCACGTGCTCCTGGATGAACTCGGCGGCCTCCTCCTCGGCCGTGGCGCCGATCTCGCCGACCATGACGATCGCCTCGGTGTCCGGATCCGCCTGGAACAGCTCCAGCGCGTCGATGAAGCTCGTGCCGGGGATCGGATCGCCGCCGATGCCGATGCAAGTGCTCTGGCCGTAGCCCGGATCGGTGGTCTGCTTGACGCACTCGTAGGTGAGCGTGCCCGAGCGCGACACGATGCCGACCTTGCCAGGCTTGTGGATCTCGCCCGGCATGATGCCGATCTTGCACTCGCCCGGCGTGATGATGCCCGGGCAGTTCGGGCCGATGAGGCGCGAGTCGGTCTGGTCGATGTACGCCTTTGCCTGCAGCATGTCGAGCGTCGGGATGCCTTCCGTGATGCACACGATCAGCTTCACGCCGGCCTCGGCGGCCTCGACGATGGAGTCCTTGCAGAACGCCGCGGGGACGTAGATCACGCTCGCGTCGGCGCCGGTCTCTTCGACGGCATCCTGCACGGTGTTGAATACGGGCAGCTCGAGGTGAGTGCCGCCGCCCTTGCCCGGCGTTACGCCGCCGACCATCTTGGTGCCGTAGGCAATCGCCTGCTCGCTGTGGAAGGTGCCCTGCTTGCCGGTGAAGCCCTGGCAGATCACCTTCGTGTTCTTGTTGACCAGTACACTCATGGTTACTCGCCCTCCGCGGCGGCGATGACGCGCTGCGCAGCGTCGGTGAGGCTTTCGGCGGCGATCACGTTGAACGAGGACTGGTTCAGGATCTCGCCGCCCTTGTCGGCGTTGTTGCCTTCGAGGCGCACGACGACCGGCAGTTCGAGACCGACCTCCTCGACCGCCGACACGATGCCTTCCGCGATCAGGTCACAGCGCACGATGCCGCCGAAGATGTTCACCAGGATGGCCTTCACGTTGCTGTCGGACACGATGATCTTGAACGCTTCAGCCACGCGCTCGGCGGTCGCGCCGCCACCGACGTCGAGGAAGTTGGCCGGCTCACCGCCGTGGAGCTTGACCAGGTCCATCGTGGCCATCGCGAGCCCGGCACCGTTGACCATGCAGCCGATGTTGCCGTCGAGCGCGATGTAGTTGAGATCCCACTCCTTGGCCCGGTTCTCGCGCTTGTCTTCCTGCGACTGGTCGCGCAGCTCGCCGATGTCGGGGTGGCGATAGACCGCGTTATCATCGACGTTGATCTTGGCGTCGAGGCAGATGATGTCACCCTTGCCGGTGACGACGAGGGGGTTGACCTCGATCAGGCTCAGGTCCTTGTCCATGAACAACCTGCCGAGGCCCGTGAGGAGCTTGGCGAACTGCTTGATCTGGTCGCCCGAGAGCTTGAGCGCGAAGGCGAGCCGTCGCGCTTGGTACGGCATCACGCCGAGCATCGGGTGGACGACCACCTGCACGATCTTCTCCGGCGTCTCGGAGGCGACCTTCTCGATCTCGACGCCGCCCTCGGTGGATGCCATCACCACCACGCGCTGCGAGCCGCGATCGACGACGGCGCCGAGATAGAGTTCGCGGTCGATGTCGCTGGTCTCCTCGATCAGCACGCGGTGGACGGGCTGGCCGCGCTCGTCGGTCTGATAGGTGACGAGGTGCTTGCCGAGCATCTTGCCGGCGGCCTCGGTGGCCGCATCGGCGTCGTCGACGAGTTCCACGCCGCCGGCCTTGCCGCGGCCGCCGGCGTGGACCTGGGCCTTGACTACCCACTTGCTGCCGGAAAGCTCGCGGACGGCCGAGCCCGCCTGCGACTTGTCCTGGATGACGATGCCGCTGGGCACCGGCAGCCCGTACTGGCGAAAGAGCTGTTTCGCCTGGTATTCGTGCAGGTTCATTTGCGGTGACTCCCTTTGGTTATCGTGGCGCGGCGCCCTGAAAGGCGCCGCGCGTCGGGATTCTTCGACGCTGCCGGGCCGCGATCCGCGGGGCAGTTGGTTGGTGCCCTGCTCCCAAGCGTAGCCGAGGTCCCCCGAGCGTTTCAGACGGGTCCGGCACCCCCGGGGTTCGGCGGCCTCTGCAGCTCATGGGCGGGCGTCCGGCTGCATGGGTGGATACGTCTGTGCCGCTTGCCGGCTGTTGGCCGTGCAGCGCCGGCCGTTCGAGCTGCGCCGCCCTCGCTGCAGCCGTCTCCCCGCTGCGGGCAGCCGACGGGGCAAGAGCCGGCCTGCGCCATTCATTTCGCACGGGGGCCGGCGCACTGCCTCTCGTTTGCCCCCGCCGTTTGCCACGTCGCCGCCCTCCGCATCCATTCTGATCGCTTGCAGCTTGCAGCTTGCAGCTACTTCTTCCGCCGCCGCGGCGGCGGGATGTGCAACGGCCGCGCCTGGACGCCGAGGGCCGCCTCGTGCAGCGCCTCCGACAGCGTCGGGTGTGCGGTCACCGTGCGCATCAGGTCTTCCGCCGAGCCGTCGAACTCCATTGCGATCACCGCCTGGCCGATCAGCTCGGACGTCTGCGGTCCGGCCATGTGTACCCCGAGGATGCGGTCGGTCTTCGCGTCGGCGATGACCTTCACCAGGCCGTCGGTCTCGTGCATGGCCTTGGCGCGTCCGCTCGCGAGGAACGGGAACGTGCCGACGTTGTACTCGTGACCGGCGTGCTTGAGATCCTGTTCGGTATGTCCCACCCAGGCGATCTCGGGGTGCGTGTAGATCACCCACGGGATCACCTCGTAGTTCATCTCGCTCTTCTGGCCGGCGAGGCGCTCGGCGACCACGACACCTTCCTCCATGCCCTTGTGCGCGAGCATGGGACCGCGCACGGCATCGCCGATTGCGTAGACGCCCGGTACGCTCGTCTCCAGGTTGTCGTCGACGTGGATGGCACCGCGCTCGTCGATGTGCAGCTCGACATCGTCCGCAGAGATGCCGTCCGTGTTCGGGCTGCGGCCGACGGCCACGATCAGGCCGTCGACGGTGAGCTGGTGCTGGCCGTCGGCATCTTCGTAGTGGATCTCGATGCTCTTGTTCTTCTTGACCTCGCTTGACGTGACGCGCGTGCCGAGCCGGATGTCGAGGCCCTGCTTCCTGAAGGTCTTGTGCGCCGACTGGGCAACCTCGTGATCGACCGCCGGGAGGAAGGTGTCCAGCGCTTCGAGGATCGTGACCTCCGAGCCGAGGCGGCTCCAGACGCTGCCCATCTCGAGCCCGATCACCCCGGCTCCGATCACGCCCAGGCGCCGGGGCGGCTTCTCCCAGTCGAGCGCGCCCGTGGAGGTGACGATGATGTCGTCCTGCAGCGGGGCCGCGCCGATCTCGACCGGCGAGGACCCCGGAGCGAGGATTACGTTGCCGGCCTCGATCGTGTAGACATCGCCATCCTTCGGCGTGACCTTCACTTTCCTTTCGGTCTGCAACTGCCCGGTACCCTGGAGCCACTCGACGCCGTTCGCCCTGAACAGGCTCTGCACGCCCTGGGTCAGCTCGCCCACGGTCTTGTCCTTGCTCGCGATCATGCCGGGGACGTTCATCTCGACCTTCCCGACCTTGATTCCGTAGCGCTCGGAATGCTGCGTAATGTTGGCGTAGTGGTGCGAGCTCTCGAGCAGTTCCTTCGACGGGATGCAGCCCACGTTCAGGCAGGTGCCGCCGAGGGCCGGTTTGCCCTGCTTGTTGATCCAGTTGTCCACGCAGGCCGTCGAGAAGCCGAGCTGCGCGCAGCGGATCGCCGAGACGTACCCGGCGGGGCCACCGCCGACGACGACGACGTCATATGCATTGGCCATTTCAGTGCTCCCTCAATCCATCGCGCATCGCGTGACGGAACCACGGATGAATACACAGCTGTGCCGCCGCAGGAGGCTCCCCCGGTGTCCGCTGGTGCCGTGTCGATTGTCTGCCCCTGATCGGCGCCGCGGCGGTTTCGGAGCCCGCGGCGGCAACTCCGCTGCCCCGGGGCGTGCGGCATGCCGCTGCGGTGAGCGCCGCGCCCGGATCGGACCCCGGCAGTGAGCCACAGGATCCGTGCGCCTCTGTATGCAGCCGTGGTTCATCGCGCGGGACAACCACGGGACGTTCGGATTCACCTCACAGGTCGAGGATCAGGCGGGCCGGATCCTCGAGCAACTCCTTGATCACGACGAGGAACTGGACCGAATCCTTGCCGTCGACGATACGGTGATCGTATGACAGGGCGAGGTACATCATCGGGCGGATGACCACTTCGCCGTTGTCCGCGACCGGGCGCTCCTGGATCTTGTGCATGCCGAGGATCGCGCTCTGCGGCGGATTCACGATCGGGGTCGACACCAGCGAGCCGAACACGCCGCCGTTGGTGATAGTGAACGTGCCGCCCGTCATCTCGTCGATGCCGATGCGGCCCTCCTGCGCGCGCGCGCCGAAATCGCGGATGCGCGACTCGATCTCGGCCATCGAGAGGGTCTCCGCATCGCGCAGGATCGGCACGACCAGGCCGCGTTCGCTCGACACGGCGATGCCGATGTCGGTGTAGCCGTGGTACACGAGGTCGTTGCCGTCGATCGACGCGTTGATGTCGGGGAAGCGCTTGAGCGCTTCGGCCGCGGCGGTCACGAAGAACGACATGAAGCCGAGCTTCACGCCGTGCGTTTTCTCGAAACGGTCCTTGTAGCGCGCGCGCAGCTCCATGATCGGCTGCATGTTGACCTCGTTGAACGTGGTCAGCATCGCCGTTTCCTGCTTGGCCTGCAGCAGGCGCTCGGCAATGCGCGCGCGCAGGCGGGTCATCGGCACCCGCTTCTCCGGGCGCTCGCCGGGAGAGTGGGACACGCCGGCCTTCGCGGCGGTCTCGCTCGGTGCCGGCGCCGGCTTCGACTTCGATTCCGCCGGCGCCTCCTGCGCGGATGATGTCGATTCACGCGCAGGGGCTTCCTCGGTCTTCGCCGCGGGCGCCGCTTCCTTGCCGCCGCTCTCGAGGTAGTTCAGTACGTCTTCCTTGGTGATGCGGCCGTCCTTGCCGCTGCCGGGGATGATCGACGGGTCGAGGTTGTTCTCGTCGACCAGCTTGCGTGCCGCCGGGCCCATCCGTGCCTCGGTTGCGGCCGGTTCGGCCTCCGCCGGGGCCGTCTCCCGCTGCGGCTCGGCGGCCTGTGCGCCGGTGTCGGCCCCCTGGTCGCCGCCACCGCCGGCCCCCTCGCTCACGCGCCCGAGGACCGTGTCGGCGGTCACCGTGTCGCCTTCGTCGTGCAGAATCTCCTCGAGCACGCCGTCGGCCGGGGCGGGGACCTCGAGCACGACCTTGTCGGTCTCGAGCTCGACGAGGACCTCGTCACGCTGGACGGAGTCGCCCTTCTTCTTGGTCCAGCTCGCGACGGTCGCGTCGGACACGGATTCGGGGAGCTGCGGGACAGTGATGTCGGTGCTCATGTGCGCCTTCCTTTACGGTTCTTGTGCCGGGACGGCGGGAGGCCATCCGTCGTCCCGGTGAGCGGTTCGTTCACTGAGACGTTCGGCCGTCCCCGGTTCATTCCTCGATCTCGATGTCCAGTGCCTCGGCCACCAGCCGGTGCTGCTGCTTGATGTGCCGACTGTGGTAGCCGACGGCGGGCGATGGCGACGGGGCGCGGCCGACATAGCGCAGGCCGCTGTTCTCGCCCACCACGCGCTCGACCCGGTGGCGGATGTTGTACCAGGCGCCCTGGTTGCGCGGCTCTTCCTGGCACCAGATGAACTCCTTCGCGTTCGGGAACTGTGCCACCGCTTCCTTGAGCGTGTCGTAGGGGAACGGGTAGAGCTGTTCCACGCGAAGCAGGGCGACGTCGTCGACCTCCTGCTCGCGGCGCTTGCTGAGCAGGTCGTAGTAGACCTTGCCCGCGCACATCACGATCCGTCGCACCTTCTTCGCGTCGAGCTCGTCGATTTCCCCGATCACCGTGTGGAAGTGACCACCGGAGAGATCCTCCAGCGCCGACGTGGCCATCTTGTGGCGCAGCAGGCTCTTGGGCGTCATCACGATCAGCGGCTTGCGGTAGGGCCGGATGGCCTGGCGCCGGATCATGTGAAACGCCTGCGCCGGCGTGGTGGGGACGCACACCTGCATGTTGTAGTCGCCCGGTTGCTGCTCGGCGCACTGCTGCAGGAAGCGCTCCAGGCGGGCCGAGGAGTGCTCCGGTCCCTGGCCCTCCTGGCCGTGCGGCAGGAACAGCGTCAGGCCGCAGAGGCGGCCCCATTTGGCCTCGCCCGAGGTGATGAACTGGTCGATGACGACCTGAGCGCCGTTGGCGAAGTCGCCGAACTGCGCCTCCCAGATGACGAGCGTCGTCGGGTCGGCGGTGGCGTAGCCGTACTCGAACGCCATTACCGCCTCCTCGGAGAGCAGCGAGTCGATCACCAGGAAGTTGGCCTGGTCCTCGGACACCTGGCGCAACGGCACGTAGCTCGTGCCGTCCGTCTGGTTGTGCAGCACGGCGTGGCGGTGGAAGAACGTGCCGCGCCCGGAGTCCTGGCCCGACAGGCGCACGCCGTAGCCCTCGGTCACGAGCGAGGCGTAGGCCATCGTCTCGGCATAGCCCCAGTCGATCGGCAGGGCGCCGGCCGTCATCTTGCGCCGGTCGTCCATGATCTTGGCGACGCGCTTGTGCAGCTCGAAGCCCTCGGGCAGCACCTCCAGCCGGCTCCAGAGCTCGCGCAGGCGATCGGTCGGCACGGTGGTGTCGAACGTCTCGTTCCACTGGCGCCCGATGTAGGGGTGCCAGTCGACGGTGAGTTCGTTGACGAAATCCTCGTCGGTGATGATGCGCGGCGTGACCGTATCGCCCGCGTCCATGTGCTCACGGTAGTCCTGCACCATGCGCTCGGCGTCTTCCTCGCCGAGCACGCCGTCGGTGACCAGGCGTTTGGCGTAGATCTCGCGCGTCGTCGGCAGTGCCTTGATGGTCTTGTACATCATCGGCTGGGTCGCCGCCGGCTCGTCGGCCTCGTTGTGGCCGTGGCGCCGGTAGCAGACCATGTCGATGACGACGTCCTTGTGGAACTGGTTGCGGTAGTCGAGCGCGATCTGCGTGGCGAACAGGACCGCTTCCGGGTCGTCCGCATTCACGTGGAAGATCGGCGCATTGATCATCTTCGCGATGTCGGTGCAGTAAAGCGACGAGCGCGTGTCCAGCTTGTTCGACGTCGTGAAGCCGATCTGGTTGTTGATGACCGTGTGGACCGTGCCGCGCGTCGAGTAGCCGCGCGACTGCGACAGGTTCAGTGTCTCCTGGACGACGCCCTGACCCGCCATGGCGGCATCGCCGTGCACCAGGATCGGCAGCACCACGCGGCCGCCGCGATCGTCGTGGCGATCCTGGCGCGAGCGCGCCGAGCCCTCGATCACCGGGTTGACGATCTCGAGGTGTGACGGGTTGAAACCGAGCGCGAGGTGAACCGGCCCCTCGCTCGTCATGTAGTCCGACGAGAAGCCCTGGTGGTACTTCACGTCGCCGGCGGCGAGCGTGTCGTCCTCGTGGCCCTCGAATTCCTGGAACAGGTCGGCCGGCTTCTTGCCGAGGATGTTCACCAGCACATTCAGGCGGCCGCGGTGGGCCATGCCGATGACGATCTCCTTCGCGCCCTGGTCTCCGGCGCGCTCGATGAGCTCGTTCATCATCGGGATGAGCGACTCGCTGCCCTCGAGTGAGAAGCGCTTCTGGCCGACGTACTTCGAGTGCATGTAACGCTCGATGCCCTCGGCGGCGGTGACGCGCTCGAGCAGCCACTTGCGCCTCTCCGGCGTGAAGTCGGGTGCGGCCTGAGGCGTCTCCATGCGGTTCTGCAGCCAGCGCTTCTCCGCGGTGTCGGCGATGTGCATGTACTCCGCGCCGATCGATCCGCAGTAGGTGTTCTGCAGCGCGGCGAGGATGTCGCGCAGCGGGGCCTCGTCCATGCCGTGCAGCGAGCCGCTGTGGAAAACGGTATCCAGGTCGGCCTCGGACAGCTCGTGCGCCTCGAGCTTGAGCTCGTCGATCTCGGGCGCCTCCCAGCGCCCCAGGGGGTCGACCCTGGCGTGGCGATGCCCACGGAAGCGGTAGGCATTGATCAGCTGCAGCACGCGGATCTGCTTGCGCTCGTGCTCCGCGCCGCGCGATTCGGTCGGCGTCGTGCGCGCCACGCCGCCGGCGGACTTGAAGCGGTAGAACTGCGCGCGCACCTGTGACGGCGGCAGGTCGGGCTGCGTGATGCCGTCGACCTGGGGCAGACGGTCGAAGTAGCGACGCCACTCGTCGGGTACCGCGGACGGGTCGCGCAGATAGGTCTCGTAGACTTCCTCGAGGTAGTCGGCGTTGCCGCCGTCGAGCAGCGACGTGCTCCACAGCGCCTGCATTGGGGACTGTTCAGTCATGGCCGGACGCTACCGGGTTGGTGAGTTCGTAGGCACAACGCGATGCGCGACGCCCGCCATGCGGCGTCGTGGTCGGGCTGCGCGGGGCACAGCCGGGATGCTGTGGCAGGAGATGCCAATCGCCTGTTCGCTGATTCCGGTCGGATACGAACAATGGGTGACGCATACGCGATTGCGTGGAACGCCGCAATCTGGTGCGTCATCCCGCTTGCGTTATTGAATCGCGTTGGGGCGTGAAATGCAAGGCGCATCACGCTCGCGCGCCCTTTTCCGCAGCGATTTATTCTGCTTGCGCCGAAAAATGGAACATATCATTCCATAAGAATCGTTTTGGCCGCCGCTCACCGCTTCATCGGGTCCGGTCCGCGGGCAGGTGTTCCGGCAGCCGGTCGATGACGACACGCGTGAACTCGCTGCGCGACAGGCGCCCGCCGAGATCGGCGGTCGTCTCGCCGTCCTCGATCGCGCCGAGCAGCGACAGCCGCAGCGCGTGGCCGAGATCGTAGCGGTCGATATGATCGAGCAGCATGCCGAAGGCCAGAAAGATGGCGCTCGGGTTGCACTTGTTCCGGCCTGCGATGTCCGGCGCCGTACCGCCCGCCGGATCGAACATCGCCACGTCGACCTCGTGGTCGTCACGGAAGGAGAAATTGCCGGAAGCGCCGGTGCCGAGGCTGCCTACCAGGCCGGACGCCATGTCCGAGAGGAAGTCCCCGTACTCGTTGAGCACGAGGATCACCGCGAAGTCCTGCGGCTTGAGGATGATCTTGGCGAGCAGGGCGTCGAACAGCTCGACGCGGTGCGGCACGTCCTGGTAGCCCTGGCGGTGCACGTCCTCGACTACCGACTCGAACAGGCCGTCGGTGATGCGCTGGATCGTGTGCTTCGACGATGACGTCATCGTGAAGCCCTTCTTGCGTGCGAGCTCGAAGGCGAACTTGGCCGCCTGCTCGCACGGCTCGCGCTCGACCATGCGCAGGGACACCGCCGCGTTCCTGCCGACGAGCTGGCCCGGATCGTCATAGGTGCCGCCGGTCGCGATGCGCACGATATGGAGATTCACGTTCTCCTTGAAATTCGACGAAATGCCCTTGATCGAGATGGCGGGGCGGTAGATGACGGAGAAGCCGATGCGGCGCCGGATGAGGGCGTTGGGGCTGCGCGTCTGTGTGACCGTGGGGTACTTGAGCGCCAGCTTGGTACGGCGCATCGAGGCTTCCGCCTCGTCGATCGGGGTGTCACCCTCCGTTTCGCGGCGTTCCAGCGACCAGTCGACCGGCTCGAACGCGAGGTCGATGGGCAGGGCGTCGGCCACGGCTTGGATCGACTCGGCCAGTTCCGGACCGATGCCGTCGCCCCGCAGCTCGGTGATTGTCGTCGTCATGGCATCCGGGCCCGCTCGTCGTCGCCGGTGGCAGACGGCCGTTCCGCCTGGTATTTCTCCTTCCACTCCGAATACGGCATGCCGTAGATGATCTCGCGCGCGGCTTCGTAGTCGAGGTCGACTCCGCGTTCCTCCGCTGCGGCCCGGTACCACTTGGACAGGCAGTTGCGGCAGAAGCCGGCCAGGTTCATCAGGTCGATGTTCTGGACGTCCGAGCGCTCGCGCAGGTGCGCGACGAGCGTGCGAAACGCCTGTGCTTCGATCTCGGTGCGGGTCTTCTCATCCATCGTGAACTCCTGCACGCTGGGCGCCGCGTGCCGTCGCCCGGGCAGGCGCGACCGCCGCGGCGCATGGTATCCGCCCCGCCGGCCCGCGACGTATCATGTGCCATCACGCCGGGCCGGCGCCCGGAGGCCATGGTAACAACAAAGCCCGGCGCAATCCGGCGCCTGCCGGCGTGCGCGGCCCGGTCGCGAACAGCACGATGCCCATGACCCAGATCGTCGCCATTCTGCTGCTGTGCGCCATCGGTGCCTGGTGGTGGCACGCGATGCAGGCGCGCGAGACCGCCGCCCGCGCCGCCCGCAATGCCTGTCGCACGTTCGGGACGCAATTCCTGGACGACACCGTCGCGCTGCGCCACCTGCGGCCGCGGCGCGATGCCAGCGGACGTGTACGCCTGTTGCGCGTCTACCAGTTCGAGTTCACCCAGTCGGGCGGCGAGCGCAACCAGGGCTACGTTACCCTGCGCGGGCGCCGCGTACTGGACGTTCACCTCGACGCGGTCGATAACAAGATCGTGCCGCTGCATCGAACCCTGCACTGAATCGTGACCGGGGCGGCCCCGGGCGCGGAACATTCGGAGTACTCATGGACGCATGCCCCTGTGGCTCGGGACACGAATACGCCGCCTGCTGCGGGCGCTACATCGGCGGCGACGAGCAGCCGCCCACCGCCGAGGCCCTGATGCGCGCCCGGTACAGCGCCCATACGCGGCTCAATCTCGACTACATCCAGCAGACCCACGATCCCGCGACACGCGAGGAAATCGATCTGGAGGCGACCGAGCGCTGGGCCCGCCGGGCCGAATGGCTGGGTCTCGACATTCGTGCCACCGACGCCGGCGGGACCGAGGACACGGTCGGGGCAGTGGAGT
>Ga0102944_1002433_pt1 | contig 10902 bp, 10 predicted proteins | sample SalPonD_shore_MG_FD_78172 | JGI IMG/M metagenome (GOLD analysis project Ga0102944, IMG submission 78172) | Salt pond soil microbial communities from South San Francisco under conditions of wetland restoration - Salt Pond MetaG... | ecosystem: Environmental > Aquatic > Marine > Intertidal zone >... | reverse complement strand
CTGATTTTTTCAAATCCAACAGAACTGGAAAAGCTGGCTCGCGTCTCGCCGGATTGCCCGCCTTTTGTCTCTATTACTACGGCACCATTGGCAGCCCGAATCCCATAAAGAGCCGAAGCTGCAGGCCCTTTCAACACTGAAACCGATTTGATGTCCTCGGGATTAATGTCGGCTACGCCGTTTGAAAATGTAAATGCCCCACTACCCTGCACGCCAGGCATCGTAGAATTACTGATAGGCACGCCATCCACCACAAATAACGGCTGGTTGTCGGCTCCCGGATCAAGAGAAGTGATCCCTCGAATAACGATACGAGAAGATTGACCGGGCGCTCCGCCCGTGCTGCTAATTCGTACACCCGAAATCTTTCCATCCAAGGCATTCACCAAATTCTCCTGTTTGGCATTTTCGATATCCTTGCTCTGAACTTCCTGAACCGAATATCCTACCCGTCGTTTTTTCTGTTTCACGCCAAAAGCCGTAACAACTACGTCATTCAAGTTTTTAACTGATGGCTTCAACTTGACATTGATCACAGAACGTTTATTTATTGCTTCTTTTCGCTCTTTATATCCTATGAATGAAAATGCGAGCGTATCGGCGCCTGATGGCACCGAAAGTTCATAATGTCCTTCGGCTCCGGTAGAAGTACCGGTTGTTGTGCCGCTAACTACTACGTTTACACCCGGCAAAGGGTCACCGTTTTGGGCATCGGTAACGGTGCCGGATATCGTTCTTTGTTGTGCAAATGAGGTTGAGGAAATAAAAAACAGGGCAATAAGACCTGTAGCAAGTCGTAAATATTTCACCATATGTCCGACGATTTTGTTAAGATTATTTTCTGGATGGAAAGGAAACAGATACCTGTGAGATTTACATCTCCTTTCTTGATTGTTGGTAAATCAATGAATAAGAATTCACAATTTCAATTATTAAATTTATTAATAATAATATTTTTGCTCTTGGCCCTATATCATAGCTTATTAATAAATATATTTTAAGATAAATAAATACAGTTATTTAAAGATAAATATGCACATTCTGAAATTTGGCGGCACCTCAATGGGCGATGAGCATACCTGGAGAAAGGTAGTTCGTATAATAGAGAGATATGAGCATCCTTTCGTGGTTGTTTCGGCTACTGCGCGTACCACCCGACAATTGCTGGCTGCTGCTGAGAAAGCATTAAACGATCTTGGGGATGCCAAACTTATTGCTGATGATATACGAACCCGTCACCAAACAATCGTCTCAAATCTTTTAGCCAATTCAACAAGCACAAATTCTGAAATTCTCGACAAATGCAATGACTGGATTAACCTTCGATTGACGGAATTGGAATCATTATTAAATAAAATCCACAAAGAACAGGAATGTACGGCGGCCATTAAAGACGCGGTTGCTTCCATCGGTGAACGTCTCTCCTCATACCTGTTTGCACAATGTGGAGAAGCTCTGGGATTACCGACGTACTGGCTGGATGCGGCCAAATTTATTCGAACGGATTCGGCTTTTGGAAAAGCGAATCCCGATTTAAATTATATTGATAAACAAGCAAAGCGTTTGCGGAATAAGTTATCCGGTTCGGTAATTCCTGTAATGGGCGGTTATTACGGCAAGGATTCCGATGAAAATTTCACCACGCTGGGCTTCGAAGGATCCGATTACACTGCCAGCCTGGTTGGAGCCGCCCTTGCCGCCGAAGCCATCGAAATTTGGACCGACGTGAGTGGGATCTATACCTGTGATCCTCGTGTAGTTTCTGAAGCTCGTCCTATTCCGGAGCTTAGTTTCCAGGAAGCCACCGAACTTGCTTACTTCGGAGCTAAAGTATTACATCCATCTACGACAAAGCCTGCTTCACTGAAACAAATTCCTGTTTTTGTAAAAAATATATTTGAGCCGGACCAACCGGGCACCAGAATTTCTAATGAGACGACTGCCGATAGAAGAGTTAAGGCCATGACTTTTAAAGAGGATTGTGTAGTTATCACGGTCACCTCTTCAAATACCGTGATGGGCTATGAATTTCTTGCCGGGGTTTTTGATACGCTTCGCAGACATCACTTGCCGGTGGATGTAGTTACCACTACCGAAGCTTCGGTCTCTATTGCTACCGAAAGCGATAACGGCATCAATAAGGCAGTCGACAAGCTTCAAGAGTTCGGATCGGTGGAACTCACCTCAGACTTGGGGATCATTAGCCTGATCGGTTGCCGCGTTGAAAACGATCAACATTTGATACAAGAGGTATTATCAAAGCTCAATAGCTCTTCAGTGGATTTAATTTCATATAGCAATTCGAAAGGCAATCTTAATATCGTACTTCATAAAACGAAAATAATTCCATCTGTGATTGCCATTCACAAGCAACTTTTCTAAAGGAATGCATAAGTCCCAAAACAAGATTTAATCTCTAACGACATCTTAAGAATCGGGATTTTACATCCTTTTTGGGTATTGGGTTTCAGTCAACAAATTTTTCTTCTTCATAATCCCTTTCTACTATTCCCAGTCGCCGTGCTCGCTCCATCCATTTTTTGCGAGCCATTTTCTGCATGTCCTCGATATTATCCACTTCATCAATAATCTCCATTCCCAGCAATGTTTCCACAAGATCTTCCATCGTAACCACCCCGGCAAATCCCCCATATTCATCCACAACCACAGCAATATGTTCCTGTTTTTTCATCAGCCGTTCGAAAAAATCCTGCAGCTGAGTCAGTTCCGGCACAATCAGAATATCCCGCTGAAGATCTTTCATAGTATGATCGGTTTCATCCCGTGCCATCATCAGCAACAGATCATTCTTAAGTACATAACCCGTTATCTCTTCGCGCTCATCGCCATAGACCGGTAACCGCGAAAAATGCAACTGCTCTATATTATCGCTGATATCCCCTACCGTAGCATCCCCATTATATCCCACGACTACTGTACGAGGTGTCATAATATCTTTTACCCGCAGTGAACTAAAACGGATCAGGTTTTTAAAAATCCGTGATTCCTCCTCCTCAAATATACCTTCTTCAACTCCCTGTTCCGTCAAAGCACTAAATTCCTCTCTACTAAAACCAGACCCGGTTTCAGCCTTGGATAAAACCCGGTTTATAGCATGTGACGTTACTACCAATGGATAAAGTAGAAACATTAAGATACGCAACAAGATAGCTGCAAATGGTGCCAAGCTTTTCCAATAGGTGCTTCCCAGGGTTTGGGGGATGATTTTGGAAAGTAGCAGAACCAGAAGTGTAAGCACCGCCGCTGAAAGTGCAACATACACATCTCCAAAGATAATCTCCGCCTGAATTCCAACGCCAACAGCCCCCACTGTATGGGCAATCGTGTTGAGACTAACGATTGCAGAAAGCGGCCGGTTAATATCCTCTTTATATCGACGAAGTATCTTTCCCGCTTTAAGTCCCTTTCGTTCCAGTATAGCAATATAAGAACGGCTCACCGAAAGCAATGTCGCCTCCAGCAGGGAACATAAGAAAGTGACTCCAAGTGCCAGAAACAGATAAAAAATCAATAATCCCATAGTAAAAAAAGATAGAAGAATTGTGACTCATTTTAAAAACTTGCCACGGATGACGGTCATCAAAAAAATCGTTTAGCTCTATCGCTGTGATCATTATATTTAAAGCCGTTTATTTTGAACAAATTAACTTACATAGTACGTAACGCGTAATTTGTTAGTTGAAGCCGCACAGCTAATAGATTAATAACTTACTTGCTTATAATCTTACTAAGCGATCCCGGCTTCATATCTGTTCTCTTTAAAAATTATTAACAAAATATCTTGCTTCGACTCGAAAACATCTCACTTACTTTTGGCGAACGTACGCTTCTTGATGGCATAAGCACGTTAATTAATCCCGGTGAACGGGTGGGACTCGTAGGTCCGAATGGAACCGGGAAATCAACCCTGCTGAAAATCATTGCAGGCGAAATACTGCCTGATGCCGGAAACATAAATATGTCGAAGGCAGCAACGGTGGGATATCTCCCCCAGGATGGCGTAGAACCCGATCCCAAGTGTACGGTATATGAAGAGATGGAAAATGCTTTTGGCGGCATTATCGGGCTTGAAGAGCAACTGCAGACTGCCCAGCATGAACTGGCTGAACTTGAAGAAGGAACGACCGAATACCGGCAAACAATGGAACAAGTCGGTTTATTGCAGGAAAAGGTTGAGCGATCAGGGGCTTATACCTTGCAATCGGATATCGAGAAAATCCTGATGGGGCTCGGTTTTAGCGAAGAAGACTTTAATCGCTCTACAACTGAATTCAGCGGGGGCTGGCTGATGCGTATCGCCCTTGGTAAACTGTTGTTGAAAAAGCCGATGTATTTGCTGCTGGATGAGCCGACTAATCACCTGGATATTGAGTCGCTAAGCTGGCTGGAACAATTCCTGATAAAATATAAAGGCGCGGTTATTATCGTATCCCACGACAAAGCTTTTTTGAACAAAATTACGGACCGCACATTGGCCCTTGAGCAAGGTGATCTGCTGGATTATAAAGGTAACTATTCGTACTACGAGGAAAAACACGCAGAATATCTGGAGCACCGCCGCAAGGCTTATGAAAACCAGCAAAAGGAGATCAGGGAGATCCAGGATTTCATTGATAAATTTCGCTACAATGCCAGCAAAGCAGCGCAAGTGCAAAGCCGGATCAAGCAGTTGGAAAAAATAGATGAAATTGAAATCGATGACCGCGAGGAGGAAATCTCTTTTTCGTTTCCTGAGCCGGAACGCAGCGGTGCCGTTGTGATGAAGCTCGATAATATCCTCAAAAAATATGGAGAGAATATTGTTTTCGAGGATCTCTCCTATTCCATAGCTCGTGGAGATAAGATCGCTGTTGTCGGTCCGAATGGGGCTGGCAAATCAACTATGATTCGAATGATGGCGGGGTTGGAAGATTTCAGTGACGGGCAGCGTAAAATCGGTCATAACGTGACGGTCTCCTATTTTGCCCAACACCAGGCTGATGAACTTAATCTTGACAGCACTGTTTTTGAAGTGATGCGTGAAGCGGCTCCCAATGCCGACGAGACGCGAATCCGGACGATCCTGGGATGCTTTCTCTTCCAGGGTGATGATGTTTTTAAAAGAGTATCCGTACTCTCCGGTGGCGAAAAAAGTCGCCTTGCACTGGCCCGTATGCTGCTGCAACCGGCCAATTTCCTAATCTTTGACGAGCCTACCAATCATCTGGATATGCAATCCAAAGAAATTCTGCAACAGGCACTGAATCAATATGAAGGCACATATTTGATTGTCTCCCATGACCGCGATTTCCTGGACCCCATTGTCGATAAAGTGCTGGAAGTCCGTCCCAATACGATTAACACTTTTCTGAGTAATGTCTCCTATTATTTGGATAAGGTGGAAGAACGCGAAGTATTAACAGATGATACCGAACAAGATACCTCCTCCTCAAACGGAAACGACTCCGGATTATCACGTAAAGAAGAACGGCGAATCGAGGCTCAAAAACGGCAGCAGAAGTATGATCGTCTGAAGCCGCTAAAAAAAGAATTTGATCCGCTGGAAGATCAGATCGAAAAGATGGAACACCGCAAGGATGAAATTGAAGCGCTGATGGCTCAACCTGATTTTTATGAGGATGAAGAGCGAGTGAAAGAGATCTCTATGGAATATGAAAAACTGAAAGCCGAGCTGGTTGAAGTTTATGCCAGATGGGAAGACCTGGCGCTGCAGATCAGCGAGATCGAAGAGGAATTCAGTTAAAACTCGTCTTGAGTCATGAGTATTGAGAAGTGAGCAAAAACTCAGGACTCACGACTCTTTTCACGTTGCAAAAATCTGATCTTTGTTGCGGAAAGCCTTGAATTCAAGGGCATTACCGCTGGGATCCGTAAAAAACATGGTGGCTTGCTCACCGGGCTTGCCTTCAAATCGAACATACGGCTCGATGATGAAATCAATATTCTCTTTCTTCAGCCTATCGGCCAGCTCTTCCCATTGATTCCATTCCAAAATCAATCCAAAATGTTTGGCCGGCACAGCATGTCCATCAACGTCATTTGTACTGGATTTACCGGCTTCATCGGGACTGAGATGTGCCACTACCTGATGCCCCCAAAAATCAAAGTCTATCCATCGATCCGAACTTCGACCGGTATCACAACCCAAAACATCCCTATAAAAAGTGAGAGTTTCTTCGAGGTCAGAAACGGGAAAGGCCAAATGAAAAAGAGGCGTTGATTTGTCAGCCATAATTTTAGAAGATTGTAATTTAAATTCAACTTATCAGAAGACTTGAATACCGCCTTATGTCATCCCGGCTACAGACCTTGAAATGAATCGCCGGTGACACTTGAACTTGTAAAGTCTTCTTTGAATACGATCAACAGAGTACAAAAATAAAAATCACAGGGATGTTTTGCGATCACTAATTACAAAACTTTGAAAACAAATTTTTCACATATCTTATAATAGCTTTAAATTGTTGTTTGTTAATGGGATAACATTAAAATCAAAGAGAGAATATGAAATCATTAAGATATATTTCGGTAAGCTTGTTGGTTATTTTTTTTGCGTTGGGCTGTACGCGTAAAAAATCACAGGATCAACAGCATCAAGAGAATATTAAGAATGCAATGAGCAGCACGAATGCCCGGGAAATGACAACCGATTATACAAAAGCAGTGGCTGTAATCCACCCCACCGAAGGGAATAATGCCATGGGCACGGTCACTTTTGTCCAAACCGATAATGGTATAAATGTACATGCGGAGATCAAAGGATTAAGTCCCGGTCTGCATGGATATCATGTTCATTTGTACGGCGATTGTACCGCACGGGATGGAACCTCGGCCGGCACACACTTCAACTTTGAGGGCAGTTCGCTAAATCCGCCGGCGAATATCGATCATATTACCGGTGATTTAGGTAACTTAAATGCAAATAATAGTGGAGCGGCCACGGCAGACACCAGTATTGCCATAGCTTCATTAAACGGTCCGAAATCAATCATCGGACGAGCTGTGGTCATACATGAAAAGGCGAATGATCCGAGTCAACCGCCAATTGGTGCTGCAGGTTCACGCCTTGGTTGCGGAGTGATTGGGATTGCCAATACGGGCACGGAATAAATTAATAATCAGGATTAATAAGATTATCGAATGGACAGGACTTGTTCATTCTGCGAATCATGAACAATTACTTTTGAATCAATATCCATGCACCAATAAAACAAGAATAACTTCTTATAACTCCACCAGACCAACACCAAAAATAACAAACCTGAAAATATTACTTGACTTCTATTATTTAGATACTTATCTAAATATCTAAATGAATAATCTATTTAAAGCATTAAATGATCCAACGCGCCGTAAAATCCTGCAGATGTTGCAGGATCGGGATCTTACCGCAGGTGAAATAGCAGACGGCTTTGATATCAGCAAGCCCAGTATATCACATCACCTGGATATCCTGAAGCAAGCTGATCTCATCAGCGGCGAGCGCGATGGACAATTCATCCGCTACTCGATCAACACGACGGTATTAGAAGAAGCCGCAAACTGGTTTTTAGAAATTTTGAATAAATCATCATCAACATGAAAATGCTCAAATACGCTATCAAAAAAGAGTGGTACAATATTATACTCTTACTTTTACCGTTTTTAGTGATTCCTTTTATTTGGGATCAGCTACCCGCTCAAATCCCCACCCACTGGAACATGCAGGGAGAGGTGAATGGTTACAGCGGAAAAACTTTCGGACTCTTATTTGCGCCCAGCCTCAGCATCCTGATCTATTTTTTAGTTCTGTATCTGCCAAAAATCGATCCCAAAAAGCGTTTTAAAATCAATCAGAAACCCCTGCCTATTTTGCGTACTTTGCTTGTTCTTTTCTTTTTGGGGATACAATTCTGGACTATTCTCAATGCGATGGGACACACTATAGGCTCTCAAAAATGGTTTTATCTGGGAATGGCCGTTTTCTTTCTGGTGATGGGTAACTACCTCCGAACCATCAAACCCAATTATTTTATTGGGATCCGCGTACCGTGGGCCCTTGAGGACGAAGAGAACTGGCGAAAAACACACCGTCTGGGCTCCTACCTGTGGGTAGCCGGCAGCCTGCTGCTTATTATATTATTTCCATTCCTGCCTCTTAAAACCTATTCTACAGTTTTTTTCACAGTCATAATCATCATGGCCCTTATCCCAACGGGTTATTCATTCTATATCTACAAAACGACCTCCTAACCAACACTATTTATCATGTTTAAGGCCATAAGTTTCTTCATCACTCTGATATTCTGTACTCCGTTAATAACTTTTGGACAACATTCACTTGAGGGCAACTGGAAAGGCTACATCGATCTTATGGGCAACCATCTAAAGATCAATACGCATTTTAAAAAGCATGGAAATAAATTAACGGGAACCATCGATATCCCCCAACAAGGAGCCAGGGGTTTAAATCTTCAACAAATTGCACGTCCCGAAAAAGATTCCGTTTCTTTCGGGTTTCCGGCCGGTCCGGGCTACGCCACTTTTTCCGGTACTATTAATAGTGATTCTACCATTAGCGGGATATTTACCCAACATCGTCAACAATTTCCCTTTAAATTAACGCGATCTCCTCAAGCGGAATCAGAAACAGTATCCAAAAAACGACCGGCACTTCCTTATCATCACAAGGATCTTATCATCCAAAACGGGCCGGTCAAAATCGGTGGCACGCTCACCCGGCCCGAAAACAAGCCTGCAGACCAGCTCGTAATTCTTATATCCGGCAGCGGGGCACAAGACCGTGACGAATCACTGGATCCCATAACCAGTTTTAAACCTTTTGCAATGCTGGCCGATTCGTTGACATTCCATGGTATTGCCACCTTTCGCTATGACGACCGGGGAATCGGGGAATCTACGGGAAATTTCTACCAGGCGACATTGGACACACTAGCCTCAGATTTAGAATCGATTATTCATCACTTTTCAAAAGCATCCGCCGATCATAACTTCAAACACATCGTGCTTTTAGGACACAGTCAGGGAGGGATTGTAGCCGGTAGAGTGGCAGCCAAAAATTCAAACGTAGACCGGGTAATTTTGATGTCGTCACCGGGAATCTCATTAAAAAAAGTACTGCGCTATCAAGTACGGCAGAGCTTTGAAGCCAGCGATATTCCCGATAATCAAATAAAAAAAGAGATATCGGCCAGGGAACAGCTGATGGACGCTTTGCGAAAGGACAAAAATATATCCGAGGCCAAGGCCAAATATCTCCACGCTTTTGAAGCGATCCAACGAAAAACACTGCAGGCAGCCAACAAAGACACCTCCAACGTATCATCCATGGGTAAAGAACAGACCCAAGCCCTCGTATCTGGTTATGGATCACCGCAAATGCAATCCCTGTTGTTTTATGATCCGGCCAAAGATTTGAAAAAACTCCGCATTCCTGTTCTGGTACTTATGGGTGGTAAGGATATCCAAGTGCCCATTGATAAAAACGAAAAGCCCATTAAAGATGCCTTAGAGTCGGCCGGTACTTCGTATAAAATTGAAACTTTCCCGGAGGCCAATCATTTATATCAAAACGCTAAAACAGGGAAAGTAAGCGAATACACAAAGCTTCCAAGTAAATTCGTGGACGGATTTATTACGACGATTATCCAATGGTTGCAGAGTCCGCAATAAACTATAAAACAGGGTCACTCATCTGAAATCATCTCCGGTTGCAAATTATCATGACTGGAAGTAAGGAAAAAGAACAGCACGATTCCCGCGGCAAATGTTAAGATAGAAGTTATCAATAATAGACCCGATGGCTGAATAATAAAAAGGGCAGCTACAAATTGAGCTATTATGAGCGCGTACAACATGATGGCAATCGAAATACGATTAATCTTGTTAATGATATATGCCCCAAATGGAGCTCCGATCATTACAAATGGAATACAAACCAGCCAATAGTTAATGGCTTCAGGCTGCATATCTCCGACAATAAAGAAATGCATCAGCGTGCCAACGATAGCGTTGGATGTCATCAAAACCACCGATGTGGGAGTAGCTACTTTCTCAGAAAGCCCGTATTTGAGTGTCACAAACGAAAAAGTACAAATATCGATACCATTGCCAAAAATAGCGCTCAGTATGCCTCCTAATAACCCAATCAGAATTAATTCGCTTTGTTGAGATCCGGATAAATCAGGCAACGTCCGACGTGTATCTCGTTGTCGAATATGGTTGATCACAAAGAGTGCAATTCCAAAACTCAGCCAAAAAGAAACGAACATCATCTTGGCATAGGCGGCAGGTACAAAAGGTGCAACAAAAAGCGTTCCGATTATCACTCCCAAAAAACCGCCTGACCCGGATAGTATTAAATATGTTCTTTCGATCGTGATCTTCTTGCCCAAAATCCAGAGCGTAGCTGCAGTCATTCCAATAGCCTGAATGGCCAGACTAAAATTCCGGGCAACTTCAGGGGTAATACTAAAAACCAAAGTCATAACCGGGTATGCAACGGCGCCTCCGCCCTCGGAACTTGCTCCCGCAACAAAAGACCCGAAAATCATGGTCAGGGACATAAACCAGTTATGAATGAAGAGCCCCCATTGCTGCTCAACCTGCATAAAGAGGAACCAAATAATATAAACGAGAGTAACGGGGATTATAAAATAGAAGAGCGTTCTTTTGTCCTTAAACAACATGCTCATACCGACAAATACACTGTGAATTTCTGTAAAAAACCAGCTCCCAATTAACTGTTATTTATCAAATCATGCAAATATCCAATTGATTTTTATAATCTTAGAATCCGAAAAAAGGGTCTGTCCGACGTGAAGAACCGGCCAGACCTAAAGCTGATAAAAACAATAAAAACATACCAAGTTTGGGAAATTG
>Ga0102944_1002432_pt1 | contig 10909 bp, 10 predicted proteins | sample SalPonD_shore_MG_FD_78172 | JGI IMG/M metagenome (GOLD analysis project Ga0102944, IMG submission 78172) | Salt pond soil microbial communities from South San Francisco under conditions of wetland restoration - Salt Pond MetaG... | ecosystem: Environmental > Aquatic > Marine > Intertidal zone >... | reverse complement strand
TCTCTCTTTAGCTGGAGCTGCTACCACCATTGGTGTTATTCTATTGGTTTTCAATCTTTTTTTCCTTAATAAAAACAAGAGTCCGGAATTTGCAGAAAAGGGACAAATTAATAGACAAGATCTAGAAAATTATTATGGATTTGGTTATGAAAATAGAATTCCCATTACTGAAGCTGTTGATTATTTTGGGGAAATCAGGGAGAGAATCAAACAGCCCCGGACTATTTATATACTAGAGCAGGTCTCAGACACCACCGATACTTTTATTAAATATTAGGAGGTCTGTTTAAATGAGCAATCAATTAAAACAAATTTTAACTGGAATTTCTTTGGTCACCGTTGTTTTGTTTTTCTCAGTCAATGCAAGCGGGGATATCAAAAAAAATGAGATAGATATTAAAGAAATTACAAAAAAGGTTTTTCCTTCTGTTGTGAAAGTGGAATCCATGAATGGAATGAGAAAAGTTGCAACAGGAGTGGTTATAGAAGAACAAGGCTATATCGTCACAACCGCGTTGGTTTCTCCGATCGGAACAGATATTTTTGTTAAAACATCAGACGGAGAAAAATATAAAGCAGATTTTATTGGAATGGACCCCGTAACTCATTTAGCTCTGATTAAGGCTGAAAGCAGGAAATGGAAATCCATAGAGTGGGGAGAAAAAGAAGATCTAGAGTCCGGTTCCTGGATTAGTGTGGTGTCTATATCTCCTGAAAATTCTCCGGCTGTAACCGAGGGAATCGTAAGTACTGTAGGACAGGATCAGTTACGGTTGAATGTGGTAGTTATGCCCGGATCAAGTGGAAGTCCTGTGTTGAATAATAGAGGCGAGATGGTGGGCCTCATTAGGGGAGTTTATTCAGGTCAAACAACATTTGGTATGTATAAAGACGATGATATGGAAAGAAGTTTTAGGGGTGGCTCTTTCTCATTAAGCATTGTTGGGACTCCGGTTTCTGGATTGGCTGTGGCTATTCCAGTGGATGTGGTGAAAAAAGTAACCAGCGAGATCAAAGAGAAAGGAAAAGTTCAAAGAGGCTGGCTGGGAATATCCATCATAGAAAACCAGGTTGGTGAGGTGGAAGTTATAGATGTAGAAGAGGAAAGTCCAGCCAGGAAAGCAGGCCTAAAAAAAGGCGATATCATTATTGAGTTTAATGGCGAAGAGGTCACCGGCACTCGGATGCTTGCCCATGAAATCCGAATGCATAAACCTGGTGATAAAGTCAACATGACCATAAAAAGAGATCAAGAAACAAATACTCTTAAGTTTGAACTGGGCGAATACTCAGAAAAGAGTATTATGGCTGAATTCAAGGAAAAATTTCCACTTTTGTTTTCGCCAGATAGATTTAAGCTGGAAAAAATCACCAAACCTGAAAAATGGTCTTATCACATTATTGATAAAGAGAGAAATTATATTGGAGTTTATCTTGAGGAAATAAACAGAGACTTATCTGAATATTTTGGTGTGAGTGAAGGGACTGGTTTGCTGGTAACAAAAGTGGTAAAAGATGGACCTGCAGATAAAGCAGGATTAGAAGTCGGTGATGTCATAATCAAGGCTGATGGAAACAGAATAGAAACAAGGAAACAGATCGGGGAAATAATACAGAAGAAAAAGAAGAATGAGGCCATGAGTCTTGAAATCCTTCGAAAGGGGAAAGTGAAAAAGATTGAAGTCATGGTAGAACGAGAGGAGAATCACTTTCCTTTTTTATCGTATTTTGAGAATTTTTCTGATTATGTGCATCAAAGATTAGAAAGTATCGGTGTATAAAAGTTTAGGCTTGCTTTTATGCTCCAGTTTTTTGGGGGCAGGGAGAATTCCTGCCTCCTTTTCCTCTAGCCTGGATTATTCATAAAACTAAAGAGTTTTCATTTAATCCCTAACCATTCATTCCAAAATTTTTTAAATGTTTTCTCAGTAAGGCGAGATTTATCATACCATCCCTTTTTCATTCTTTGCTGGCAGGCTTCGTAAAGTATGATACCTGCTGATACAGATAGATTAAGGCTCTGTACCATCCCAAACATAGGGATTTGAATGAGATAATCAGAAAGCTTTAAAGCCTGATCTGAAACACCTTCTTTCTCATTGCCAAAAACCAGGGCAATCGGTTGGGTGTAATCAATAGAGTTGTATGGAAGGGCGTCAGGGCCAAGATGAGTGGAAGCAATTTTATATTTTTGCTTTTTTAGAAAAAGAAAACATTCTTTAGTGGAAGAGAAGTGATTGAACTGAAGCCATTTTTCCGCTTTTGTGGAAATCGATTCATTTATGGGGAAGGGTTCTGGACTTGAATAGATAATATCTATATAAAGAATTCCCGCAGCATCACATGTCCTGGCCACAGCGCTGGCATTATGTGTATTGGTAATATCTTCCAGTACAACCCTGAGGTCTGGCTGACGGCGTGATAATACATCGTTGATTCTTTTCTTTCTCTTTTTAGTGGGCATTTCAAATCATCATTATTTTAATTATCATAGCTATCCAAAAAAGAGTCACTCCTATAAAAGCTCTATATTCTTTGTTTTCGGAAAACAGACTCCATTTGAATTTCTTTTTATCCGGTGGCAGCTTTGGTTTTAAGCTGGGAATAAACAAGGGGACCTGCTTGAAGCTTTCATATTGTTTGGGAAATAATTTCTCCATTTTTTGTTTCTCGATATTTATTATAACAGGATAAAAGACAAGAAAATAAAGACAAAAAATCCCTAAGACTAACCAGGAGCAAGAACCAGCTGTAACTCCAATTCCTATAATCAAATTGCCTAAATAAAGAGGGTTTCTGGTGTATCTGTAGGGTCCAGAAACAGAAAGTTTTTCTTCTTTTTGGATATGGCCACAGGCCCATGTTCTTACAAAAAGGCCTAAAAGACATATCATAAATCCCAGGGTTATGGATTTGAATGTTGGCCTGGCAAGTATTAATGTAGCAAGAGCTGCCAGGGATCCTACCCTAACTCTCCATTTGTAAATTATTGTTTTTAACATAGTATTTCATTGCATAGACGGGCCACTTCATCGGGCGTGATCTTTTTCATGCACTCTAGTCTACTGCATTTATGTTTATAGCAGTAGCTACACGAGATTTTGTGAAAAGCGACTTTGTCTTTTTTATTGAAAGGACCGTTTCGATTTGGATTTGTTGGACCAAATAAACCTACAACGGGAATGGAAAGCGCACAAGCCGCTTGAAGAGGGAAAGAATCTCCACTGACCACGAGTATAGACTGTTGAATAAGGGCAAACACTTCTTTAATGGATAGAAAAGGCGTTATCTTTGCACTGGTTTTTTTACTGATTTCCTGGGCTATTTTTTTTTCTTCTTGATTGCCCCATAAAATTAAAGGTGTAATATGAGTAAGGTCTAATGATGTTATGAGTTTTACCCAACTGTCTGGAAACCATCTCTTTGTTTCCCAGGCCGCTCCTATGTTAAAAATGACCGCATCTTGATTTATATGGATTCCTAAATTTTTCACCTTATTCAGAGTGGAATGGATTAGTTTATCAGGGATATGGAGAGGGAATTTCCATTTCGTTTTTTTGATCCCCAGCACAGAAAGCAGTTCCATGTTTTTTTGGATGACATGTGTTTTTTCTGAAACCGGTTTTAGGTGATCTGTGTAAAAGAGAGAAGCCAGGGGTTCCTTTAGATTTTTTCTGTGAAAACCGATTCTTTGTTTGGCTTTTGATACATAACTTATTAATCCTGATTTAATAAGCCCCTGAAAATCTATGGATATACTTTTTTGATTTCTGATATTTGATTTCAGGTCATTAAATGAGGACCATAATTGGCGGCTTAATGCAAATTTGTTTTTCAGGTCCACAGCGACTATTCTATCCAAACCCGGGACTAACTCTAAGATTTGTTTTGCTTTTTTTTCAACGACCCAAGATATAGTTTTTTGAGGAAAAGAACTCCTTAAAGCCGAATAGGCAGGAAGGGTATGAATCACATCTCCCAGAGAACTCAACTTAATAATAATGATATCATTATATCTTTTGGAATGATTATGTGTGGGCATTTTGTTTTTTATTGATTTCTAAAATTATTTCTGATGTGGATCTGACCTTTGGTCCTCCCACGATAGCCACCTTTCCTCCATAGCTATGAACTATATTCTTCTCTGGAACTGTTTCCTCAGTGTAATCAGATCCCTTGGCTTGGATATCTGGTTTGAGAGCGAGAAGGATTTTTGAAACATCATTCTCATTAAAAAGACATAGATAGTCTACAAAATCAAATGATGAAATTATTTCAGCTCTCTGGTTTTGATTTAAAATAGGTCTTCCGCTCCCTTTGAGCTTTTTTACAGAAGAATCGCTGTTCAGAGCCACGACTAGTAAATCTCCTCTATTTTTGGCTCCCTTAAGATATCTAATGTGTCCCACATGAATGAGATCAAAACATCCATTGGCAAGGACAATGGTTTTTCCTGCTTTTTTGTGTTGTGAAACTATTTTTTTCAGTTTTTTTAAGGGAAATAATTTATTCAATTTTTTGAAACAATGGCCTCCTTAAGCTCTTTTCTGGAAACAACAGAAGTTCCTTTTTTCATGACAACAATACCCGCGGCATAATTGGCGATTTCTGCGGCTTCCCACGGTTTAGCTCCAGCACTGATGGCTAGAGTAAAAGCACTTATCACAGTGTCTCCGGCCCCTGTGACGTCTACAATTTCATCCGTTCCATAAATGTTGATTTTATAGGGGTTTGTTTTTTTTGAAAACAAGATCATTCCTTTAGAGCCTCTGGTCAAGAGGATTGACTCGCTTTCTGTTTTTTCTAAAAGACGGGTTCCGATAGTTTCTGGGGAGTTTATGTCATCATAAATTTTGATTCCCAAAGCTTTTTTGGCTTCATTTTCATTGGGAGTACTCACAGTTGTCTTTTTAAAATCGAGGAGTCTGAATCGAGAATCTAAAGTAACTGGGATCTGATTTTTTTTAAAATAGGGAATCATCTCATTATATATATTTTTTTTTACATTATAATAATTATAGTCAGAAATAAGAACAGCACAGACTTGATTTGCTAAATCTTTTAAGGCTTTGAGAAGTGAATTATTGATTTTTTGGGTATGAGGAACTTTACTTTCTTTGTCTATTCTTAGAATTTGTTGTTTTCTTGTGGATTCTTCACCTGCTAATATTCTTGTTTTGGAAGGTGTTTTATAATGAATGTCTTTTATTAAGTATTTTGAAGATATGCCATAGCTTTTAATAATGTCCAGTATTTTTTTTCCAGTTTGGTTTTTTCCTAGGATTCCCACAGGAATCGGCTCTGCGCCAAGAGCTTTTAAGTTAAGGAGAGAATTTCCAGCCCCTCCTAGAGAAAACGTACTGTTTCTATAGGAAAGTATAAGAACAGGAGCTTCTCTTGAGATGCGATGAGTATGGCCGTATAAATATTCATCAAGTATATAATCCCCCCAAACAGCAATTTTTTTTCCTTTAAAACGGTTGATCACTTCTAATAAATTTTTCTTTTTTTTATCCAATGGTGTTCAGCCCGATTTTTATCAGAATATAGGAAAAAAATCAAATGCTATATAACAAATGCTTCCATAACAAATTATGATTATGATTCCTATAAGAAATGTAGTTTTTTGACATTTTTATGTTATGGTGGTATAATGAATCTTTAAATATTTGAAAATAAACAAATTAACATTCTTCACATATTTTTTTAAGATTTAATTATATAAAAAAAATATAAATAAAGTGAAAAAGGAGTTTTTATCATGGCTGGAATTGCAGGTGTTGACCGACTTGGAAAGGAAAAACAAGTTAGAGAGATGCTGAATAAAATAGCTCACAGAGGAGGCTATGGAGTAAAAGTAAGAGAAAAGAGGAACACCACATTAGGAATCGTATATCCAAAGGTGCAGAAAAAAAATGCCAAAAGGTTGAAGAAAGGAATAGCTGCGGATGAAGTGGAAGAGGATCATTCCGCAGTTGCCAAGGCTGCCAATGGAGGACTGACCCTTAAACGTGATTCTTTAGGAGTGGCTCCTTTATATTACGGAAGAGGAGAAAATGGAGAGCTTTATTTTGCTTCTGAAGTGAAAGCATTATTAGGCTTTTGTAAGAATATCAAACAAGTGCCTTATGGAAGCAAATTTGATGGTGAAAAGGTCAAGAAGTATTTTAAGATAGAAGAAAAAGAGCCGCTTGAAAAAAAATCAGATGAAATAGCGCACAACTTGAAAGAAAAACTAATTTGTTCCATAAAAAAGAGGATTGATTTAGGGGGGAAAGTAGGAGCTTGGCTTTCAGGAGGTTTGGATTCTAGCACCATGTCTGCCCTTGCAAAAAAATATTGCGATGATTTACAGACCTTTGCCGCAGGAGTAAAAGGAGCTCCGGACTTAGAATTTGCAAGGGAAGTGGCTCATTTTATAGGCTCTGATCATCGTGAGATCGTTTTAGATTTTAATGATTTAATCAAAGTCTTACCTAAAGTCATATATCATTTGGAATCTTTTGATGCCCTCCTTATCCGATCAACCATAACCAATTATATGGTGGCTGAAAAATCTTCAGATCATGTTGAAGCTGTTTTTTCTGGAGAAGGAGGAGACGAACTTTTTGCTGGGTATGAATATCTAAAAGGCATTGATGAAGAAAAGTTAGATAAAGAGCTTATGGATATTATAGGACGTCTTCATAACACAGCCCTCCAGAGAGTAGATCGGAGCGCTTCTGCTCACGGAACCATCGCTCATATAGGATTTTTGGATCCGGAAGTGGTGGAATATGCCATGAAAATACCTGTTAAATACAAAATTAGAAATGGAGTTGAAAAATGGATCTTGAGAAAAGCCATGGAAGGAGAGCTCCCTGAAAGAGTATTGACAAGGGAAAAAGCGAAGTTTTGGCAGGGAGCTGGAGTGACCGAGATGATTTCGGATTATGCGGAGAAAAAAATAACTGATGAAGATTTTCAGAGAGAACGAAAATTAAAAAATGGCTGGATTCTGAATTCTAAAGAAGAACTGCTATATTATCGTTATTTCAAAGAATATTTTGGAGAATTAGAGGATTTTTCCTGGATGGGTAGAACCAAAGACGCTCCTGAAGTTTAAATCACTTTCCTAAAAGGGCTTCAATGTGTGAAGCCACCGCTTGAGCCAAACCTGTTGGATTATATCCGCCTTCTAATATGGACAGCAATCTTCCATCACAATAAATGCCAGCGATTTGAAGCGCGGTTTTGGTCAGATCGAAAAATCCCTTATCTGTAATATTAAAACAACCAAGAAAATCATCCTTACGGCTGTCAAATCCAGCAGAAATAAGAACAAAATCAGGATTAAAATCATCCAATACAGGAATCAATTTATCATCCCAAACCTTTTTTATGACATCATCTCCTGATCCTGGAGAAAGGTGAACATTGATATTACAGCCTTTTCCTTGTCCGGCTCCGATTCTGGAAGGGTCTCCTGTTCCTGGGTAGGCATACCAGTCGTGGGTGGAAAAAAAGAGAACCGAGGCATCATCATAAAAAGCAGATTCAGAAGCATTCCCATGATGGTAGTCCCAATCTATGATCAAAATTTTCTCATGATTATATTTTTCTTGAATATAACGAACGGCGATAGCTATGTTGTTATAAAAGCAAAATCCTTCTTCATGTCCGGAATTTTGAGCATGGTGTCCAGGAGGCCTGACAGAACAGAATGCATTTTTGACCTCTCTTTTGTACACTGAATCCACAGCCTCTAAAACTCCTGAGACTGCTTTGGCAGCCACTAAGCCTGTAGTGGGTATTGATTTTATTTGAGAAATATGCTCATTAGAATGGATTTTTCTTATAAAATCCATGGGATCCTTTTGGGGAGTCATGTATTCTAGTTCCCCGGAAAGACCTGTTTCTCTCAATCTGTTTTCAATAGCCGTGAGTCTTTGAGGTGATTCTGGGTGGCCTTTGAATAAAATGTGTTTTTTGTAAATTTCGTCATAAACATAGCCTGTATTGAATTTATTTATTTGATTCATTTTCAATAATTTTTTTCTTTTTTATTTTAATAGAAACAATGCTTCTTTCAGTTGCCCTTTGGATATAAAGGATTGAATCAGGCGCTTCAATGACTTCACCTATGTGAGGAATTCTGTTTAATTTATTTATGGCATATCCTCCTATGGTTTCATAATCTTCCTTAGGAATTTTTAATTTGAATCGTTCATTGATTTCATCTATGCTCATCCTGGCATTGACCACAATGGAGCCATCTTTTTGGATTTTATATTCAGGTTTAAACTCATCATATTCGTCTTCGATTTCTCCGACAACCTCTTCCAAAATATCTTCAATGGTCACAATTCCTTCTGTGCCGCCGAATTCATCTACAATAATAGCAATATTGATTCCATTGTTCTGCAGTTCTTTTAAAAGCACAGCTGCTTTTTTATTGGGGGGAACATAATAGGCCTTGCGTATAAAAGACTTTATTTTTTTATTCTCTTTCTCTCCCAAAATATCAAAACTGTTTAAAATGCCCACAATTCTGTCTATTCTTTTGTGGAAAACAGGAAGTCTCCTGTGTTTTGTTTCAACATATAACTTAGAAGCGTCCCTTACCGTGGCTTTGTCACTAATAGCTTTGACATCAATTAAAGGCACCATGATCTCTGAGACTTCTGTTTCTGAGAAGTCAAGAAGCCGATTGATCATTTGCCTTTCACTTGGTTTGACATCGCTCTTGCTTTGCTTAAAAGCCATCATATGTTTCATCTCTTCTCTAGTCACAAATGGTGTTTTTTTGTTCCGGGATTTTCCAGTGAACAAAACAGTAATGCCTTTAGAAATTCTAAGGAAAAGCCATATAAAAGGGAAAAATAAAAATGAAAAAAAGCGGATCACAAAGGCAATCCTTGGAGTGATATAATCAGTTAACTGCTGAAATATGCTCTTGGGCACTATTTCACAGAATATCCAGTTGACAAATGACATGATAACAATAGACACAGGGATTCCCATAGGACCGAGTAGTTTATAAAAAAGTGAGGCAGAAACTGTGGTGCTGGTTATGGTAGCTACATTTGTTCCTAATAAAGTGGTTCCGAGTATCCATTCAGGTTTTTTTAATAGTTTTAAGGTTAAAGCTGAAGGCTTATGCCCCTTTTTTGAAGCATGTCTTAACTGAATTTTGTCCACAGACACGATGGCCATTTCTGATCCAGAGAAAAAAGCCTCACCCAACACACATATCATTATAATGATTATGTGAAGTGGAATAGACATCATGTTTTCTTTACCGTTATTGAATCAATCCTGTTTTTTGTTATTTTATTCACGGTGAATAAAAGGTCATTAAATTTTATTTTCATGTTTTCTTTGGGGAGTTCTCCAAACAAAGAAAATAAAAAACCCACGATGGTGACCATTTCTTTTGATTTTATATCAGCACCAATAAACTTATTGAATTTTTCTAAAGGCATATTAGCATTGACTTTAAAAGTAGAGGGACTTATTTTCTGATGGTGTTTTTTTTCTTTTTCATATTCATCTGAAATATCACCGAATATTTGCTCAAGAAGGTCTTCCATAGTGACTAAGCCCTGTATTCCTCCATATTCATCAAGGACAATAGCAAAAGACATTTTTTTTCTCTGAAATGTTCTAAAGAGCTCATCAGCTCTTTTATTGACAGGAGCAAAATAAGGTTCTCTCAGTATTTTGTTTAAAGTATTTTTTGAATCCTCTATTTCCTGTTTACTCAATCCGATAAGGTCTGTGGCAAATAAAATTCCAATAATATTATCTCGATTGTTTCTGTAAATAGGCACTTTGGAGTAGTGGCTTTGTTTGATTTTCTGGATCATTTCTTTTAAAGGCATTTCATAGGGAAGGCAGAAAAGATTAGAATGAGGAGTCATCACTTCATCAATAGTGGTGTCTCCAAAATCAAATATTTTAAAAATATATTTTTTTTCTAAGTCATCCAAAATCCCTTCTTTTTCTCCATCTTCCACAATGGTTTTTACAATATCTTCGGTGAGAATGCTTTCTTTTCTAGAGCTTTCTTTAACAAAAATATTGACCACTTTATCTGAAATCTGCTTGATAAGCCATCTTAGAGGACTGATCATGGATTTAAAAAAGCTTAAAGGAGTAACCACAAGAGATGAAAATTTTTCATTATTGTAAATCGCGATGGTTTTGGGTGTGATTTCGCCAAAAAGCAGCAGTATAGGAAGAACAATGACAATATTGATCCAGGGGGTTTCCAGTCCGAGAATATGAATAACAATTCCAGCGGAGATGGAAGATATTGATACGTTTACAAACTCATTTCCTATAAGGATGGTGATGATCAGGCTGCGGGGAGAATTAAGTAATTTGCGTATCTTTATTCCCTTTTTTGGATTTTTGAGAACCAATTTTTCTATTTGGTAAGGAGACAGAGAGAAGAAAGCAGTCTCAGATCCGGAAAAAGAACCTGACAAACAGAGGAGAATCAGCAAAAGCAGTAATTCTGTATATAAGGAAACCATTCTAGGTTAGTTAGTCATAAATATCATGTTCATATATTCTATGCATTTAATATAACAAGTCAGAACCAATTGTCAAATAATAAGCTTTGGTGTTTTTAATTCCTGATAATGTTAGTATAATATAAAAAAGGAAAAAGAATGGACAGGATTTTAAATGGAAATTAAGATTGTGATTGTGGATGATGATCGGATAACCCGGGCTCTATTAGAAAAGATACTGATCATGAAGGGATTTTGGGTCTATAGTGCCAAAGATGGGGAAGAAGGGCTTGAATTGGCCAAAAAAGAAGATCCTTCCCTTGTGATCAGTGACATGCTGATGCCCAAATTACACGGGTATGACTTATGCAGAGAAATAAAAAATTCGGATGAAACCAAGCACATCAAGG
>Ga0102944_1002431_pt1 | contig 10909 bp, 9 predicted proteins | sample SalPonD_shore_MG_FD_78172 | JGI IMG/M metagenome (GOLD analysis project Ga0102944, IMG submission 78172) | Salt pond soil microbial communities from South San Francisco under conditions of wetland restoration - Salt Pond MetaG... | ecosystem: Environmental > Aquatic > Marine > Intertidal zone >... | reverse complement strand
GCATATATTTCCATAATTAGCCTCGAACCTGCTAACATTTGGGCGAGAAGATTTGAGAATTGTTATTAATCCATATTCATCTCGAATAATGTACCTGAATGGGAAAAACTGAACAAGTATCTATTTAGTGTACAATTGAGAGGACAATCGTATGAGTAAATATGTAGCTTCGATTGATCAGGGAACAACATCAACTAGATGTATGTTGTTTGATCATAGTGGTGATGTGGTTTCTATCGCTCAAATTGAACATGAACAGATCTATCCTCAGGCAGGTTGGGTAGAACATAATCCAATTGAGATTCGAGATAATACAAATCTTGTAATTAAACAAGCACTGGAAAAAGCATCGGTCATAGCAGAAGATATTGTTGCTGTAGGTGTGACTAATCAACGTGAAACTACTGTAGTTTGGAATAAACATACTGGTGAACCCTACTACAATGCCATTGTCTGGCAGGATACGAGAACTGATAGAATTGTTGCAGAATTGGCTGAGGCTGGTGGGCAAGATCGATTTCGGGACAAGGTTGGATTACCCTTGGCTACGTATTTCTCAGGACCAAAAATCAAATGGATACTCGACAATGTCGATGGAGTCCGAGAGGCTGCAGAAAAGGGAGATGCCATCTTTGGAAATATGGATACCTGGACCATCTGGAATATTACTGGCGGTCCAAATGGTGGAGTACACGTTACTGATGTGACTAATGCCAGTAGAACAATGTTGATGGATCTGAAGACCCTATCTTGGGATGAGGACATTTTACAAACTATGGGAATACCGAGAAAAATGTTGCCTAAAATTAGACCATCGAGTGATCCCAATCTCTATGGAAATACGCTATCCGAAGGACCATTTAAAGGAAAACTTCCAGTAGCTGGAGATCTCGGAGATCAACAAGCAGCCACGGTTGGACAAGCCTGTCTTGAGGTTGGAGAATCGAAGAATACCTATGGTACAGGTTGTTTTATCCTGCTCAATACCGGAACAGAACTGGTCAAATCAGAAAATGGTCTCTTAACAACTGTATGTTATCAATTCGGAGATAAGGACCCTGTCTATGCTCTAGAGGGATCGATTGCCATTGCAGGTGCTTTAGTTCAGTGGCTCCGAGATAATCTTGGATTGATTGAATCTGCTGAACAAATTGAAGAACTCGCAAAAACGGTTGAGGATAATGGTGGGATCTATTTTGTACCCGCCTTCTCCGGTCTCTATGCCCCGTATTGGAAAGATGATGCTCGTGGTGTCATTGCTGGGATGACACGATACGTCAACAAAGGCCATTTTGCCAGAGCCACACTTGAAGCAACAGCATTTCAGTCAAAGGAAGTAATTGATGCCATGAATGCTGATTCGGGGGTACCCCTGAAAGCCTTGAAAGTAGATGGGGGAATGGTACATAATGATCTTCTTATGCAGTTTCAGGCCGATTTGCTGGGAACAGAAGTCATCCGTCCCAAAGTATCAGAGACGACAGCACTTGGTGCGGCATATGCAGCCGGATTGGCAGTTGGATTCTGGGAAAGTGAGGAAGATATCAAGAAAAACTGGTTAGAGGCAAAAAGATGGGAACCAGAGATGGATATTTCAGTACGAAAAAATCTTTACAAGAATTGGAAGAAAGCTGTAGAACGTACTTTTGATTGGGTTGAGTAGAGCAGTAGAATAATCATATATCGCTCAAGTACCGCACGACCTATTTACTGAATATACTGGGCAGTACCTTTATGAGATCGGGATTGGTCCTCTCTAGGTTCTGTCTGGTACTGAGCGAAATAATTTGAATTACCAAGAATAATCCCCACGATTAATCCTGCAAGATGTGCCAAAATATTGGTATTTGGTGAGGATGATGTCATGACAAATAATATGATTGCAGCAAATAATGCGCTTTTGTAATTACTGGTACCTTCTCTTCTCTCCGTACCTACAAATACACCAAGCAATCCGAAAATTGCTCCTGATGCACCTACAAAAATGACATTTGGATAGAAGAATGGGGCTGAGAGAAAGGTAGCCAATAAGCCAGTGACAAAATAGGCTTCATAGACACCACGATCGTTATAACCCATTTCTTCCAATTTGAAACCGTAAACGAAGAGGAATATCATATTTCCTCCAATGTGGAAAATTCCAGAATGTGTAAATATTGATGTTATTGGGGTCCAAATTAATCCTGAGGTAAAATTATGCCAGGAAAATCCAAATAGAACAAGAGGTAATGGTTGAGTGAAGAGGAGATTTCGGCTCAGAAGTGCGGTTATCACGTAAAAGATACCATTGACTAATGCCAGATTTGTTGTTGGACCTTCGATCGATTCATCATCCTTTTGCGATTGATTCTGATCAATATATCGTCGTCGCTCCATCCTACTCTCTCCTTAGGAATTTTTGGTATCGGCCTGAGATTGATCACTTTCTTCGGGTGATGGCTCTTCCTTGATAATACGATAATTATTCTCCTTCCAATATCTTACAATTCTGATATAGATGTAGATAACAAGGAAAACAGCAGCTAAATCAAGGGGTACCCATAGCAGAGGTTGATCAAGAAGGTTAATAGTTCTACCTAGTTTTGTGACCTCCTTGATGTCATGTTTGTATTTGAAAAGGATATCACCATTTGAATCACGTTTGACAATGTTGAGTGCAGTGCGGTATACTCTCCCATCATTATAATTATCAGTTACCAATTCGGTATTTACTCTCACTTTCTGGACATTTCCATCGATGACATGGAATTCATAATATTCCAAAGCAATTGAAAAATGATCTGCTTCCAAGATAAGATCATACCGCTGATTATTATAGGTACTATCCGTGAGAACATCACGAAGATCAATTGGGAAAGGTTCACAGCAACTGCTATTTAATCGAAATAATTTGACTTTCCAATCAATAACCTTTAAACGTCCATCCGTACGAAATTCATAATTGGCGAAGAAATTGGTTTTATCTAATTTTTGAGTCTCTGTATGGTAAAGACCATTTGTACTTTCATTATTAATGTCATAACGCATATATAATGGAGTAGAATTATTTGTTCGAGGAACTAAATCATAATTGTCTATAGCAAATTCTCGTTTTAAATTCCACCTTAATGTTTCCCCATCTAATCTGCTGTAGGCATCAATTTTCTCCCTGTATAAGTGATTTACAGCCGCAGTCGATTGAGATACTGATGACATGGCTATAATCAAAACAAGAAAGACAATAAGTGGGAGTTTTCTCATCTATATGCAGTTCAGATTACCACTATAATAGTTTAGATTTAAAGTGTAATTTTTGGGTTGAATTCATCTGATTTAGTTTGGTTCAATGCATATCTTTTGATTTCAAGATAACGATATATCCACTGCATAGGTACTCTAATACCGCTCAACCAGATATCCTTACCCAATAAGCCCATTGGAATAAATGAAACAAGTAAGAGAAAAAGTGTGGGGTATAATCTATTTATTGTTAAAACTTGAACATTGAAGAAAATCATAAACTGAACCACGAGAAATATTCCAATACCATCCATTAATAGTTGAAGAGGATTAAAAGTAAATGGACTCCAGAGGTTCTTCTTTTTCGTCACTATTTGAGAGAATAAGGGGATCAGACTAAAGATCAAACTGATCCCCAAGATCATCGCTACATTGGTAATGAAGGCAGTATTCGAGTTGAAATATCTCATTGCGACTTTGTAAAGGAATACCCCGCCAATAATCCCGACTAGTACATATGACAAGATCTGCAGTAAATATCCGTCTGTTGACACAAATTCCTCTTTCTTCTCCTCAGGAAGAGGTCCGGGTTTGATGATAACAAATAAGGTCACTGGGATTAATAGTACCTGCCAAAGAAATTTCGTATTAGTATTGAATGTAAACATGGAAATTGCAGCAAAAACTAACCAGAAAGTACCTACTGTTGCTAGGACAAGAACCAAAAAGAATAACCAGAAGCTGATCGTCGCTTCTTTTTGCCGATATCTCGGATTAATCCAAGTACTCCAACCTCGATGGAGAAGATATCCTAACCGTAGATGTAATGATTTATGACGATCTCCCACGACTAGTGCCATAAGAAATAGCGGAACTAGAAAAGTGATATAATATTTGTAAATTCCTCTTGCAATTGTTGCATGCGCAAGTCCATAATAGGCAGCTATAAAGACTAAATACAACCGAGGTCGTTCTTCAAGAAAGTGATACCCAGTGAAACCTATCCATGCGATCAGAATCAATGACCCAAAGAAGAGAATATGAGAATTGACCAAGCCAAACAGGATTGAGTGTAATGGAGTTAAATACTGAGTTTGGAGGGGAATTTCGTCACCATTTGCATTAAAACAGGCTTCGTATGGTAGTGACCCATGAAATAGGTTCGGCGCTTCTGCACCAGAAGGACATTGCATCACTGCCTTCCCACCACCTGGGAGAAATAGTTTGAAAATATAGCGTATTGGAGTCCAAAGAATAAAAGGAACGGAAAGTACCAAGAGGAAGATGAAAAATCGCAGGTAATAGGATACGCCTTTTGAAAAACCATATCGTCGGACCATCCAGAATCCAACTGGCATAGCCATGAATAATGGAAATTGCTTAGTCAGAATGGAAAATGCGAGGAAGAACATCGATAGATTATCACGTTTTTCTAAATAAAAGTAAACAAACAACATGAATGAAAAATTCATTATTGGAGCATTTAGACCACGATAAGCAATGTAGAAAAATGAGATAGGAGAGAAGGACCCAGCTAGAGCAAAGATAAGCGCAATGATATTGCCAGTAAATTTCTTGAGGATTATATAGACCATCACATAAGTTAATGAATCGAGTATAATGTTGGAGAATACAATGGAATCAGTGGCATTCATACCAAACCATAGTTTACCTATTGCAATGGAAATCATATAGAAGGGACCATAGACATAGCCACCAATATGATCACCAGCAACTTGTCCGCCTGTATAAGGGTTCCACCCCTCACTATATGCCTTTACATATGGTATATAATATACATAGAAATCATGATATCCCTCAGTATTTACCACACTACCCGGAGCGATGCCGAGAAAAGAACCAAAACCAAATGGATCTGACTCATCTATTTTGATATCGAATACATAGATCCCATAGGTTTTGATGAATATTGCACGTAAAACAAATCTAAACCACATGGCGATACCAAAGATAAAGAGAACAATCAGAAAATCAGTTAATCTATCTGATTTGTAAAATTTCTGATCTTCTGGTGGTTCCGGAGTAACACGAAGTAAATCAAAGGTCAGTTTTGATGGCTCTCTATCTCGTTTTGATTTTTCCTTCTCTACCATGATCTATAATGCATCAGCAATTGGAATATATTTAGAGATATCGGTGGTATAAGGGTGTAAATACGATTCATTGAGATATTACAACTTATCTTATGATATAATTTGTTCAAGTACTGTTTTGAAATCCTCTAAAGTCTCAGGAAATGACTTGTGTGGCCAGTGTACGTCCTCAGTATTGATAACATAATCAGCAAGTGCCATAAGATCACCAAGACCATAACTTAGTTCTTTAGTATCTCTCAAATGTAACTTCGAAGGATCCTGTGCCATGGCTTTATCCTCGACAGATTTTCCACCTTTTGATGCATTACGTCTGTCCTCATTCAGTAATCGTGAATGACGGGTGGAAAAACTAGCATGAAATGAGACTAGTTTTACATTCTCTCTACCAATATCATTGGAGATCACATCTACCTCACTTTGTGCTTTGACACCGGAAAGAAAGACAACAGGCATATCAGAATAACTCTCTTTGATATGTTCTAATGCTCTAACCGTAAAGACGGCATCACCTTCGTCCTCTTTCAATTGTTTAACGACTTTTTTAATATTACTTGGAGTGGACTCTAAACCAGCATTCTCCACAGCTTTGTACACAAATGGGCCGGTTTCAACCAATGGGATGTCTCTATTCAGATCCAAAATTTCATTCACTCTGATAGCATGTGTACTTTTCCCACTTAGGGGCAGGCCTAATATGATGACAACCTTCATCCAAGATCAAAATTTAATAGGTATTTATTAAAAAATAGATAACTAACAATCAAATCGTTCCAGTTGCGTATTTTAAAAGCAAAATTTCCCATAATAAAGCCTGATGATATAATTTATTGCGAATTCATTCTTAGATTCAACGAAATCAATCCCAAAGTCCAAGAATAATCCCATTCCGGCTCAATCACAAAGGACTCATGTCCGTCAAAATTGTAGAATAATTCAGTATTATCTTTGCCAAACCGTTTCAATGCCTCGATGGCTCCAACCCGGTCAAGAGGTTGATTATTATTGCCACACTGATAGGAATAGGTACATCGAGGACAACCATCACGTCGTTTGCAGGGACAATCTTCCATAATCTTCATAGATCGTTTCAAACCACGATCCAGGGATTCATAGAGTAATTTTGAAAGACCAGATCCTCCTTCAGATCCGTCATAAACAAAAACCAATCCAGTATCACCCATCGAGATCCCACCTATTTGTGTTGCACCCCCACCACTGAATGCATTACCTGATTCAATTAATACATGTTCGATGGCATGAAAAGTTCCTCCAAGTACAGTTTGGCGTGTTTTATCATCTAGACTGGATATCAGGTCATCTGGTCGAGGTAATGCAATAAGAAAGCCCATTGTAGAATAGGTATAATCTATGGGTTCATCCAATTTGAAAGTGCCTAAATTTTTATTATTGAAAATATGTTGTTTGGTATATCCATGTACAGTCTCTGTTAATTCCAGCTCACAATAGGCAGCATTAAGACCATTGATCTGGGTCTCTTCGATGATATCATTAACATTCGGAGCGATATCACGAAGTGCCTGAGTCCGGATATGTCGAGTAGGTGAACTACTTAGCTTTGCGACTTGCAATTTGGGATCATAAGACATGACCTCATAACTTCTACCACCGGACAAATAAACTGCGTTGGGATGTAGTTCGGATAGGGCCATTGGCAGGCTTCGATCTCCAATTTTATTTCTCATGTACATGATATCAACAGAATTCCCAATACCTCGGATACTGTAATCCTTCAGATATGCCTTGGCTTTGGTTTGATTCCGAATAATTAATTCATTCTTTTGGTATTTCAACACACCTTCAGTAATTAGCTCTTCCACGTATCGCTGGTAATTAAGTGCCTCATCGCGATTCAAAGGTCGATCACGTATCATTGCTATCAACTGATGTTTTGCCACAAAATGATTATTTGGCTCTACGAATGCCGGGTCTAATTCATCAAGATAACTTTCAGGATTACGGGCATAATAGGCACTAATAGGATCATCACCCCGCAATACAAGAGTGGCAAAGCTCTCCTGACCTGAACGACCTGCACGACCAATACGTTGGACAAAGCTGGTAATTCCAGTTAGCATCGAGACCACACTATCAAGGGAACCAATATCAATACCCAATTCAAGCGTAGGTGTAGAGACCAGTACATCAAGTTTATTATTTTTGAAATCGGTCTCCACTCTTGACCGATGGCTCATCTTCAATCCTGCACGATGAACACCGGATGCAATATTTCTCTCCTCAAGCATCATGTTGACGACCTCAGCACTTTTGTGACCATTACCAAAGACCAGTGTTTTATGATCATTCTGGACAAAATTTGTGGCAATATCTGCCATAACAGATAGATTACTCCTAGTTTTGGGGTAGATCATGGTAAGGTGCATATCGCTACGTCTTGCAGTTCCAATGGAGACCAATTTAACAGAAACATCAAAGATGGTCTCGGCAAAATTCTCCGCGTTGGAGATAGTGGCAGAAGCACCAATACACTGCAGGTAAGGACTGAAACGACGTAATCTTCTGACAATCCATAGGACATTAGATCCAAAACTCCCCGTACAGAGATGAATTTCGTCGATGACGAGGAATTTGACTCGTGACATCATTGTCTGAAAACTGATATTACCCTGCAGATGGTAATGAATCATATCAGCATTGGTAAGGAGAATATCTGGAGGATGATTATAGATCATCTGTCGTTTGGGATGAGGAGTATCTCCATCAAATTTCCCCACACGTAGTCCTACCGATTTACAGTAATAAGCAATCTTTTCCAACTGGTCAGTAGCCAATGCTTTGGTGGGGTAAATCAGGAGTGCACCTGGAGCTTTTCGATATCTTGGATTTGGCTCAGCATTAACCAATGAATAGATAATTGGGAGAAGAAATGCTTCTGTTTTACCCATACCAGTAGGCGCTGAAATAACAATATTATTGCCTTCCATTACCTCATTGAAAACCTCTTCCTGGTATGCATACAATTGATCGATACCATTTGTCCGGAGTCGATCTCGCAGTCCAGTCAAATCAATAAAACTACTGATATCATTCCCTTTTGGTGGATCATGTTTTTCCAATTTTTTGTAATATACTGGCATATACTCGGGATTAGAGACAATACGATCCAATGGAGATGGTATCCGTTTGTTGACTGCATCATCTCGTATCTTCCTGACATTCTCGAGAATTAATGGATCTTCTTCGAGTGATTCCTCTTCCTGATCACTCAATTTTTCCCGACGTTTTCGTTTTGATCTCGTTGTAAATCCTGAACTGGTCGTAGGTTTCTTATTTTTTGATCGGGAAGTAGTTAAATACTCATAGGCATCACTTGATGAATATCCTGCTGGACCACGCTTATTATAACCACATGCACTACAGGTAAATTCTACTTGATTTCCTGTTTTCTTTAATTTCAAGTCCTCAAGACATAGTGGACACTCAAATGAGATAGACATCACCATTATTGTAGGTCATCAAGGCTTCCATCTGACGTCATATTCCGTAGAAAGGTCATGATCTCCTCACTCATTGCTGATTGTTGTTGTAAATTATTTAATTGGGTGAATTGTAGAGCATAGAGATCACCCATGAGACAGGGAGTACAATTTTCAGCAATTTTTTCCTTATCTGGGTAGCGACAGGGGAATTTGATAATTCTAACCTCGCCATTTTCTTTTCGTTTTATTGGTGGTTTCCAGATGCAGGCATTTGGATCAGGCTGACCTTGTTCCATATCAATCTCCTCGTAATAATGATATGATAAATAATCTTCCGATGTAGAGCATTTGGTTTATTCGGACAGACCAATTTTTTCGATGGTCGCCACCATACGTTCCATCTGATTATTTAATCTAGTAATCAGGTATTTATCTTCGGAAGCAACGGCCAGGATTCCTCCATCTTCAAGTAACATCGGATAGAGGCCACAAAATTGTTCTTCAACTTTAATCATTTCGACCTCTAATTCCAAACCAATTCCATCCTCAATCTTCTTTTTCATATAATTATAAAGTCCCTGGAGGGCATCAATATCTTTACCCGAATATAATTCATTGAGATGATTATCTTTGATGATGAAGAAATAAGCCCCGGTTAGTCCAATCTGATTCTCAGTCAGTGAGCTGACTAATTTTCTGATTTTCACCCAGATACGATTTTTTAGATTAATTTTCGTAAGGTTCAGAGTTTTTATTTGTTGAAATTGCGATTTCTGGGAATCGATAGCATCTTCACGAATTGAATGAATCATTGACCAATCAATCTCACGACCTCTATCCTCAAACAAGGTCTCAAGTGTAACAGAACCATTGAAATCCTTTGACATTAATTTCTCCATGGCATCGAACCGTTTAATGATCTGCTCGAGCAACCATGAACCATCATTGTCACTCATCTCGATATCTACATCAAGAACTATTAGATAACCCGTCTGATCATGTTTGTTAAAGATAAATTTATTCTTATCCAATTGAATGGATTTGATTTTACCTGCATTTAATTCCGTGGCGTAGACATTTACTGCAGTGAATAATCCACTAAAGAGATCTGGATCATCCTTCTGTCCAAGGAAAAATTCGTGATGGAGAAGAATTCCCGTGTTATCAATGATATAGATGGCACGAGATGCAGATAGAAGTTGTTCTATTCTAGAATTAGTAGTCTCCATCGCCATAGATAAATATTAAATCTTGATGAACATAAACTTAGTGGGATTACTTCTTGATTTTGATCTGATTAGCATCATGAATTTTCAGGACGGATCTGAGTTAAAATATCGAATTTAAGCTCTTGAGACTCCAAAATTGGTTCACTATCCGAATTAATGGATCATAAGGTATAAAAATTTCAATACAGGAATGAAATTGGTTATTGTGTCAACCAATACGAAGCAAAGCTATAAAGACTTGATTCTGCAATTTCTGGATGACTTCGATTGGAAACCTGAATCGATGACAGACAACGAAGGGCAATACACACTAATCTTATTAGCTCATCTTGATATCAAAGAGATTAAAATTCATGTCAAATTCTCTGAAGATAGTCACTGGATCTATTTCTCTGCAATTTTTCTACCATCGATTAAACGAAATCATACCAAGATATATTCCAAAATTTTGGAGATTAATTATTCAACTACTCTCACAAAATTCGGCATGTCACCACAAGGTAATATCTACGCCTTAATTGAACTTCCATTGAAAACTATAGATTATAACGAGTTTACTTCCGCCCTCAGAAGACTCACCAATGATATTAATAAATTTTTAATCCCAATCGCTTCTCTTCTTCAGGAAGAGGAAGTTCTGTAAATCAGTTATTCAATCACTTCTTCAATTTTTTTCTTCATTAAACTTCTACCACCTTCATTACGTATCCAGATGAACCAAGAGATTAGAATGAGGAACAGTGCCACGCTAGAAATAGTATTCACTGCTCGTTGATTGTCATAATTTTTGAGGATTGACGTTATACTGAAGAATGAATCGGTAGGAATGGAATTAGAGGCATTTAACGAAAAGTAAACATGCCAATTGACAGCCTGAGTCAAAGAG
>Ga0102944_1002430_pt1 | contig 10913 bp, 10 predicted proteins | sample SalPonD_shore_MG_FD_78172 | JGI IMG/M metagenome (GOLD analysis project Ga0102944, IMG submission 78172) | Salt pond soil microbial communities from South San Francisco under conditions of wetland restoration - Salt Pond MetaG... | ecosystem: Environmental > Aquatic > Marine > Intertidal zone >... | reverse complement strand
TGGAGGCTGCGGCCGACGAGCTGGACGCGAGCGTCGACGCCTTCGTGGAACGCGCCCCGCAGGAGACCGGCCTGCCGGAGGCGCGCATCCGTGGCGAGCTGGGCCGCACGACGGGGCAGCTGCGGCTGTTCGCCGGCGTGGTGCGGGCCGGCGATTTCCTCGGCGCGCGCGTGGATCACGGTGATCCGGACCGCACGCCCGCGCCCAAGCCGGACATACGCCAGTACCGTGTGCCGCTCGGCCCCGTTGCCGTGTTCGGTGCAAGCAACTTCCCGCTGGCGTTCTCGGTGGCCGGGGGAGACACGGCATCCGCTCTGGCCGCGGGCTGCCCGGTGGTCGTCAAGGCCCATCCCGGCCATCCCGGTACCTCCGCGATCGCCGCCGCGGCCATCGAACGGGCCGTGGACAAGGCCGGTGCACCGGCAGGGGTGTTCTCGATGGTGCACGGGCGCGCCAACGCAATTGGTGGCGCGCTGGTGAGCCACCCCGCCGTCCAGGCCGTGGGCTTCACCGGCTCCCAGCGCGGCGGGCTCGCGCTGGCCCGGCTCGCCGCGGAGCGCCCGGTTCCGATCCCGGTATTCGCGGAGATGGGCAGCGTGAACCCCATGTTTCTGCTGCCGAGCGCGCTGGCCGAGCGCGGTGAGGCGTTGGCCAAAGGGTTCGCGGGCTCGCTGACCATGGGTACCGGCCAGTTCTGCACCAAACCCGGGGTCGTGTTCGCGCCAGCCGGCGAGGCACTCGAGACGTTTCTCGGGCACCTGGCGGCGACGGTCGCCGAGATGCCCGCGGGTGTGATGCTGCATTCGGGTATCCTCTCCGCCTGCCGGGAAGGGGTGAGGCGGCTGGAGCAGACGCCGGGCGTCGAGCGTGTCGCCACCGGAGAGTCGGCCGAGGATCGGGTGGAGGCCCTCGTTTTCCGCACGACGCTGGACGTCTTCCGGGCGCATCCGAATCTCGCGGAAGAGGTATTCGGGCCGGTCGGCCTCATCGTCGAGGTGCCCTCGACCGAGGCGATGCCGCCGGTCGCCCGCGATCTGGACGGGCAGCTGACCGCCACCGTGCATGCGGCGGGGGACGATCTCGCGCAGAACGCGGCGCTCGTGCGTGTGCTGGAAGGCCGGGCCGGTCGGGTCCTGCTTAATGGCTTCCCGACCGGCGTCGAGGTCGGGCACGCCATGGTACACGGCGGTCCCTACCCGGCGACCACCGACAGCCGCATGACCTCGGTGGGCACGCTCGCCATCGAGCGCTTTCTACGGCCGGTGTGCTACCAGGATTTCCCTGACGAGGCGCTGCCAGAGCCCCTGCGCGAGGACAACCCTCTCGGGCTTCGGCGGCTGGTGGACGGCCACTGGCAGGAATGACCGCCGGCAGGCGGGCGGGCGTCAGACCTCGGCGTCCGCCTCCGCCCTGCCCCAGAGGTCGCTCAGCGTCTCCGGGATGCTGAGCCCCTCGCTGAGCTCGTCGCCGGCCTCGACCACCAGGGTCGCTTCGCCGCAGTAGTGGGCGCGGCCGGTGACGCCGACGGTGACCTGTGCGTTCTCCACCGAGATCAGCTCACCCATGAACTCGCCGCCACTCAGCCCCCGGAAGCGACGCGTCGCGCCGGGTTCGACCAGCCCCCGGGCCTGGTCCACCGTCATGCGCGCCGTCACCCCGGAGCCGGTCGGGCTGCGATCCACCTGTCCGCCGCCAAAGATGCAGAGGTTGTAGGTCGGCTGTCGGCTGTCCGGTGCGACGTCGTCGGTGAGTATCGTGCCGTAGAGAAAGCCGAGGTCTCCCTCGTCGGGGTGACGCACGGTGAGCTGCTCGCGGCCGGCATGCGTGATGCGCCGCCCGGCGTCGACCAGCGTCTCGTAGCGCGTATCGCGCAGGTCGAGGCCAAGGGCCGACGCGGGCAGTATGGCGTAGAAGGCGCCGCCGTAGCCGACATCGACGGTCACCCGCCCGTAGCCTGGCACGTCCAGGGAGCAATCCAGCCCGGCAGCGAAGGCCGGAACGCTCTCGAAGCGCGCCTCGCCGGTGTTGCCACGCTCGTCGACCGTGACCGACACGGCCACCGCACCGCACGGACATTCCAGCAGGAAGCGCGTGACCGGCGTGGTCGCGGGCACCAGCCCCTGATCCACGACCCAGCGGCCCAGGGCGATGGTCGCGTGGCCGCACATGGTGCTGTAGCCGGCGTTGTGCGTGAACAGCACGGCCAGCGCCGCCTCGGGGTGGTGCGCCTCGGTCGGCCAGACGCCGTACATGTCGGCATGGCCCCGAGGCTCGAGCATCAGCCGCCGGCGAACATGGTCATGATGCGCCATGGCGTCCCGTCGCTTCTCCAGCAGCGAGCCGCCCCGCAGGCTTGGCACGCCGCCGGTGAAGATGCGCACCGGCTCTCCGGCGGTGTGCATGTCCGTGACCGTGTACCGATGTTCCGGCTGCCCGTGCACCCTCACCTCCTGCTTTCGGCCGCAGCCTCGCCCCATTTCCGGGCACTACGTATGAGCGGAATAGTATATTGTATACACTATACTGACTGCAGGGCTCTGTTGCGATGCTCTACGGCAGCCGACGGCTTCGGAGGCGATGGTAGACTGCTCGCAACGGACCAGGGAAATTCCGGTTTGCACCGATCGAGAGCGAGCCGACGGGCGCAGCTTGGTGGGAGGTCTTGAGCTTTGCCCAGCGCCGGGTCGCCACGCGGTCGTCGTGTACCCCATCAGCGCGCGAGGCAGGCATGCAAGGGAAGAGCCCCATCGTTCACAAGACGCGCACGCAGACGGTGGCGGAGCTGCTGCGCGAGCGCATCCTGAGCGGCCAGATTCAGGCAGGCGAGCCCCTGCGGCAGGATGCGCTGGCCAGGGCGTTCAATGTCAGCCGCATTCCGGTGCGCGAGGCGCTGCTCCTGCTCGAGGCCGAGGGACTGGTGGAGTTCGAGGCCCACAAGGGGGCATACGCGACCGAGCTGTCCATCGCCAAGGTCGAGGAGCTGTTCGAGCTGCGGGGGTTGATCGAGTCGCACGTCTTCGAACGGTCTATCGACCGGCTGACGCCCGAGGACCTGGACGAGGCCGAGCGGATACTGGACGAATTTGACCATGCGCTCGATACCGGCACGCGCGTCAATAGCTGGAGCGAGATGAACGCCGCCTTCCATCAGACCCTCTACCGACACTCCGGGCGTCCGGAGGCGCTGGAGCTCATACGCGGCATCAACACGCAGGCCGACCGCTACATCAGGATGCAGCTGCTCTATACGGCGGGAATCGAACGGGCGGAAACCGAACACCGCGAGCTTATCGAGCTCTGCCGCCGCGGTGCGAAGGACGAGGCGCTCGACCTGCTGCGCCGGCACATCGAGGCGGCCGGTGCGTCGATCAAGAAGCTGCTGATCGCGCAGCAGCGGGAGAATGCCTGATCCGGATGGCGGGCCGGGAATGCCGGCCCCACTGCGGGTGCTGTCCGGCGGTTCCGGCTACATCAGTTTGAGCACGACCTGCCGGTCTTGCACGCGCTCGAGCTGGTAGGGCGTGGCGCTGCAGGCAAAGCGTTTCATGATCCGGTGCGCCTCGCGCCGGATCTCGTCCTCGGGGCCGCGGATGATGATTTCCTCGCCCCTGTATTCAACACGGCAGCGATCGCCTTGAGTGACCGGCATTGGCACCTCCAGCCGCTGACAGCTCCGCCCGTTCGAACCCGCCACACCCGCTGACCGATGCGACGGACCACCCCTGCGGCAATGATGCACCGCAATATGGGGAGGGAGTGTGCGACGAAACGGTCGCCAGGTAAACCCCCCTCTTCCCTAACTGGACCGGCTGATCCAGAAGATCGCCGCCTCCGCCGCGAGTGTCACCGCAAGGATGATTGAAAGGACAATGAAGCCGGACGGGTCGTCGGCACCCGGAATCCCGCCCACGTTCACGCCGAGCAGCCCGGTGACGAAGCTCAGTGGCAGGAACAGGGTCGCCACCACCGAGAGGAGATACATGGTGCGGTTCATTCGGTCGGTGAGCCGATTGGCGAGCTCCTCCTGGGCGACTGCCGCGCGATCGCGTACGGCCTCGAGATCCTCCATGTAGCGGGCTACGCGGTCCGAGACCTCCCGCAGACGTGCCCGGTCGGTGTCGGCGATGACCTCGAAGCGCTCGCTGGCAAGGCGTGCCAGCACCTCGCGCTGGGGTGCGATGTAGCGGCGCAGGATGATCCCCTGGCGCCGCAGCGCGATGAGCCGCGCCCGCATGTCGCGCGACTGCTGCGTTAGCAGCGTCTCCTCGACGGTATCGAGGGCCTCGTCGAGCTCGACGACCACCGGCCCCATGCGCGCGATGAGGCTCTCCGCGAGGGCGGCGAGCACCTCGGCTGCGGTGGCGGGACCACGGCCGGCGTCGAGATCGTCGCGCACGTCCTGCACCGCCAGCAGACGCGGTCCGCGGAGGGTGATGAGCCGGTCGCGCTCGATCCACATCCGGATGGACACCATGTCCTCCGGGTTCGCGCCCGGGTTGAGGTTCACGCCGCGCAGTATGACCAGCAGCCCCCCGGGCATCGGCGCGATACGCGGGCGCGTCTCTTCCTGCAGCAGCGCCTCGATGACCAGCCCCGGCAGACCTGAATCGCTTTCCAGCCAGCGCCGGCTCTCCGAGGCCTTGCGGTTCAGATGGACCCAGAGCGTGCCGGCTTCCGGCTGCCAGTCTCGTATACCGGACCAGTCCGTCTGCCGCAGCGCGCCCTCCGGGCCCCCGCGGTAGGCGCAGATCAGAGCCTCGTGTGTGTCGCTCATGGGCGGTCCATGCTCCGCTTGCTCTATCCGATGGCCGCCTCAGTGGGCCTTGTCGAGGAAATCGGCGACCCCGTTCATGACCATCTGCACCGAAATGGCGACCAGGATCATCCCCATCAGGCGTTCCAGCGCGATCAGCCCGCGCTCGCGCAGCAGCCGGTAGAACACGCCGCCGAACAGCAGGATCACGGTGGTGCCCGCCCAGGCCATGGTCATGGCCGCGAACCAGTCATAGAACCGGCTCGGGTCCTGGCGCACCATGAGCAGCAGCGTGGCCAGCGTGGAGGGGCCGGCGATCAGCGGCACGGCCATCGGCACGAAGAATACGCCGCCGGGGGGCGTCTCCCCCATGATGCCGCCACGCGGGGGCGGGAAGATCATGCGTACCGCGATCAGAAACAGCACGATGCCGGCGGCGATGCTGACGGATTCCTGCTGCAGCGAGAACACGTCCAGAAAGCCCTGTCCGGCGAACAGGAAGACGAGCAGCACTGCATAGGCGAACAGCAGCTCACGGACCGTTATCCAGAAGCGGTGGTGGGGAGGTTCCTCGCGGAGCAGGCTCAGAAAGACCGGCAGATTGCCGATCGGGTCCATGATCAGGAAGAGCAGGATCGCGGCGGAGGTGACATCCATGCCGGCGGAGTGTGGCCCAGACGGGCGACCAAGGGAAGCCGCGGCTTCCCCGGACGGCCGCGCCCGGCCGTATGGGGTCGGGCGGGATCAGTGATCCTCTAATTCCAGTATCGGCTTCTCGGTGAACAGGTACTCGCGCATGTGGTCGTCGAAGTCCTGGCTGTTGCGACGCAGCCATTCGAGACACATGCATGCGTGCTCCAGCTCCTCGCGCATGTTGTGCAGCAGGATTCCCTTCAGCTCCTCATCCTTGCAGGCGTCGGCCCGCTGTTGATACCAGTCCACGGCCTCGAGCTCTTCCTGCAGCGATACGATCGCCTGGTGACGCAGGCGGGTCTCCGCGCTGATTTCCTCGATCGGCTCGTGATATCCCTCGCTATTCGCCATGACGCCCTCGCTGTCGGGTTATTGAAACGCGGTACGGGTTGCTGGTCGTCCCGGCCGGATCCCCGTAGCTGTGACCATGCCGTGCACGGGTCCGGCCGCCGGGATTATGGGTTGTGGCGCCGGCGCCGCCCTTCAAGGCGCCGCCGTTCAGTTCGGGGCGGAAAAGCCGAAGCGCTCCAGGACCGGCCGCGCGTCGGCGGAGCGGAGGAATTCGACGAAGCGTTGCGCGGCCGCGGGCGCCGAGCCCTGGCGCAGCCGAGCGACCTCCATGCGGATCGGCGAGTCGCCGGGCGTGTCCACCGGCACCCAGTGGCCTTTCGGCGCGCTCGCGTCTCGGGCCTGGGCCAGTGAAACCAGCGCGTAGCCGCCGTCCTGAACCGCCGCGTGCTGGAACGCCGCCGTGACCGTGTCCGCGATGATCAGCTTGCCGACCAGAGCCTGCCAGAGGCCTGCCCCGTGCAGACTGGCCGCGGCGGCCTTACCGTAGGCCGACTGGTCCGGATTGGCGATCACCAGCTGCTTCAACTTCGTCGGATCCAGTCCGGCCAGCCCGTCCGACGGTAGCGGGCGGTCCGCCGTGGTCCAGAGGATGAGCCGCCCGCGGCCGATCTCGGCGGGGGCGTCCGCGACGCCGTCCTCGGCCAGGGCCCGGGGATGCTCGGCGTCGTCCGCGATGAGCAGATCGTAGGGTGCGCCGGCCCGTATCTGGCGCGTGAGGTCGTCGGTATTGCCGATGACGGCGCTGATCGTGTCGTCAGTGCGCGCTTCGAAACGCTTCTGCAGGGCGGCCAGTGCCGGCCGGAAGCTTGCCGACGCCGCAACCAGGAGCTGGTCCGCGGCAGCGGGCAGGGAAATGGTCAGCAGGATGGACGCCGCCACGGCGGCTGCACCGGCCCGGGTGAGGTTTTTCATTGTGGGCTTTTCCGGATGCCTGATTGACGGGTGTTGGACGGTCGGGCGGCCTGCGGCCGGCCCGACCTCTCGTGCTCAGGCCTGCCGGCGCGAACGGCGCGGCGGGATGTGGCCGTCCTGTGCCAGACGCCGGTGGACTTCCTGGCAGCTGAGCTTGGCGAGGTCCTTCGGCACCTCGACGACGTCGACCCCGTTGTGCTGTTGGCCGTTCATGGCGCTGCGCAGGAACCCGAGCATGCGCTTCTCCGCGCACATGATGACATGCCTGGTGGACTCGCGCCGCGCCAGGCTGTCCAGGTGCTCGGCGATATCACGGGCGAACCGTTGCTCGACGCCGTCGACGTGCTGCTGGCGGTGCTCATCGTACCCGTGCGCCTGTCCACCCGCGGTTCGGTTGCGGCCACCGCGGCCGTCGGCGTAGATGTGGTCCTGGTGGGCGCGGTGCTGCGGATTGGCCAGCGAGTCATGCTCGACGAGATTGGGCCCGCCCTCGAACTCGGGGACATCGGCGGGTTCCAGGGTAAAGAACCGCGCGCGGGCGCCTTCGGCAACGACAACGCAGTATTCGCTCATAGGGCGTCTCCTGTGAGGTGAACGCGCCGGAGTCTGAGTAACGGAGTGGCCCAGCGCCCCTGCCGACTCGGTGGCCGAATTCCGCCGGACAGGCTATCCGCCACCGGATCGGTTCATCTCCCCCCCGTTTGAGCTCGCCTCGCGTGCACAGTTTCCCGGCGCCTGGAAAGGAGTCTACTGACCAGCTCGGCCCGCACCGCCACCGGGCGGTCCGGCAGCCACACTGCATTGCGTAGACTGTAGCCCTTACCGGCGGGTTGTGTCTTGCCCCGCTCCCCCTGAGTATAGAGGTCGGCCGCCGGTGGCGGACGCAACACGCAGGCCGAGGATGGAGACGACATGGGACGGATCTTGAAGTGGCTGCTGCTGGGCATCGGCGGGCTCATTGCGCTGCTCGCGCTGTTCGTCGTCGTCGTGCTGCTGGTGGTGGATCCGAACGACTACCGCGGAGAGATCGAGCACGTCGTGCAGCAGCAGACCGGACGCAAGCTCACCATCGACGGCAACATCGGCCTGTCGTTCTTCCCGGTCTTCGGCCTCGAGCTCGGGCACACCAAAGTCTCGGATGCCAAGGGGTTCGGTGATCAGCCGTTCGTCGAGGTCGACGACGCCAAGCTCTCGGTCAGCGTCATGCCGTTGCTCTCCGGAGACCTCGAGCTCAACACGATCATCCTGCAACGGCCTCAGATCCATCTGGTGCGCAATGCCCAGGGGAAGGCGAACTGGACGCAGTTCGGGCCGCCGTCCGGCGCCGGCAAGCCTGCCGCAACGCCGCAGAAGAAGACACCCGAGACGCCGACGGGTGGCGCCGGCGGCGTGCCGGCCGTCGTGCAGAATGCCCGACTCGCGGGCGTGGAGATCCGCAAGGCGCGGGTGGTCTTCGAGGATCGCCAGGCGGGCTCGAAGATCACCGTGGATCCGGTCAACCTTACGCTGAAGGACGTCCGCCTCGGCGGCGACGTCCCGATCAGCCTTGACTGGATGATGACCCTCGACCACGGGCCCGCCGTCGCGGGCAGCCTGAGCGCCACGGCCAACGTGGCACCGGATCTCGGAACAGCCAGGCTGAAGGATGTCGAGCTCAACGCCACCGCCAGCGGTGATTCCATACCGGCCGGCAAGCAGACGCTGAACCTGACGGCGGCGGTGGACGCGGACCTCCGCAATGCCGTCTACCGGGTGTCCGATCTCGCCATCCAGGCGGCTGGTGCGAAGGTCACCGGCAATGCCGAGGCCAAGGTGCCGTCCTCCGGGCCGGTGGTGACCGGCCAGCTGTCGGTGCCGGAGACGAATCCGCGGGACATCTTCGACAAGCTGGGCATGGACGCGCCGAACACCAGGGACGCCGACGTCCTGAAGCGACTCGAGGCGAGTCTGCAGTACCGTTTCGCCGGCGGCCAGCTCAAGATCGACCCGCTGCAGCTCAAGCTGGATGATTCGGCGCTGAGCGGCAACGCGCTGGTACGCAGCTTCGCCGGCCCGGCGGCGGACTTCGATCTCAAGCTCGACGGCATCAACGTCGACCGCTACCTGCCGCCGCCGGCCAAGGGCGAGAACCAGCCGGCGTCGACACCGGGCGGGGCAGCAGCGGCAGGAGCGGGAGAGCTGCCTGTCGAGCCCCTGCGCAGGCTCGATCTGAACGGACACGTTCACGTCGGCCAGCTGACGGTGAGTGGCGCCAAGGCCAGCGACATCGACATCCGTATCACCGCCAGGAACGGCAAGCTGCGCGTTCACCCGCTGACCGCGGATCTGTACAAGGGCAAGTACAGCGGTGATGTGCGACTGGACGCCACCGGCAGCAAGCCGGTCGTCTCCCTCGACGAGAAACTGAGCGGCATACAGGCCCAGCCGCTGCTGAGCGACGTCGCCGGATTCAAGAAGCTGGTTGGCACGGGTAATTTCGCCATCAACGCGACGACCAGCGGGATGGCGCCGAATGCCATGCTCGAGGCGCTGAAGGGCAAGGCGACGTTCAGCTTCAGCAACGGCACCGTCATGGGCATCAACGTCGCCCAGATGATCCGGGAAGCCGCCGCCAAGCTGCGTGGCAACGCCGTGCCGAAGACCGACGCGGCGGAGAAGACCGACTTCAGTACGCTCGCCGGGTCGGTCACGATGGACGGTGGCGTGGTTCACAACAAGGATCTGGACGTGAAGACGCCATTGCTGCGCATCAACGGGAATGGTAGCGCCGACCTCTTGAAACGGACCGTGGACTACGTGCTTACGGTGAATGTCGTGGGCACCCTCAAGGGACAGGGGGGCGAGAACCTGGACAACCTCAAGCACGTGCCGATCCCGCTGCATATCAAGGGTGGGTTGACCTCGCCAGGCTTCAGCCTCGATCTCAAGCAGGCCTTCGATGCCGTGGCGAAAAAGCGCGTCGAGGAGAAAAAGGCCGAGGTCGAGAATAAGGCCGAAGGGAAGAAGAAGGAGGTCGAAGAGAAGGCCAGGGAGAAGGTCCAGGACAAGCTGAAGGGATTGCTCGGGCAGTGACGGCGGGCGGTGCTCACGTAGCGTGCGATGACGATCTGCGCGACCGGGGTGCGTTCGCGGCGGCCGTCCTGGCCTGGTTCGACGGTCACGGGCGGCACAATCTGCCCTGGCAGCGACCGGCCACGCCGTACCGCGTCTGGGTCTCCGAGGTCATGCTCCAGCAGACCCAGGTCACCACGGTGATTCCCTATTTCGAGCGGTTCATGGCTCGCTTCCCGGACGTGCACGCGCTTGCCGTCGCGCCGGTGGACGAAGTGCTGCACCTGTGGTCCGGACTCGGCTACTACGCGCGAGCGCGCAACCTCCACCGGGCCGCAGCACAGCTCGTGGAGCGCCATGGCGGGCAGTTCCCCGGGACGATCGAGGCAGTCGAGGCGCTGCCCGGCATCGGTCGCTCCACCGCCGGCGCCATCCTCTCCCTGTCGCGGGGACAGCGGCACGCCATCCTGGACGGAAACGTCAAGCGCGTGCTGGCCCGGTTCGACGGCGTGGAGGGCTGGCCCGGACAGACCGGCGTCACCCGCCGGCTCTGGGAGCTCGCCGAGAACTACACCCCCCACGAACGCGTGGATGCCTATAACCAGGCGATGATGGACCTCGGGGCGACGGTATGTGCCCGTAGCAGCCCACGCTGCGACGCTTGCCCGCTCGCCGTCGACTGCGGCGCCCGGGCCACCGGACGCCAGAGCGAGTTTCCCGGACGCCGCCCGCGCAAGGAGAAGCCGGTGCGGCGGACGCGGATGCTGTTGCTCGACCGCGGCGGTGAGGTGCTGCTCCAGCGGCGACCGCCAACCGGCATCTGGGGCGGGCTGTGGAGCCCGCCGGAATGCGATCCCGAGGCGAACGTCACCGACTGGTGCGCCCGCGAGCTGAACGTCGGTGTGGAGAGCGTGCAGCCGTGGTCGGTGCTGCGCCACACGTTCACGCATTTCCACCTGGACATACACCCGGTGCATGTGCGCGTCCACGGGCACATCGGCGGCGTCATGGATGACGGCGACCGCGTCTGGTATAACGTCGCCTCACCGGACCGCAAGGGACTGGCCGCGCCGGTCAGTCGGCTGCTCAGAGGCTTGGAGGATCTCGGCGTATGACGAAGACCGTTCACTGCGCAAAGCTCGGCCGCGAGGCC
>Ga0102944_1002429_pt1 | contig 10918 bp, 8 predicted proteins | sample SalPonD_shore_MG_FD_78172 | JGI IMG/M metagenome (GOLD analysis project Ga0102944, IMG submission 78172) | Salt pond soil microbial communities from South San Francisco under conditions of wetland restoration - Salt Pond MetaG... | ecosystem: Environmental > Aquatic > Marine > Intertidal zone >... | reverse complement strand
TAATTCTCATTCCGGAACTCGGGATGCTTCCGGTCATCGCTTCAGGTGTTATTATCCTCCTGAGCGTGTTATGGTACATTTATTACGCCCAGAAACGGGTTCGCCGGGGCGGAGCAATGTTCCAGGTGTTCCAGCGTCTCGGACAATCAGCTTCCCCCCAGCTGGATCAGGAGCTCCGGCAGATTCTCCGGGAGAAGGGCCTCCGAAAGGAAGATACGTTCGAAGAGAACATTATCACCAGCAGCGTGCTCTTTCACCAGCCGAATGAGGAGTTTAGCGATATCCTGAGACGGGCGTCAGGAGCGCTGGAGCAGCGGCTGCAGATTCCGGCTCGGAAGATCTATGAGGAAATTAACAAGGCCGACCAGATGGGCGAAACGCCGGTGGGTTCGCACATTGCACTGCCGCACGCCAGAATGGAACAGGCGTACACTCATCAACTGGTCATAGTGCATTCTCATTCCGGCATTACGCTGGAAGGCAGTGATAAACCGGTCTATGCGCTGTTTATCCTGGTGAGTCCCCGAGATGATCCGGGGCAGCACCTGCGATTTCTGGCAGAACTGGCGAACCGGGCGGAAGGGATCGATTTCGCAGGTCGCTGGCGTGAAATACAGGATGCCGATGATATCAAAAGCCATTTCATCCGCAGAGGGGATATCGCTGAGATTTATATCGAGGATAGTCGGGTTGTCGGGAAGAAGATCCGGGAGATTCAACTGCACGATAAATGCCTGATTGCGCTCATCAACCGTGCGAATGAAATGATCGTTCCACACGGAGATACCAATATCGAGCGGGGAGACAAACTCACTCTAATCGGCGAAGAAAGCGCCATCAGACAGATGGTCGAATACTTCCGGAATGCAGAGAAAAGTTGACTCCGGATGATGGCAACCATCGGCGTAAGCGTTTGATTTTATTCCGTGTGTTCCTCCGTTAGAATAACCTCTGCTTCTGTATTCACGTGAGGAATCCATCTTTTGAGCTCAGCCTGCCACCCGTTGTTTTCAGTTTTTTGAAGATCCACGTAGGTGCGGGTCAGGTCATCCTGAACGACCCCGCTCTCGTACTGGAAGACCGGCGTCCAGGTGCCCGAGTTGTGATACCGGATGCCCTGTTGGTTCCACTGTTGGATAGTGGGCTGGTGGGTGTGACCGATAATTGCGTGATACTGTTCCGGAGTTTCCTGATTCCCAAACCCCGAACTCATGTTGGCGATTAATGTGTCCAGTTCAAAATGGGACGTGAGTTTCGATTGGATGAGGAAACAGGCCAACCACGCGATACCGGTCGGAACGATGCTGACAATGCGGGGCATCCGGACGCCGAGCCAGGTGATCGATTCCCATAATTGGATGAGCAGCGAGCCACTCTGCCAGTCGAGTGAAAATCCGAGCCAGAGAACATAGATCAGCGGAATGAGTGAAGTGGCCAGGGTAAAGAATCCCTGGAGAATCAGCCTGCGGGCGCCTTTTTTTCGAAACAGCCGCCAGACTGTCTCCATCAATTGACCGAGTATGCCCAGAAACTGCACTCGATGCTTCATCAGCAGAAAGGTGATAACCCGGGTACTGGGTTTGACGTTATCGAGGTAGGGGACAACGGTTTCCATCTGGTTCAGGAGATATCGGTTAAACAGCGAACCGGCCGGCAGCATGATTTCCTGGGTGCGCTGGTCCAGCCACTCCTCCTCCGTGGCGGTATACCATTCGTAGCGGTGACCGTGCTCAATCCGGATCGTCTCGTCGAGTTCGATGCCATGGGAGTAAAAATGAAGCAGCGAGGAGAAATTGGTGACGTTTGCTTCCAGTGAAGTGGCAAGTTGTTCGAGTTTACGCCGCAGGTAAATCTGCACCAGGTCCTGGTCGAATTCCGGATCGTGATTGCCGGTCAGGATCATAAGGGGATGTCCGGCGCCCATCCATTCAGTTAGACTCCGGAAAAGGCGGGGATGGCCTTCCATGGTCAGCAGGAGACGGAACACTGATTTGTAGTCCTGGGTCTTGAGTCCGAATCGCTCTTCGCTGCGAATGCCATTTTCTTCTTTTGTAAGCCGGAGTCGCTTTCCATCCAGGACGTACTGTCGCCATTTCCCGGCGAAGGCGTCGAAATCATCCAATACGCCGTCCCTCACCGGGGAGTCCGGTTCGGAAGCCACCCAGTCCAGTTCATCCCGCCAGCGCCGGAGATCGGATTCATCAGGAGTGCGGGTGATTCGCAGGAAATCGATAAAATCACCGTTGATGACCAGCAGAACTCTGGTATTCCGGGTTTGAGCAGCGATGCGTTTTTCTGTAAGCAACGCTTCAAGGTCTGCATCGGCTGTGAAGTTTTCCAGGCGATCCCATAGGAGGGTCGCCGGTGACTTGCCCGCACTCAAATGCAAATCACTGAGGACAAGTATCCGGGAAAGAGGCTTATCTGAGAGCGCTGTGGTATTCAGCGGTTGATAAAACGGGGTAGCGGCTTGATCCACCATGCGATGCTATCCTTTCTCTGTATGCGCGTCAATTTTCCAGGTCGGAAATCTGGCAGAACGACCACGCGTTCGTTGATTCTCTGATGTGTTGGTACATAGTCGAAAATTTGATCTCAGTAAGGACTGTTCGATCAGCAGGTTACTGCTGTCTTGTCTGGGTGACCAGCAGGCCTTCCAAGCGCCGCATTGCTTTCTGAAACATTCCATAGAGCCATTGCCACCGGGACACAGGCGGGAAACGCGGATCCTGACGACTGGCGAAACTGCGGGAGAAATACCGGCTAATCCCGTACCATTCTTCCATTATATCCAGCGCTCTCACTGTAAACTCCCGGACATTTTCCCAGGGAGACCAGGGCGTCATGTCCCCGTGGCGGGTGATACGGATAGCGCCCCACTTTCCCATGGCCTCCTGGATCACATAATTCAATCTGGGATCAATCCCCATCTTTTCTCCCATCACCCAGTCCAGGGCATAGATGTTCTCACTGGCCATGATAGTGCGGGTCCGATTCGGGTGGGCATCCCGGACGTGTCCGCTGAAACCGTCACCACTCACCCAGGCGTCCAGGAGGCCGAAGTGGACCGGAAAATTATCCACCATCAGAATGCAGCATTCGTAAAACTCCCGGTTTCTTCCGTGGTAATGTTTCATCTTGTCCCACTCCGGAAGACAGCCATAGATATTTTTCAGGCATCCGGTGTAGAAACACTGCCAGTGTGTTTTGTTCTTTGCGAACGAGATTCGGTAATCCGCATCACGCCAGGTCCGGCCCACATAATGCTCCTGCAGCACCCCGCCGAAATCGTGCGGCGCTTTCTCCTCGGTCAGATCGACGATGCGGTATCCTTCGCCCGTATATCCTGCCATTTCGGCCACAGCGGGGACCGTCCGACCCTGGTAGGCATAATCATAAACGTTATGGGACTCGACTACGGCGATGTTTGCGAACCCTTTGTCACGAATGGTTGTGATAAGATGTTCTACCAGCTTGGGATCAGTATAGACCGGTGTTGGGTCCTGCCGAATTGAGCCGGTCATAATATTCGGCTTGATGGCGATGAGAAAATCCCGGCGATTTTTGCCCGACTGGGTTAATACCTGCTCCAGGTGATCGAAAAATTGCGATGCCGTCAGCGCTCGTTGCAGGGATTCAAATTTGTCTTCGCCGGATTCCAGATAGACAGCTGCATCTCTGGAGTAAATGGGATGAGGAGTTTCGGTAATCATGGGATTGATTATTCCTTGATCAGTAAGGGTTCTCGTATTGATGTCAGTCTATCCATGCTCTGTGATCGGTATTGTTCCCGGACTCCCGGCGGCAAAACCCATCCTCGTCATGAACTCGCTGTTCCATTCCTATCAAATGATCTCAGTCAGAAAAGATGACAGGGTCTATCATCTAAACGAAAAATAGTGAGAAGAACTCGTGAGAAGCAAGGAAATAATCAATCCATGGAAAGATATTCTTCTCTAAAAATACGTTTTTATTGTAACCGCCGAGTTTCGCCTTGAAGAGATTCCTTCCGGACAAAGACCGCAGGAGACGCAATGAACCATTAAATAATAATCTCCGGTAATCAGGATAAATGTAGTTTGTATTTGCTCTGCGCAATTAAACTGTTTTCGGATTTAGCATTGTGCAGATACGTCTCTCGGCGTTCCCGTTTGTAATATGTATTAAACGTTCTCATAAAATTACAAACGCCCCCGCAGGGCGACAGGGGCGTTAGAAGAAATGGAGAAAGGAATCGAATTGAATCATAGAAACGCGTCCCGGTTGTCCACGATGTTTGCTTCCGTCCGAAGTGATTCAAGCCAGCGGGTCATGAAACGGTTCTGTTTACGGGTTAACAGGCGCTGCCGAATCTGAGCTCTCTGCTGTTTATAGCGCTCCTGGTTAAATGCGGTTTTATCTTTGAGCCGGATGATGTACGCCCCCTGGTCGGATTTCACGGCCGGGGATGTTTGCCCGACATCAAGCGCTTTAACCGCCCCCTTGAATTCCGGAACCTGGCCCACGCCGGGGATTGTGCCGGCAATGGTGAAGGGATCCGGGGCAGAGTAGGTGAGCAGGGAACCTGTTGCTGTCAATTGCTGCAGATCGGAAGAATCGGAAAGTGAAGCACGGAGTTCCTGCGCCTGCTGAAAGGCAAGATCCCGTTTCTTTTCGGTTATTAACTGTCGGGAGATCTGAGATCGGACTGATTCCAGATCTCTGACATACGGCTCCCGGATGTTCTGCAGCCGGAAGATATAATAGCCGCTCTCCACATCGATGACGTCACTGATGGTGCCAACCGGATTGCTGAAGGCAAAGTCAGTCGCTTCCCCCGCCGGATCCAGACCCGGAATAAATGAGGCGTCTCTGCCGAAGGGTTGTGTTTCACGGATCGTCACGTTATGGGTGTCCGCACTGGACTGAAAGCTGTAGTCCTGGGCATCGAACAGAAACAGGTTCGCCTGTGAATTGAGATTGTCTATAGTTGCCGGACTTACCTCGATATTGATCAGGATGTGGCTGGCCAGAATCTGTTCCTCGCCATCCCTGGTGCGGCGGTTGCGCACGTGAATCACATGATAGCCGAACTGGGACAGGACCGGACCGGCAACCTCTCCTGTGGGAGTGTCAAAAGCGGCTTCTTCGAAGGCCGGCACCATTTGTCCGCGGCCAAACCAGCCGAGGTCGCCACCCTCTGAGGCAGAAGGCCCGTCGGAGTATTCCCGTGCCAGTTCGGCAAAGTCCTCACCGGACCGCGCCCGCTGCAGCGCTTCCGTAGCAAGGTCACGGGCAGCCGCACTATCCGCCTGAGAGGGTGTTTTCGGGAATTCCACGTACTGCAGAGTCCGCTGTTCGGGAACCCGGTACTCGTCGATATGATTTTGATAGTAATTCTGAATGGCCTGTGTGGAGGGCTGGGCCTCCTCATCACTGACAGCACTGACCGGGACGTGCACATAGTCGACGGTGTACTCGATATTATTCCGGCGGTACTCCGCCCGGATTTCACTTTCATGGACTGTGACCGAAGCCATCACCGTACTCTGGAGTTTTTTTGCGGGAAGGGATGCCCGGATATAGTTCTCCACAGTCAGCCATTCATTGCCTGCCGGATTGTTGAGTGCCTGGAGATACTTCTGTTTGTCAAATTGTCCGTCGGTCTGGAAAGCCTCTACCTGCCTCAGAAATTCGGGCGGATTGTTCCGGAGCTCGCGCAGAATATCCTGGTTGGTCACCATAATATCCCGCTCCTCCACAGCCTGCTGGATCAATGTTTCGTTCACCAGTTGTTCCCATAACTGATCCTGAATTTGCTGGCGTTGTTGGTCGGTCAGGGTGCCGTCTGTCTGCTGCCGCATCCGATCGTATTCGCTCTGCAGAATTTGAAAATATTGCTGGGGAGAAATTTTTTCGCCATTGATGACGGCAATGTTCTTGGGCTGTCCTCCCCCGGCGCCGCTGAAACTGAAACTGGCGCCCCACTCGAATACGATTAATCCAACGAATGCCAGAATCAAGATCCACAGAACAACGTGGGTGTTACTTCGGATATTATTCATTAAAGCCATAACTGCTTGTCCTCAACTTCTGCAAGAATTCTTTGTTGCTTTTTTACCAATCACAGAATATATCAATGTGATCAGGGTTCCGCAATATACAATGAACCGATGACCGGGAAATATGTTTCCTATCCCGGCGATGATGTTGACCGAGAACAACGAACTTCCATTGTGGAAAATGAACCTGGATAGCAAGTGTCTGCTTTTTCTACTTCCACCGTCTGGTGAACCATCTCCGGCGTGTTGAAAAATAACGCCTGTGTATCGATGACAACTGTTATTTACTCCGTTGTTTGGTCGGAGGCTGTAATGGGCAACATCCGGTTCGGCTCCCGGCCGAAACCCTCAATCCGGATGTTCTGAGGAGTGAGGGTGACCACAGCGAAGGCAGTCTCGGTAGTATTCACCATCCCCCGGAACGTGACATAGTGCACCCCTCTGCGGTTCCCGTACATTCCGGCGTGGTGATGTCCATTGAAATAGGCCGTCACCGAGGGATGCTGATCCAGGAGATGCAGCACCTGGCTGTCATTATATAGATTATAGCCCGCATTCGGATACAGAGGGAAATGGCAGAACAGAATCGTCCGCTGTCCCAGGGAGTCGGCCCCCCGGAGGGTCTGATCCAGCCAGGCGAGCTGGGCCGCGCCGATGCCACCGTTCCAGTCGCGTGCATGAGGCGCCCCCAGAATTTGCAAAGCCGCCATCATGTCCTCCGATCGCCGATAGGATGTGGTAAATTTCGCATTCGCATAGGTGCTGATATCCGTTCCGTTCAGTACCACGAATCGCCAGCTATCTCTGCTGAACTGGTAATACCCATGTCCGGTACCCAACGTATCCAGCCCCAGCACTCCGGGGACTGCCGGTATTTGCCCCGCTCCCACGGAAAAATCGTGGTTGCCGTATATATGGTAACGGCGAGCAGTAATCTGACTGTAAATTGTATTCACGGTGTCGAAACTGGAAAAATCCCGATCGATGAAATCCCCCAGGTGAATTACGAAATCGAGATCCCGTTGGTTCAGCACCTCAACCGCCGCCTGCAGCTTGCCAACCGAGGCGCTGTAATGTCGTTCTCCGCTGGTTTCGCACGCACAATACTGCACATCCGTCACCACCCCGAACGTGACCCGGGATTGCGTCTGGGCATACAGCTCCGTCGGCCATACTCCCAGTATGAACAGGCAGAGTAAGAGCGCAAGTAACACCATGTTTTCAATGACTGATCTCGTTCTCAGAAGATGCCGAATCTTCCGCTTTGAAACTTTCTGAGGAACGTCCGGCAACCCGGGGTTCCCACTGGCGATTTTCATGATATGGACTGGATTCATCAGGGATTCCCTTGAGTTCTCGTTTTCAATGATAACAGTGAGTCTGGTCTAAAAAGTGTAGCGGAAATATTTTGTATTTAACATATTAGAAATATAATAGCTATTGTTATTTTTTTACATAATATCATGTGTATTATTTATTTTTTTGTATAATTCGTGTTCATTCGTGGTTTCTATATTGATCTCAACAGTATAATGATAAAAGTATTCAGATCACCGTTGTGAGGTTGTTTTCAAATATTATCCGTTCTTCACATTGTATCAAATCTAGGTGGTATTCTCCGTTTATGCAAAGAAAACCACATCCGGTCGATGAGAGGAGGCGGGAGCTCCCTCCTGCGCCCATCCAGGAGACATTCGGGAAGGTCCGGGGTTCGACGGAGGTGGAGAAAGTGGTTGAGAAAGGTGGTTGACAAACACCGGTAAATCGTGTACTTTTATCCCGATTTGATGGGGCTGTAGCTCAGCTGGGAGAGCGCGTGAATGGCATTCACGAGGTCAGGGGTTCGATCCCCCTCAGCTCCACACTTTTTTCCTCCATCCTCTTCAGAATCCACCTTCGCGATCTACGATGCAGTGAGATTGTCTTTGAGTGTGATCTAAAAAGTACGAGACAAGATTCTTGCATTTATATTTTACCCCAGTTCTCTATAAGATCTGAATAGTATCAACTATTGTTTATATGATATTCACTATATTCAGTTAATTCGTGATAGATCTACGACAAATCGAGGCAGATTGTGTGAATTCGTGGTTTATCTCCGAGGGATCCCAACTGGGATATAGTGGCTTCATCTTTGCAAAATAAAAAAGGATTATACCGAGGCAGATGGGCTCTCACGGTATTATCCCGTATGAAAAGAGATATTTTTTTGGAGTTAACGGGTGGCCACAGCGACACCGGTCGCGAAGTCTACGCCGCTGTACTGGGCATAGTGCAGGGCATTGAGTGCTTCGATGAAGGCATGTTCAGCCTGACCGTCGGTCCAGGTGGCTTGCTTCCACTGGCCTGTCGGGGTATTCACGTCCTCAGCATACTGCACGGATGCTTTCAACTCACCGCCGCCGGAAATTATGCCGACATTTGCTGTGATTCTGATAGCCAGTCCCGGTTCCACCTGCTTTGTCGCAGCGAAGACCAGCGGTTCCTGATCCAATAACTCGGTCAGTGCGTCCAAATCCACGGTTTCTTCCGAATTCACGATAGTATAATCCATCCGCTGCAATGTGTAACAGGGCATCTGTGTAAACATTTGCAGGCGAGACATCCTCGTGCTGGAGGATAATGCGATCCGCCTTTTGCGTAATGCGATCAAGTGGAATGGAGGATACTGCATTCGCCGTGAGCGTGCCGGTGAACATCACCATTGCCCCGATGAACATTACAGAAGTCAAAACCGTTAAAATTGTGCTATTTCCATTGTGATGGTTGATATATCTCATAGAAACTTCCTTTGAACTTCCCTTAGCATTTTCACGTCTTTTTTTCATCAAATTTATTGATCCACCGCTTATCTCACCTCATTATTGCTAGCTAAGAGACGAGTATTGCGATGTCAAACAAGGCTGGATTGAAAGGTTCAATCGGGCTCGATGCCTGTAAAAAGGGGATTGAAAGATGGACAGTGGTATAAGGGTTACATCAATAGGCAGATGTTCTTCCGGCAAACATACTGGAGAACGTTCCGACAATCATCAGAAGTGATTCGCACAGATCGCCTTGAGAAACGAGGGGACTGATATGGAATGAGCGATTCGCTGTATCTCCTTACTGGAGAACTGACTTCCCGGGGATGGTAGCTGTCTGCCAAATGACGAGTCGTTGTATCTTACAGACAGGCTGCTGCGAATTACAGAATGAAGGCTGAGTTTGACAGAACGACGGCATAGTTTGACAGAACGATGGTTGAGTTTGACAGAACGCTGGCTTCGTTTGACAGACCAATGGCCGAGTTTCACAGATGGACAGCTTGGTTCTGCAGAGAGGCGGATGCCTAACGGAACCTGAGGCTTGGCCCTCCCCGAAAACCAGCGATATTCCGGTGTTTCATCTTTGTGAGATACAGTCCGGCCGCGAGATCAATGACATCTGCGACTATCTATGACACTGAGGTCTCCAATTATTTCCCATTCGGCTTCCAGACTTCCCACACTTTGCCCACCAGGTCCGGACCGGGTTTCAAGGTCGGTTTGCCCGGCTGCCATTCTGCGGGCATCGCCTCTTTGCCGCCACTCTCCCGCACCTTCTGGAATGCCTGGATCTGACGGATGGTCTCATCGATATTTCTTCCCACCGGGGGCGTCATAATTTCCACGGCCTGGATGACCCCGTCGGGATCGATGATAAACCGGCCGCGCAGTTCGACACCGGCGTCCTCATCATACACACCGTAAATTTTCCCGACATTTCCGGCCCCGTCCGAGGCCATTTTCCACGGAATCCCACCGTCAACCATATTGGAAAGCTCATGGTCATTCCACATCTTGTGCACGAACTGACTGTCCACGCTCATAGAGATGATTTCGACCCCCAGGTCCTGCAAATCCTGATACCGGGCAGCAACTGCTGCCAGTTCAGTCGCTCAGACGAAGGTGAAATCGCCGGGATAGAAGCAGAGCAGCGTCCACTTGCCCAGATATTGGGAGAGCTTGGCAGTTCCGAATTTCCCCTGATGATAAGCAGGCGCTTCAAAATCAGGAGCATGTTTGCCTACCTGGGCGCGAATGTGTTCCATGGGTGATTCCTCCTCGGTTGCATGTGATGGGGAAGCCGGTTCTTTGCGGGTGCCGCCAACCTGTGCGCCGGTGGGACGGGCACATCCGACTGCTTCGGCCATACTGACCTCCTTTCCCAAGAGATATTGATCATCAGTGCGAGACCGCACGGCTGTCTGTCTTTTTCACCATCATTATCCATCTATCATTATGTAAAACAAATGGTTGCCGGGGAGGACGTCGATTTGGAGCGATCTGTTGGATTGACTCATTCTAAATGATTTTACCCTTTCGGCTGATGATTGTCAATATGGATTTGTGAAGACCGTACACACATCCAACGACTCAAACCCGAAATGGAGACACATGGGTGAGTGCGGCTTTGCGTCACTGAAAGCCCCCATGATGCAGGATGATTGCAGCCGTCTGTGACACACGGCCCGGATGAAGTCTGAATTATCGGTTGCAAAGGTGGAGGGTTTAATTTATAATCCTGCAAAGGTATTTACTTTTTAACCAACCAGAACTATCAGTGGAAGAACCGAAACGACTTTCATGGAAGGGGAGAGCCGACTACATCAGCAGAGGGGCAATAAAATAACCCGGCGCCAATTTTTGAAGTATGGGTCTGGAGCGCTGACCGTGCTGCCCTTTCTCTCTGTTCCGAGTTCCATATTCGGCCAAACCGCGCCTTCGAATCAGGTCACCATCGGATGTATCGGAGTCGGCAGTCACGGAACGGCGGTGAACCTGCAGAGTTTTCTGGCGGAAGCAGATGCCAGGGTAGTGGCGGTCTGTGATGTGGACCTCCTTCGGCTGGAGCGG
>Ga0102944_1002428_pt1 | contig 10919 bp, 11 predicted proteins | sample SalPonD_shore_MG_FD_78172 | JGI IMG/M metagenome (GOLD analysis project Ga0102944, IMG submission 78172) | Salt pond soil microbial communities from South San Francisco under conditions of wetland restoration - Salt Pond MetaG... | ecosystem: Environmental > Aquatic > Marine > Intertidal zone >... | reverse complement strand
GTCCCGGCGGACGAACCCCTGAAACGTGGCCGGTGTACCCTCGTAGTCCGTGGGTCGGGCGTCCCGACAGAAGGCGTAGTCGTGCGCCATGGCGGCCATGGCGAGGTTATCGAGATGAACGTGCTCCCCGCCGAGGATGTCGCGGGTGGCCGTCCCGATCGGCTGTCCATACCGGTACACCGCGTCTCCCCGGCGGAGCGGGCGGGCCGCGACCTTGTGGGCGGCGGGAACCCGGGCGGTGACGGTGACTCCTTCGTCCGGGATCGCGGTTCCGGCGTCGAGCACGGTTCGCGCGATCGCGACATTGTCGTCCGGGTGAAGGCGGATCGTCGGAGTGTTCACGGAATCACTGCACATCTCGGCAGGCCTCGCGGACGCGTGGATTTTGGGGAGAAGATGGCCCGTGGACGGTTCGACGCAGGTCGGCGTACCTGTTATACCATAGCCTAGCAGCCTGTCTGCTAGACATGCCGCTCATCCGTCTGGGTTCCGCTATCAATGGCAACGAACGTCTTCATCTCTCACCCGATTCCCGCCGAGGTCCGGGCTTACCTCGACGACCACTGCCGCTGCAGCGCGTGGCAGGGGGGGCTGCCGGTGCCCCGCAAGGCGATTCTCGAGGGCGTCTCGGAGGCCGAGGGGCTGCTAACCGTCGGCGGTCGCATCGACGACGAGCTGCTCGACCACGCGCCGAACCTGCGGGTCGTCAGCAATATTTCCGTCGGCTATGACAACCTCGACATCGAGGCGCTGCGGCGCAGGGGCGTGATCGCGACTCACACCCCGGGCGTTCTGGACGAGACCGTGGCAGACCTCGTCATGACCCTGATGCTTTCCACGGCGCGACGGGTGCCCGAGCTCGATGCGCTCGTAAAGTCCGGTGAGTGGCGCAAGGGCGACGATCGGGTCCTCTACGGCGTCGACGTGCACCACACCTCGCTTGGCATCATCGGCATGGGGCGCATCGGTGAGACGGTCGCCCGACGCGCGCGGATGGGCTTCGGCATGGAAGTGCTCTACCACAACCGTCGCCGTCGCCCGGATGTCGAGGCGGAGCTGGGCGTGCTGTACCGCGGCATCGACGAGCTGCTCGCGAGCGCCGACTTCGTGCTGCTCATGTTGCCGCTGACGCCCGAGACCGCCGGCTTCATGGGGGCGGAACGATTCCGGCGCATGAAGCGTTCCGCCATCTTCATCAACGCCTCCCGCGGCGGCACGGTCGACGAACACGCACTGGTAAGGGCCCTGGAGGACGGCGAGATACGCGCGGCCGGGCTCGACGTCTATGCCCGGGAGCCGTTGCCGGGCGACAGCCCGCTCACCCGGTTGCCACAGGTGGTCACGCTTCCCCACATCGGCTCGGCTACGGCGCGCACGCGCCACGCGATGGCCGACCTGGCGGCGAGAAACCTGGTCGCCGTGCTCAGCGGCGAGCGGCCTCCCAGTCCCGTTCCGGAGCTCGCGACGGCGGAGGCGGGTAATGACTGATACGACGCATACCGCGGCGGTTCGCGTCGACCCCGGCGAGCTGGCGGACTGGGCCAGCGCCGCGCTACGCGCGTCGGGCGTCCCCGACACCGACGCCCGCCTGGTAGCCGACAGCCTGGTGCAGACCAGCCTCTGGGGCATCGACACCCATGGCATTGCCCGTCTGCCTCACTACCTGGGGAGGCTGGAAGCGGGCTCGACGCGTGCGCGGCCGACGCTGCAGCTCACGCGTACGGCGGCCGGTACGGCGACGCTCGAGGGCGATCACGGGCTGGGCATCGTGATCTGCGAGCGGGCAATGCGGGAGGCGGTTACGCTGGCGTCGGAGTCGGGTGTCGGCGTCGTCGGCTGCCGCCACTCCACCCACTGCGGGGCGCTGGGGCTGTACGGCCGTCAGGCCGTGCGTGCCGGCATGATCGGGTTCGCCTTCACCCACGCCGACGCGATCGTAGCGCCCCATGGCGGCAGCCGGGCATTCCTCGGCACCAACCCGATATGCATTGCCGTGCCCAATGCGCACGGGCAGGCCGTGTGCCTAGATATGGCCACCAGCGCGATTCCGTTCAACCGGGTAATTAATGCGCGGCGCGACGGTGGTTCGCTGCCGGATAACGTGGCCGTCGATAGCTCGGGGCAGCCAACGACCGATGCGCACGCGGCAGCGGCGCTGCGCCCCATGGGCGAGCACAAGGGCTACGCCCTTGCCTTCCTCATCGACGTGCTCTGCGGTCCGCTCAACGGCATGCCATTCGGCCCCCACATACCCGCCATGTACGGCGACATCGACGCCCGGCGGAATCTTGGCTCGCTGATGATTGCGCTCGACCCGGAGTGCTTCGGCGGCGGCAGCGAGCTGTCGCGGACCGTCGCCGCCATGGCGGCGGAGGCGAGATCCCAGCCGGCTGTCGACCCCGACGGGGAGGTGCTGGTGCCCGGCGATCCGGAGTATCGCTGTGAACACGAACGGCGAGGGCAGGGCATCCCGGTCCAGCCCGGACTCGCGGACGAAATGGCGGACTGGGCACGACGCCTGGGTGTGGATCTCCCTGGGAGTTTGGGCACTAGTGTTCCGTCTGACTAATTCGTCCACCCGCCATCGATGATATGGGCGGTGCCGGTTGTGAAGCCGCTCTCCTCGGAGGCGAGATACACGGCGAGCGCGGCGATCTCTGTCGGTTTGCCGAGCCGTCCCATCGGCTGGCGGGCGACGAAAGCCGCCCGGGCCTCCTCGGGGTTGCCCTGGGCGGCGATCCGCTCGTGCAGCGACGGGGTGTCGACGGTGCCCGGGCATATGGCGTTGCAGCGGATGCCGGCGCGAACGTAGTCCGCCGCGACGCTCTTGGTCAGCCCGATGACCGCGGCCTTGCTGGCGCCATAGGCGCAGCGGTTGGGGGCGCCTTTCACACTGGATGCCCCGGAGGACATGTTGATGATGCTGCCGCCCCCGTTGCCGAGCATGGCGGGCAGAAACGCGCGGATCATGCGGTACATGCCCTTGATGTTCAGATTGAACGAGAGGTCCCAGTCCGCCTCCTCGCAGTCGAGGATGGTGCCGTGGTGGACGAAGCCGGCGCAATTGAACAGCACGTCGACGGCTCCGGCGGCGGAAGCGGCGGCGTTGACGGCTTCCGTGTCGGTGACGTCGAGCACGCGGGTCCGGATCGCCGGTCGCTCCTCCGCCAGCGAGGCGAGCGCCCGGTCGTCGATGTCCGTTGCCACCACCGAGGCCCCTTCGTCCGCGAAGGCCAGGGCCGTGGACCGGCCGATACCCTGGCCGGCGGCCGTGAGGAATGCCGTCTTGCCTGCGAGCCGTTGCGCCATGGTCACCTCCTGCGCTTGTACCGTGAGAGAGCATCGTCTCGGCAGCGCCGATCGGCATGCCGGCGCCCTATCAGCGTGTGCCCGGCTTTCGGGACGTTTCACCAACCAGCTCGAGCGGCACCCGCGACGGCGACGGTTCCACGTAGCCGAGCAGACGACTCAGGCGCAGGCACATGTCGGTGAGGCGTTTGCCGATGCGGCCGACGGACTGCTTGGGCACCTGGGCGAGCGTGCCGGATACGCTGATCGCGGCGATGACGCGGCCGCTACTGTCGAACACCGGAGCGGCGACACAGCGCACGCCGGGCTCGTTCTCCTGGTCGTCCAGTGCAAAGCCGTCGCGCCGGACGTGGGCTATCGAAGCGCGCAGGCTGTCGGCATCGCCGAGGGTGCGCGCGGTGTGCGCGCGCAGCGTGGACGCGGCAATCTGATCAAGCAGCGAGCCATCGGAGAACGCGAGGATCGCCTTGCCCATGGCCGTGCAGTGCATTTCCGCACGCTGGCCGACACGAGAGGCGAGACGGATCGCCTGGGTGCTGTCGATCTTGTCGATGTAGACGACGTGGTGGCCGTCACGCACGCCGAGGTGAACCGTGGCCTGCGTCTCGTCCGAGGCTTCCCTGAGAAAGGGCAGGGCCTGCTGCTGCAGGCTCATTCCGGAATAGTACTGGGCACCGAGCTCCAGCACCTTGGGACCGAGCCGATAGGTACCGGAGCCTTGGTCCATCTCGACGAAGCCGTGTCGGCGCAGCGTCGTCAGCAAACGGTGAACGGTGGGTTTGCTGAGGGCCGACATTTCGACGATGTCCGCCAGCCTCGGGGCGCTCTGCGCGTTCTGCCGGCCGATCAGGCTCACCAGCGTGAGCGCCTTGTCGACTGCCGTGGGTTTGCGGTTTTCGGCCATTTTCCCTGCGGGGTCGTTGCCCCGACGACGATTGTCACGGCGATCTTCTCACTCCGACCACCGTGCGGCAACGCGAGATCTCGCGTCGTGTGCACAAGTATGTTCGCAGTCTTGGCGTCTGCGCGGTGTTGCGCCTCGTCGCCGTATTCCCTGATACGGGTTCTCGGCGCGCCCTGTCCCGGCACCGCAGATGGCCTTAGAACGTAAGGATACTCGCGGGACACAAAACCTGGAGGAGACCAAATGGATCAGGACTACGAATACGTCGATCCACGCTTTCACTACTGCGTGCTGCCCAATGCCTGGATAGATCGTCTGTACACGGGGACGCGCTGGGCCGAGGGGCCGGTGTACTTCGCCGACGGCGACTATCTCCTCTGGAGCGATATCCCCAACAACCGGCTGATGCGATGGACGGAGAGCGGCGGCGTCAGTGTCTTCCGCCATCCCTCGAACTACATCAACGGCAACACGCGTGACCGCCAGGGGCGGCTGGTGAGCTGCGAGCAGGGCGGGCGGCGGGTCATCCGTACCGAATACGACGGCAGTATCACGGTGCTCGCGGACAGCTATCGGGGCAAGCGCCTGAACTCGCCGAATGACGTGGTCGTGAAATCCGACGATACTGTCTGGTTCTCCGACCCGCCCTACGGCATCCTGAGCGATCACGAAGGCTACAAGGCGGACAGCGAGATCGGGGCCTGCTACGTCTACCGCTTCGACCCTGCCAGCGGCGATCTCGACGTCGTCGCCGACGATTTCGACAAGCCGAACGGGCTCGCCTTCTCGCCTGACGAATCGACACTGTACATCTCCGACACCGGGCTCTCGCACGATCCGGCAGGACCGCACCACATACGCGCCTTCGACGTGGGCGACGGCGGCCGACTCGCCAACGGCCGGGTGTTCGCCGACGTCAGTCCCGGCGCACCGGACGGCTTTCGAGTGGATACCGCCGGCAACGTGTGGACGAGTGCGGCGGATGGGGTGCACTGCTACTCGCCCGGAGGAGACCTGCTCGGCAAGCTCCTCATCCCGGAGGTCGTGGCCAACGTCACCTTTGGCGGCCCGAGAAAGAACCGCCTGTTCATCACGGCGACGACCTCGCTGTACGCGGTCTACCTGGGCTGCAACGGCGCTCAGACACCGTAGACGCTGCCGGCGCGGGAGCGTGCGGCGGCGTCCACGGCCGAGGGCCGGGTCAGCCCCCGGTCCGGTCGAGCTCGGGATAGTGGCGAAAGATCCCGTCCTCGTTGAACGGGATCCGGTGAGGCGATTCCAGGTAGCGTCGTATCGCCGCCCGCTCCGCGACGTGATCCGCAAGCGCGATGACTCTGGGGACGTCCGGCCCCACCGCGGCGAGGGCCGCTGGGAACGCATACCGCAGGCCGGCGACCATGTGATAGAGCGACAGGTCGACATAGGAGAGGGTATCGCCGACAAGGTGTTCGCGGCCGGTGGTGTTGGCCCTCAGAATGCGTTCGAAGTATCCCAGGAACTTCGGTAACCGGTCCTCGATGAATGCCGCCGAGCGGCGCAGCGCCTCTGCCTTCTGGTCCTCGTAGTAGAGACTCGGACCGAGCGGATGGTGCGTATCGTGGACCTCGAGCGTGAAGTCGGTAATCGTCAGCTGCAGGCCGTGGGCCCAGTAGCGTGTGGCCTCGTCTGCGGGCACCAGCCCGAGTCTCGGGCCAAGGAACTGCAGAATGTTCGCCACGTGCGATACCAGGATGTCTCCGGCCTTCAGAAAGGGGGGCGCGAAGGGTGGGCGTTGCGTGGTCTCACCCTCCAGGTAGCCGGCGACGGCGTCCAGTCCGCCGGCCTCGCGTGCCACGTCCACGTAATCCGCGCCCGCTTCCTCGAGGGCCAGACGGATGAATTCGCCACGCCCGGGGATACCCGGCCAGTAGTAGAGCTCATATCGCATGGCTGCCGGCTCCGCTGTGGTGTCAGGCCTCGCGGTGGATGGGATCGACCCAGGGCACCTCTTCAGGGGGCTCTACCGGGTCGATTTCGAGATTGACCACTCCGTTGTCGTTGTCGCTTCGCACCAGTACGCACTCCAGCGGGTCGTCCGTGGAGGCGTTGATCTCCTGGCTCTTTCCAGTCCACAGGTGCGTTCATGGTCGCTCTTCTCCGGGGCGGCCGGTTGGGGGCGGCGGCACCGGTGACAGGGTGCCGCCGGTGCCGCCGATATCGGCCCAGCATAACGCCGGAGCCGTGTTGCGTTCACCCGTCGTCGCCGAGCACGCCGAACAGGTGGAGCAGGCTGAGGAAAAGGTTGTAGATCGATACGAACAGGGTGACCGTTGCCATGATGTAGTTGGTCTCGCCGCCGTTCACGATCTCGCTGGTCTGATACAGGATCAGGCCGGCCATCAGCAGCACGAACATGGCCGAGACGGCAAGCGACAGGCCGGGGATGGAAAACAGTACCGCCCCAAGCCCGGCGAGGAAGGCCACGAGTATGCCGGCCGTCAGCATCCCGCCGAGGAAGCTGAAATCGCGGCGCGTGGTCAGCACGTATCCGGACAGCCCCAGGAAGGTCACCGCCGTCGCGCCCAGCGAGCCGGCAACGAGGGTGCCGCCGTGGGGTGTCGTCAGGTAGGCGTTGATCACGGGGCCGAGCGTCAGCCCCATGAACCCGGTGAGGCCGAAGACCCCGAGCAGGCCCCAGGCGCTGTTACGCAGCCACGCCGTCACGGCCAGCAGGCCGAAGTAGCCACCGAGCGTCAGCAGCAGCCCGGGATGGGGCAGGCTGAGAGCGATCGATATGCCCGCGGTCATCGCGCTGAACAGTAGCGTCATGGACAGCAGGGCGTAAGTATTCCGCAGCACCCGTTGCCGATCGATTCCGGCGGCAAACGGGCTGGCGGTTGAGGCAACGTGTGTGGTCGGCATTGTGGAATCCTCGCGTCGCGAACTTTCGAGAGCCATCGTCAGGCGTCGGCGGGCGGGGGTAGTCGGGCCGACATGCCCGCGCGCGCGGCGGCCAATGCCACCGCGGCATAGAGGTCCGAGTGACGTCGCCGGACGACCAGGGATCGTCCGCGATCGAACTCCACGCGGATGACGCAGGCCCGATGGCCCGGATGGCGGCCGCGCGCGGCGTCACGCAGAGCCACCACCACACTGCGTACCTGCCGGCCGAACTGTCCCAGAGCGGCGCGCACTCGCGCCCTGACGAAGATGTCCAGCGCGTGGGTGAGCCGAACACCCCGTGAGCGAATCGTGAGCTTCATTTCCTGACCTCGCGGCACATACCGTGGTACCGAAACGTTACCCCGTAGACATGATAAGAAAAAACCGATTATATTTGACGTAGTGTTCGCAAATTCCGAAGTCATGGCAAGGCTGAACTACAACCACCTGTACTATTTCTGGGTCACGGCGCGAACGGGAACCCTCAGGGGCGCGGCGGAGCGGCTACACCTGACCCCGCAGACCTTGAGCACCCAGATCCGCCAGCTGGAGGAGCGCCTCGGAGAGCCACTGTTCCTTCGCGAGCGTCGCGGCCTTCGCCTCACGCCCGCCGGCGAAATGGCCCGCCGATACGGGGACGACATGTTCCAGCGCGCCTCGGAGCTGGAGCGGCTGATCGCGCGGGGCCTGATCGGGAGTCGCCGCCGGGTAACCGTGGGTATCGCCAATGTGGTGCCCAAGCTCGTCGCCCACCGGTTGCTTGCCGTGTCCGAGGCGCAAGGCGCCTCGCTGCACCTTGTCTGCCGCGAGGAGGGCCTGGAGCGACTGGCGGCGGACCTGGTGGCGGGGCACATCGACCTGGTCATCTCCGACCGACCGCTTGGCCTCGTCGCTCCGGCCGAGGTCGATTCCACCGCCGTGTGCCGTTCCCCGGTGGCGCTGTTCGCGACGGACGATCTGTCGGCGCGGTTCCGTAGCGGATTGCCGGCAAGCCTTGGCGGCGCACCATTGCTGCTGCCCTCCGAAGACACATCCATTCGTGCCGCGATCGAGAACTGGTTTCGCCGCATGGACGTACGTCCCGACGTCGTCGCCGAGTTCGACGATTCGGCGCTCATGAAGACCTTCGGCCGCGATGGCGCCGGACTGTTTCCGGCGCCGATCATCATTGCCGATGAGGTTCGCCATCAGTTCTCCGCCGAGCCCCTGCTGACCCTCGACGGCGTGGAGGAGCGCATCTTCCTGTCCTTGCGCCACGGCCGGGAAGAGGACGCGGCCATCGTGGCCATACGCCAGGCGGGCCGGCGGCTGGCCGCAACGGCCGGCGCCACCGCGTAATGCGCGCGTTCCCCTTTCTGCCGGTTGGTTGGCATTACCGCGCCCGGTGTGGCGTTAAACTGTCGCCGGGATGAGGGCTTCTTTTGGGGGCGGCGTCATGAGACGACGGGACTTCGTGGCCGGGTTGGCGGCGGCGACGCTGCTTGCCGGCTTGCCATCCATCGCCCTCGCGGAGGACGAGATCTATCTCGCCGCCTACACGCGGCAACGGGTGCTGATCGCCGCTCGTGGAGAGCGGCCGATAGAGGTCATACGTCCGCTGGCCCGCGGTACTGGTGGTACGGCGCCGTTCCGGTTGCGCGGGAGCGAGATGACTCCGCTCGGCGAGTTCCGTATCGGCTGGGTGAACCGACACAGCCGCTTCCACCGGTTCTTCGGGCTGAACTACCCGCTTCCGGATCAGGCGTACGAGGGCTATCGCCGCGGCGTGATCAGCCGTGCCCAGTGCATTGCCATCCTGAAGGCTCACGCCCACGGCGAGCCGCCCCCTCAGAACACGCCCCTCGGCGGGTACATCGGGCTGCACGGCCTGGGGGGCCGAAACCGCGACATCAACGCGATCGCAAACTGGACGGACGGCTGCCTGGCCGTCACCGATCACGACATTGACCGGCTCAGCGAGCAGATTGGCGTAGGCACGCGCGTCTTCGTCAGCTGACAGGAACCGCAACGCCCGGTCTTGGGCGCCGCCCGCCGCTGCCCGCTATCGGTCGTTCGGGAGCCCGACGTGCCGGCTCGCCCAGAGCGCGCCAAGCGTTCCGATAGCGCCGGAGAGCAGGTAGAGCCCGACGTAGCCGACTCCCAGGTAGGTCGTCAGGGCCAGCGCCACGATCGGAGCAAAGCCGGCCCCGAACAGCCAGCCCAGATCGGATGTGATCATGGCGCCGCTGTAGCGGAAGTAGCTCTGGAAACTGGAGCTGACGGCGCCCGCCGCCTGGGCATGTGAAAAGCCGAGCAGCGCGAAGCCGATCAGGATGAACAGGTACCCTTCCGTACGGCCGCCAGCGAGGAGCAGCGGCGTCCAGCCGCTGTACACGGCGATGAGCACCGCGAACACGCCGAGCGTCGCCCGACGCCCGAAGCGGTCAGCAACGACACCCGAAAGGAACATGCACGGCACCGAGATGGCAGCCCCGAGTATCTGAACGAGCAGATAGTTCGCACCGAACTGCCCATTGAACAGGACGGCCCAGGACAGTGCGAAGATCGTGACCAGATGGAACAGGGCATAGCTGCCCAGCGGGGCGAAAGTGCCGAGCGCGATATTGTGCCCCTGCGTGCGGACCAGCTCGCCGATGGGAGACGGCTCGAGCTCCCGCGTCGTGAGCAGGGTCGCGAACTCCGGAGTTACGACCAGTCGAAGCCGCGCGAATAGCGCCACCACGTTGATGGCGAAGGCCACGTAGAAGGGATAGCGCCAGCCCCAGTCCAGGAACTCGCGCGATGACAGGCTCATCTGCAGGTACGCGAACAGCGCGGCGGCGACGATGAAGCCGATCGGCGCACCGAGCTGGGGGATCATCGCGAACCAGCCCCGCCGGCTGGATGGTGCGTTCAGCGCCAGCAGGGAGGGCAGGCCGTCCCAGCTGCCGCCGGTCGCGATGCCCTGCAGGAACCGTAGCAGGCACAGCAGGACGATGGCGGTACCGCCGAGCGTGGCGTAATCGGGCACGAAGGCGATCCCCGCCGTGGTCGTGCCGAGCATGAACAGAGCGATCGTCAGCTTCGCTCCACGCCCGTACCAGTCATGCAGGCGCATGAAGAACAGCGATCCGAGCGGCCGGCCGATGAAGGCCAGCGAGAAGATCGCGAAGGAGTAGAACGTGCCCTCGAGCGGCGAGGCGAAGGGGAAGAACGCGCTGGGGAAGACCAGCACGCAGGCAAGGCCGAACACGAAAAAGTCGAAGAATTCCGAGATGCGGCCGATGATGACCCCGCTCGCGATCTCGCCGGGTTTGACGCCGTGCGCCCGATGCGAAGGGCGGTCACCGGGCCGCACGTCGGATCCCGGAGGCACTGCCGGATTTGCATGAGAGGTCGACATAGTCAGTCCGAACGCTTGTGACCGTATGGGCCGAAGGACGTCGTTGAGCCCCGGCCCGCGTATATCGGTCGAGGCTCGGGGAGGTACCCGTCCACGCTAGGAGTCTGCGCTGTAGAAATCCAGGGGCTCTGGCCCCGAGGCCAGTTCTCAGACAAGGCGCGCTCCTTGGCAATGGCCGTAGCCCTTGGCAATGGCCGTAGCCCTTGCCAAGGAGCGCAACGCCGGCTGAGGGCTCGCCTCGAGGCCCCGTTCGGGCGGCTCCGAGGCGCCCGCCGGGCGGCGTTGCGGCTCTTGCAAAGGGCGACGGCCATTCGCTGCGAGCCGCGCCTTGCCGGACGAGCGCCTCAGAACCGCAGAGCCCCTGGATTTCTACAGCGCAGACTCCTAGCCCTTCAACTTCGC
>Ga0102944_1002427_pt1 | contig 10920 bp, 9 predicted proteins | sample SalPonD_shore_MG_FD_78172 | JGI IMG/M metagenome (GOLD analysis project Ga0102944, IMG submission 78172) | Salt pond soil microbial communities from South San Francisco under conditions of wetland restoration - Salt Pond MetaG... | ecosystem: Environmental > Aquatic > Marine > Intertidal zone >... | reverse complement strand
TCAAATTATCAATCTCTAATTTCTTACCAAAGAGCTGATTGTGTTGATAAGTGTTGTTAATTAAATAGATTGCCAAAATTTCAGAATTTAGATATTCTGAATTGTCAATTGCTTGTTCTAAATCATGTATTGATTGAATAATATCAATCTCAGAATAGCTATCCCCTTCACTCGGAAAATCTTGAAACGAATTTTTATTTTCCTGAACTCCCTGTAACGCATGATTTAACGGATTTTCCATAAAAGCTATCCCATGGTTAAAGGATTCAATTATTGAAGTACTTAGGTATTGAAGTGCAGATGCAAATTCACCTTGGTATAAATGTAATTGAAATCGTATTAGGTTACTAATCGTGGTCATTGAAGGCGTAGGCCCATATTTCATAGCAGTTTCAAATTTCTCGAGGTAGGATTCGATTTGGTTTATAATCTGGGAATTTCTCGATTCTCTGTACTCCAACAGGAGAATATCGAAGATGAATAAGTAAGATCGATTAAGGAGGATTGAATCCGTTTTCTTGTTCCCGACGATATTATTGAATTGATTGAATCCTTTTAATTTATCCAATAATTTATTACTTCCATACCACTTAATGCCAGTTGCAAATTGATATCGTAATTGTACAAAATCGACAGACTCATGTTGAGTAGCTAATTCCTCTAATTCATCAATGACGCTTGATTTTATATTATCAGCTTGCAATTGCATGAATTCAAGATAGTCAATAAGATTAACAGCGTATGAAGATGGCCGATTTTGTGGTTTCATTTCCATCCGAAGATTATAAGCCTCTTCAAATTGCTTTGTTGCTTTATTGATTTCTCTTAATTTCGATAAAAGACGGGCAAGATTGAAGCTATTCATTGCAATTTCTTCAGAATTATTAATCTCATCGAAAATATTACCTGCCATTAGGTTATATTGCTTTGCTAATTCGTAATTTCCCATTTTTTCAAATACTTCAGCTATATTTCCATAGGTTTGAGCTGCACCATGGAGAAGGTTTTCATTTTCTCTGATATTTTTTACTTGGTAGTGTAAATTCAAGGATCCCGTGAAATCTCCAGCATAATATTTCATTATTGCATAATTTGTGAGAACCTTTGCTAATCGAGGTGGAATTCCAATTCTCTTCTCTAATTGAATAGCGTGTCGAAATCGATTTTCGCTCGCTCTTATTCTCCCCTCTTCCAGAAGTAATATCCCTCGATAATTATAATAGTCACTGATTATCATCCGAGTAAAACTATCATCTCTATCTACAAGATCTATCAATTTCTCAATCTTGACTACAAGATCTTCAATTGTCTTAATGCCAGTGAAACTCAAACCATAGAGTTTGGTCAGTATTGCCAGTTTATGAGTATTTTTCGTTGTTTTATCAATCTGTTTGAGAGCTTCAATGAGAATATCTAAGGCTTGCTTGTATTCACCCATCTGTATTTGGTAAGTCGATTGAAGAATCGCACATTCAAATCCACTGTAATTGGCATTTAAGTCATGGGATAACAGGTTGTAATTGGCGTATTCTCCAATATTAATCTCTGAATAAAGAGTAATGAAATCCAAGTATGATCCAACAGTACAACTTGAAATATTAATCTTGGGAATATTTGAATGCGATTTGAGTGGTTATAAGTTGAATTGAAGCCATTATCACCGCTTATTTATTTATCAAATAGTTAGTTAAAATTAACATGCAAAATACCGAACATATTTCAATCCACTTTGGTATTCCATGTTTGAACGGGTATTTTGATTAATTTCTATATCTGTTCAAGGAGAAAACCGAAAATGACAGAATCAGTCTATAAAGTAATAGAACTAGTCGGCTCCTCACCAGATGGTTGGGAAGAGGCGACAAAACAAGCAGTTGCAAAAGCTTCAAAATCTCTTCGAGATTTAAGAATTGTTGAAGTGGTTAAGATGGATGCAAAAATCGAAGGTGGCAAAATCGTTATGTATCGATCAAGGGTTAAAATATCATTCAAATTTGAGAGTGAATAAACTCAAGATTATATTTTAAAATTTTCCCTGCGGTACTTCTTTGTATTATTTTGGTATGCATTAAATTAACATGAATATTATTGAAAACTCATCTTCAAGCAATTAATCGTAATTAGTTAAGATATTAGAAAAATTTCAAGATGTCAGGTGTTTCTTTGAAGTAGCATAGATAAGGAGAGGTGCGATTACAATCAAGTTTAATTCTAAAAATGGAGATTTCGTGGTACTTCCAGAATTTGTTGTTTCAGTTCTTGTTAATTTTGTATAATAGATATCCAGTCCTGAATTATCTACTCCTGTCCATACCATATGAACCGCTCCTGTATCGTCAATTTCCATGGTAGTGTATTCTCCCAACCTTGTATATGTGGTGGGAATTTCATTTTTTGAGATAGTTGTTTCGTCTCCAAATTCCTCTGTAGTTGTATTCCATATCCTGTATTTCAGTGCAATTTGATTATCCGAGATCTCATCGTAGTAGATAAAATGGACATTATCTTTTCCATCGATAGCCATTTCAGGCATCCACTGAGATCGATCTAGAGCCTTATTAACTCTCATTTTGTCACTCCAATTTTGACCTTTATCATCGGAATATCGGAAATAGACATCCCAATTCGTGTTACTCGGATCTGTAGAAATGTCGTCCCAGGCTAAATATAATCTATTGTTGCTATCACTTTCCAGAACTGGAAGAGAGACTTTCATGGGACTCCCTCTATTTTCATTAATAGTGAATACACTTGCATTGCCTGATGGATTAATATCAGTATCCGCATGCCATGTATTACCATTATCTGAGGATTGATCAAAACAGATATCTCCTGCCTCTCCTGAATTTGGAAATTGTGTAAATGCAACATATATTGAGTTATTTCTAGCCAGTGCATAAGGTCCAACATAATCCCCAAATTCTAAATCAGAAATGGTGACATTTTCAAAAAAAGTCTCTCCGTTATCAAAGGATCTTGATAATCTCACTTTGGTTCCATTGATACCAACATCATCATAGACAATGTATAAATTTCCATTAGTATCAATAGTTAAGGTTTCTTTATCTGAAAAACCTTGATTATAACTCGCTTTGGTAGTTTTCCATGTAGTTCCAGTATCCGTACTTTTAGCAAGGGTTATCTGAGAAGTAGATGAGTTATATTCAATATAGACATAATACATGGTATTCTCAAACGTCCTGATCCAAGGATCTGATTGAGCAGACACTCGAGTTCCCACGTAATCCTCACCTTTAAAGGTTGTTGGGACAAATTTAGGATCAGACCACGTCTGTCCTCCATCCTTGGAAATTACGTAACTCGTCGCAAGTCCGGGTCCATCATGGGAGGTCGAATCCTTCCATCCAGCAATAATGGATCCATCTGCTTGTATTGCCATACTGGGTTCGACATGAAATCCAAATCTGTCATCTGAAGTGGAGAGTAGTTTTGTATTTATGGTAATAGTTATATCGCTAGATGCAGGTGAAATGATAATTGGTGAAGTAATAAATAAAACACACAAAATCAAGCTAATCCGTCGACTCAACACAATTTGCTGTGGCATAATACCCTTAAAAATACTTAGCAAATAGAATAACCAATTATTGGTATTCTCAGTAGGTGAGATACTAATGAATGGATTTTGAAGTAATATCGGTAATATTAAATGGTTTATACCGTGGTATAGAATCTAATTTGTTCTACAGGATAGCAACCGAATTTAATCGCTCTAACTAAGGTTTTATCCAGCGGAAGTTGATAAATGTCAGGCACATCCTCATCACTGGAATAATCCATCATGTAAACATTAATCTCCTCTTCATCAATAGCAAATGATTGTCTTGCATCCATTTTTCTCATGTAGTAAATTTTACCAAAATAATATTCTACTAATTCACCAGCTTTGAATATTCGATATAACTCACTAAACAGCTGATCATAGAGTTTGACAAATTTATCATACAATTCTTCAGTACTACGAGTATCTATAGGATTAATTCCCAAGATTGTCGATACCTTATCGATTTGATTTGCTGGGATTACTTTGCCATAATATTGCCTTACTTGTTTTTTCATCGGAGTGAAATGTGTGACATAATAATCCTCAACAATTTCCTCCAATTGGTCTTGTGCAGCATCATCGAGAAGATCAAAATTGATCGATAATTCATAGTAGATCTCATCCGATGGGATGTCGGCTGGATGAAGATGTAACTCCGTTTGATCAGAATACTCCTGTTGATAGAGTTCTGCTAGATCAGTTAGTTCTCTAAGTAATTTAACCAATTTTGCATTGTCTGACTGATCCATGAGTGTAATTGGATAAATTCAATATAAAAGTTAATACGAGAGTAGAGTCGTATCATCATAATTTTTCAGTATTCCGGATAGATTTACAAATTTGGATAATATAGGCTTCAACTCTGCATATTTGGTGTATATTAATAATTGATAACTGTGGTTCAAATCTCTGCTTTATCTTAACTCTTCCGTAACTTTAAGATATACTTGATTGTAAGATACAATGGATAAATGCTTATGATAATCATTACCCAGATGATAAAAAACAGATTTTGCATTAATGATGTGAGTAGCTGGTTCTCCCCTGTATTTGGTGAAACGACATCAGTATAGAGTTGTAATTCATTAATTATTTCCGAACTCTGTGCTATACCTACCCAGCGTTTGACCTGTGTTAATTCCTTGTCAAAAATAAAGGTCTGTGGATAAGAATTAATCGATAGAGAAACCTGTAATTCATGATCTTCATCAAGAGCTACCAACCAATTGAGTTTATTCTCTGATTTATATTGTCTTAGTGACTTTATTGTATCCAGATTGGTATCTACTGAGACAGAGATAATTCTGAGACTGGGATTGGTTGAAGCAATCTCCTTGAGGTACGATGTTTGGAGTTTGCAAGAGCTACATGCAGTACTCATCGCAGTTAAGAGAAATACCTCATTTTGGAAATCAGTTAATTTTATTGACTCATCTGATGAAGTTTTCAGATGTATTTCAGGCATGATAGCTCCTTGTCCTGGTGTACTAACCGTGATCAACAACACTATGATGAAGAACGAGTAGACGTAAACTCCATTTGATTGCCTTAGAACCCATGAAATCTTCATAGTACAACCTCCGTTTCTATTTCGGATAATAGTACTCCATCCTGGATTTCAAATAATTTTGAATATTTGATGTGCAAATTATCCTTATGTGTTATCAATAGGATCGTACAACCCAATTTCTGGTTAAGATCAACTAATAAATCAAAAATTGACCGAGTTAGTTTAGTATCGAGATTAGATCCTGGTTCATCAGCTAACACTATATTGGGTCTATTGATGAGTGCTCGGGCAATAGCCACCCGTTGCTGTTGACCTCCTGATAACTCGAATATTTTGGAATGTTGATATTCGTCTATTCCAATTGTTGTGATAAGGAATTTATAGTATTCCCAAAATTCAGGTGTGGTTTCTTTTCTTGATATCCGGTAAGGAAGGAGGATATTTTCTCGAACGGTGAATTCAGGTAAGAGATGATGTGATTGGAAGATAAATCCTACATCCTGATTGCGATATTTTGCCATTTCTCGAGAGTTGAGGGAGTCAATAGATTTTCCATTTACCTGAATTTTTCCTTCTGTTGGTTTATCTAATCCCCCAATAAGATTCAAGAGAGTTGTTTTTCCAGAACCAGATGGACCAACAATAATGTTGAGTGTTCCTGGAGCAATTGAAATTGAGATATCATCGAGTGCTCGACAAGGTACAACTCCATCATAGACTTTCGTCACGTGATCAATAACGATCATCTTATCGATCTGTTCCGATTTTATTTGGTGTTGAGATATCATCTTGATCTAACTCCTCTGAATGATTTCAATGACCTGCATCTGTTGACTCATTCTCGACGGCAGATATGCTGCCAAGACGGCAGCAGCCATTGAACTGCTCAATGAGATTAGCGTAAAGCCAAGTCTAATAGTGATAGTGACAACATCTACACCTGTGAAGAGATTGAAGAGAAATATCATTAGTAATCCAAAAAGAAATCCAAAGAATGTACCAATGGTTCCAAGTATCAATCCCTGAAGGGTAAATATTTGTCCACTTTCATGATCTGATATCCCCATTGCTTTGAGTATCCCGATCTGTTTCTGTTTATGTATGACTGAGATACTCAGAACTGATCCTATTCCAATTGCGACGGATAGCAGGATGAAAAATTGAACCACCTTGGTGGATATTGATTGTGCTTGCAAAGTCTTCATCAGAGCAGAATTCTCCTCCTTCCAATTTGAAACAACAATATCATCACGATTTAATTTTGTTTCAATTTCAGCAGCAATGGTATCTGCTTTCATATGATTCTTCACCTGAAATGCCAAAGAAGTAACCTTATCCATTGCAAACAGAATCATTCCCGCAGTGACAATATGGCAGAATAACCATAATTCATTCAACGTATCGGAACCTAAATCATACAATCCCTTGACAATGAGAATCCTTCCTAAAGGTGCTGCTGGAGTGATCGATACATTGAGAATATCTCCAATACCAATGCCTAATTTCTCCGCCATACCTTTACCTAAGATGACTTCATTTGCCTCAGCTGGTCTGCTTCCCTGGAAATCTGAGTTAAAGATGTTGAATATATTATCCGCTTCTCTGAAAGAGCTGAATCCTTTGACGATAATATCCTCGGGAGTATCATTCTTGTAATTCATAATGAAAGATCTTCCTTCAAGTATTTTTGAGGTCTGTGTAATTTCATTCATAGATTCCACCTCTGAGAGTATCGATGAATAGTCGGAGATGTAATCACTAGAATTTGTATTTGTGATGGTAATGTGGGGTTGTGCATTGATTGTTCTATCAATTAGGTCATCTTCAATTGAAGAGATAAGATTCCCGATGAATAGATTAGTACCTACTCCGATGGAGAACCCTACGATCAGGAGGATGGATTGTAATTTCCTCGATTTGATAAATCTAAATGCAATATCTAAGAGGAGCATTGAGAGTGTCACCTAGAGCTAATGAGCCTTGGGAATTTTTTGCGTTCCTGTTGCCATTCCCCGTAACCGTTCCCGATTCTGCGGTAGCATGGTAAAGTAGAAATGGATCATCGTTGACATCAGAAAATAGGCAAATACTAGAAAATGGAAGAATCTAATAGGTATTCCCCAATTAATGAGTGGAGTCATGAACCAATCACCAATATTAGCAAAGAATGTCCAATTACCAGGTGCTATATAACCATACAAAGCAAATCCTGACATCGCAATGAAGAACAACATGATGTAGTTAATGGTGGCTAGGAACTTTTGGGTTGGATGATATTTGTTGATATATTTGCCTTTTTCTGCATCATAAAAATCATAATGTGGATATTTCTCATCAGAAAGAATGCCAAATGCGCAACCCATAATTAATACTACATCAAGGAAATCTCTGGGTGATGGAATAATCTCGGTAATTTTCCGTTCACCAATTATGATGAATGTATAAATAATCCAGCTCAGAATAAAGACGAGTAATCCCGCCCAGATATGAATGGTCTGGGTGAATTTTGCACCACCAACGTATATTCCTGAATAGATCTCAAGTCCAGTGAGAAATAGTATGATCATGAGGATAACATTTCCCCAGTGTTGTGTTCTCTGAATACGAGAATACCGCTTAGCTATGATTAAATCTTCAGTTTCTTCTATTGTTTTACTTTTAGTTATCATTTTAATTAGCCTCCTTTATCAAATCTGATTTATCATCAGATTCAAGTTTTGTCTTTCCATTATGCTTACCATTATGTTTTCCATTTCCAAAGGTGGTCTCCCATCGATACTTTAGTGTTGGTTTGACATAATCTGCTGAAACAATCGGATTCGGATGATCCAAGGGTTTGAAATACTGTCTGATTAATGAATGTAGGAACATAAATCCGAATGCCAGGAAGAATACCATGATTAAGGCGATCATTTTCCAGAAATCATAATCAATGCGATTTGGAGTATCAGGAACGATAATATCTCCACCAGTTGTTTGTACGCTCAGGAAGAAAATATCACTAGGACCAAATTGTGTTGGATTAGATAGTCCACCTTTGGAATGATGGGTAGATGATGCAAATTTGATATCAATCAGATCTCCATCATGATATGCAATATCCTGTGTATCTCCTGTATCAAGTTGTCTGACAATTTCTATGGTATGATAACCAGGTGTGTCATCGACGACTACCTCTGTTTGTAAATTATTAGTAGTATCATGTGTTGGTGGTCCTGCTGAGCCTTTGTAGACCTCATCATGAACCGTAACTGCTGCTGTATTCTGGTCTATATAGAATGTCCAACCATCATTACCATCCACCATGCATAGTCCATCCCAAGCTTCAAATTCAATTGCTGCCCATTGTAGATTGGATTCTACTACGAATAGACTAAATAGATGTGTTGCATTATTTGCAAATTTGACGAGGCCATTTTCTCCGAATTCGGGGATCATTTGATAATATGTTACATTTTCCCAACCCGGTGAGATACTGCCATCGGTTAGATCAACACCTTGTTGATCGAATATTGATGCGATGAAATTGCTGCTATCATCAGCGTGAGCAGCTGGTGGCAATAACATCGCGAACGAGAGTAATAGTATAATGAAGAGATGTTTAGAGTTCATCATATCACGCTTGGTTCGCAGGTCAACTTCTACGAATTAGAAGCTCCTGACTTACCTCAAAACAGAATCTTCATTTAAGTATAAATATTATAGTTTAATCTCGACAACGAATTCAAAATAGATGATAAAAAATCAACAATTATTCAGAATAATATCAAAAATATGGATGAATGTTCATATCTCAGCAAAATACTGTTCAATATCTCGAAATTACATGTGATTTTCTTTTTCAGTTACATGAAACATCCTTGTTTATCAAAAAACCTATTTCCTGTCTTAAGAGTGTTTCATTTCTGTAATTCGAACAAAAAATTCCTTCTTACCAGATTACAAATACTCTGGACGAATTGATTAACCATCTCAATTCATAGAAGACTCCCAGTGAGTAGGATTCTAGCAGTTGTAAAGTATATCATCAAACCTGATACATCTAGAATTGTGGCAACAAGGGGTGCTGAGGATACTGCAGGATCTAGTCCGACTTTTTTTAACAACAAAGGTAGCATGGAGCCAATCAACGTTCCCCATGTAACGATAAATATTAGGCTAAAGGATATAGTCAATGCAATCAGTAGATAGTAAGCTCCGTAAATATTCACGAATAATTCCCAGATCAAAATTCTAAGGAACCCAATGATCCCGAGTAAAATTCCCAATGAAATCCCCATTACCAATTCTTTTCTGATGATATACAACCAATCACGTAATTTAATCTCCTGTAATGCTAATGCACGAATAACCAAAGTTGATGCCTGCGATCCCGAATTACCACCACTAGAGATAATTAGTGGAACAAATAACGCTAGAACGACAGCCTTGGCAATTTCTTCTTCGTAGATTGCCATGGCTACTGCAGTGAATAATTCTCCGATAAAGAGGATGGCTAACCATCTACCACGTTTGCGAAACATATTCCTGAAACTGATCTCGGTATATCTCTCTTCAAGAACTTCTACCCCTCCATACTTGTGAATATCCTCGGTAGCTTCAGTCTGGAATACCTCCATAATATCCTCGTTTGTGACAATGCCTTTCATACGGTTCTCATTATCTACTACCGGAATTACCGGGAGATTGTAGAGTGCTGAGAGATAGCTTATTTTCTCCTGATCCTGATTCTCTTTGACAGTAATGACTTCTTTTCGCATTAAGTCTCTAACAAGGAGGTCTCCCTGTGCAGAGAATAATTTCCTAAATGAAATAACTCCTAATAATTGCTGTTCTTTATCAAGAACATAGATGTAGTATATAGTTGCTGGAGTATTAATATTATTTTTCAACTGATTTCTGAAATAATTTACTGCTTCATCTGCTGTCATATCAGGTCGAACACGGGCATATCTCGGGCTCATTAAACCTCCTGCAGTATCTTCTCGATACGCTAATAATGATGTTACCTCTTTTCTAGTTGGGATATCGAGTAAATTAAGAATATGTGCAGTTTCCTCAGGTTCACTGTTTTGAATCAGATCTGTGACATCCTCTGGTGGGAGAAATCTGATCCATATTCGCTGCTCTCGAGGTGGTAAAGCTAAAATAATATCTGCCATATCTGAAATTGGGAGTTCAAGAACTAATTCTTCAGCATCTACCTGTGATAGGTTATTGAATGCCTCGATTCTTTCATCTTTTGATAGGGTTGGCCAGTAATCATGTAGCTCGTATAACGTAGATCCAATAAATTCTTCATTTCCCAATACATCATCTTCTGTTTGTTAATTGATTGTTGCCCTCTCAATCTTTTATTTTAATACTGTCATAAATTAAAATCAATCCATTCAGATCAAGTGAAATATAGTAGTTTTCTGATGCAACCTAATTACAAATGTAGCTTTTCTAAATTGAAATTAAGATGTCGAAGCCAATGAGTTGTAGAATGACGATACACACTCCCTCAAACGCATCGAGTTTATGATCATCTTTCATCAATAAATTAACGAAAAGGAGAATAGATCCTGAGAGAAGTATTTGTACCATCCCATACGGATCTAATCGAAAACCTCCCTCAACGAAGAAATACATGAAGATTGAAACCAAACCAATCATGAAGAGCAGTGTTGCAGAGATGGATGAAAGTACACTGCCAAAAACGAGATCAAGGTCCTCTTCTGCTTTGAATGCAATTGCCCATTCGGGTATTGAACCAAGTCCTGCAACGATCAAAGCAATGTAAGCTTCGTTGAAATGTGCCCCAGAACTTTCAGCTACTCCAATTAATAATTCCGCTCCGTTT
>Ga0102944_1002426_pt1 | contig 10925 bp, 14 predicted proteins | sample SalPonD_shore_MG_FD_78172 | JGI IMG/M metagenome (GOLD analysis project Ga0102944, IMG submission 78172) | Salt pond soil microbial communities from South San Francisco under conditions of wetland restoration - Salt Pond MetaG... | ecosystem: Environmental > Aquatic > Marine > Intertidal zone >... | reverse complement strand
CTCATCTGATAACCTCCTTTTTGAAGACAATTTTACCACCTCACCAAATCTCTTCCAGTGGCCGCCTTCTAGATGATTATCAGGCCCAGCTATATCTTTTATTTGCAATAATATATATTGAGTTTTCCACTAAATATTTCCTTAATATGAGATATTTTAAGGTATAAAACGTCTTATATAATCTCCAGATTGTTTATATCACGCCGTTTAATAGATTAAGGATAGTATATAGTGGATAAAATAGGTTAGCAAACAATGAGGGAGGTTCCAAATGCCACGATCAAAACGCTTTTTTATGCCGGGATATGCATGGCATGTTACTCAACGTTGCCACAATAGGGAGTTACTCCTAAAATTCAAACGTGATAAACAACGATGGCTGGAATTACTTTTTCATGCAAAAGAAAGATTTGATCTCTCAATTCTTAATTATACGGTTACTTCTAATCACATTCATTTGCTTGTTGTGGATAAACGATATGATAGGTCAATTGCATGGGCCCTCCATTTTGTGGCTGGTCGAACAGCATGGGAATATAATAAAAGGAAGAATCGCAGAGGGGCATACTGGGAAGATAGGTATCATGCCACTGCGGTTGAAACGGATAAGTATCTTCTCGAATGTGCGGTTTATATTGATTTAAATATGGTCCGGGCTGGAGTTGTGAATCACCCGGCGGAATGGGAATTCTGTGGGTATCAGGAAATTTCAGGGCACAAAAAGGGGAACCGCCTGATAGATCAAGTTCTTTTATGTAATTATTTTTGTATAAAGGACCCGGAGAATCTTGGGCGTTTTTATAGAGCAGTTATCGAGGAGAAAATTATGCAAGAAAGACTAGAACGAGAAAGTAGATGGACTGACGCTATTGCCGTTGGGAGCAAAGGGTTTGTAGAAAAGTTCAAACAGGATTTGGGCATTAAGGCTCGTAACAGGAATGTCAAGATTACAGGACCAAACCAGAACAGTTATCAGCTTGAAGAGGATAAGATTTTATTTTTGCCATCAAAAAGTTAGGAAATCAAGGGGCGGTCAATGTGGAAAACTGACTTAAATATATGAAAATAAAAGAAAAAGCCGGGCCCGTCCCCTATATTTAAAATGTCCCCTATATCCTATACCTATATCTTACTATATCTTATATATCTTATATATCTTCTATATATCTTATATATATCTATATATTTTATTGGATGATTTTAATCTCTCAGGATTAAAATGAAAGGTCAATCAAGGATGTCGATACTTATGCCCATGATTTTATGGGGAGGTTCGGATTGAAGGTCTAGAGAGATTTGGAAAACTTGGCCGGTGGATTTGGATTTTAATTTGAGCCTCACCGAATAATCCCCGGTTTTCATGGCACCGACAAGTTCGAATTTTCCTATCTCTTCCTGCATTTTCTGGAATTGGCGCAAATGTCCTTCCAGGGAAAATTCTTCCAGGAATTCAGAAGCTAAGTTTTCTTTAATGAATTTTTGGACTTTTTCCAAATCCTGACTGTCTAAAGCGCTCAATAGGGCGGCAGAGCGCTTTCCTGTGATGGAGTCAGGAAGCCCCCATGTTTCATTTGAGGTTTCATTTGTTCCTGATTCCAAATCCATGGATTCTGGTTTTTGGGGGAGAGTGTAGTCATAGCCGAAAACGATCCGAGCCAGTGCTTCGCTCACTTTCCAAGCCCGGTAGGAGTTGGTGTTAGCGAGGGCGATGATCACCACATCTTCATCCACGTACCGGAGGAAATCAGCAGAGAAATAAGGATTTCCTCCGTTGTGAGCGATGAGCTGGGTGCCCCGGGGTGTAGTGAAAAGAGCCCATCCATATCCGTAAAAAGAATCAGCTCCTTCGCCCTCCTGGACATGCGGATGATAATAGAGTTCTTTTTCCTCTTCACCCAGCACAGCGTTGCCTTCCAGGGCTTTGTGCCATTGATACATATCTTTGACGGTGGAGAGAATGCCACCGTTTGCTCTCAAATGCCATCCAGGTCCGTCATCAAGCCAGGGATGGTCCAGAAGAGTCCCCCAGTCATTATCTCCTCTGTAGCCGTGAGCGAGATTATCTTTATCCCAGTCAGGAATCAGATACCCTGTATGGGTCAAGCCTGCAGGCTTGAAGAGGTTTTGGTTGAGAAATTGTTCATAGGATTTTCCGGAGATCAGCTCAATAATGATCCCCAGAAGACTGTAGCCCACATTGGAGTATTCGTACAGAGTGCCGGGCTCTCGTTTGAGCGGGGTTTCCATGGCAAGTTTAATGAATTCATCTCTGGAAATAGGATCAAAGTCAGGACCAATGGCGCCCGGGAATCCGGCTGTATGGGTGAGAAGATGATGAAGGGTGATACCTTTTTTATCTTCCGGTACATTTGAAAAATATTTGGTGATGGGATCTTTGACACTGAGCTTGCCCATCATCTGGAGCTTTAAAATCGCGGCCCCTGTGAACTGCTTTGTGATAGAACCGATAGTGGAGACTGTGTTAGCGGTAAAGGGAATCTCTTTTTCTTTATCAGCCATTCCGTATCCTTTGGCAATAAGGATTTGATTGTCCTTGGCCACCAGAACAGAGCCTGAAAACCCGGCTTTTTGGGCATGGATCATGTATTCTTCGAGTTTGGGTGTGAGGTCATTGGTTTGAGTGCAGTTAAGAGCTGCCAGAGACAGAACTAGAAGAATTGAAAGGCTTATTCTTATTTTCATGGGTCATCTCCTTTTTAAGGCCAAATTCATTATTCAACCTGTTTTAAAGATGGTGTGGACTATAGGTCTGTATTCTAAAACTGATTTTTTCTGTTTTAGTTGCAAATCAATCCATGTAACGGCCGGCATTGACATCAATGACTTCACCGGAAACATAGTCGTTCTCAAGCAGGTATAGTACGGTGTGGGCGATTTCTTCCGGGCTTGCGATTCTGCCGAATGGAGTCGCCTGAGACAACTTTTTTTCCTTTTCTGGAGAAAGGAAGCCTGTATCCACTGGTCCGGGTGCCACTGCATTCACCCACATATCCGGCGCCAGCTCCCGGGCAAGAGCAAAAGTCATGCCTATCACTCCTGCTTTTGAGGCTGCATAATGACAGCCGATGGTCCCTCCCATTTTTCCGGCAATGGATGAAATATTCACTATTTTTTTCAGATCTTTTCGGAACTCCAAAACAGCAGCCCGGCTGCAGTTGAAAACTCCAGTAAGATTGACATCCAGAACTTCGCGCCATTCTGCTTCTTCGATTGACAATAAAGAAGAATTGGCCCCGGATAGCCCGGCATTATTCACCAAAATCTGAAGGCTGCCCATACTTTTCTTCACTGTTTTCATCATGGACAACACTTGAGCAAAATCCCTCACGTCGGCCTGGACTTTTTCAGCTATCAAACCTTTCTCAATAATTTTTTTTGTGGTCAGATCTGCTGCCTCAGCATTCTGGAGATAATGCACAGCCACATTTACGCCTTTTTCAGCCAAAGCTAAGCTTATGGCTCGACCTATCCCGCGGCATCCTCCTGTAATCAGGGCATTCTTTTCTTTTAATTCCACAATGTCCCTCCGTTCCAATATCAATAATTATCTTAATATTAATCTTCCTGAAGTCTAGAATCAATGAAAAAATACAGTACCGTCTTACCTATTCACCTAATTTTTTATTGACTCGTATACAGGGGCATCTGTATTATTTTAAGGTGAAAAGTCTAGATGGGGGAAAGAAATGAAATTCAGCAAATGGGATGGGTTTTATTTCAATTTGCACACCACTCCGTTTCAACGCAAAGAACTGGCATTCAGCCTGCTGGAAGGGAGGGAAGGGGGGGTCAGACCGTCAGATATTGTTTATAATCAACCACTTAAGTTCATTTGATGGCTCTTTATAGCCCTTAAAAGAGCCATTCTAGGGCGGTTCATCACAATAATGGATACCTAGTGGCATGTATGTTGTAGATTTTAAGCTTAAAATAAACAAGATCTCGATAGCCATAAGCCCTGCGTTTAGTCACTTTTATGCGGTTGTTGATGCCCTCTACTTTTGCTGTTGATATGGGAAAATTAAAATAATTGAGGATACCCCAAGCATGACGGCGAAGCTTTCTGGCAAAACGCGCCAGTAACAACACTCCTGACTCAAAGGCCATGCGGATCCATTCATTGAGAAACTTTTCTGCTTCCTGTCGGGAAGGCATCTTCCAGAGTCGACGCAGTTCTTCTTTAAGCACATACGCAATAAAGATCGGGTGATTGATGCGCAGGAGCCGCCAAAGCCTCTCCTGCGCTCTGAGAGAGAGCTTTTCTTGTCCTTTAAGGAGAAGATAACGAGTTCCTTTGATCACCTCTCCTTCTGGAGTGCCTTCGAGTTTATTGGCCTCATCAACCCGGATCTTATTGAGAGTTCGGGAGTAATCAGCAAGGATGTGAAAGTGATCATAGACAAGGGGAAGACCTCGGTAATAGAGACGCACGGCTTTGGCATACGGCTTCCACATGTCCATGGCTATGGCTTTGGGCCTGACCCCAATGCGCTTGAGGCGTTTAAAAAAGGGAGAAAGACTCTCCACCCGGCGGCCCTCGCCCACATAGACCACACGTCCTGTCTCCAGATCGACCACCACTGTCAGATAATTATGTCCTCGTTTGACACTCACTTCATCTACGCCTAAAAACTTTATCTTTCTGAGGTCTTTTTCCCTGGGGACCCGACGCTTCAGCCTCTTCTTGTCTATCTCTTTGACTGTGGCCCAGTGAAGACCCGTATGCTCTGCAACATCCCTTATAGTCATATACGCACAGAGATCCATCACATATTCCTCCAAGGTATGGGTAAAATGCTTTTTCGGATCCGCACATGAGATATTTTCATACCGAATCTTCCCACAGTGGTTACAGTAAAACCGCCTCATCCTTCACCCGTGCAAATACGGGTCTCTTTCCTATGGGTAATAATCGAATCACCCTCCATCGATAGCCTTTTTTCTTCACATCCCAAAATCTGCAGGCTCCGCAACGCTTCTTTGATCGAACCACCTCCAAGTAAAAAGCACCACCTTTTTGCCAGGACCTCAACTGATGAAATCCATAAAGGCCCAAAGCATGATACAATAGTGATAGGGACATCGTTATTCCTCCTTTTAAAAATTATTTTTGTTTCAATGAGGAATTTAATACGGTGTCCCTCTTTTTGCAACAAAAGGTATCCATTATTGTGATGAACCAGGGCTAAAATCATTCATTTAAGGATACTGGAGAAAGAGGTCCTGTTTATGATGCCTCAGATTGTCATTGTGTTTGAAATACTTTCCCCTCAATTTTATATTGAGCGATCACGTTATAGCCTTCCTCATCCTCGATAACGGTCCATAAAGTCCCATCATCAGCAAAGACGGGGCGGTATCCTAAATCTTTTCCGAATTCTATGCGCTCTGCAAATTTTCCATCTCTGTCAAAAATATCCACCAGATTTTTCTCGTTGTTTTCTGTATAAAGAAAGACCCATATATAATTTTCCGAGGTAACCACAGTATTCTTATAGTATGGCTTGTATTTTGGGAAATCCGCATATTTTTTTATCAAAGGAGGGGCCCCCTGCACAGTCTGTCCATTGGTCATATACACCATTGAAGAAAAATATTCCTTTTTATCTTCTTTAGTGACCTTGACTCTTTTGCTTTGATGCTCAATGGTAAAGAGCTTTTCTTTATCAGGCTTATAAACATCAATTTTGTATTCTTCCTGATAGCCGATGACAATTTTATTCTCGCCAATCACATCCCAGGAAACAATGGGGCCAAAGGGGATCTTGATGTCATCTTGTATCTTATTTTCATAATGTTCCCTTTTTATGGTATGGCTGTAAAATTTTTCTCCTTTTTCAAGTTTATTATCTAGAATGTAAAGGACGGATTTTTCGTTTTCACAATATCCCTGGCGTGTTTCAAAAACAACCTGCCCGTTTCCAAGAGACTTCAACTTCCACACCACTGCTGGATGTTTGGATTTGAAATGACGGATAATCTCACCATCCTCATTAAAAAGTGAAAAACGATAATTGCCTAATTCCCAGACGATGATATATTTCCAGTTAAAGGTTATGCACGACGGTCTGTTTAAATCTCCGGGCCCTTTTCCCTCCCGGCCTATGACTTTCAGAAACTGGCCTTCCGCATTGAAAATCTTAATGTTATGAGCCCTGGTGTCTGTCACAAACAGTTGGTTTTTCGAATTAAAAGCGATTCGGGATGGATTGGTGAAGTCTATGTTCTCAGGAAGATCTCTAAAATCAATCCTTTCGATTTCCTTGAGTCTGAGAGAAGTCTGTTTATCAATGTCTTTCTCTGCGGCGGTGGATAGTAGAACCCATGGGATAGCAAGAAAGATGATCCCAAGGGCCCTAATCAAAAGCTTATTTGTTTTCAAACTATCTCCCTGAAAATAAATATCTGATTATGGCTTTGAATTCAATAGTAAAAACGCATCAAAAAGAAAATGGTTTCATTTTTTTTGAGGGATCCTTTTTATTTTATGAGGGGGCCTTTTTGTGCGTATCGGAACTGATGATGGCCGGCGTCATAAACTGGATGGATCATGGCCCGCCGTAATTCTTTTCTGTAGAGCGCACCTTCAATATCTGCAGCCTTCACCTGTCCCACCACCACATGATGATCCCCTGCGGGTTTGTGCCATTCCAGCTGACATTCTAAATTGACCTGGCATTCTTTGATTCTAAAAGGTTTGACCTGTGTACTTTGAATAGGAGTTAATCCAGTCTTTTCAAACTCACTGATATTCCTGGGAAAATTCTGGGCGCTCTGATCGATCTGCTCCACTAATTCAGGTGAAGGATAAGCCACAACAAATTCTTTTGAATCCATGATGTTTTTGAAGGTGTCTCTTGTCTTGCGGATTCCAAGTGCCAGCAGTGGAGGATCGTTGGATACAGGCATTACCATCCCGTATGGAGCCACATTTTTTACCTTTCCGAAGAGAGTTGAGACCAGGACCACAGGGGGAGGTGCGATAATGCTTATATAGTCTTTAGGGTTTACTTCCATGTTTTTCTCCTTGATCATGATTATGAGGAAAAAAAGCCGTTTAATCAAATAAAGGAAGCAAAAACCAGGTAAAGTCCTATGAAGAGCTTCTCTTTCTTATTTTATTTCCCATCCTTGTAACTCAAATTGAGTTGAAATTCCGGCGGCTCGAGCATATGCTGCTTGACCGAGCATTGATTGACTGCGTTCACTACTGCTTTTTCATATTTTTTGGGAAAATCAGGGGGAAGTTGGATCTCCATGTTTAGTCTTTTGATCATCTTTTTATCCTTATCAATCTCTTTGGTCATGATAAAACCCAGGTCCTCAGTGGATATGTTCCTGTTTTGACAAAAAGAAAGAAGATAGATCCCTGCACAAGTGGCAATAGAAGCAAGGAAAAGGTCAAAGGGAGCTGGCGATGAGCCCTCTCCTCCCTGATAGACAGGCTGATCTGTTTTAATGGTGAAGCCTTTCATCACCGCGTCCACTCGCTTCCCTCCGGGAAACTTCAATATGATCTCTCTACTCATGTGTGTCTCCTTAGTCAATGAAAGGTAACAGCATAAATCATTTCTTTTTTTTATCAAATGAAAGGATGAATATAATTGTGTTTTTTATAGATCAACGATGATTTTATTGTTTTTAATTAAGATTTGACCCGTCACATCGGCTTCCAACTTGAAGTCATCTCCTGTGATTTGAATTTGGTTGAAGTTTCGTTCTATTTGATAGTCTATTGAGATCGTTTCACCATCCACAACAAGGCTCCGGTATTCCAGATTCAAACCTCACCACAAAAACTGGTTCAGACATTTAAGAGATTCAAGCAAAGAGAAGAACTGAAGGAACTGGAAAAGCAAAGCCCTGTTCTAGACCATCCGGTTTGGATTGATAGGGGGGAAGCTTACATTAAGTGGATATTTTTCAATCCGCCCAAAATAAACCTGTTTTGAACTCATTTATAAATTCACTTAGAATGAGTGGAAACTGATAAGCATCCATGTGTTTCTGGAAGACAGAGGAAAAAAATAGGTGAATGAATAAACCGTACCCAAGTTTGCTATACCCAAGTTTGCTATACCCAAGTTTGCCCAATTTTCCTTATTCGCAGTAGACTCTGACTTTTTCTTTTCCTTCAATGTTGACTTCCAGATCATCTAAGGTTCTAATCAGCTCTTCAACATCTTCTTTAGACATGTTTTTAAAGTTCAAGTCAAGACCTTTTTCAGTCAGCACTTCATCCACTTTGTCTTGAGCTTCCTTGGGCATAAAAGCCGCCCACTTGAGACCGGCTCTGATGAGGTTTAGAGGAACACGGATATTGACTCTGTCACCTCCCTTTTCTTTGGGCTCGACCACCACTCTAAGGTATTTCAGGATTTTTCTTCCAGAGGGATCTTTGACTCCTTCGGATTCTGGTCTTTCTTTGGAGACAGCATCCATGAGCTTTTCAGCCTCCTCAACAGAAATTTTTCCTTCTGACAGCATTTCTAAAATCTTTTTTCTTTCTTCGTTCATTTTGATTCTCCTTTATACGATTTTGATATAGACGGTTTTATCTTTTTCCTTGGTATCCACATCCACTCTCAAACCTGAGAGAGAGAAGATCGAGGCGTATCATTTTTTACCTCCTAATTTTCCTAATGCTTCCTCCACAGTGATTTCATCCCTGTAAAGCTGCTCCAGGACTTCATTTTTTTCTGTAGGCGGATTCACTTCCACAAACTCCAGCTGCTTGGATATCTTGTTGAGACGGTTTTTCACAGAAGGATAGCTAATTCCAAACAGCTTCTCCATATCACGGATATTTCCGTGAGTCTTTAAAAAGGCGATGATGAAGATCTGGTCCTCGTTGCTGAGTCTGGAAAGAGGCGGCAGTTCGAATTCGCCTTCCACAGTGATGTCTTTTTCTTTGAGCCTGATTTTTTCTATGATGAAATCCTGGTTATCTGTGAACTTGATCAGTTCGAACCATTCTTGAGCCATTTCAATCTCCTAAAATTTAATTTTCAAAGACATAATAATTAAATAAATTAAGTTTGTCAATTAAAATAATTAAATAATTTAATTCAAATGGGGTAAAAAATAAATAAAATTAAACGGGATTTTTATTTTCTGGGGATGGGGACCGGCTGCTTTTCATCATCCAGAGCGACATAGGTGATCTCAGCGTCAGTGACTGAAATATTTTTGGCAGAGCCATCATAGCGGTCGGCCTTGACCTCCACTTTTACTTTGATAGAAGTTTTTCCAATGGAGAGGGTTTGGGTGTAGAACGAGACCACATCACCGACAAAAACCGGATTGTAAAAAACAACTTTATCCATGGCCACTGTAACAAAGTTCAAAGGGGCGGTTTTGCGTGCTTCAAGGGCGCCGGCGATATCGATTTGAGAAAGGATAACACCGCCGAATACAGTTCCGTAGCGGTTGGTGTCTTTGGGCATGGGCATGGATCGAAGCACAGGTTCATTTTTTTTCATGTTACCCTCCGCTGAGATCTGTTTTTTCTGACATCCTCAGTATTATATACTGAAAAAAAGAAGTAAATAAAGGTTTCCTTATGCCAAATCCTGTCAAAAAAATAGAAATGGTTAAACTTAGGGGAATGATTCACTTAATTTAGGGTTTAGAAAGAAATGAAAATTTATATAGTGTTTGAGAATTTATGGGATTTGATGTAAAAAAAAAATAGGTAAATGGGTATTGTGGCACTGTTTTTTAAAAAGGTAAGAGGTGAATCATGAGCTCTCTTATATTTATGAAAATCCTTGAGTCTGCGCCCCAGCGCTATGACAGAGGGATTCGGTTTCTCTTTTTAGGAAAGCTGGATAAAGCTTATGACTGTTTGGTTTCGCCTATTCAAAAAGGATATAAAGTTTTGGATATTGGGTGCGGGACCGGCGCTCTCAGTTTCAAAGCAGCCCAGAAAGGAGCTCAAGTCAGAGGAATGGATATCAACCCCCAGATGCTGGAACAGGCCCAAAAAAAGGCCAAGACTTTAGGCTTGAAGGATAGGACTGAATTTAAGGAAAAGGGAGTCTCAGAACTGGATGAAGAAGAAACAGCCAGCTATGATGCGGTCACAAGCGGTCTCTGTTTTTCAGAATTGAGTGAGGATGAGATCCATTTTGCTCTGAAACAAATAAAAAGGATCTTAAAGGAAAACGGCCTTCTGCTCATTGCCGATGAGGTTATGCCATCAGGAATCTTTAGAAGAATCATACACTGGGTGATCAAAGCGCCTCTCTTGATCATCACTTATGTTTTAACCCAGACTTCAACCAGAGCGGTGAAGGATTTGCCCCAAAAGATCGCTGATTCGGGCTTTCAGATTGAGAAGATAAAATTCAACAAACTCCAGGATTTTATGGAGCTTAAAGCCAGAAAGGAAGAGGAAACTTAATGAGTCAGGTCAAATACCTCCTTATCAATGTGGTGGAAACCCTGCTTCGGTTTTTTCCTGTTCCCTGCCGCACAGGTCTGATTGAAACAGGAAATCCGGATCAAAACTCTCCTGTTTTTCTGACCTGCAATTATCATCTGACTGTCCAAAGAGTGAAAAGAGCGCTCAAAGGGATGGACTGTTATCTGCTTGTTTGTAACAGCGGGGGAATCAATGTTTGGTGCGGGTCAGCCGGAGGACATCTGAACAACCACAGTGTGATCTCTGTTTTAAAAACAAGTGGTATTGAAGACCGGGTCAACCACCGAAAGGTCATCGTTCCTCAGCTGGCTGCTTCTGGAGTGGATCAAAGGGTCATTCTTCAAAAAACAGGATGGAAGATGATCTGGGGACCGGTCTATGCCAAACAAATCTTTGCTTTCATGAAAAATAAGGGTAAAAAAACGCCTGAAATGAAGGTGGTGAGATTTCCCCTGATTCAAAGAATAGAGGCAGCTGT
>Ga0102944_1002425_pt1 | contig 10929 bp, 4 predicted proteins | sample SalPonD_shore_MG_FD_78172 | JGI IMG/M metagenome (GOLD analysis project Ga0102944, IMG submission 78172) | Salt pond soil microbial communities from South San Francisco under conditions of wetland restoration - Salt Pond MetaG... | ecosystem: Environmental > Aquatic > Marine > Intertidal zone >... | reverse complement strand
TTCAGGGGACAGTAAATGGACGCTCGTTTCATATTTCGGTAGGGTGCACTATACATTACATGATAAGTATGTACTTACAGGCTCATTCAGGGTCGATGGAGACTCAAAGTTTGGAGCTAATAATAAATACGGTACATTCCCTGCCGCTTCAGTCGCCTGGAAGTTGGGTAATGAACAATTTATTAAGAACTTAAATGTTTTTAGCCATCTTAAACTTCGATTCGGGTATGGCCAAACAGGCGATGCTTCAATAGGTACATATCAATCTCTGTCTACCATTGCTACAAGTAATGGGCAGTTTGGTGCCTATGCTTATGATGGACAACAAGTCCCGATAGCGTATCCCAGCGGTATTTCCAATCCCGACCTGAGTTGGGAAAAAACGGCAGAGTATAACTACGGTGTGGATTTTGGATTTTTTAATGACCGTTTAACGATCAGCGCCAATTACTATGATAAAAAGACAACTGCCATGTTGTTGAATCAGCCAATACCCCGCCAATCCGGCTTTGGCAGTGTTCTTAGTAATGTTGGAAAAATGCAGAATAGAGGCATTGAAGTTGATATTAATAGTGAAAATGTGGTTAGCAAGTCCTTTCACTGGAGCACAGATTTAAATATTTCTGGTAACAGAAATAAGGTGCTATCACTGGGAGGTACCTCTGATTATATTTATACAGGATGGGGCATTTATGCCGGGAACTATATGCATGGCGCCCACACTACACGCGTAGAACCCGGTCACTCCGTAAACAATTTTTATGGAGCTGTTTATGATGGGCTTTGGAAATCTCAAAAAGAGATTGATAAGGTCGGAACCATGCCTTCAGCTACTCCCGGCTCCATACGATATAAAGATATAAACGGGGATGGAGTATGGAATCAGGACGATAGCAAATTCCTTGGTACAGCTACTCCAAAGTTCCAATTTGGGTTAACGAATAATTTCTCCTATAAACAATTCGATCTTCATGTATTCATCTACGGTGAATATGGAAATAAAGTTTATGATATCCCCTTGGAACATACCCTGTATAATGGCTCAGGACTTTCTTCAAAAAGGGTAACGCAGCGATGGACGCCTCAAAGTCCCAATAAGCCTTATCCGGCTGCAAGTGCAGGTGGCATGTTTACGATAAATTCGGCGGATGTGGTGGACGGCTCATTTCTGAGATTCCAAAATGTTACGCTGACTTATCACGTTCCGGTTTCGAAATGGAAATTTGGCGGACTACGAAACGCAAGTATCGGAGTGGCCGCAGATAACCTCGCGGTAATAACCAGTTACCCGGGTTATGATCCGGAGGTTAACTCGTTTGGGAGTGGACATTCCACAAATACCACCCAGGGGGTTGACCGATATGCGTATCCCGCTTCCAGAACAATTCGTTTTAATTTGAAATTAGGATTTTAATCGGGGCTGTAATGAAGAAATTGATAAGAATAAATAAACGAGTGAAAAGTATAACAAGTTTGTTGCTAATTGTGCTCATGATCGGAGCATATGGATGCAAACTTAATGAAACACCATATAGCACAGTCGCATCCAATGATTTCTATAAAAATCAAGATCAGGCACAAGTAGCACTTAACGGAGTTTATGCCAGATTCTGGTGGGGAGTTGTCAACGAAGATAATATATACCTGAATGAAAACCCTACAGGTATATTACAAGCTTATCAGAATCCTAATGATTTTGACAATTTCAGTTGGACTCCGAGCGATGGTAATCTACAGGATGTTTGGTCCGTTGGGTACGATGCTATCAACAGGGCCAACACCTTGCTGGATAATTTGCAGAATTCCAAGATCCCTTCCAGCGCTAAAAATAATATAGCTGGCCAGGCAAAGTTTTTGAGGGCTTTGGTCTATTTTAAGATGGTTACGTTGTGGGGCGGAGTACCGCTTTACAAGCATGCCACTACAAGTCTGAAAAATGTAAACAAGCCTCGCACTTCCGCTGACTCTATTTATGCGTTTATCGAAAGTGACTTAAACTCTGCAATCGATGATTTGTCACCTTACAGCGAAAGTGATCATCAGCAAGGTAAAGTTACTTCTGGAGCGGCGATGGCTTTATTAGCCAAAGTGTATGCCCAGCAACAGAAGTGGCCAGAAGCGGCTGCAGAATGCAAAAAAGTCATGGATTTGAACGAGTTTGGGCTTATGCCTGACTATCATAACGTTTTTAATCCCGCTGATAATAACAATAAGGAAATGATATTTTCCATTCAGCATCTGCAGGGAGGGCATACCAGCGCAAAACGTAATTCTTTCCCCTTTAGTTTTGGTCCGGCGGACCAGTCTACTAGCAAGGGAGAAGTGCATTTCTACAATGTAGGCAGGGGATATGTTTATTGGCAAGCGGATACAACATATTTCAATAACACCCCTGATACCTACCGAAAGTCGCAGACCATGCGTGAAACGATGCCTTATTATTATGCGTCAGGATCTTCCAACTTGGTTAACCAACAGGTGACTTTAAACAGGCCTTTTGTTGTCAAATATTATTACCTGGATAAGAATTCCGGTAACTTGGAAACCAATATGGGCACGCCGATTATTCGTTATTCCGATGTGCTGCTGACTTATGCGGAATCCCTGAATGAAGCAAACAATGGGCCAACGCCAGCAGCTTATGACGCAATAAACAAGGTGCGCGCACGAGCCCGGGGAGAAGGTACAAGTCATGCACAACCCCAAAGTACATACCCTCCATTATCCGGCTTGAGCCAATCAGCATTTAGAGATTCTGTATTGGCAGAAGAGGCAAGGGAGTTTGAAGGAGAAGGACACCGCAGGCTGGACCTCTTGCGTCACGATCGCTTTATAAGTGATGCTAAAAAACGCGGGGTAAGTGCAGCCCAGGATTACCGAAAATTATATCCGATTCCCTCGGAAGAAATAAACCGTAATTCAAATCTCAAACAAAATTCTGGATACTGATCTAACAAAATGGGCCATACGTGTTAAATATTTTACTGTACCGGGAATAAAAAAACTGTAACTGTTTATTTAACACGGTGGCCCATATCCTTAAAAAGGATAATTTAATTGCGGGAATATTATATCCATTCAAAACATGTCTGTATATGAGAAAAGTTTCTGAATATTAATTGTCCTTCTATTTTTACTAATCAAAGCCATCTCTAATTATACAATATGCGAAATTTATTATATACGGTAACAGGCTTGCTTATTATAATCATTGCAGGATGCCATAGTGAGCAGAATCAAAAAAAAACTCCCTCTTTAAAAACAATTTTTAAGAATGATTTTAAAGTAGGAGCAGCCATTAATAAACGGCAACTTTATGGCAAGGAACCGGGAGCAATAGCACTCGTAAAAAAACAGTTTAATGCCATATCTCCAGAAAATGTATTGAAATGGGAACGCATAAATCCTGCGCCTGATTCCTTTAATTTTGATCCTGCCGATCGTTATGTGAGATTCGGGCAAGAAAATGACATGTTTATTCTCGGGCATAATTTGGTTTGGCATCATCAGGTCCCCGAGTGGGTATTCCAGAATAAAGATGGCACAGTAACAGATAGAGAAACCCTGCTTAAGAGAATGCGACAACATATCTCCATGGAGGCGGGTAGATACAAGGGAAAAATTGATGGTTGGGATGTTGTAAATGAGGCGGTTAGTAGTGATGGTACACTCCGGAAGTCAAAATGGATGCAAATCATTGGGAAAGAATATTTGCCCCTCGCTTATGAGTATGCCGATAGTGCAGCTCCCGATGCAGAACTTTACTATAATGACTATGATCTCTACAAACCGGCCAAACGCCAGGGGGTTGTCAAGCTGATTAAATATCTGCAGGAACAAGGGGTTCGGATCGATGGCGTTGGTATACAGGGCCACTGGGGATTGAAGGTGCCGGATTTGCAGCAAGTCCAGAAAAGTATCGATGCCTTTGCCAAGCTTGGTGTCAAAGTGATGATTAGTGAGCTTGATATTACGGTATTAAGTAAGAGAGGAGATTTTAATAGTAAGGATTCTGTTGATTATGATCCTTATAAAAATGGTTTGCCAGACTCGGTTCAGACGCAATTGACTGACCGATATAAGGCGATTTTTAGACTACTTCATAAAAACCGGGATAAAATCAGTCGCGTGACATTCTGGGGGGTTAATAATGGAGACTCTTGGTTGAATTATACTCCTACGACTCATACTAATTATCCTTTATTGTTCAACAGGGATAACGAACCTACTCCGGCTTTTTGGGGGATAAAAAATATGATGTCCAGTTAGCCGGGAGCAGAAATTGTCATTTAGCTGTCTACCTTATAGTTTGGTAATATTTAAAAGGGTATGAGGGCCAAGAAATAAAATACGCATAATATACCCATTACCTGATAGGTGACGATTGATAAAAGGGTGATGCCGGGATTGGAACTTCATTTTAAAAAAGTTGCATAAAACAATGAGTTCAATCTTCTAACAGATACGGTAACAGGAAATATAATTTGGTGATTAATTCATATCACAGACTTTTGGGATTTTTGATATTCCCAGTTGTTGTAATGGGGATATTAGCAAGTTGCTCTCAACAGAAGAGGAGCCTAAAATGGCATAATGCGCCTGGTCATCGCTGGTCTAAGATAAACCCCGGGAATGGAAAAACCGGTTTTAAAAAATTAGACCCTGAACGAGCTGGGATAGATTTTAAAAATCATTTGCCGGACTCTCTTATCGTTAAAAACAGGATATTGCTCGATGGATCTGGAGTCGCAACCGGTGATATTAATGGTGATGGTAGGATCGATATATATTTCTGTCAGCTTGATGGGCCTAACAAGCTTTATGAAAATATGGGCGACATGCATTTTAAGGATATTACCGACTCTGCCGGGGTTGCTCAAAAAGGTTATTACTCCACGGGAGCAGTATTTGTGGATGTCGATGGAGATGCCGACCTGGATTTGTTGGTTACCTCATTGGACAAAAAAAATAATCTCTATCTGAATAATGGGAAAGGACATTTTACGCTGGATAAAAATAGTGGGTTGGGATCCAGTCGTGGGGCAACTAGCATTGCATTAGCTGATATTGATGGAGATGGAGACTTGGATCTATATATTACTAACTATCGCCGAAAATCTGCTAGAGACGTATTCAATCCCAAGCAATTAAGCTGGCAGAATACGGTTGTAAAGGTGGGGAATACCTATAAGCTTAAGCCTCAGTTTAAGCCTTATTATACCCTTTTACCTCAAAAAAAGGGACGGCCTGCACGGAGAAAAATAGGCAGGGTGGATGAATTATATTTAAACCAAGGGGGGGTTGGTCCAAATTGGGGAGGTTTCAAAGAAATTAAAGATTTAGACGCTCACTTTTTGAGTGCCGAAGGTAAGCCCCTCGGATTGAAACCGGACTGGGGGTTAACGGCTAAATTTCATGATATCAATAACGACGGCTTACCAGATTTATATATTTGTAATGACTACTGGACTCCGGATCGTGTCTGGATAAATCAGGGAAGAGGTGTATTTAAAGCATTGGGCGAAAAGAATATCCGTGATTTTTCGTATTCGGCAATGTCTGTCGCCTTTTCAGATATAAATAACGATGGTTTATCTGATATCTTTGTTTCTGAAATGCTCAGCCCGATTCATCAGCGGCAGTTGCGACAGTCAGGAAGTGAAGCATTCTCTTCAGGACCGGGAAGTTTTCTGGAACGTCCCCAGTATAATCAAAATTCGCTCTATCTGAATCGCGGTGACACTACGTTTGCAGAAACTGCCAATTATAGCGGTTTGGCCGCCAGCGGATGGTCGTGGGCCAGCAAATTCATGGATATAGATCTTGATGGATATCAGGATTTGATAGTAAACACCGGTAATTGGTTTGATTTATTGGATATGGATACCCAATACCATACGAGACAGGAAATTATAAAAGGATCAGTTGAGAATCAGCGCTACCTGTTCGAGTACCCGTCGTTAAAGTTGGTGAATAAGATTTATCGCAATAATGGTGATTTGACGTTTACCGATCAAAGTGAAAAATGGGGATTTCATAATAAAGATGTCTCACAGGGTATGGCAACGGCCGATCTTGATAATGATGGGGACCTTGATATCATTAATAACCGGTTGAAGCAACAAGCCTCCATATATGAAAACACAGTACCGGCTCCACGGATTGAAGTCAGACTGAAGGGACTTCCACCCAATACGCAGGCTGTTGGAGCCAAATTAACGTTGACAGGCGGGGCCAAGGCTCAGCAAAGGCAAGTCACTTCTGGTGGCGGTTATGAATCGGGATCCGCCCCCATACAGATGTTTGCCGCCAACGGATCGGGTAGCTTTTACCATTTATCTATCAGATGGCCAAGTGGCGTAAAAACCAAAATGGATAGTTTAAAGGCCAATCGGATCTATGAAATTGATGAACCCAAATTGGCAAATGGAAAGGTCAAAGTAGAAGCATCGAAAACGGCCGCTAAAGAGAGCAATGCCATATTTAAGGATGTCTCTCAAAAGATATCTTACACCCATCACGAGGATGTTTACCCTGATTTTAAAATCCAGCCACTGCTTCCGGAACGACTGAGCCAGGAAGGGCCGGGGGTAGCCTGGATTGATTATAATCAGGATGGAAACCAGGATTTGTGGATTGCTTCAGGAAAAGGAGGCACAACCGGCATCTTAAAAAATAACGGGAACGGTACTTTCAGGCAGGTAACATTGCCTGATGTTAGCGATACGGCGCCGGGAGATCAAACTTCCATCGTTGGATGGGCTACTCAAAAATCGACCTATGTTATTATCGGAAGTGCCAATTTTGAACAAAAAACTGCCCGGGTACCTTCAGCTTATATATATCGAATCACTGCTACAGGAAATATAAGCAGAAAGTCAATTCCCGGGGCTCCATCTACCACTGGGCCATTGGCTGTCACCGATTACGATGGGGATGGAGATGTTGACATTTTTATCGGGGGACGCTTTTTACCGTATTTTTATCCTGCAAATGCTTCGTCAAGATTATATAAAAATGATAACGGCTATTTTGTTCCCGACCGGAAGAATGCAAAGACCTTCAGAAAGATTGGAATGGTAACAGCTTCGGTTTTTTCCGACATAGATGGGGATGGAGATCCAGATTTGATCCTGGCAACAGAATGGGGACCTATTAAGATATTCCGTAATGACAATGGCATTTTTCACAATGTAACTACAAAGTGGGGAATGAATAAATTTTACGGTTGGTGGAAAGGTCTTGCTGTTGGTGATTTTAACAATGACGGGCGCATGGATATCGTTGCGACAAATCTGGGTACTAATAACAGTTATAAATTATACAAAAATCACCCGTTGAAAATGTATTATGATGATTTTAATGGTGATCATCATCTTGATATTATAGAAAGCCATTACGATTCGACCCTTAACGGGTATGTCCCACGCCGCAGGGCATATGCATTTAATTCGGAAGTGCCGTCTGTTGTTCAGAATGTGAAGAATAATACACAGTATGCGCATTCAACACTTTACGATTTATTGAGAGATAATCTGAAGATGACTGACTATAAAAAAATAAATACGCTGAAAAGCATGGTATTTATTAATGAGGGATCCTCTTTTAAAGCACATCCTTTGCCTCCCAAAGCTCAACTAAGCACTGCTTTTGATGTTGGAGTTGGAGATATAAATAATGATGGGAATGAAGACCTCTTTTTGAGCCAAAACTTTTTTGCCTTACCTGCTCAGACCCCTCGAATGGACGCAGGTAGGGGATTACTGCTCGAAGGAAATGGTAAAGGCCATTTTAAAGCAGTATCGGGTCATAAGTCAGGTATTAAAATATATGGAGAACAACGCGGGGCCGCATTGAGTGATTTTAACAAAGACGGAAGGATTGATCTGGCTGTTTCCCAGAATGATGCCCGGGCAAAATTATATCTGAACCAAACCCCAAACAGAGGATACCGTATTCGTCTGTCAGGTCCTGATGCCAATAAAAATGGAATCGGATCGAGTATAAGGTTAGTATATCAAGATGGAAGCAAAGGGCCGCGCAGGGAAATTCAAGCCGGATCGGGATATTGGTCTCAGAATAGCGTAGTACAAATTATGGGCGCGGCACAAAAGGTTGCCAAAATAGAAGTCGATTGGTTTGATGGCAGTAAGCAATTTGTGGATGCTTCTCCTGGTAAAAAGAATTACATAATCACATACAAATAGAAATAGCTGTATGTGTGATAGCTTTCTTAAAGAACACCTGTAAATGTCTGAAAAACTCTAAATATCATGAAAAAGAGTAATTATACCTCAAAGTCTCGTTCACGAATAATCTTTTTGTTACTGGGGATTCTGAGTCTGACTGTTATAAATGCAAAGGCACAGGATAAGAACCGAGACGAAGCCGGCCTGAAAATTATTGATCAGGGCTATTTTTATATGCCCGGACTTAATGTGCTCGTTTACAACGATACCTTTCCTGAAGGTCACCAGGGCGGGGTGGAAATTATCCAGCATGGAGTGCGGGTGGCGACGAACGGAGAATTGCGTCTGAGTCCGGCACCCGGCCAGTGGCAGCCGATTCCGAAGCTGGGCGAAGGCTATAAAGCACGTGGGGTAAGTCCTCAAAATGTAGGTTTGAAAAGCAGGGTGGTAGATACCGTGAACAACGAAATCAGCATGCCGCTCAGCTACCCGAATGAAGATCGTGATCGTAAGGGCTTCAATCCGATTATTTATCCGGATCTGAATATACATTACAAGGTAAGGGTCAAAGCCGAAGGTAAGTCTTTCCGTATAATCGTAGATCTCGATAAGCCACTTCCCCAAAAGTGGGTGGGCCGAGTAGGGTATAATCTCGAGCTGTTTCCGGGTGATCTCTATGGGAAATCTTATTTTATGGATGACAGTACCGGCAGTTTTCCCCGGCAGGCCAATGGTCCCGCCTATCTTAATTCCAAGGGGGAAGCCGAAGCTGTGCCTATGGCAAATGGAAATACGTTGACCGTTGCCCCGGGCAGCGATAAACAGCGTATGACCATTAAACGCATTTCCGGAGGCCCACTCAAGCTACTTGACGGGAGTATGAAACACAATAACGGCTGGTTTGTTGTTCGGTCGCTGGTACCGGCCGGTGCTACCAAAGGGGCTATCGAATGGAAGATTACACCCAATGTAATACCGAACTGGGTTGATAAACCGGTCGTGCATGTATCGCAGGTTGGTTTCCATCCCAAGCAGGCCAAAAAGGCTTACATAGAGCTGGACAGGAACGACGATAATATTCACCAGGCCGTTTTGCAGAAGTTGCAGAAAGACGGGACTTATAGTACCGTCAAAGAGCAGCAACCAGAGGTATGGGGCCGCTATCTGCGATACAAATACCTGACTTTTGATTTCTCGAAGGTAACCGAATCGGGCAGGTATCGCGTTAAGTACGGCGGCCAGGTGAGTAGTGTTTTCGGAATTGATCCCGATATTTATGAGCGGGACGTGTGGCAACCGACGATTGATTATTTCCTGCCGGTACAAATGTGCCATATGCGAGTAAATGATAAGTACCGGGTTTGGCACGGTGCCGGTCACCTGGATGATGCCCTGATGGCTCCGACCAATATCAATCACTTCGACGGGTATAACAACGAGGATGAATCATCGACGCTCACCAAATACAAACCGCTGGAGCATGTGCCGGGACTGAATAAAGGTGGATGGCATGATGCCGGCGATTATGACCTGCGAATTGAATCCCAGGCCCAGACGGTGCTGGCACTTTCCTATATCTATGATGAGTTTAAGTTAAATTATGATGCAACCTACATCGACGAGGATCATCATCTGACCGAAATCCACCAGCCGGATGGAAAACCCGATGTGCTGCAACAGGTAGAACACGGTGTGTTGACGATCCTGGGTGGCTATAAAAGTCTTGGTCGTTTCTATCGGGGAATAATTGTGCCCACACTTCGCCAGTATGTCCATCTCGGCGATGCCGCAACTCAGACGGATGGCAAAGTTTTCGACAACGAAGAAAAAAGAGCCGAAGCAGCGGATATTCATGGTCTGTGGTTCAAGAAAGTGGCCAATCGTTATTCGGCAATTTTTGATCCGTCTATGAACCTGGATGAAATTAAAGTCAATGCCCCCACACTGGACGATCGTTTGGTCTTTACCGAAAAAAATCCCGGGCGTCAGCTGCTTGCGGCTGCCAGCCTGGCCGCGGCTGCACGGGTTCTTAAGGGGTATGACGATGATATGGCAAGTCAGTCGCTTAATGTGGCCCGCGAAGTATGGAAAAAACACAAAGACGCCGATGACAATTACGCCAAAAGTCAGAAAGTTCAGTACCTGACCGAGATGATTCTGACGACCGATGAAAAGCAGTACAAAGATGCTCTTTGCCAAATGGGCCCCGTCGTTAAGCAGGGCTTTGGCTGGATTGGCTGGTCGGTAGGACGGGTGGTGGATCAGCTTTCATGTTCCGATTTTAAGCAAACGGTAACCGAAGCAGCCAAAGCATACAAGCCTCAGCTGGAAAAAGAAATGGCTCAAACACCATTTGGCGCCCCGGTTGACAACACAGCTTATTTCGGATTCCGCGCGTATTTCCTGCACAAGGCATGGCCGCAGCTCTACTCGGCAAAACCGTTGTATAACTCGGTGAATACGCTGCTGGGAGCACGTCCCGGCAACACCACCGACAGCCGGATTTCGGGAGTCGGAACCAATTCCCCAACCGTGGCCTACGGTTTTAACCGTGCCGACTGGAGTTATGTGCCCGGCGGTACATTCTGGGATTTCAACATCGTGCAGCCCGATTTTGCCGAAGACAAGGTGTGGCCTTTTATCTGGCAGGAGCGGGAATATATTATCACATCCCCAACGTATTATATGTTTGACGTGCTGGCGGTGGATAATCTGCTACGGAATAAGTAGAATTATTACA
>Ga0102944_1002424_pt1 | contig 10932 bp, 8 predicted proteins | sample SalPonD_shore_MG_FD_78172 | JGI IMG/M metagenome (GOLD analysis project Ga0102944, IMG submission 78172) | Salt pond soil microbial communities from South San Francisco under conditions of wetland restoration - Salt Pond MetaG... | ecosystem: Environmental > Aquatic > Marine > Intertidal zone >... | reverse complement strand
CCTCATGGTACCAATCTCGGAAGCAATGTTGGACCCAACCTTACCGGCAAGGATTAACCCAACCATGGTCGATGAAAACTCAAGTAACATGGTATCTCTCGCTGTCAGTCCGATCAGATAAAGAGGAATAAGCGGATTTTCCAGGTTATAACGTGTCTGAAGTGTAATAACTGCACCCATAAACACAGAAATGATGATAACGATGCCGATACTGTTAACACCGAGCTTATCAACCTCCCTGATCATCTGTTTATAATAGATCCTCGTCTTTTCCGGTTTTGTAAAAACCTTTGACAGTAACAGTACGTATTTTCCGAGATGGTGTATAATTTTCACTCGTGTATTTTTTAATATTTACTGTAATAATGAAACTTACCGTAAAGTTTCAACGGAAGCTTCCTCCTCTTGCTTTAAAAATTACAAACCTGCATTTATATGTTTAAAAATCATTTGATCACTAACTTGCAACAGAATAATAATAAAACCAGATTCATATTTGAATTTAGGCAAAAGTACAAAAATTAAAACTTATCATTCATGGCAATTTTTAAAAATATAAATACAGCAAAACAGGCCTTTTATCAATTATTTAAAATTCTTTCCCCAGGCTCTGGATTTATTAAGTATTTTAGCAGCAAATCCAAAAAATTCTATCACTAATATTCGTTATTTATGGAACAAAACACTAATAATTACTGTGTAATAATGGCCGGTGGCGTGGGAAGCAGGTTCTGGCCCTTAAGCAGAACAAATCGTCCGAAACAATTTCTGGACGTACTTGGAACAGGCAAAACACTTCTTCAGCAAACTTTTGACCGTTTTAACAAGATTATTCCTTCAGAAAATATTATTGTGGTTACCAATGCTGACTATAAGGACATAATACTGGAACAATTGCCGGCTATTAAGGCTGAACATGTATTACTTGAACCCAGCAGGAAAAACACAGCTCCCTGTATTGCCTATGCAAACCACAAGATCCTGGCATCCAATCCGGAAGCAAATATCGTAGTGGCACCTTCTGATCATCTTATCATAAAAGAAGAGGAATTTTTGAGGATTGTTACCCAGGGGCTGGAATTTGTTTCAGAAAATGAGGCATTACTGACACTGGGTATCAAACCCAGCCGGCCAGAAACCGGATATGGCTACATTCAGGTTAATCCTGAAGACATGAAAGACAACCTGACAAAGGTAAAGACCTTCACTGAGAAGCCCGATTACGAGCTGGCCAAAGTCTTTTATGAAAGTGGAGAATTTTATTGGAATTCGGGTATATTCTTTTGGTCTCTGAATACTATTATGAAAGCTTTTGATCAAGACCTGCCTGAAGTAAACTCTCTTTTCCGGGAAGGAAAAGGTCTCTATAATACGGAAAAAGAAACGGAATTTATCAACAATGCTTATCCCCGCTGCAAAAGCATTTCAGTGGATTATGGCATCATGGAAAAGGCAGACAATGTTTATGTGATATGCTCTGACTTTGGATGGTCTGATCTGGGTACCTGGTGATCATTATACGAACATTCTCATAAAGATAATAAGGGAAACACTGTTTCCGGTGAAAATGTCTTCGCCTATAATCTCGAAAATTGCCTTGTTAAAGTCCCAAAAGACAAGCTTGTTGTAGTTCAGGGGCTCAAAGACTATATAGTAGTTGAATCAGATGATATCTTGCTTATATGCAGAAAAGAAGATGAACAACGCATCAAGCAATTTGTGAATGATGTGAAAATAAAGAATGGGGACTCCTTCATTTAAGCCTGTTAGATCAATCAGGTTTCAATTTTTACATAATTACCAAAAAGAACGCTCAATACATGGTCTGAGCGTTTTTTTTTGTATTATCTAATCTATCAGCTGATTAAAGCAAAACATGTCAGAATTTTTTTGCAACAAAAAATATATGCCCGGAACATAAAAAAGCTGTCCGGTGGAGACAGCTTCTTTTATTTTTTAAAACTATATTCTAATTACAGTCTGTCAATAAAGTTAAGTGTGTGGATCAAAATGCCCGGGAACAAAGCCTGTTCCGTTCTAAACGGGAGCATGCAAAAATTTTTATCCGCAGTATACTATTTCAATTGGCAATTGGCAATTGGCAATTGGCAATTGGCAATTGGCAATTAGCAATTGAAATCCTACAGGTAGGTAGCCGATGCATAATATGAACAACATATTGGTAAAAGTTGTCGCCCAAGTGCCTAATGCTTATGAGGAATTAGAATTTTGCAACAACGCGGTTATCGGACATTATGGACAGACACTAATTAATATTGCCACAGATCCTGCTCCATGTTAAAGATTGCCTCTTTGATCCTGTCTGATTCATAGAGCGCATCTTTTCCGGATGTATAATTGGAAATAGACCGATTGTCATATACATTTGATTCGGCGAAGATATAACTCTGGAACCTTCTCTGCCAAAAGAAATCATCAAAAGAAATCCGTTGCGCGTCGTTATGACGGTTATAAATTTCATGGCTTGCCAGGATATTACGTACTTCAGGATAGTATACCCAGAAAGTTTTCTTCTTTTGGATGGCAGCATCAGGATTACCAACTTCTTCTTTCCTCACGTATACCCTGATCGGACATATACCGATGATTCTTACCCGCATGGTAGAGGTTTGTTTATCAAAGAACCATTTTTCTTTGACAAGGATCTGTTTAACCTCATCCGTTTTTGGTTCTCTGGGGATAATCTTGGTCTCCAGCTGGCCGGTATTTACATCCTGTGTTTTGATGGTATCCACACCGGCATCAAAGGCCAGATTCAAATCCTCCTGATTCATCGGGTTTTTAAATTCATTCAGCTCATCAGCAGTACTGTATGCTGTTACTCCTTCGTCTTTGATGGCACTCATCAAAACATCAATAAGGCTCATTCTGTTACCAATCGGGTTGGTAGGATAATAGAGCGGAAGATTCATTTTCTCACGCAAATCAATGATTCGCCATATGGTTTTGGACCACATAACATCCGATTCACGTAAATACGGATAGGGAACCGGTTTTTTATGCGGTATATTTTCTTTTACATAAACCTCGGTGAGCAAATCCTGTGCTTTCAGTGTCGTTGCACCGGAAAGTAAAAGAACAGACAATCCTATAAAAGCAATAAGTGTCTTTTTCATTGTTGTATAGTTTTAAAAATTAATTAATTCTAAATGCTATTGTTGATAATGAACGCGTGGTGCCATCAGGACCCACAGCTTTAATATCCTGAATATATATTCGTTGTCCACGAGTCGCGTTTCTCATAATTTCCATTTGTTGTGAACTGAATAAGTTTCCACGGGTTTTTGCATCCCGCACAAATCCGTTTTGTGTAGTAGAAACTGTAAATTCAGTAACCTTAAAAGTAAGATCAAAGTCAAAACTTTCCATATCAGCCAACACACCGTTTTGTGCCAGCAGGACATTTTTATTAATATCTCCGCCCTTCATGCCCGCTACTTTTGCAACAGGGTCAGGCACAATTTTCACCCTGAACTCCATGAAACCCATGTTTTTCCGTTTGCCCTCAATTTCGGCAAATACTGTAACGATGGCATTTCCGGGTCTTGAAGGATTCACAATATACGATCCACCCTGTTTGCGTATCTTACCGTTTGTCATAGTCGGGAAGATCTTATCGGCAGGAATACCGGGAACTGATATATCTACCGGGTTATCTACACCCAGATAAAATACATTCATCTTGGTGGGAGAGATAACCAGGTTCGGAGCTGCTACCTGATATTCCATCCTGAATGGCTTCTTAATGTCTGCACCACCACTTGGGGAAGGCAATTTGATCAATCCTCCCCATTTATGATAACCCACCTGTGTTGGCTTAATGCTGTAAATCCCTTTCCCGTTTTCAACAGGCAATGAATCATAGTTACCAATCATATGATAATCATAACTTCCATCACTGTTTTTGGTAGAATCATATTTACCTACATATATAACAGGCTTCTGAGTGGTATCAAAAGCAGCAACAAAAACTCTTGCCTGATATTCATTCCCTTTAAGCACATAACTGGTATTTGGAATTACTGTTGCTTCAAGTGAATTAAATTTAAAAGAACCTGCGTCAATCTGCGAATAAAGATATTTCAATATTTCTGATTCTGCATTTCTAACATCAGCCTGCATACCCGACATAAGCGTAACAACACCAATCAGAGGCATATGCTCAAAATGCTCAATTTGCCAGGTTTCATGCTGTCCTTCCACTCTTGGAGGATCCGATGTATCCAGACTTTTTTCAATTGAAGCCTTTATTCCTGAATCTTTGTCTCTCAACCATCCGATCAGAAACTTCCGGTAATCAACGATAGAATCTTTCAGATCGTTGGCTTTCCCGTCATTATTATCTCCAATCATGATTTGGGCAGGAACATCTGCATTATCTTTGCCCTGAATTAACATACCATTAATTTCACCATCTTCAGTAACAGCCGGAGTATCCTTTCCTTCAGAAGTATAAACAATTTCTTTTTTAAGATCCTGTATATAATTAACCAGGTTGTTCGACCGCTTTTTTACTTTATTTGCAATATCTCTCCAGGGGCCGGCTTTAACGGGATTCTCAGCAGCAGCCTGTTCAAAGGCCTGATACATCATCTCATTCTTAGAATAGAAATTCTCCGTTGTTTTAGTAAGGCCTTCATCGACGATCACAAATGCATCCAATACTGACCTTGCTACATTAAGTGCAAGCAAAGCGGTCAGTACCAGGTACATCATACCGATCATTTTCTGCCTGGGAGTCTCTTTACCGTGCGCCATACTATATATCTAGATGATTATCTTTTCTGTCGGTTTATCAGTGCTTCACTATTTTTTACTTACAACGCTCATTGCCGATAGCATATTGCCGTAGATATTATTAAGCGCAGACAAATTTTCTCCAAGTCTTGAGATCTCTTCCCGGTACTTTTTGGTATCATCAACCGATTCTTTGAGGTTTTCCATCATCTGTCCCAGCGCACCATATATGCGTTCATTTTCCTTCAAATGCTCATTGGTACCCTGCAATTGTAATTCATAAACAGCATTAAGTGCTGAAAGATTCTTGCTTAAGGCATCCAGTTGTCCACCATATGATTTACTCCCTTCATTTATATTTGAAGCATAACTGTTGATTGAATCAGTTAATTGCTTATAGGTACCGGCAAGTGATTCTCCGGATTGCTGAACCTGATCAGTAATTATCTGACCTGATTGTTGAACTGTTTCTGCAGTTTTATCGTAAATCTGAGATAAATTATTGACAGATGAATTAAGCGATTCTGTTGATTGTGCATAATTAGTGGTCATACTACTAAGTGATTCAGCAGCATTCCTGAAATTAGATACATATTCGTTGGTTGCTACTGATGCTTCAGAGATATCAGACATATTACGAGCTGTCTCATTCAGCTTGTTTAGGCCTTCCCCGAGTCTGGTAAAAACTTCCGGACTAATATCAGCCTGCCCCATTATCTCATCAAATCTTTCGAGCATACCAGTTCCTTCGCCACTTTTTTCAATATGCCTGTGATCCTGGAACTCCATCTCTTCGGGATCTGTGATACCGGCAAGTTCAGGATATACCAGTGTCCAGTCAAGCTCTTCATGAAGTGGTTCAAAAGCAGAGAAGAAAAAGATAATCGCCTCAGTACTCAGTCCAACTGTAAGCATAGTACCGGCACCAGCCCAGTGCTGTATTTTAAACAAAGCTCCCACGATTACAACGGATGCACCTAACCCGTATAATTTTGCCATGAAATTCTTCCACCCGGAACTCTGTACAATTTCGGTAAGTGTCATGATACAACGTCTTTTGTTGATTTACATTTATTGGTTACCTAAATAAGAACGCACGCACCTGAAACCAATATAAGCTTTTGCTGTATCCTGATATTCATAACTTCTTGTTCCCGTCTGAATAAAATATGCAATATCTTTCCAGGAACCACCTCTTATAACTTTCCTCTTCATTACAGGAGGATCATCAGGTTTAGCATTGTATTTATAATCCGGATTCAGATCGTGTGAAAAGACATAAGCCGACTCATCATAAGCATTGGCAGTCCATTCTGCAACATTACCGGCCATGTCATAGAGGCCCCATTCATTAGGCTCATAGGTTCCGACAGCAACAGTTGCCACTCCACCGTCATCTGAATAATTACCTCTCAGCGGTTTAAAATTGGCGAGGAAACAACCAGTACTGTTTCTTGTATATAATCCACCCCATGGATACATTGACAAATCAAGTCCTCCACGTGCAGCATATTCCCATTCAGCTTCTATAGGCAACCGGTAATCATGTACAAATGATTCGCCGTTGCCCCTCAAAGCATTGTTCAAAAATTGTGTACGCCATACAGAGAAAGCATTTGCCTGTTTCCAGTTCACTCCAACTACAGGATAATTGTCATAGGCAGGATGCCAGAAATACATAGTTGAGAGCGGCTCATTGTATGAATAGGTAAAATCAGCGATCCAACAAAGGGTATCCGGATAAACAGGAACTACATCCCTGTGCACAAATGCTGAACGATCAGTAATTTCAATCTGGTCACCATCAAGATTAGTTACATAACCATCATACTTTTTTGTCTGATAATTATACCTGTTAGATTTTTTAGCAGCCTGCTTGAGATCAACCCAGTAATATTCATAAATAAGCTTGCGCGTATCTATTTCTTTTCGACCAAAGAAACGCTCATTTTGAGGAAGATACATCTCTTCCAGAATGGTATTGGTTTCTTCGTCATTAAAGTCAATTTTGGTATCCCAGTTGAGAACGGGAGGGTCAATTGCATTACCGTACGCATCTTCACTTATTGCATAATCTTCAAGCTGTTCACTCAGTAACCGACGCATAATCGAATCACGCACCCAGTAAACAAACTGACGGTATTCATTATTGGTGACTTCAGTCTCATCCATCCAAAAGGCATCTACCGTAACGGTTCTGGTCATGGTATTCTGAGCCCAGGAAACGTCTTCATCGGCAGGTCCCATGTTAAAACTTCCAGCAGGAACGAAAACCATCCCAAATGGATCGGGTTCAAAATAGTCTTTCCTTCCCAAAACCCCGGTAAGTTCACCACTGCTATTATTACTACAACTGGTAATGACTGCCAGAATGATACTTAAGAAAAATAATTTCTTCATAATTTTAATAATTATCAGAGATAACAAAACTTTTTTCTGAATTTTTTATATTCTAAAATCTATAAGTAACGTATGCTTTTATATTTTTCAGGAGCTTTCTCCTTATTTATACTGAAACAATATCCCACGGTAAATTCATGAGAGCCGTCAGTAAACTTACCAAGTTTTGAAGTAACATAATCATAAGAGTATGAAATCCTCACTCCGTTAAGCATTTCCACGCCGATCATACCTATTACGGCATCGCCGGCCCTATAAGAAACGCCGCCCCAAAACCTTTTATTGTATACAAGTGTAGTATTCACTGTTAATTGTGAAATACTCCCGTCTGACTGGATATAGAAAGAGGGTCGTACCTCATAAAGCGGATTGGACAACTGCAAATTGTAACCTGCTGTAAAATGATATTGCCTTTTAAGAAATGGCTGGCCTTTATCAAATTTTAAAGAAGGCTGGGTAATATGTGTTGAAGAAAGTCCCATATATAATTTGTCTGTCCGGTAAAAAACACCAAAAGACATATCAAAAATAATAGAACTCTGATCTCCCGGAACAGCGGGATCCTGTCCCCATGGGGTATGATAATCACTTCCCGAGGGTACACTCCACTCTCCTTTTAGTGCGCTGTTTAACATACCTCCCATAATTCCTATTCCCAGTTTGCCGTCTCCGAGTTTTGCCCGGTAAGCATAAGAAACATTTAAACCCAGGTCATTAAAAAAACCCGCCTTATCATTAAAAACATTTAATCCTACCCCACTGCTTATATTAAAAAGCCTGAAAGGTGCATTTCCACTGAACACGGTTGTTACCGGAGCACCATCCAAACCAAAATATTGCTGACGTGCCGCTGCCGTCAGACAAATCTGGTCATTACTTCCTGCATATCCTGGATTGTAACTCATAATCGTATTCATGTGCTGGCTAAACTGAGGATCACCAATCTGGGTGAATGCCAATGACAAATTAGTAAACACCAGCAATATAATTGCTGCAAATTTTTTGGTGTGTCTGCGGTAATTTACCATAAAACCTCTTGTATTTAGCCATAATATTAAAAAGTAAAATAAACAAAAATATTATTCTCATACAAATTTTATTAACAACGCTCTGTTAATAAATCAAGCTTTTGTAATCATGTTATACTCAAATTTTCTAATAATGTTTCTCCTTCATTTTCATTTTTTTTGAAAAAAAATGTATCAACATAAATACTTCCGGAATAAATTTTTGCTATATGGCTGTTATTAAATTATTTACATGGTTTATATATGTTTAATTGTTAGAAGTGAAAACAATGTAATAAACTAAAAAGAGTAAAATATATTTTTATTTGTTAGATAAAAGTACAATTTTATTGAGCTACAAAATCCCAAATGACACAAATGATGGCTGCATAAATGTACAAATATTTTATGTTGAAGCTATTAATTTACTGATATTCTAAATAGAATCTATCAATAAAGTTAAGTGTCTGAATCAAAATGTTCGAGAACAAAGCCTGTCCCGTTCTAAACGGGAGCGTGCAAAAATTTTAATCCGCAGTATACTATTTCAATTGGCAATTAGCAATTGGCAATTGAAACCCTACGGAGAAGCAGCCGATGCATAATTTAAACAACATGTTGGTAAAAGTTGTCGCCCAGGCGCCTAATGCTTATGAGGAATTAGAATTTTTGCAATAAACCAGTTATCGGACATTATGGACAGACACTAAATATACAGCGAATATTTATTTATAAGCAATCAATTCAGCAATTTAAAAAGGCGGAACCATCTTTCGGGTAATTCCTGGCTACAAGCCTGCTGATAATCACTGTAGGAAGCAGCCATAATACGGACATTCTCCTTTTTGCCTGCAGACGGCACTTCCATCCACCATCTGCCTGAACGCTGACTCTTATAAAATACAAGCACCTGATCGGCTTCATCCACCTCAACAATATACTTGCGGAATTCTTCATCATTTTGCAATGGCCATTCATCCATTCTGGAAGCGATACCATCCAGTATATACCATATAACCTGTGCTGCCAGGTGACTGGTGATCCCCGGTTTACTGTCTCCCGGAATGATCTCAAAAATTCCGGCGATACTCAGTTTCTCGCTTAAACCGGCATAACGCGCCAACTGACATATTTCCTCCCCATACAAACCATTTGGAGATGGGTGAGTAGTGCGGGGAGCATCGGCATACCTTATCGCACTCATATCAATGGATAATAAATGTGTATCCCGTAACACCGGTTCTGTATCCCGCAGATCCGCACGAGCCTCTCCCAGTCGGATGCCATTAAAATTATGTTTTTCAAGATACTCAAGCACCGCATCATCTACAAAATAAACCTGATGACCAATATTGGCATAATTAAACAAAGAAGAAGAATGATCATGAAAAATCTTTGCCAGATAGGTGGAAGCAGCTGAACCATCATCCCGCCATCCAAGATCAAGGCAGGAATCAATAGTCGTCATACTGACCTCATAATTGAGTTTCTCTAATGCCAGATAAGCGCCATAGGTAATATCCTGACTCCCCCCCATGATAATTGAAATAATGCCTTCACCATGAAGATAATATAATACGTCACGAAGACCATAATAGGTGTCGTTAAGGGTTTCTCCCTGTTTGAGGTTCCCGAGATCAATAATCTTTAATCCCCTTGAGATACGATACAACTGGTAAAGTTTATTGCGCACCTGATCCGTTGCATTGGCACTACCGTCTTCGGCTGTTCCCCTGTCCTCGGGTACTCCGATAAGTGCTACCCGGTAGCCTTTTACGTCTTTAACAGGTATACTGGGTGTATGTATTGCAATGTTCCGACAGAAAAGTGCTTCCTCGGAAAGGTATCTGTCATCCGGAGCCTCCAGACTCACCGGATTAAAATAATCATTCAGATCCATTAAAAGTCCTACTTAATTATATTTCCTTATTATTCCCTGCCCATTTATGCAGGCTGACTATTTCTTCTTTTTCTTTCTCTTTCCTGAGGGTTTTCCTTTACTCACAATTCCCATGCATTCCTTGTAAGAAAGAGAGGATGCCTCTTTATCTTTGGGAATCTTATAGTTTCCTTTATCATAAGATATGTATGGCCCCCATCGTCCGTTAAGAACCTCTAATTTTTCGTCTTCCGGAAAAGTTTTGATGATCTTGTTTCTGTCACGCTCTCTTTTTTCCTCAATAAGTTCAATGGCACGATCAAGTTCAATGGTCATTGGATCATCAACCCCTTTTTTAAGAGAATAAAATTTTGATTTATGCCTTACATAAGGGCCAAAACGTCCTACTCCGATTGCCACATCGCTGTCTTCATACGTGCCAATAGTTCTTGGTAATTTGAACAGATCAAGCGCTTCTTCCAGGGTAATGGTCTCAAGATGCTGTCCTTTCTGCAAACCGGCAAACCTGGGCTTTTCTTCATCAGTGGCTTCTCCCATCTGTACCATGGGCCCATACCGGCCAATCTTTACAGAAATAACCTTACCTGTCTTCGGGTCATTACCCAGTATACGTTCCCCCTTATTTCGTTCGGCCTGCTCAAGGGTTTCTTCTACACGCTGGTGAAAAGGATTGTAAAACCTGTCAATCATTTTGGTCCAGTCTTTCTTTCCTTCTGCAATCTCATCGAACTCTTTCTCCACCTTTGCAGTAAAGTTAAAATCAATGATATCATCAAAATGTTCTACAAGAAAATCATTTACGATCATCCCTATATCATTGGGAAAAAGTTTAGCCTTTTCTGCCCCTGTTGTCTCTGTCAGGCTGGT
>Ga0102944_1002421_pt1 | contig 10940 bp, 9 predicted proteins | sample SalPonD_shore_MG_FD_78172 | JGI IMG/M metagenome (GOLD analysis project Ga0102944, IMG submission 78172) | Salt pond soil microbial communities from South San Francisco under conditions of wetland restoration - Salt Pond MetaG... | ecosystem: Environmental > Aquatic > Marine > Intertidal zone >... | reverse complement strand
CGCGGGGAACACGTCGATTATGCGGTCGATGGTCTTGGCCGCGGAGCTGGTGTGCAGCGTGCCGAATACCAGGTGACCGGTCTCGGCCGCCGTCAGCGCAAGACGAATGGTCTCCAGATCGCGCAGCTCGCCCACCAAGACGACGTCGGGGTCCTCACGCAGGGCCGAGCGCAGCGCCTCGGAGAAGCCAAGCGTGTCACGGTGCACCTCGCGCTGGTTCACCAGGCACTTCTTGGACTCGTGCACGAACTCGATGGGATCCTCGATGGTGAGAATGTGCTCGTGGTAGTTCTCGTTCTTGTAGTCGATCATCGCCGCGAGCGTGGTGGACTTGCCGGAGCCGGTCGGCCCCGTCACCAGCACGATGCCGCGGGGGTTGTCAGCCACGGTCCGGAACACCTCCGGCGCCCCGAGATCCTCCAGCGTGAGAACGTTCGAGGGGATGGTCCGGAACACCGCCCCGGCACCGCGATTGTGGTTGAACGCATTGACGCGGAAACGCGCGACGCCCTTGATCTCGAAGGAGAAGTCGGTCTCCAGGAACTCCTCGAAATCCTTGCGCTGCTTGTCGTTCATGATGTCGTAGATGAGCGCGTGAACCTCCCTGTGCTCCATGGAGGGCAGGTTGATTCGACGCACATCGCCGTCGACGCGTATCATCGGCGGCAGCCCTGCGGAGATATGCAGGTCGGACGCGTTGTTCTTCACGGCGAATGCCAGCAGATCGGCGATGTCCATCTAGACCCCCCAAGGCCCATCTCGGTTGTAGTAAAGCACCAGGCCAACGCTACCGTTACGGCCGGAACCAGGCAATATGAGCGACATCGAAAGCCGTCTCGCCCGGGTGCGCGAGCGCATTGCCACCGCCGCCCGCCGGTTCGGACGCCCCCCCGAAGACGTCCACCTGCTCGCCGTCAGCAAGCGCCAGCCCGTCGCGGCGATAGCCGCCGCCGTTCGAGCGGGGCAGACCGCCTTCGGCGAAAATTACCTGCAGGAAGCCCTGGAGAAAGTGGATGCGCTGGCCGGCTCCGGAATCCAGTGGCATTTCATTGGCGCACTGCAGTCGAATAAAACAAAAGCGGCCGCCGAGTACTTTGACTGGATTCACACTATCGACCGCCTCAAGATCGCGCGCCGGCTATCCGATCAGAGACCGGCAGAGCGCGGGCCGCTGAACTGCTGTCTGCAGGTCAACGTGAGCGGCGAGGGAAGCAAGTCCGGCGTGGCACCCGAAGAGGTGCCGGCGCTCGCGAAGGCGATATCGAAACTGGACAATCTGCGTCTGCGCGGCCTGATGGCGATTCCCGCGCCGGCGCCGGACTTCGACGCCCAGCGCATGCCTCTGCGCCGGCTGCGGGAGCTGATGACGTCACTGAAGGCGCAGGGGCTCGAGATGGACACGCTGTCGATGGGCATGTCCGCGGATCTCGAGGCCGCCGTCGCGGAGGGGGCAACCATCCTGCGCATCGGCACCGCGGTGTTCGGTGAACGCCCCGGCGGTTAGGCTAGTGTGCTGTCTCATAAACAGCGTGCCTATCAGAGCCCCACAAAAGCGCCTCGGCAGGGCGGCGACGGCCTCACCCGTGCCGCACTGACCGACTGTATCGGCAGGTATTCCAACGGAGCGACCGTATGAGCGAAAAGATCATTACCTTCATCGGCGGCGGCAACATGGCGCGCAGCCTCATCGGCGGTCTCATCGCCGACGGTTACTCGCCACAGCACATCCGCGTATCGGACCCGAACGAGGAGCAGCGCACGTCGCTGTCCGGTCGGTTCGGCGTGCAGGCCCATGCCGACAACGAAACCGCGGCCCGCGAGGCGGACGCGGTAATCCTCGCGGTCAAGCCCCAGGTGATAAAGTCGGTCGCGGAGCCGCTCGGCCCCCTGTTACGGCAACAGGGAACGCTGACGATCTCCATCGCCGCCGGCGTACGCGAGAGTGACCTGAGCCGCTGGCTTGGCGGCAGCGTGCCGGTGGTACGGACCATGCCGAACACGCCGGCGCTGGTGCAGACCGGCGCCACGGCCCTGTACGCCAATGCCCACGTCAGCGGGGTACAGCGGGATCTCGCGGAGTCGCTGCTGCGCGCCGTCGGCATCACCCAGTGGCTGGACGACGAGGCGCTGATGGACGCGGTCACGGCCGTCTCCGGCAGCGGACCGGCCTACTTCTTCCAGCTCATGGAGATGATCGAGGACGCCGGCACCGAGCTGGGACTGCCGCGAAAGACCGCGCGGCTGCTCACACTGGAGACCGCCCTGGGTGCGGCGCGTATGGCGCTGGAGAGCGAGGAGGATCCGGCCGGCCTGCGACGCCGGGTGACCTCGCCGAACGGCACCACGCACGCGGCCATTACCGTACTCGAGGAAGGGGGCGCCCGGGAGCTGTACAAGCGCGCGCTGAACGCGGCCGCGGCCCGGGCGGGCGAACTGGGGAAAATGCTTGGAGAGCAGTGAATGACGGGCTATCTGGCCAACCCACTGGCATTTCTGGTCAACACGGTCGTCGGGCTTTACATATTCGCGGTGATGCTGCGCTTCCTGCTGCAGTGGCTGCGCGCCGATTTCTTCAACCCCATCTCGCAGTTCCTGGTGCGCATCACCCAGCCCGTGCTGCGGCCCATGAGGCGGGTGATTCCCGGGTTCGCGGGGATCGACGTCAGCTCGCTGGTGCTGCTGGTGCTGCTGCAGATGGGACTGCTGGTGGTGCTCTCGCTCATCGCCGGGCAGGCGCCGCGGCCAATCTTCATCATCGTGCGCACCCCGGTCGAGCTGCTCAGCCGGCTGTTCGACCTCTACATCTTCGCCATCATCATCCAGGCGGTGCTCTCCTGGGTGGACTCTGGCGGGTACAACCCGGTGCAGACGCTGCTGTACAGCCTGACCGAACCGGTGGTCCGCCCATTCCGGCAGATCATCCCGCCGATCAGCGGCATCGATCTCTCGCCGCTGGCGGCGATCATCATGCTGCAGGTACTGCGCATGCTCGTGATGCCACTGCTGAACCACGTCACGAGCCCGTTTTTCTGAGCCGCTGCGGGAAGGGGGCAGATGGACAGAAATTTCCCTTTCCACGACACTATCGTTCCTTTTCCCAAAGCGTGGACCCATTGCCGATGCCCGAGTCGATCCCGTCCGATTCGGTGGGCCTGGTCGAACCCGAAAAGGCCCACTTCTCGGAGCCGCTCGCTCTAGACTGCGGCCTCACCCTGACCGCCTACGACCTGGTGTATGAGACCTACGGCCGGCTGAACGCGGACCGCAGCAATGCCGTGCTGGTCTGTCACGCGCTGTCCGGGACGCATCACGCGGCCGGCTACCATTCGCGGGAGGATCGCAAACCGGGCTGGTGGGAGACGTGCATCGGCCCCGGCAAGCCACTGGACACGAATCGGTTCTTCGTCGTCTGCTGCAATAACCTGGGTGGCTGCCATGGCTCGACCGGCCCGGCGAGCCTCAACCCCGAGACGGGCCAGCCGTACGGCCCGGACTTCCCGATGGTGACGGTCCACGACTGGGTCGTCAGCCAGGCCCGGCTGGCGGACCGACTGGGGATCGAGCGCTGGGCCGCGGTGGTCGGGGGCAGCCTCGGCGGCATGCAGGCGATGCAGTGGGCGATCGACTATCCCGAGCGCCTCGGCCACGCCCTGGTCATCGCCGCGGCCCCCAGGCTCTCGGCCCAGAACATCGCGTTCAACGAGGTCGCCCGCCAGGCGATCCGATCGGACCCCGACTTCCACGACGGTCGCTATCAGGCCCAGAGTACCGTTCCGGCCCGCGGGCTCATGCTCGCGCGCATGCTCGGTCACATCACCTACCTCTCCGACGAGGCCATGCGCGCCAAGTTCGGTCGCGATCTGCGCAAGGGCAAGGACGACTATGACTTCCACTACGAGGTCGAGTTCGAGGTCGAGAGCTACCTGCGGTATCAGGGTCGCGTGTTCGTGGACCGCTTCGACGCCAACACCTATCTGCTGATGACCAAGGCGCTGGACTATTTCGACCCCGCCACCGCGGCGGGAGGCAGCCTGTCCGACGCGCTGGCGGGCACCTCGGCGAAGTTCCTCGTCGCTTCGTTCACGAGCGACTGGCGTTTTCCTCCCGCGCGCTCGCGGGAGATCGTCCGCGCGCTGCTCGACAACGACAAGGACGTCGTCTACGCGCAGATCGAGGCGGACCAGGGACACGACGCGTTCCTGATGCCGATCCCGCAATACAGGGCGGTCTTCGGCACCTACATGCAGAGAATCGCCCGGGAGGTCGGGGCATGAACGCCGCGCGCATTCGAACGGACCTCAGGATCGTCAGCGACTGGATCACCGCCGGCGCGCGGGTGCTCGACCTCGGCTGCGGTGACGGCGGCCTGCTCCGCTACCTCCACGAGCACCGCGACGTCACCGGCTACGGCCTGGAGATCGACCCGGAGAAAATCGTGCGCTGTGTCGACAACGGCGTGAACGTCATCCAGACGGATCTCGACCAGGGCCTGTCGGACTTCGACGCGGACAGCTTCGATCAGGTGGTGATGACTCAGACGCTGCAGGCCGTCCGTCGCCCCGACCGACTGCTCGACGAGATGCTGCGGGTCGCCCGCGAAGGCATCGTGACCTTCCCCAACTTCGCCCACTGGCGCCTGCGGTACTACCTGACGGTGCTGGGACGCATGCCCATGAGTGGAGCGCTATCCTATCGCTGGTACGAGACACCGAACATCCACCTGTGCACCATCCGGGATTTCGAGGAGCTGTGCCGCAGCAAGGGGATTCGCATCATGGAACGGCGGGTGCTGTCACAGTCACTGAGGGAACCGGTGCTGGCCGACCTGCTGCCGAACCTGCGGGGGGAGGTAGCGCTCTACCGTTTCACCCGACCCGCGCACTGATCCGATCGAACGCAACGCCACTTCGCGAGGGCAACCGATGGTGACGACCATGCGCATCAAGCACGCCCTGATCGTTCTTCTGGCCTGTGTGCCGCTAACGGCCCAGGCCGCCCGATTCCAGCGCTTCGGCCACGACGAGGTGCACTACAACATCGTGCCCACCGGCACCCTCCAGCCAGAGATTGCAAGGCGATACCACATCACCCGCAGCCGCCAGCGCGGCCTGCTGACCGTCGCCATCCTGCGTGACGGCGACCCGGTGCGCGCGGACGTCACCGCGACGGCGACCGACCTCAACCAGCAGGTGCGCGAGATCGACATGCGCGAGGTCCGCGAAGGGCAGGCCATCTACTACATCGGCACCTTCCGCGCGAATGACGGCGAGCGTCTGAAGTTCCGCATCACCGCCGATACCCGCCGGCCGGACACCGATCCCTACGTCATCCGATTCATGCAGCACTTCTACGCGCAGTAGCGGGCCGGATTCCCTTGCAGCCGGATCGCCGGCGACGGACGATGACGGCGTGGGATGCGACTGCGTCGCGAGGGGAGGTAGAGGGAGCGATCATGAGTACCTGGCTCATCACCCATCCGGTCTTTCTGGAGCACGACACGGGGGACGGTCATCCCGAGCGTCCCGCCCGGTTGCGCGCCATCCTGGACGCCCTCGACAGCCCGGCCTTCGCGCCGCTGGTACGCCGCGAGGCCGAGGCCGCGACGCTCGACGAACTGATACGGGTGCATAGCCGCGGCTACGTCGAGGAAACCCTCGCCGCCATCCCCGAGGAAGGGCTGCGGTCGCTCGATCCGGACACGGTGATCAGCCCGGCGTCCGGCGACGCCGCGCTGCATGCCGCCGGCGCGGTGCGCCAGGGGGTGGATGCCGTCATGACCGGTGACGCGACCCGGGTGTTCTGTGCCGTGCGACCGCCGGGTCATCACGCCGAGCCGGATCGGGCGATGGGCTTCTGTCTGTTCAACAACGTCGCGGTCGGTGCCCTGCACGCGCAGCGCATGCATGGGGCCTATCACGTGGCCGTCGTCGACTTCGACGTGCATCACGGCAATGGCACCCAGGCGATGCTCGGCAAGCGCGACGGCTTCCTCTATGCCTCGACCCACCAGTCGCCGCTGTTTCCGGGCACCGGCCGGCGCCTGGAGAACAGCCCCGGCCGACTGTACAACGTGCCGCTCGGCTTCGGGACGGACTCCGCGGCGTTTCGCGAGGCCTTCCACAACGAGATCGTGGACGCACTTATTCAGTTCGATCCGGATCTCATCCTGATCTCGGCGGGATTCGACGCCCACTACAGCGATCCGCTGGCCGGCCTCTCGCTGACGGAGGAGGACTTCGCCTGGGCCACGCGCGAGGTGGCCAGCGTGGCCGATTACTGCTGCCAGGGGAGGATCGTGTCCACGCTGGAGGGCGGCTACGACCTGGACGCCCTCGCCGCATGCGCGACCGCCCATGTCACCGAGCTCATGAGGTGAGCGGGCCTTGACAACGTGAGTTATTCACATGCCGGATCATTTCTCGCTCACCCCCCGGCCGCGATGCCACAATGCACAGGACCGAGAGACGCAATGCATTGTTTTTCATGCATTATTACAGAATGATTAAAACTTCGCCGAATTGAAGGCAGGGCTTTCGCCACGCCGCTTCGGGCGCTATTCCAACAGTTCGTCCACAGAGTTTTCCACAGGCACTGTGGAAAAGCGCGGTTTCCCCGCTGACTATCCGGACTTAGCCGCCGGAGCTGAGAACGCGCATGAGAGAGGAGCGATTACTCGGCCGGTCTTCATGCCCGGCCCCGGGAGGGGGGCAAGCGTGCGGGCGCTCCGGCACGTGGCATCGATTCCGACCGTATTGACGCCTCACCCGGGCCGACGCGCCTGCACCGGCTCGGACAGGGCCGCGGACAGATCGTCGAAACGCAGCCACATGAAGCGTGTCGCGCGCCAGGGCTGCTGATTGATCATCAGCGGGTAGAGTGTCTGCTCGGTGGGGAGGATCAGCCCGTCCACCGACTCGTGCTCCGCCATCAGGTGACCGATCCGGATCCAGGAGGCATACGCCTGCGGCCCGTAGTCGATTCTCTGCACGAGCCCCTTTACGTCCGCGCAGACGGTCTGTCTGGGTGACGGCAACGGCAGATCGGCGGGCAGCCAGACATCCAGCCTGTCCAACCGGCGACCGCCGTCGTCCAGGGGCTCCAGCGGTTCGTCGGCCAGGCCCGAACGCGACAGCAGCCAGGGGAAGAGCAGCGCATGCCACGCCGTCAGGCCGACCACGAACAACACATCGAGCTCGTCCCAGCCGAACCAGTGGCGCGGAGACCGGATCACCGGTCCCGGCGCGCGACGCTCGGAGAGGACCTCGCCCGTCGCGGATTCGGTCCACACGCGCTGCGGATCGAACACGCCCTGCACGCCCTCGCCGAAGAACGGCGCGATCGTGACGCGGCAACGCGCCGGCTCCAGGCCCACCTCCACGTCCCGCAGCGGCCGAGGCTGCAGGTGGTAGAGGAACTTGCCACCGCCCAGGGACATGGTCGCCATGAGCCTCTCGACTCTCGACCACCGCGCCCGGCCGCCATGGGCCTCGATGATGCGCTCACGCAGCTCGCTCATGTCCGGTGGACCTCCCCGGTATACCTGCCGACCTTCCACAGGATAGCGCCGCGTCCCGGCTGCAGTACGCGGTATTCCGGCAGGATGGGCGGGCACAAGCGCACGCCGCCGGACATTCCCGAAAGGTCAGTAACTGCAAGGTAGCACGTGCGGAGCGTCAGGGCCGGTGCGGCAACGCCAGATAGCTCTGCGACTGCATCTCCGTGAGGCGACTCACGGTGCGTTCGAACTCGAAACCCAGCCGTGACCCGCGATAGAGCTCATCCGGCGGAGCCGCCGCGGACAGGATCAGCTTGACGGCCCGGTCATAGAACTCGTCCACGAGACTGATGAACCGCCGCGCCTGGTCCTCATGCTCCCGGTCGAGCACCGGCACACTGGAGACAAGCACCGTGTGGTAGCAGCGGGCGATCTCGATGTAGTCGGCCTGGCTTCGCGGTCCGTCGCACACAGCGGTGAAATCGAACCAGACCACGCCGTCCCCGAGCCGCAGGACCGGTATCTCGCGCCCCTCGACCGTCAGCGACCGCGCGTCGGGATCGGTGCCCGACTCCCGGCAAACGTGGTCGAAGTGTTCGGCCATGACCCGGTCGGCCTCCTCGTCCAGGGGTGTGTGGAATATGCCCGCACACTCGAGATAGCGAAGCCGGTAGTCGGTGCCGCCGTCGACGTTGAGCACCTCCGTGTGCCTCTCCAGAAGGGCGATGGCGGGCAGAAATCGCTCGCGCTGCAGCCCGCCGTGGTAGAGGTCCCGGGGCGGGATGTTCGACGTTGCCACCAGCGTCACACCACCCGCGAACAGGCCCTTGAGCAGCCTTCCCAGGATCATGGCGTCGGCGATATCGGAGACGAAGAACTCGTCGAAGCACAGCACCCGAGTGTTCAAGGCAAACTCGCCGGCCACGATGGCCAGGGGATCCTGCCTCTCGCGCAGGGTCTTCAGTCGGCCGTGCACCTCACGCATGAACCGGTGGAAGTGCAGGCGCCGCTTCTCCTCGAAGGGCAGGCAGTCGAAAAACGTATCGACAAGATAGGTCTTGCCGCGCCCGACTCCGCCCCACAGATACAGTCCCCGCTCGGGCTCCGGCGAGCGCCCCCGCATCCGGTTCCACAGCCCGCGCATACCCGAGGTCGCCACGGGCTCGGCCGCCACCAGCCGGTCGAACAGGTCCTGCAGCCGTGAGACGGCCTCGGCCTGGGCCGCGTCCTCGAAGAAGTCCGGATCGCCCAGATCGCTCCGGTATCGCTCCCAGGGCGTACGCATGCACAAGCCCCCAACACCATGCAAAGTCCGGGATTATGGCACGACCCCGCGGCGAATAGGGGGCCGGTGTCCCGGCACGGCAGGCGGGCGCTCAGGCAGTGGTATCGAGACGTCCGCCGCGGCCCATCAGCTCGGGGTCTCCCAGCTCCGCCACCCGCTCGAAGGCGCGTATTCCGCGGTGGACGGGGCGATCACCAGGCGTGGGACGTCCACGCGCGTAGTACTCGCCACTGTAGGGCGCGCCGGCCTCCGTCGGCGATGGACCACGCGCGGCGGCGCGCGCGCCGCCCGATCGAGAGCCGGAGGCCGGGACGCGGTGTCCCGGCGGCGCAGAGAGCAGCGGATGGGAGGGGATTTGCATCGTCGCCCGCACCTGGAACCGGATACCCGGAGTATACCGGTGCATGCGAGGGGCGATAATACCGGGCCGAATTGCTATCCTTACCGTCTTTTCCCGTTTTCTTGATCCGCGATCGAATCGCGCTCGGAATCAGTGAGGAGCAACGATGGCCGACAACCGCCGCAGCCGGGAGATAACCCAGGGCCTGGCCCGTACCCCGAACCGCGCCATGATGCGCGCCGTGGGCTTCAGGGACGAGGACTTCGACAAGCCCATCGTCGGCGTCGGCAATGCCCACAGCACGATCACCCCCTGCAACATCGGCATCGGCCCGATGGCGGCACGGGCGGAGGACGCCCTGCGCGGCGCCGGCGCGATGCCCGTGAGCTTCGGCACACCCACCATCTCGGACGGCATCTCGATGGGCACCGAGGGCATGAAATACTCCCTGGTGTCGCGTGAGGTGATCGCCGACTCGATCGAGACGGTCTGCAACGGGCAGCGCCTAGACGGCGTGCTCGCAACGGGCGGCTGCGACAAGAACATGCCGGGGGCGATGATCGGCATCGCGCGCCTCAACATCCCGGCGGTCTTCGTCTATGGCGGCACCATCAAGCCGGGCCGTTACAACGGTGAGGACCTGACCATCGTCAGCGCCTTCGAGGCGGTCGGCAAGGCGGCGGCCGGGAACCTCTCCGACGAGGAGCTCATGGGTGTCGAGCGCAACGCCTGCCCGGGTGCGGGCTCCTGCGGCGGCATGTACACGGCCAACACCATGTCGAGCGCCTTCGAGGCAATGGGCATGAGCCTTATGGGGTCTTCGACGGTCTCCGCCGTGGACCCGGAGGCCCAGGCGGTGGCCGCCCGCTCCGCCGAGGTGCTGGTGGAAGCCATCCGCGAGCAGCGCCTGCCGCGGGAGATCATGACCCGGGCGGCCTTCGAGAATGCCTTCTCGGTCGTCATGGCGCTCGGCGGCTCCACCAACGCCGTGCTTCACCTGCTTGCCATCGCCAACGCCTGCGAGGTTGACTTCTCCATCGACGACGTCGAGGCAATCCGCCTGCGCGTCCCGGTCCTCTGCGATCTCAAGCCGTCGGGACGATACGTCACCAGCCAGTTCCACGAGGTGGGGGGTACCCCACAGGTGATGAAGATGCTGCTGGCCCGCGGCCTGCTCAACGGCGACTGCCGCACGATCACCGGCAGGACCATCGCCGAGCTGCTGGCGGACGTGCCGGAAGACCCGCAAGCCGGGCAGGACATCATCCACCAGTTCGACGATCCGCTGTACGCCAGGGGTCACCTGGCCATCCTCCGCGGCAACCTGGCCACGGAAGGCGCGGTCGCCAAGGTCACGGGCATCAAGAAGCGCCAGATCACCGGTCCGGCGCGGGTGTTCGACTCCGAGGAAGAGGCGATGGACGCGATCCTCGCCGACCGGATCACGGCCGGCGACGTGCTCGTCATCCGCTACGAGGGGCCGCGCGGCGGGCCGGGCATGAGGGAGATGCTCGCCCCCACGTCCGCCATCATCGGTCGCGGCCTGGGCGACTCGGTGGGCCTCATCACGGACGGACGCTTCTCCGGCGGCACCTACGGCATGGTGGTCGGCCACGTGGCTCCCGAGGCCGCGCTCGGCGGCGCCATCGGTCTGGTGGAGGAAGGCGACAGCATCACCATCGATGCCGACCGCAACCTCCTTCAGCTCGAAATCGACGACGCTGAGCTGGAGCGGCGGCGCCGGGCGTGGACAGCCCGCCCGCCCCGCTATCGTCGCGGCGTACTGGCCAAGTACGCGAAGCTGGTGAGCTCGGCGTGCT
>Ga0102944_1002419_pt1 | contig 10943 bp, 10 predicted proteins | sample SalPonD_shore_MG_FD_78172 | JGI IMG/M metagenome (GOLD analysis project Ga0102944, IMG submission 78172) | Salt pond soil microbial communities from South San Francisco under conditions of wetland restoration - Salt Pond MetaG... | ecosystem: Environmental > Aquatic > Marine > Intertidal zone >... | reverse complement strand
ATATCGAAATAATGGGAATGGTTATCACTCAAGCCTATGACGGAAAGACCGCCTGGATGTTCAATCCACAAACAGGAGAGAATGAAGAACTGCCTGAACAAATGGCCACTGATTTCAAAAGAGATGCTCTTGGAAACGACTCTCTTCTTAATCCGGAAAAATATGGGATCTACTATACCTATGAAGACACTGAAACGATTGACGGAAAAGAACACCATATCCTTAAACAAAACTTTGCAGACGGATTTGAAGCCACTCTTTATATTGATGGAGAGACTTATTTAACCACAAAAAGCAAAGCCATGACTATTGATCAGACAGGGGTTGAGGTTTTAGTTGAAACCCTACATTCCGACTACAAAGAAGTAGAAGGAACCATGGTGGCTCACTCTCTTATTTCTTATAGAGATGGAGAAGAATTTATGGTGTCTACTATTTCAGAAGTGAAGTACAACACAGGATTGAAAGATTCTCTATTTAAAATGGATTGAGTTTTAAGTCTCTATTTCTGCCAACACCCGGTGAGCGAGTTTAAGAGCTCGAACTCCCTCGTCTCCGCTTACTTTTCTCTGTTTCCCATCTTCAACACATTTGAAAAAATTAATGAGCTCTTTTTTAAGCGGCTCCTCTTTTTTAATCTCTAAAGATTTAATGTCAGTCTGCCTTCCATTTAAAGGAAAAACTTTGATTTCCTGGTCAATATAATCTATGGAATAATAGGAGGTCGATTCAAATATCCTTAAATTTCTGACTTTACCTTGATGAACCCGGCTGGCAGTTAGAGTAGCCACACAACCTGATTTAAACTCCAGTCTGGCATTAGCGATATCAAATTTCTCAGACAGTACGTGAATACCCGAAGACCTTATGACTTCAACCGTATCATTAATCAAATCAAGAATAATATCTAAATCATGGATCATCAGATCTAACACCACATTGGTGTCTAGGGAACGGGCTGAAAAAGAACCTAGCCTTTGGACTTCTATAAATTTTGGTTCAGTGATCAAATCCTTCAGTTTCTCAACAGCCGGATTGAATCTTTCTAAATGTCCCACTTGAAGTATCAAGCCGTTTTTTTTGGCAAGATCTATCAGCTCTTCTCCTTGTTCAACTGTCTCGGTAATAGGCTTTTCCACCAGAACCGATTTGCCCTCAAGGAGCAGAGTTTTGGCTATGGAAAAATGCTCATTTGTGGTGGTGGCAACAATACCCACATCAATATCTTCAAGAATGTCTTTAAAATTTTCGTAATAAGGAACACGATGACGGTTACCAATGACCATAGCTTTATTCTTATCTAAATCAGCAACCGCTTTGAAATCTGCTTCCTCAAGATAAGAAAGAATCCGGGCATGCTGGGTTCCAAGATAACCGACTCCAATAATACCAACTCTTTTCTTCGCCATTTATGACATATCCTGATTTTCTATTTTTTAGCCTTATAGTTTAATTCCTTTGGACAAAATATTCAAATCCTTTTGATTGAAAATTTTTACTTCTTGGCAATAACAGAGATCCCATTTTGTTCTGCCAATTTCAAAGCTTTTGCTTTATCTATAAAAAGCACTTTTCCAGCCTTGATACACAGAGCTGAACATCCGGCTTTTTTCAGACTCTTGACTGTGGACAATCCAACAGCTGGTTGATCAATCCTTATATCTTGGGATGATCTGGCAACCTTAATCACAACACAACCTTTCCCAGCTAGAGAACCTCCCCTAGCGATAGTCTTGTCTGTCCCTTCCATACCCTCTACAGCGACAACGGCTTTATCTTTAATAACTATGGTCTGACCTATTTCAAGATCAGCCACTCTTTGAGCTATAGGCCATCCGTATTTGATCTCTTCTTTAATAACAGAAGGCACCCGATCCCTGGTTAAAACACCTGGTTTGCAGAATAGATCGGACAAAAACGAGGAAGAATCCACAACTTTGATTCCCTTTCTCTCAACATAATCAAAAACAGACCTTATAATGTCATCTGGACTCCTTGTTTTGGTTTTTTCTAAAAGAGAAGCCAAGGGTGAATCAGAGATTTGCTTTAAATAAATATTTTTTTGTTTGATTTTTCCTGCAAATACACATTCACTCAAATCTTTTTCTTTAAATATAGAGACGATGTTTAAAAAATCTTTAATCTCAAAGGGGATAAATATATCAGTCGAATCTTTGAGTTTTGGATTAAACTCGCCTTGAATCCCTGCTACAATAATAGAGTAACCTTCCTGTTTGGCTCTCTGGTATATATAGAAAGGAATTTCTCCAGAACCGGCAATAATTCCTAATTTCTTCTTTTCATTCACTTCTTTTTTTCAAAATTCCCCTCTTGGAAGAGCTGATAGAATCAAGAATTTCTTTTCTTTCTTCGCTGGGTTCTATTTCTTTCTTTATCCTATCTACAGCCTGGCTGGTGTTTAAACCTGAATAAAATATCAGTTTATGAATTTTTTTTATGGTCTGTATCCTTTGTCTTGAAAATCCTGCCCTGCGCAGCCCAATGGCATTGATTCCATAAAAGTGAGTGGGACGGCTTCCAGCTACCCGGCAGAAGGAGAGGACATCCCGGGTAATCACAGTCTGGCCTCCTATAAAGGCATATTTTCCTACCCGGCAAAACGGATGCAGACCGCTCAAGCCACCCACCTGAGCAAAATTATCAATAAAACAATGACCTCCTAGAGTAGCCCCATTGATAAAAACAACATGATTCCCAATCACACAGTCATGGGCAATATGGGAATAAGCCATGAAATAATTATCATCACCTATTGTGGTCTCTTCTCTTCCCTTGACTGTCCCCCTATTAACAGTCATAAACTCTCTGAATACATTTCTGTTTCCTATAACTACCCGTGTGGGATTTTGTTTATAAGTAAAATCCTGAGGTTCAGTTCCTATGGAAGTGAATGGAGAAAAACGGCATTCTTCTCCAATCTGAGTATGACCGGTTATGTTGACATGGCCCTCTATTTTGGTATTGGGCCCTATGGAAACATGCTTTCCTATGACTGAAAAAGGACCTACAGAAACTCCTTTATCCAGTTGGGCATCTTTATGAACCTCAGCGCTGGGATGAATATAAGTCTCACGGCTGTTCATTCAATTCATCTCGATGAAGCCAATACGCGATCACCTCGGATTCTACCGCTACTTCTTTATCCACATAAGCTTTGCCTTTAACCTCGCAAAATCTGTTCTTCTCTTTGACTAAATCCACATGAAACTCAATCTGGTCCCCGGGAATGACCGGTTTTCTGAATTTAGCGCTTTTTATTTTACTTAACAACACGATTTTATCTTCAGGATCAGGGAGAGAATGATACAGCAAGATGCCTCCGGCCTGGGCTAAAGCTTCGATAATCAGCACTCCCGGCATGATCTTGTATTCAGGGAAATGCCCATTGAAAAAGGGCTCATTACAAGTCACATTCTTAATCGCAACAATGGACTTCCCTTTTTCAAGGTTCAAAACCCGGTCTACTAATAAAAATGGATATCGGTGGGGCAGTATTTTTTGGATCTCTTTTATATAAATAAAGTTATCCTTATTGCTTGGCTTTCTGTTCATCATACCTCTGTATCACTTCTTTGGTAATGTCTACAGTTGGGCTGTAATAAACCGCACCGCTTCTTTGCAGGTCAAAAATGATATCCAATCCTTTTTCTTTTCCGATCTGTTCAATAAGAGGCATGACTTCATTCTGGATCTTCTGAAAAAGCCTGGCTGCCATCTCATTCATTTCCCTCTGAATGTCCTCATACATCCTTTGTCTTTCTGTTTTTAACCTTTCCAAGTCTGATTTGAGATTCATTTGTGCTTCCTGGGTTAGAGTTAAGCTCTGTGTGTTTATCTTTTTCTGCAAATCTCGGATCTCTTCATCTTTTTTAGCCAGTTTTTCTTGATTAGTTGATTCCCTTTCCCTAAGCTGAGCCAGCACCTTCTTTCCTTCAATAGAATCTTGCAGTATCTGGTCAGAATCAACAATTCCTAGATTCTTGTTTTCCTGAGCAAAACCTGTAGAGAACAAAATCAATAGAACAAGCGAAAGTAAAAGAATTTTACTTGTGCTCCTAGTTAACATGTTAATCCTCCTGTTTATAATTTAGAAAAGCATATATATTTTAAAAAGTCGTTCCAATAGCGAAACGAAATTTAAAGTTCGAATCTCCCATGCGCGCTATTCGATTGTTGTATGAGAATATCAATCTAAAAGGCACTCTCAAGGCGGGAACAAATATCCTTGCCTCCAATCCTGCTGAAGAATACATATTACTGACATCAATCTTTTGGTTTGGAGCGTAGGCGTTTCCTATATCATAGAAAAATATGGCATAAACAGGCCCACCTACAGGAATGATGTACTCTGCATTGAAAACTAGGGATTTTTCTCCGCCCATATTGTAGCCTTCTTCATTTCTGGGCCCTATGGTGTAGATATCATATCCTCTGATGGACCTCTCACCCCCTAGATAGAATCTTTCCCAAAAAGGAATCGCTGAATCTCCTATAGATTTGATGAATTGATACTCAATGTGAAAACCAAGAGAGGTGTTTTTGATAATAGGTTTATACAACGTCCACTCAAAACGAGGTTTTATCATGCTGACATCCCCCCCTAAAATACCTCCTGCAAATTTACAGCTGGCCATATAGAGAGTACCTCTGGAAGGAGTTAAGGGGCTGTCCACTGTATTTCGATATATCATAGGAGAGAAACTGCTTATGTTGTATTTGCCGTACCCATATCCAGCCCCATAATAGTAAGGATTATACCCATAACTACCCCCGTAAAGAGAGGAGGTATATGGGTTATAATAGGGATAATAATCTTCATCCCCTTCATATTCACTGATGTCTAAATATTCAAATCCATAAGAAAGCCTGGCTCTCCAATATCCTCTTATTCGTCCTCCCACATGGAGATCTATGCCTTTGCCTTTTCGGTTGAATAATCCTGGATAAATCATTTCTTGATTGTGAATGCTGAAACCAGCATTAATGGGAAGATCAAATATATACGGCTCTGTAAATCCAAACGAATAATTCTTGATCCTCTTTCCATACATGGCTACTAATTCTAATTTTTCTCCCGCTCCTAGAAAATTAACAGTAGAATAGCTCAATGACACGAAAGCTCCCTGATATCCACTGTATCCAGCCGTAAACTGAATGTTATTTCTTTGTAATTCAGTTACATTAATGGTGATGTCTACCTGAGAAGGATCTTGAGGGTCAGGCTGGATATCCGGATCTTGTTTGATCTCAACCAGGCCCAATTGGTTGATTCTAAGAATGCTGTTCTTAAACAGTTCATAACTAAACCGGCTTCCCTCTCTCACAATCATCTCACGCCGCATGACCTTGTCATTGGTGTAAGTGTTTCCCTTAAACTCTATCCTGTCAATATAAGCGACTGGACCTTCAATAATGTTGTAAGCCAGATTCACTTTTTTATTTTTGGGATCAAGCCTTTCAACAGGAATGATCCGGATATACATATATCCAAAATTCTGGTAAAGCTTACTTATTTCTTCCACTCCTTTTTCTCTGTCTTCTATGCTGTATATATCTCCTTCCTCTAAAGGAATCAATGTCTTCAAATTCTTAGCATTAAAAAATTCATTTCCCTCTATGCTCACATCTCCCACAAAGTACAAATACCCCGCATCCACAGGTATCGTGATCTTTTTCATGGGTTGTTTCTTGAAAAAAATGGACCTTTTTTCTATTTCTTCTACTACAGGCTCTCCTATTTGAGCCTCCATAAAGCCGTGCTGTTTATACTTTTCAACCAGGTTTGAGACATCTGATTCCAGTTGATCCTGCTTATAAGTATCCTTGCCGGTTGCCCATGAAATAAGGCTGTGTTCCTTATTCTCCTTTAAAGCATTCATAAGAATGCTTTCTTTAAGTTTAGGCTTGCCCTTAAACACCACGTCACCGATCTTTATTTTATGACCCGCATCAATGTTAAAAATGAGCTCGACTTCACTTGACCCTTTTTCCTTTACTTCTGTTTCCACTTTTCCTGAAGAGAGTCCTTTCTCTTCCATCATGTCTTTAATGGCTTTTTCGACCTGGCTTACTCTATACGGCCTGTAGTAAGAATAGGGTTGTATGTCGACATTTTCTTCCTGCAATTTTTCCTTAATATCTTTTTCTTTGATTTTCTTCCCTGTTTTATAGGTGATCTTCTTTATGACAGGATTTTCTTTCACATAGACTTTGATGACTTTTCCTTTTTCTCCTTCTTCAACTTCTACTTTTATATCAGAGAAATATCCTGTGGCCCATAAAACTTTAAAATCATCTCTTATGGCTGTCTTACTGAAATAGTCACCCTCATCAAAAGTCAAATAATAGAGAACCGTGTCTTTTGTGACTGTTTCATTACCTATAATTTCTATCTTTTCAATCACTTCCTGGCCGAAAAGGACCAGAGGAAAAAGAGCAACCATAAATATTAATATTAATTTTCTCATTTCGTTATCCTTATAACATATTTACCTCTAAAAATAAAGACGTCATCCTTAATTCAAACCATAAATTATCCCAATTTTTTAAACTTGGACTATTCACGATCATCATTGTTTTATGAATAGTCCTAGTTATTTAAACTTTAGGTAGGATTAAATAGTTTCAGATTTTTCTCTTCCATCAAATAAATTCTGTCACAAAATCGAGCCACTTTTTCATTGTGAGTCACTATGATAGAAGACAGCTCTTTTTTATCATGAAGTTCTCTTATGAGTTTTAAAATTTTCTCACCTGTTTTCCAATCCATATTCCCAGTGGGCTCATCTGCAAGAAGCAGGGCCGGTTCATTGATCAAAGCCCTAGCAATAGCCACTCTCTGCTGTTCACCCCCAGAAAGTTGAGAAACTCGAATCAAAGCTTTGTCCTCTAAATATACCTCTTTGAGCCTATTCAAAGCCAGCTCATTAGCCTCTTCATGATGATAACCTTTTATGAGAAGAGGAAAGCTAACATTTTCCTGAGCATTAAACTCAGGAAGAAGATGATAAAATTGAAATATAAACCCTATTTTTTTATTTCTTATCTCTGCTTTCTGTTTTTGATCTTTTTTATTGATATCTTCACCTTCTATCAATACCTTTCCTTTGGTAGGCCTGTCCAAAGCTCCACACAAATTGAGAAAGGTTGACTTTCCAACGCCTGAAACTCCTATGATAGAGACAAGCTCATTTCTTTTTAAAGAAAAGTTTATACCTTTAAAAACACATAACTTCCCCTGGGGAAGCGGATAATCCTTTCTTAAATTTTGAATCTCAAGCACATCACTCATACTTCAAGGCTCCTACCGGATCGATCTTAGAGGCTCTATGAGAGGGAAAAAGAGTTGATACAAAACTTATAAGAATAGCTGAAAAAACAATGATCAATAAATCCAGAATACTGATTTTAAAAGGGACAAAAGGAATCTGATAAATATCCACTGGCACCTTAATCAATTCAAACGTGTTAGCCAGCCAGCACCACACCAGACCAAGAACCGTACCGATGAGTGTGCCCAAAGTCCCTATGGTAGCGCCCTGCAGAAAAAAAATCTTCCTTATGCTTTTGGAAGTCGCGCCCATAGCCATAAGAATTCCAATATCCTTTGTTTTTTCCATGACCATGAGAATGAGGGTAGCGATTATATTTAAAGCAGCTACCAGAATAATCAGAGCAATGGTGAAAAACATAAGCTTTTTCTCCAGTTTGAGAGCTGAAAACAGAGACTCGTTCATCTCCATCCAGGTGGTGGCATAGGTCTCTGAGGGCATAATATTTCTTATTTCTTCTTTAAATTCAGGGGCTTTAAAGATGTTTTCGATCTTTATCTGGACCAGATTGATTCGGGCATCAATTCCTATTATATTCTGAGCTGTCTCTAGGTTCACCAAAGCCGTTGACGCATCGTATTCATACAATCCTGTTCGGAATATACCGGCCACTCGGAGCTTTTTAATGTTGGGAAAAAGCCCTGTTGGTGTGAGTCTGTTTGACAGGGAAAGCACAGTCACTACATCTCCCACTCCAGCTCCTATTTCAAAGGAAAGGTCCCAGCCAAGCAGGATATTTCCTGTATCTGTCTCAGAGTCTGGTACAGTTCCTCTATCTAACCTATCCTTCCAAAAAGACATGGTTTCTTCTCTTTTGAAATCAAGTCCTCTTAAAACCACTCCTGAATTTTTATAAGGTCCCCTTATAAGCACAGTTTTATAAGCCACTGGAGTCACTTCAGTCACTTGCTCATTTTTCTCCATTTCTTCAATAAAAGGCTGGTAGTCTGATATGCCATTCCCGGATAAATCTGAAATCATGATATGGGAAGTGGCTCCTAAAATCTTATTCTGAACATCTTTTTGGAATCCGGTTATCAAAGCAATGGCAATAATAAGGGCCATCACTCCAATGGTGATTCCCAGAACAGAAATCAAAGTAATGACAGATATAAAAGCCTGTTTTCTCTTGGCTGTAAGATAACGCTTGGCGACAAACCACTCGAACTTCATACTCATAAACCTTTAGACAATTTATTTAGATGAATTTGACTTTTCTTTTTTTCCTTTTGGACGGAGAAGAGGGAAAAGTATGACCTCTCTTATAGAATGTCGATCCGTGAAAATCATAACCAACCGGTCTATTCCGATTCCGTCCCCTCCTGTTGGAGGAAGTCCATATTCCAATGCCTGAACATAATCATTATCCACCACATGAGACTCTTCATCTCCTTTTTTCCTCTCTTTAGCCTGCTGGAGAAATCTCTTTTTTTGCTCCTTAGGATCTGTCAGTTCGCTAAAAGCATTTGCGATCTCCATCCCGGCAATGACCAATTCAAATCTTTCTGCCTCATCTGGATTATCCTCAGAAGCCTTAGCCAGAGGAGAAATCTCTTTTGGGGGATTGATGACAAAAGTAGGTTGGATTAAATTGGGTTTCACATATTTATCAAATATAACATCCAGAGCTTTTCCGTAAGAAATTGAAGCCTCCTCTCCACTTATATCAGACGCGAATTCAACCATGCCTTTTTTATCATCAAAACGACTGGCAGCCAGACCGCTGTACTTTGATAAAGCATCCATAAATTTGATCCTCTTCCAGGGTTTCTTAAATGAAATCTTATGATCTCCATACCTCACTTCTTGTTTTCCTGTAAGCTCCACACTCAGCATATGGATTAATTCTTCAGTGATGTTCATCATGTCATTATAATCACAGTAAGCTTCATAAAATTCCAGCATGGTGAATTCTGGATTATGCTCAGATGATATTCCCTCATTTCTGAAATTTCTGTTGATCTCATAAACCTTTTCCATGCCTCCGACCACAAGCCTTTTTAAATACAGTTCTGGAGCAATTCTTAAGTACAAATCCATTCCTAAGGCATTATGGAATGTCTTAAAGGGTTTAGCCAGGGCTCCTCCTGGTATAGGCTGCATCATAGGGGTTTCTACTTCTATATATCCTTTATCATTGAAAAATTCCCTGATTTTAGTGATCATACGGCTTCTCAGTCTAAAAACCTCTGTTTCTTCAGGATTGACAATTAAATCAAGATATCTCTTTCTATAACGGATTTCAACATCACGCAGCCCATGCCATTTTTCTGGCAAGGGATAAAGACACTTTGCCAAAAAATCAAATGAATCCAATAGCACAGTCAGCTCACCTGTCCTGGTTTTAAAAACCGCTCCTTCTATGGCGATCATATCCCCTATGTCCAAAAGTGAGAATAAGTCAAACTTTTTTTCTCCCACCCGGTCTTTTCGAATATAACCCTGAAGCTTTGTCCGGCTGTCTTTGATGTGAAAAAACACAGCTCTTCCCATCTCTCTTACGGAGGTGATTCTTCCTGCTACTTTGACTCTCTTCTTTTCCTTTTCTAAATCTTCAGCTTTAGTATCTGAATAACTTGACACCACTTCATGAATTGAATGGGTCACGTCAATCTTGTGAGGAAAAAGCTCCACCCCAGCTTGAGCCAGCTCCTTCATTTTTTCTTCTCTGACTTTTTTCTGTGCCACTTTTCCAGATGATTGTTCTCTTTTTTTATCCATTTGAATTTCCTCTATCTTTTTTTCTTGCCTTGGGATTTTTACTTAAAGCATCCAAAACACCGTTAATGAATCTTGCTGATTCACTGCTGCCAAATTTTTTGGCCAGCTCCACAGCTTCATTAATGACTACGGCCACAGCCATGTCCTTTTCGAAAAGAAGTTCATAAACAGCCAAACGCATTATATTTCTATCTATAAGAAGCATCCTGGAGACACGCCAGTTTTGAGAATGGGACTGAATCAGGCCATCAATTTCTTCCTTATGAGCCATGACTCCGTGAACCAACTGTTGAGCGTATGCAGAGTCTTGGTTTTTTTTATTTTTCCAGAATTGATTAAGGTCCGGAACTTCACTGCTTTCACTAAATTCAAGCTGAAATAGAATTTGGAGAGCGGCCTCCCTGGATTCTCTTCTTCCCATTCTCTACTGCCGGAATTGATAATCAATCCAAGTCAGACGCGCTGATCAAATTGAGGGTTTCAATAAGAGCAAAAGCAGAATCATATCCCTTGTTTCCTGCTTTGGTACCTGCTCTTTCTATTCCCTGTTCAATGGTGTCAACAGTCAAAATTCCAAAAGAAACCGGCATCCCTGTATCCATAGAAATCTGAGCCAAGCCTTTGGTCACTTCAGCACTTAAATACTCAAAATGGGGAGTATCCCCCCGGATCAAAGTTCCTAGACACAAAATTCCATCCACTTTTTTTGATAGGGCTAACTTTTTTGCGATCACAGGGATTTCAAAAGCTCCGGGCACCTTATAAAGCGAAATATTACTCTGATCTGCTCCCAGTTTTTCTAGGGCATCCATTGCACCTTCCAGAAGCCTTTCTGAAATAAACTGATTATAGCGACTCAATACAATCCCT
>Ga0102944_1002418_pt1 | contig 10944 bp, 12 predicted proteins | sample SalPonD_shore_MG_FD_78172 | JGI IMG/M metagenome (GOLD analysis project Ga0102944, IMG submission 78172) | Salt pond soil microbial communities from South San Francisco under conditions of wetland restoration - Salt Pond MetaG... | ecosystem: Environmental > Aquatic > Marine > Intertidal zone >... | reverse complement strand
GATGCAGAAGATGATGAAGAAGCTTTCCAAGGGCGGCATGCAGAAGATGATGCGCGGCTTGAAGGGCCGCCTGCCCCAGGATCTGCCGTTCTAGGCTTCCTGGGGCAGCCCGGGTTTCCTCCGCCCGGACACCGCAAAGAAAAACGGCGGCCCAGGAGGGTGCCGCCGTTCCAAGTGTGCGTCGAGCTGGCGCATGTTCTGGTTGTTATGTGCCGCCGCCCTGTCGACGCTTCAGATACCGGGGCCTGCGGGTCATCCAACGCAGGTTCGGTTCTCCTCCGACCTCCATACTTGTTGTTACACTGCCTACCTTGAGCGTGTGGCAGGCTAGGCAGCAAGCTCCATGCCACGGCCCAAAAACACGCGCCTGATCAGTCGCGTAAGTCGGGCGGAGGCAGGCGTTGAGGGGCCTGGGGCGGGAGATTGTAAGGCGAATCGACATTCCCGCCACCCCCGTTCCCGGGGCGATCGGCGTCAGTGGACGTGGGATCAACCGGTTACCGTGCTGTCGCGGTCCGGCTTCGGTGATGTCAGGTTTTTCGACGTGATTGGTCCCCGCAGGTTCGCGCCTGGGCATTGAATTAAAAGTTACTGTTTTAAAAGTATATACAATCCATCGATCTGTAAGAAACGTCGACGCAGCCACCCGTGGCCGGCTCCGCCCGTCCCCGGCGCCCGCCCGCGCCCGAAACGACAGCCTTCACATTTGCGGAAAAGCGCGTAGAATGCGCTGTTTAGCTTGCGCCGCCTGGGTACGGGCGGCAGCCGACAACCAGCACACAGCCAGGACCACAGCACGTTATGGTAACGATTCGTCTGGCCCGGGGCGGCGCCAAGAAGCGGCCCTTCTATCACATCGTGGTGACCGACAGCCGCAACCGCCGGGATGGCCGCTATATCGAGCGGCTCGGCTTCTTCAATCCCATCGCCGCCGGCGGCGAGGAGATGTTGCGGCTGGATCGCGAGCGCGCTGACTACTGGCTCGGCCGGGGTGCGAAGGCCTCGGAGCGGGTCGCCAGCCTGCTCGATCAGCACCGCAAGCAGCAAAGCGCCTGAACCACGGGATGGGTGCCGCGGCCGGCGGCGCCGGCGCGGGGCTGCGATCTGTCCACCTGTCGCCGATGAGCAAAGCCCCGCAAGCGCTGGTGACGGTGGGCGAGGTGAGCGGACTCTATGGAGTGCGCGGGTGGGTCCGGGTGCGTTCCTACACCGACCCGCGCGAGGCCATTCTGGCGTTCGATCCCTGGTTGCTGCGCTGCGGGGAGCACTGGGAGACGGTGCGGGTGGCGGACGGGCGCCGTCAGGGCAAGGGGCTGGTGGCCCGCCTGGAGTCCTGCACCGGCCGGGATGCCGCTGCCGCCTGGCTGGGTGCGCCGATCGCGGTGCGCCGTTCCCAGCTGCCGGAGCCGGCTGGGGATGAATATTACTGGACCGACCTGGAGGGTCTGCGGGTGCGCACCCGCGACGGGCAGGTGCTGGGTGTGATCGAGCGCCTGTTCGAGACCGGGGCCAACGACGTGATGGTGGTGCGCGGCGAGCGCGAACGGCTGATTCCGTTCATCCGCGACACGGTGGTCACGGCCATCGACCTGGACTGCGGCGAGATGGAGGTGGACTGGGACCCGGACTTCTAGGGAGGCTCCCCACAGACTGATCAGGCGGATGAGCACAAGGGGCAAAGGGGCCGGGAAGCGCAGTTGACAGGGGGTCAATGAGCATTCCGAGGGCCTTTGCAACGCTGCGAGCGCCGGTTCAGCGGTCTGTGCAGAGATTCCCCAGGTCGGGGTCACCGGGAGGCCGGCCAGCCATGCGCATCGATGTAGTGACCCTGTTCCCGGACATGGTCCACGCGGCGCTGGACTACGGTATCATCCACCGGGCCATCGACCGCGGGCTGTTGCAGGTGGTGACCTGGAATCCGCGGGACTACACCCGGGACCGTCATCGAACGGTGGACGACCGCCCCTACGGGGGCGGACCGGGAATGGTGATGCGGGTCGAGCCCCTGCGGGCGGCCATCCGCGAGGCCCGGGAAGCCGGCCAACCGGCGGGCCTCACCTACCTCAGCCCCCAGGGACGGGTGCTGGATCAGCAGGGGGTGAGGCAGCTGGCCGGTCGGCCGCGGCTGATACTGTTGGCCGGGCGCTACGAGGGCATCGACGAGCGCCTGGTGGATCTGGAAGTGGACGAGGAGTGGTCCATCGGCGACTACGTGCTCAGCGGCGGTGAGCTGCCGGCCCTGGTGGTCATTGATGCGGTGACCCGACTGCTGCCGGGGGCGCTGGGCGACGCCGACTCCGCCGAGCAGGATTCATTCATGGACGGCCTGCTGGACTGTCCCCATTACACGCGGCCCGAGGTGGTCGAAGGCCGGGCGGTGCCGCCGGTGCTGCTGGGGGGACACCACGGCGACATCGAGCGCTGGCGCCGCAAGCAGGCACTGGGACGGACCTGGCAGCGGCGTCCGGACCTGCTGGAGAAGCTGGAGCTGGACGAGAGGCAGAAGGCCCTGCTGGAGGAGTTCATCCGCGAGCAGGAGAGCAAACAGGATCCCACGTGAAAGCAGGCGAGTAGGGGATAGTGTCATGAACAACATCATTGCAGAGCTGGAAAAAGAGCAGATGACCCGCGAGGTGCCCGACTTCGCACCGGGCGATACGGTGGTCGTCGAGGTCAAGGTCAAGGAAGGCAACCGTGAGCGGCTGCAGGCTTTCGAAGGGGTGGTGATCGCTCGCCGCAACCGCGGCCTGAACTCCTCTTTCACGGTGCGCAAGGTTTCCCACGGTGAAGGGGTCGAGCGGGTATTCCAGACCTACAGCCCCACCATCGACAAGATCAAGGTCAAACGCCGCGGCGACGTGCGCCGGGCCAAGCTCTACTTCCTGCGCGAGCGTCAGGGCAAGGCGGCACGGATCAAGGAAAAGGTCTGATTCGCGTTGGGGGCCTGGCCGGTGCAGCGCCGCTGCAGGGGCCGTGACCCACGCACAGGGCCGTCGCGGAGCGGGCGCCATGGGTCATGGCGCCCGCTGCTGTTTCTGGCGACGGCGCTGCTGATCGTCCTGGCGGCCCCGTCGGCCCGCGCGGTGTCCCGGGCGAGCCTGCAGCAGATCACCGATCTGGGCCGCGCCGGGGCATGGCAGCTGGCGCTGCACCGGATGGACCAGCTCCAGCCCGACCCGCAGCAGGACGCCGCCGACTGGATGCAGTGGGAACGCGAGCGTCTTTACATCCTCCAGCGCGAACGCAACTGGGCGGGCATCGTCGCCCGGGTCGAGAACCTGCCCGCCGGTCTGCCCAACCCCTTTGTGCGCTGGGCCCGGACCCGGGAGGCGGAGGCTCAACTGCAGCGCCGTGATGCGCCCGCCGCCCGCCGGGTGCTGCGCCGCCTGCTCTGGGCCGGTGACGGTAAGGCCGGCGAGGGCCCGGAACGCCGGCAGTTCGCCCAGTGGCGGCGGATGGTGGTGCGCAGTTATCTTCTGGACGGACAGGTCGGGGATGCGCGCATCGCCCTGGCCCGTTACCAGCAGGACTACGGCGAGCACGATGGCGGGGGCCGGTTGCTGGAGGCCCGGGTGGCGCTGCAGAGCGGGCACCCGGCCGAGGCGTGGCAGGTGCTGCGCACCGACGGCGACCTGCATGCCCGGGCTTTGTACCTGCTGGCCCGGCTGCGCGACCGGGCCGCGGGAGCGGATGCGGTATACCGGGCCGCCAGCGTCCTGGCGGCCAAAGCCGAAGACCAGCCCCGGGTACAGGCGCAGCTGTGGACGACCGCCGCCCTGGCGGCCCAGCAGGCCGATGCACCCCGCAATCGTATCCGGGCCCTGGAGCACGCGCTGGCCGTCGCCCCCCATTTGCCGTCCACCGGTCCTTTTGTCGTGTCGGCCGATGCGCTGTGGCGCGCTTATCTGAGCTACGGGCACGCCCTGGGCAACAGCCGGGAACTGCTGGTGGGTCAGGACGACCGCTGGTATTTTGCCGCCACCGACGCCATCAAGAAGACGCCGGTCCGGGCGCGGGCGCTGTTCGCCGTGCTGGCCCTGTCAGGCAGCAGCCCGAAACGCCGGGAAATGGCCCATGATTACCTGGCCTCCATGATCAGCCGCCTCCCCCATGGCGGACGCCTGCTCTCACGTCTGTATCTGGACGCCGGACGCTTTTCGGACCCCGCCAGCCTGCCCACCACGATTCGCTATCGCCTGGTGGACATCGCCCTGCAGCGGAACAATCTCGAGCTGGCGTCGCGACTGATGGCGGGATTGAGCGCACCGCCGACGGGTACCGATCCGGTGGACTGGCAGCTGCGCCGGGCGCGGGTGCAGATACGGGTCGGTCACGGCGCCGAAGGGGCCCGACTGCTCGCCAGGATTCTCAAGGACGGCAAGCCCTTGGATAAGGCTCACCGGGACCGCTTCGTGCAGGTGATCTTCGACCTGCAGACCGCCGGGGACCACCGCGCGGCCATTGATCTGCTCAAGGCGCTGCTGGCCGGCAAGCTGCAGACCCAGGAGCGCCGTGAGCTGCTGTTCTGGATGGCTGACTCCTACAATGCCCTGCACCGCTACGGCCGGGCCGGCCGGCTCTACCTGCAGTCGGCCATCCTGGGCAACCCCTTTGCCATGGACGCCTGGGCCCAGACCGCCCGTTTCCATGCCGCCCAGGCCTTGGCCAGGGCGGGTTTCACCGGCGACGCCCGGCGTCTGTACCAGGGGCTGCTCAACGCCACCCACGATGCCAGCCGGCGCACCGTACTGCGCCACAAGATCCAGCGGCTGACTCCCTCCGCCCCGTCCGGGGCATCCGTGCGGGCCGACCCGTGACCGTCTGCGACTCGACCGACGCCTACGCGGCGGTGATGGACTCCCCGGTGGGGCGGCTGGGCATCGTCGTGCGGGGGCAGGACCTGGCCGCCATCGACTTGCTGGCGGGGGCCGGCCCCCTGCAACCCCCCCGCCAGGCCGCCGCCCGGGCGGTGGCCAGCCAGCTGCGGGCCTATTTCGACAATCCCGGCGCCGCCTTCACCCTGTCCCTGGCCCCCCGGGGCAGCGCGTATCAGCAGCGGGTATGGCAGGCGCTGTGCGCCATTCCCCCCGGCCGTCCTGTGACCTATGGGGCGCTCGCCCGCCGGCTGCAGACCAGTCCCCGGGCGGTGGGCCAGGCGTGCCGGCGCAATCCCATTCCCATCGTGATTCCCTGCCACCGGGTGGTGGCCGCGACCGGCGCCGGCGGCTACGCGGGGCGCACCGGCGGGCCCGAGCTGGCCGTCAAGCGCTGGCTGCTGGCCCACGAGGCCGGGGGCACGCCTTGAATTGTCAGGGACCGGGCCCCATGGACAGGGGATCGGTTTCGACGCATCTGTTTTGACGCATCCAAGGGGAGAGCACCATCCAATGACCGTTGCAGCCCATAAGGAGACCCTGGATTTTCAGGCCGAGGTCCGGCAGCTGCTGGACCTCATGATCCATTCCCTGTACTCGAACAAGGAGATCTTCCTGCGGGAGCTGATCTCCAACGCCTCCGATGCCTGTGACAAGCTGCGTTTCGAGGCCCTGGGCGACGATGCCCTGTACGAAGGTGACGCGGACCTGGGGATACGGGTTCACGTGGACAAGGAGCACCGCACCGTCACCGTCTCGGACAACGGGGTGGGTATGAGCCGCAGCGAAGTGATGGAGAGTATCGGCACCATCGCCCACTCGGGCACCCGCCGCTTCCTGGAATCCATAACCGGTGATCAGGCCAAGGACGCACGGCTCATCGGGCAGTTCGGGGTGGGCTTCTACTCGGCGTTCATCGTCGCCGACAAGGTCACCCTGGTGACCCGCCGGGCCGGCAGCGGTCCGGAGCACGGCGTGCGCTGGGAGTCGGACGGGCAGGGCAGCTACACCCTGGAGACCTGCGAGCGCCAGCAGCGGGGAACCGAGGTGACCCTGCATCTGCGCGAGGACGAGGATGAGTTCCTGGAGCCGATGCGCCTGCGCAGCATCATCCACAAATATTCGGATCACATCTCCCTGCCCATCCAGATGGCCGCCCAGGACAAGCCCGAAGAGCTCGAGACGGTCAACCGGGCCACCGCGCTCTGGGCACAGCCCAAGAAGGACATCAGCGACGAGGACTACCGGGAGTTCTACAAGCATATCGCCCATGATTTCGAGGACCCCCTGGCGTGGGCCCACAACCACGTGGAAGGTCGCCAGTCCTACACGACCCTGCTTTACGTGCCCAGGCGCGCCCCCTTCGACCTGTGGGACCGGGACCGCCGCCGGGGCGTCAAATTGTATGTCCGGCGGGTGTTCATCATGGACGACGCCGAGCAGCTCCTGCCGCACTACCTGCGTTTCGTGCGCGGGGTGGTGGATTCCGACGACCTGCCGCTGAATATCTCCCGGGAAATTCTCCAGCACAACCGGCTGATCGACAGCCTGCGGGCCGCTTCGGTCAAGCGGGTCCTGGACCTGCTGGAGAACATGGCCGGCAAAGAACCGGAAAAGTATGCCACCTTCTGGGAGCAGTTCGGCCGGGTGATGAAGGAAGGACCCGCCGAGGACTTCGCCAACCGCGAACGCATTGCCAGGCTGCTGCGGTTTTCCTCCACCCACAGTGATACCGAGTCCGAGGACGTTTCCCTGGCCGACTACGTGGGCCGCATGAAGCCCGAGCAGGACAAGATCTACTACATCACCGCGGACAGCTTCGCGGCGGCGCGCAACAGCCCCCACCTGGAGGTGTTCCGCAAGCAGGGAATCGAGGTGCTGCTGCTCCACGACCGGGTGGACGAGTGGATGGTCTCCCATCTCACCGAGTTCGAGGGCAAGCCCCTGGTCTCTGTGGCCAAGGGGGACCTCGATCTGGGAGAGCTGGAGGACGAGGAATCCAAGAAGCAGGCGGAGCAGGCCCAGCAGACCCACAAGGAGCTGCTCGAACGCATGAAGAGCGTGCTGGGCGACAAGGTCAAGGAGGTGCGGGTGAGCCACCGGCTCACCAGTTCGCCTTCCTGCGTGGTGCTGGAGGAACATGAAATGGCCATGCACCTGCAGCGGCTGCTCAAGGAAGCCGGCCATGCGGTTCCCGCCTCCAAGCCGATCCTGGAGATCAATCCGGATCATGTCCTGGTCACGCGCCTGGAAAGCGAAGGTGACGAGCAGCGTTTTGCCGACTGGACCCACGTGCTGTTCGACCAGGCGTTGCTGGCCGAAGGCGGGCAGCTGGAGGATCCCGCCTCGTTCGTCAGCCGGCTCAACGAGCTGCTGCAGATGATCACTGCGGAGTGAGGCGCGATGAGCGGAGCCGTCGCAGCCGGCGCCGGGTCGCGGCCCGGCGGGCCGGAGCTGCGGGTCACCGTGTTCACGGACTACATCTGTCCGTTCTGCTACGTGGGCGACGCCCGGCTGAACCGGCTGCGGGCGGAATTCGACCTGAAAGTGAACTGGTGCTTTCTCGAAATCCATCCCGAGACGCCCGGCCGGGGCCGGGCGGTGCAGGAGCTCGGCTATTCGCAGGAACGCTGGGAGCAGATGATGGAGGCGCTCGGGGAACTGGCCCGAGCCGAGGGGCTCGTCCTCGCCCGGCATGATCGCACCACCAACTCCCACGGAGCGCTGCTTCTGGCCGAAGCGGCCAAGGAAGCCGGTGCCGCCCTGTTCTACCGCCTGCATCGGCGGCTGTTCCAGGCCTATTTCGCCGAACGGCGCAACATCGCCGACGGGGCGGTGCTCAGGTCCATTGCGGAGTCGGCGGGCCTGGCCTCCGAGGTGGTGGAGCGCGCCTGGCGAGAGTCGGCGTACGAACGGCGCCTGCTGCAGTACCGGGCTGCAGCCCGGGAGCTGCGGATCACCGCGACGCCGACGTTCTTCATCGGGGAGCGCCGCCTGGAAGGGGTGCAGCCGGTGACGGCCTTTTTCGAGGCGGCCCGGGCGGCCGTCGCCTGAGGTTGCCGGCGGCGCCCGCCGGTGGGCACAATGCAGGGCATGAGGTCGGAGCCGGCATGACCATGAGCGGTACCCGCTCACAGGCCGACGGGGCTGCCGCCGTGCGCGTGGACAAGTGGCTGTGGGCGGCGCGGTTCTTCAAGAGCCGTACCGAAGCCGCCCGGGCCGTGGATGGCGGCAAGGTCCATGTCAACGGCGCCCGGGTCAAGGCGGCCCGTCCCCTGCACGTGGGCGACAGCGTGAGCGTGCAGAAGGGCCCCTATGCGTATCACGTCACCGTTCAGGCTCTGGCCGAGCGTCGCGGGCCGGCACCCTTCGCCCGCACCCTCTACGCCGAGTCGGACCGGAGCATTGCCGAGCGCGAGGCCCTGCAGGCCCAGCGCCGCCTCGCCGGGGACGCCCCGCACCCGGCACGCCGACCCGACAAGAAGGCCCGCCGGCAGCTGCGCCGTTTCGTGCGCGGGGAGTGACGGATCATGGCGAAGCCGGTGACGCCGCTGTTGACCGTCGACATCATCATCGAGCTGCGGGACCGCCCCGGCCGGCCCATCGTACTCATCGAGCGGCGTCACCCGCCGCCGGGCTGGGCGCTGCCCGGGGGGTTCGTGGATGTGGGCGAGCGCCTGGAGCAGGCGGCGGTGCGTGAGGCCCGGGAGGAAACCAGCCTGCGGGTCCAGCTCACCTCGCTGCTGGGGTGCTACTCGGATCCGGGACGCGATCCCCGGGGCCACACGGTGAGCGCCGTGTATGTGGCGCAGGCGGCGGGGCGCCCTGAGGCTCGCGATGATGCCAGGGCGCTTGATCTGTTCGATCCCGCGGCGCCGCCGCCCCTGGCCTTTGACCATGAGCTGATTCTCGCGGACTACCGCCGTTTCCGGGAAACCGGCGAGCGTCCCGGCCCGCGCCCCTGAGTCGGGCTCAGGCCCGGGCCTGCTGGACGGGATCCGGCGCGGTGGCGAAGCAGCGGATGGTTTCCACCAGCCCCGCCGCCGTCCCCGCCGGGCCCACGGCCCGGGCGTCATCGGCGTCGTCCATGATCCGGTAGGTGGCATGCAGGATCATCGGCAGGCAGGGCCGCAGCGCCGCCACCATGGCCGGGGCCCGTCCGTCGGGGTCGTCGGGCAGGTCCGGATTGAGAACCACCAGATCGAACGAGGCGGTGAGCAGCCGGCGCTGGAGCTGGGCGAGGCTGGTGGCATGAACCACCTCGGCACAGTCGGCGAGGCCGTGGGCGATCACCTCCGCCGCATAGGCGTCGGACTGCACATTGAGCACCCGGGGACGGTATCCGGGCACTTCGCGGCTGGCGACCTTCAGGGCGAAGATCACCCGGGCCTGCTCGGTGGCGGCGTCCAGCCAGTCGGCCGCAGACCCCACCGGCAGGGGCAGACCCTGGCGGCGGGAGATTTCCCGGATGGTGAGTCCCAGGACCGGGATGGGGTGTCCGGCGCTGCGCAGCTCGTGGACGAACGACAGCCCCCCCTGATCGGGCATCACCAGATTGACCGTCAGGGCGTCATAGTCGTGGCGGTCCAGCCATTGGCGTGCCCGGGAGACGTTCGGGGCCCAGTCGTAATGGATGCCCGCCCGCTCCAGCCAGCGTCCGAGCCGGCGGCTGACGCTCTGATTGCCTTCGCAGACCAGGATATGCAGATTGCCTCCTGCGCAGTCGACTGCCAATGGAATCCCCCTTTTTCTTGGTATGGCCGGGGCCGGGTCGGCGGTGGCCCCCGGGAGCCGGCCCGGGGGCTGCATGTGGCCTGTTGTGCACCCTATCGACCGTGGCCGGGGGATGTTTAGCCCGATTCGGCGTAGGCTGCGGACCACATGGATTTTGTCAGCCAGCCGAGTAACATAGGCCATGCCGCCGGCCCCGGCGGGGCGGCCCGATTCCAACTGTGGAGAAACCATGCGTCCTTCCCAGCTGTCCACCATCCTGGAACGGGAATTCCTCAGTGCGGCCCAAGGGCAGCACACCCCGGCCATGCTCTGGGGGCCCCCTGGCGTCGGCAAGTCCCAGATCGTCGCCCAGGTGGGCGAACGTCACGATGCCCCGGTCATCGACCTGCGACTGTCCCAGATGGAACCCAGCGACCTGCGGGGTATCCCGTTCCGCGCCGGTGATCATGTGGAATGGGCGGTGCCGGCCATGCTGCCGCACGCCGATCGCGACGGACCGGTGGGGGTGCTGTTCCTGGACGAGATCACCTCGGCACCGCCCTCGGTATCGGCGGCCGCCTACCAGCTGATCCTGGACCGCCGCCTGGGGGCGTACCGGGTGCCCGATGGCTGGGCCATCTTCGCCGCCGGCAACCGTCAGGGGGACCGGGGGGTCACCTATGCCATGCCCGCCCCCCTGGCCAACCGCTTTTCCCATTTCGAAGTGGAGGTCAATCTCGACGACTGGGTTGCCTGGGCCCATGCCCGGGAGATCGATGAGCGGGTGATCGGCTTCCTGCGCTTTCGCCCGGAGCTTCTGTTCCACTTCGACCCGGCTCATGACCCGGTGGCTTTCCCGTCGCCCCGATCCTGGGAATATGCCCATCGTGCGCTGAAGAAGTTCCAGGACAGCCCGGCCCTGATGACCGAGGCGCTGCAGGCCTGCGTGGGGCCGGCGGCGGGCATCGAGCTGGCGGCCTTCGTGGAGAACCTGGAGCGCATGCCGGACATCGACGCCATCGCCCGGGGCGAAACCGAGCGCGTCCCGGAGGAGATCGACCTGCAGTATGCGGTGGCCTCGGCCCTGGTGGCCCGGGCGGTGCGGGTGCGCGGCACGGAGGACGGCATGGCGGTGCTGGGCAACATCATCGACTACGCTCACGCCTTTCCCCAGCGCGAGATGGGGGTGATGATGATCTCCGACATGCACCGGGCCCTGGGGCGCACCCTGTTCGAGGTTCCCCAGTTCAGCCAGTGGGCCCAGACGGTGGCCGACGTCATGCTGTTCGAGGCCTGAACCCGGGAGGCGGTCCATGGCCAGGGACGTGCCCACCAAGCTCAGCGCCGCCCGCGCCCG
>Ga0102944_1002417_pt1 | contig 10945 bp, 10 predicted proteins | sample SalPonD_shore_MG_FD_78172 | JGI IMG/M metagenome (GOLD analysis project Ga0102944, IMG submission 78172) | Salt pond soil microbial communities from South San Francisco under conditions of wetland restoration - Salt Pond MetaG... | ecosystem: Environmental > Aquatic > Marine > Intertidal zone >... | reverse complement strand
ATCACTGAGAGAGGCACGTCCGTTGGCGGTTTTACTACCATGGTATTCCCTGCCGCCAGCGCAGGACCGAGTTTGCGGCCTGCAAGTGCTATCGGGAAGTTCCATGCAATAAGACCCACAGTCACGCCGTGGGGTACTTTTTGTATCCAGATTTGCTCGTTTTCGAGGTCTGAAGGAAGGATATCGCCCTCAATTCGCCGTGCTCCCTCTGCGGCCATGCGTAGATATCCAAGGGTGCCGGCAATCTCTTCGAGTGCCTGCCAGTACGGTTTCCCGTGTTCAATGCAGAGCAATTTCCCAAACCGCTCCTGCTCGCGCTCCAGCGCATCCGCAAGGTCCATAATCAAACGTGCTCTCTTGACGGCCGGGACTTTCCGCCAGCCTTGAAATGCTTTTTCCGCGTTCCTGATTGCCTTATCAGCATCTGCTTCTGTTGCCCGAGGAGCGCTTCCGACCACTTCTTCAGTGGCGGGATTGATAACGTCAAACCGTCTTCCGTCAGACGCATCAACGAGTTTCCCGCCTATTAACATGCGATAATCCGAGTGAGGTGCCATCGATCTACTCCTTACCAGACGTGTGTCTGTACCGATTCAACTAGGCCAGTTCCCGCCGTCAACGTTGAAGCATTGCTGTGTAATGTAGTCGGCGTCTGAAGAGGCAAGGAAGAGGGCCATTCCGGCAACGTCCTCCGGTTTTTCCATCCGTCCAAGCGGTATTGTCTGAACAACCTCACGTTTCATCTGACCGATCTCTTTTCCCAGTATCTTGGCAAATTGCCGATCAACTTCATCCCAGAACGGTGTATCCACTACGCCCGGCGCAATTGCGTTCACGTTGATTTTGTGCTCTGCAAGGGCGAGTGCAATTGACTGGTTCATGCTAATGACTGCCGCTTTGGACGCGCAGTATGCCAGTACCAGAGCTTCTCCACGCCGTCCGGCCTGAGAGGCAAGGTTGACAATCTTCCCTCCGGAACCCTGGGAAATCATCTGCCTGGATACTTCCTGGCTGCAAAAGAGAAGCCCCTTGCAATTGACGTTAAACATGAGATCCCAGTCAGCTTCTGTAGTTTCAAGAAAGGGGATGATCTTACCCACACCAGCGTTGTTCACAAGGATATCGATCTTCCCAAAGCGATCGACCGTTGAGGTCACTAGCCTCTTAACCCCCGGAAGATTCGTGACGTCTACTTCCATTGCCGTGGCAACTCCGCCGGCAGAAGTAATTTCCTGGGCTACGCGGGAAGCATTCTCTTTATTGCGGTCAGCCACCACCACAACGGCGCCTTCACCCGCGTAGCGAATGCAAATGCCCCGCCCAATTCCCGAGCCACCGCCAGTTACTATGGCGACTTTCTCCTTCAGTTTCACCTGAAAACCTCCCTTTGCATGTCTTTCTCTCTCAAGTACGATAAATCCCAACGGTCAAATTGTCAACAATTAAATGTTGACAAGTAATTTGTTGACAACAGGCAATTCCGGGCCTACAATTTCTATGAAATCAAAAAAAGGAGGAACAGATGAGAAGAATCATCGTTCTGCTACTTCTCGTTCTGATGCTTGCTCCATTGGGAGTCTTTGCGTCCGGACAGGGTGAGTCCGGCGGCGCAAAGGTGGTAGGGTTTTCGCAGGTTGACAACCAGAACCCATGGCGTCTGGCGGAAACGGAGTCTATGAAGTCAGAAGCAGCCAAACGCGGCTACACGCTGAAGTATTCTGATGGCCAGGCAGTTCAGGCAAACCAGATTGCTGCAGTACGCGACTTCATTGCTCAGGGCGTAGACGGCATTATTCTTGCGCCAAAGACAAGCACCGGCTGGGAACCGGTACTGCGGGAAGCCAAAGAGGCGGGAATCCCGGTAGTTCTGGTGGACCGTGACGTTGATGCACCCAAGGACCTGGTTGTAACGTTCATCGGATCTGATTTCGTTCAGGAAGGCGAACGGATTGCCAAGATGATGATTGAGGACCTTGGCGAGGGACCGTACAACGTTGCAGAGCTGCAGGGGCAGCCGGGCGCAGACCCAACCATTGACCGCAAGACCGGGTTTGAGAACGTCATCAACCAATACCCTGCTATCAAGATCACGATGTCACAGACTGGAGAGTTCAACCGGACACAGGGTAAGCAGGTTATGGAAGCGTTCCTGCAGGCCAACGCGCAGAACATCGATGTGGTCTATGCTCACAATGACGACATGGCTATTGGCGCCATTCAGGCTATCAAGGAGTACGGACTGACCCCGGGCAAAGATATCTACGTTGCGTCAATTGACGGCGTTCGTGATGCATTTGTTGCACTCAAGGCCGGTGAATTGAACGCGTGTGTTGAGTGTAATCCGCTTCTCGGTCCCAAGGCGTATGACGCCCTCGAGGCAGCGTGGGCAGGCAAGACACTGGATGACTGGATTGTTCAGAAAGACAACGCGTTTAAGGCAGCGGACGTTGATCAGGCCGTGCTGGACTCCAGAAAGTATTAACAAAGAATAGTGAACGCGCGGAGGTGCAATGGCACAATCTAACGATCCGATTTTGCGCATCAAAGGACTTTCAAAGAGTTTTCCGGGCGTTCAGGCACTTACAAACGTGGATTTCACCCTGCAACGAGGTGAAATCCACGCCCTCATGGGGGAAAATGGTGCCGGGAAATCAACGCTCATTAAGTGTCTCACCGGCGTCCACGGCCGTGACAGCGGCGAGATACTCTATGACGGTCAACCCATAAACTGCACATCGCCACTTCATGCCCAGGAAATTGGCATTAGCCCGGTATATCAGGAAGTAAACCTTGTGCCGAACCTATCCGTGGCGGAGAACATTTTCCTCGGGCGTTTTTTGGTCAAACCAGGCAGGATAAACTGGAAGGAGATCGGCAGACAGGCTGCGGACATCCTCAAGCGATTTGCGCTCGACATAGATGTTGAGAAGAACCTTGGCGAATATCCGGTTGCCATACAGCAAATGGTGGCTATTGCGCGCGCTTTGGAGCTCAAGTCCAGAATTCTCATTCTTGATGAGCCAACCTCCAGCCTGAACGTTCAGGAGACAGAACAGCTTTTCACCCAAATGAGACGCCTGAAAGCGGACGGTCACTCTATCATCTTCATAACACATTTCCTCGACCAGGTCTACCAGGTTTGCGATACCATCACCGTGCTCCGAAATGGCGGTTACGTTGGTACTTACGCAGCTGACCGGCTGCCAAAGGCAGAGCTAATTTCAAAGCTTCTGGGCAAAGAGATTGAAAAACTTGGTGAAGTCAATGCCAGAAGACTCACAGATGAGAGAGCAGCACAGCACGCGGAGGAGGACGCCATTCTTGTTGCCGACGGTGTTGCCGGAGACAACGGAATAGCGCCGTTCAGCGTTTCCATACAGAGAGGCGAGGTACTTGGTTGTGCGGGACTGCTCGGTTCCGGCAGGACCGAAGTGGCCAACATCTTTTTTGGCATTGACTCGGTAAATCGCGGAAAACTTTCGGTCAACGGCAAAAAAGTGGAGATGAAGAGTCCGCGGCAGGCGCTCAAGGAAGGCATTGCTCTCAGCCCGGAAGACAGAAAAGCACAGGGAATCATAGGCGATCTTTCCGTGCGTGAGAACATCATCCTGGCGCTGCAGAACAGAAAGGGCTGGAAAAAGACGCTTTCCGTGAGCGAGCAGACCGATATTGCCAACAAGTTCATCAAGATGCTCAATATCAGAACACCGTCCGCGGAACAGATGATTAGCAATTTGAGCGGCGGCAACCAGCAGAAAGTCATTATTGCGCGATGGCTTGCCGCAAATCCGAAACTTCTGATTCTTGACGAGCCCACACGAGGCATTGACGTTGGCGCAAAAACAGAAATTCAAAAACTCATCATTGAGCTGAGCCAGGAAGATATGGCGGTGATGTTTATTTCGTCGGAAATAGAAGAGATAGCGCGCTGTTCGACCAAGGTAATGATTATGCACGAAATGAACGTCTCAAATATGCTCTACGGGGATGATATTAACGAAGACACCATTATGCATTCTATTGCGGAGGGCCACGTTGACCACAGCGAATAGTGAGAACAGAGTTCAGTCCGCAGTAAGCAGGGCAGCCGCTTCAATCCGGCGTATTCAATGGCCGCTCATTGCCCTTGGGGTTATTCTTCTTTTTAATCTCATATTTACGCCGGGATTCTTTGAGATATCCATACAAAACGGACGTCTTGTGGGTAGCCTTATGGACATGCTCAAACGTGCCGCCCCCCGGCTCATTATCGCCCTTGGGATGACCCTGGTTATTGGAACAAGAGGAATTGATGTTTCCGTCGGGTCGATCGCGGCCATTGCAGGCTCTCTTGCCGTCCTGGTCATACGCGGCGGAGACATTACCTATCTTGAGACCCAGGGTATATCCACCGTTCCTATTCTTTTGGTTATTGCCGTGGCTCTTTTTGCCGCTGCGCTGTGCGGTCTTTTCAACGGATTTCTGGTGTCCACGATAAAGATCCAGCCCATCATTGCTACGCTGATCCTGATGGTTGCCGGCCGGGGAATGGCAATGCTGTTCACTGGCGGCTATGTGCTCAATTTTGATCATCCAACCTACCGGGCGCTGGGGATAGGAGATTTTCTCGGCATACCTGTACCCATAATCATCGCCGCAGTTATGTTTATCCTCATTAGCCTGGTGACAAGAAAGACGCCGCTTGGCCTCTATATTCAAAGCACGGGAGGCAACGCAACGGCGAGCCGCTACTCCGGTACCAATATCCGACTTATCCTTATCACCGTATACGTTATCTCAGGTATCTGCGCCGGGGTTGCGGGCATCATATTCACTGCAGACGTTCAAAGCGCGGATGCGGCGTACATCGGGTTGTGGATCGAACTGGAAGCCATCCTCGCAGTTGTCATTGGGGGTACTTCAATGAACGGCGGCCGATACAGTTTGGCCGGCACGGTGGTGGGAGCGCTTATCATCCAGACGCTTATTACAACGCTGCTCACGCGTGCAGTTCCGGTTCAATACACGCTCATATTTCAGGCGGCAGTGGTTATCATCGTACTGATCCTGCAATCACCGCGGGTGAAAGAGTTTAGTTTCCGGCGTCAAGGAGCGGCGGTGGAGGTGCAGGATGAGTAGTGTGACCCCAAAACGTGATTCATTTGCCAGACGAAATCTCACCCTCATTGCGCCAGTGGTTGTATTTCTGGCTTTCTTTGGAATTGGCGGACTGCTCTTCCGCAATTTCTTTACCCTTCGCGTGCTGCTCAATCTTCTAACCAATAATGCGTTTCTTGGCCTTGCCGCGGTGGGGATGACGGTTGTCATTATATCAGGCGGTATAGATCTTTCCGTTGGGGCGGTGATTTCAACATGCGCAATGATCATTGCGGTGCTTGATCGCGCAGGCATTGGCCCACTCATTGCCGTGCCGGTTTCTCTGTTGTTTTCCACCGGCATGGGATTTCTTATGGGGGGGATGATCCAGTTTTTCAAGGCGCCCCCGTTCATTGTGACACTGGCCGGTATGTTTTTTGCCAGGGGACTCGGCTATGTTCTGAGCCTTTCTTCTATTCCCATTAATGGCGAGTTCTATAAGAGCATGTCTTATATGGGAGTCAGGCTGGGAAATGCCAAATTGACCGTTCCTGCAATCATGCTGCTTGCAGCCGTCCTGGTTACGTGGTATTTGCTGCGCCATACCAGGTTTGGCCGGACGGCCTACGCCATGGGCGGAAACGAGCAGTCGGCATTTCTGATGGGGCTCCCGGTAGCGAGGACCAAAATCCTCATTTACACCTTTTCCGGGCTGTGTTCCGGTATTGGCGGGCTGGCATACGTATTCTATACCGTCTCAGGATACGGACTCGCGGCGCTGGGACTGGAGCTTCAGGCAATTGCGTCTGTGGTAATTGGCGGAACGCTGTTAACCGGTGGATTTGGGTCGGTCATTGGGACGCTGGTGGGCGTGGGAATACGCGGCACCATTCTCACCTTTATATCATTTCAAGGAAACCTGAACGTTTACTGGACACCCATATTCGTTGGCACGCTGCTCTTTGTATTTATTGTTCTCCAACGAGTTTTTGTTGCCGGGACCGTGCGCAAGAAGTAGCGTACGAAACACGCTCTTAGTGACATGGCCTGAGAAGACAGATAGGATAGGGTCCACGTGCATCTACAGGGAAGCGGAATATATGGCAAAAGGCATCTACAGAACGATGACCGAACAGGTGGCCGACCACCTTCGGTACGATATAGTCTCCGGAACATTGGCAGAAAACTCGTTCTTAAAAGAACAGGAGCTTTCAGACCGGTTTCAAGTCAGTCGGGGTACCATCCGTCACGCGCTTATGCAGTTAGTGCGGGAGGGCATTGTCACCTCAACGCCTAACATAGGTATGAAAGTGGCAAGCAGACCTACCGATGAAGCGCTGCAGCTCATTATCACCATGCGCGAAGAAATAGAGGCCCAGGTCCTACGGATGGTATGGGACAATCTTCGCGAACATCATCTTGCAGATTGGGAACGCCTGCTAAAGGCAATGGAAATTGCGGCAGCCCGGGATGATCTGGGGGAGTTCATAGAGGCCGATATGCAATTCCACCGCTACTTCATCAGCCTCTATCCTGACAAACATATCCTTGAACTCTGGGAAGCCGTGCGGGCGCGCATGATGCTTCGGTACGACCGGTTGCGAAGCCTGAAAGCCGGCGCAAAGGAACACCGGGCCATCTACGCTGCGGTAAAAAAGGGCAATTACGATGAAGCGGTTGCCAACCTGAAGATCAATGTGGTGTGATGCTCTCCCGCTTCAAGGAGTCGCGATATACTTGCCTTTGTCCTGCTCCAAATCCGCAATAACATCAGGCACATGCTGCTTTCCGGAAGGATAGCGGAGCCACACCTGCCATTCCCCCGTGGTGTTGGGTTCATACACATGCCTTTCAATCACGTCAAACTGTGATTCATGTATGAAGGCAAAGCCAAATACCTTCTTTTCCTGAGGATGGTAATATACATCTCGCGGATAGAGCGGGACGTAGCCGTTATTGATCAGGACATCAAACTTTCGCTTGTCTATGTCCATGAAGATCCCCCTTGCCCCGTGACAACACCGAGGTGGTGCCGTGAGGCGTAACGCTCTTGGTTCGGGCATCTAAAGCCCACGCACAAACTTTTAGGGATTGCTAATAATGTATGTAGTCCGCCTGCAGATGTCAACATAATTCGGAAAGCGATTTAAATGCGGGCCCAGGTTGCCTGGAGAGGGTGTTTTCACATATTATCCGGCGTTTACACCATTCCGTCCTTGACGCCATGTTTGCTGACATGTAATGTCAATTAAAGCGAAAACCTAAAGAGGAACTTTTATGACAATTCGCACCAAAACGACAATTATGATTGTCGCGCTCGTGGTTCTTATGCTCGGGGTGATTGTTCCATACGGAATGGTGAAGTATAAAGCCATTCGCCAGGCTGACCTTGCGAGGACCGCGACCCAGATGAAAACATACTTTACAAATGCGCTTGCGGCCAAGAAAGACGTGTGGCTCACAAACGCGCTTCAGATTGCTGAGAATCCGGTGATCAAACAGGCCATGCAAACCGGAGATCGAGCAAGTGCGATTGAAATGTTGAATAAGTACGGGGAGCTGTTCAAAGAGAATACCGGCTTTAATAACGTGCAGGTACATCTCATCGACAATCGTCTTCATTCCTTCGTAAAATCATGGGCCCGGGAGGACTTTGGCGAATCACTCGACTACTCTCCCGCCTACCGGGAAGTTGCGCAATCACAGGAGGCGCTGATCACGCTCGAGCAATCCCCCAAGGGCTTGCGGTTAAAGGGACTCTTTCCCGTCACCGAGGATGGAGAGTACCTCGGAATCGCGGATTTTGAAGGCGGGCTTAACTCCATTAAGCGGACGCTGAAGCCCAGCAATATCGATTTTCTGTATTTGCTCAACGAGAAATTCCTGCACTTAGCGGCGGGATTGTCCGGTAATCCGCGGATCGGATCATTTGTACTGAGCCAGAAAGATGCCGATGCGGATTTCCTCGAATATGCCCGCACTCGCCTGGACCTCAATGCAGCAACAGCGGCAGAAGACGGCCACGGCTACGTCATGGACGAGGAGTACCTGGTTACCCTTATTCCCGCAACCGCATTCGATGGTTCTCCGATTGGCCTTTTCATCCTGGGGCAACCAACCCAGGCTGCCACAGCAATTACACGCCAAAACGCCGGACTCATCCTCTCGCTCTTGCTGGTGGTAGTTGTCTCGCTCTTAGTTCTTGCCGTACTCATTCAGCTCTTCTTCCGCCGAAGCGTATCCAGGCCTCTTGAGGAAGTTGTCGGCACCGCCCACAGGCTGGCACACGGTGACCTTACCGGTGAGATTGCATCGGGAAGAAAGGACGAGATTGGGGAAGTGGTTTCCGCCATCGGTGAGACCACGCGGCGGCTTCGCGATGTGGTTCGTGAAATACTAACCGCCAGCCGCAACGTTTCTTCCGGAAGCCAGCAGATGTCTCAATCCGCGGAACAAATGTCACAGGGAGCCACCGAGCAGGCCTCAAACTCGGAAGAGGTTTCCTCCTCCATAGAAGAGCTTGACTCAAATATCCAGCAGAACGCTGACAACGCACAGCAGACCGAAAAGATCTCGCTCAAGGCGGCCGCGGATGCCCAGCAGGCCGGGAACGCCGTGCAGCAAACCGTTGAGGCAATGCGCAATATTGCGGAGCGGATCAACATAATTGAAGAAATCGCCCGGAACACAAACCTGCTCGCTCTCAATGCAGCTATTGAAGCGGCGCGTGCAGGGGAGCAAGGTAGAGGATTTGCCGTTGTTGCATCAGAAGTGAGAAAGCTCGCCGAGCGCAGCCAGACGGCCGCCGGTGAAATCGGTGAATTGTCATCCGGCTCGGTGAAGGTTGCCGTGGAGGCGGGGAATCTTCTCGAGGCGCTCGTGCCTGATATCAAACGGACGGCGGAACTGGTCCAGGAAATCAGCGCGGCCAGCGCGGAGCAGCGCGCCGGAAGCCAGCAGATCAGCGGTGCAATTGCGCAACTCGACAAAGTCACTCAGCAGAATGCATCCCAATCCGAGGAGATGTCCGGTATGGCCGAGGAGCTCTCAAGCCAGGCTCTCCAGCTTGAATCCACAATGGCGTTTTTCAAGACCGACAAGGATCAGAAGTTGATTACGCGCAACGCGGCTTCAGTCTCACGGGAGACCGGAACTGACGTTCACCGCAAGCCGGTTCAAACAGCCGTGAAACCAGCGCCCAAAGACGTCACCGGAATTACCATAGCGATGCGTGGAAATGGCAACGGGCTTATCGCAACTGAGACAGAAGACGACGATTTCGAAGAATACTAAGGGAACAGGTTGGTTTTTATTGAGCTTTGTGATATAGTTTTGGTAAGTAGTTCTTTAGACTTATTTACTTTAAGGGGAAAGCGATGAGTTATTCTTCCCAGCGAATCGGCGAATTCCTCGTCTGCATAGGCGCAATGACAGACGAGCAGGTCCAATCAGTGGTAGAGCAGCAAAAGCAGGACCACGAAAAACTGTTTGGGGAAATCGCCATAGAAATGGGCTTCATTAATGACGCGGCAGTGGACCGCTAGCTGTCTGACGCAAAGAAAAACGAAGAACTCGAAGGTTCGGCCTTGCAAGCCTAATTCAGACCTCGTGCGTTACATCTAGAGAGTCGAACACTTCATTGGGTTTTCGGGCGCCGGGCAATCGGCGCCCTTTTTTTTGCCGTTGGAATTTTCAACTGGCAAACCGCGCTCTTGCAGAAAACAGTCTGGTGTCAGTTTCCTGGTTACAGTTGGGGTCAGATCTCAGGACTTTAGATCAATTCCTGGTAGTCACGCTTTCCGTAGATGATACGTATGATGCGGACTTCTTTCTTCTGTTTATCCACAGTATACAATGCTATGTAGTGATGGATAATGAGCTTTCTATAACCCTTTGCCTGTAAAGTCGCCTCCTGAACCAGGCGGCCGGTGAGGGGAAACTCCGTCAGTACACCGACTCTCTCCTCAATCTCATCAACAATCTTGCCAGCCGAGTTTATATTCTGGAGCTCTTCTTTGATATATTTGTGGATACCCCGGAGGTCTTCATAGGAACTCCGGGTAAAGAGGGTCTTATGCTTCGGTTTTAAAGAACTCTTCTCTTAGACTCTTAAACACCGATTCGGAGTCGAGAAGCTTTCCTTTCCGCACATCCTCCTCACCCTCAGCAATTCTGTTAAACAATTTGGCCCTGGCCACGCTTCGCTCGTACGTTTCCATACTCATCACGACCATATCTCCGTATCCGTTCTTGGTTACGAAAATGGGTTCGTCCCTCTCATGGCAGATCCGGGAAATCTCGGTAGTATTGCGGAGTTCCTTGATTGGTATTATCTGTGGCATAGTGGCCTTCCTTCTGACAAAAGCATTATTATGCCATAATTATGCTGCAATGTTGATGAATGGTCAATTGTTGCAGGACCGATTGGTGCGGATTCTAATCATGATTAAGAAATACACAACTTGTGGATAAGGCTGAGACTGCTATGGAACATATTCAATTTCCGTCTCAGTGACGATATACGTATTCTTCAGATAGCCGATCATGTTGCCTACGCAACGTTTCGAAGAGACGATTCCGACGACGCGCAATACTTCGACATTCTATCGAGCAAATTCCTTCCGTAAATTCTTATTGCCGCTCAGACACAAAAAAACCGGCCCATTCTTTGGACCGGTTTTTGGTTAGCAGGGGCATGACTCGAACCTGCGACCTCCGGGTTATGAGCCGCGGCGGTGTCTTTACCATAGGTTTTCTATCTCTATATATAGTAGCACTTTAGCTGTGAGCGCGCAAGGGCGCTGTTCCATAATTTGCCATGATTTACCCACTGTAACCAAGGATTTGGTGTCAGTTTCCTGGTTACAGT
>Ga0102944_1002416_pt1 | contig 10945 bp, 12 predicted proteins | sample SalPonD_shore_MG_FD_78172 | JGI IMG/M metagenome (GOLD analysis project Ga0102944, IMG submission 78172) | Salt pond soil microbial communities from South San Francisco under conditions of wetland restoration - Salt Pond MetaG... | ecosystem: Environmental > Aquatic > Marine > Intertidal zone >... | reverse complement strand
TTGCAAACTTGCGACATGAGAGGAGTATAGGCTGTTCGCTTCTGTTTCGTCTGCATTGATAATTGTTAAATGATTATTGCTCATTGTAATAGCTGAAAGCTTTTATCTACCTTGATCTTATCGTTACTTTTGAGCCGTCTTCAAGTTCTTCATCAGGATGTGTGATCACCAATTCTCCGTTCTTTAAACCCGATAATACTTCGGCCATCAGGCCGCTTTTCTGGCCAATATCAAGAATCTTTATGTGAGCCCTTTTATTATTTAAAACGAAAACGGCCCAATCCTGTCCCTTTCGAAACAGGGCGCTTGTCGGGACCTGCATGACGCTGTCTTTTTCCCAGACAACAAACTTTGAGATTACACGATATCCATCACCAAGGCGTTTCCATTCATCCGGGGGCGATACGATATCCGAGATAATCAGCACTCTTTGTTCTTCGACACCCAAAGCGGAAATTTTCGTAAAACCCACGGGTTCAACAGTTCGTACAATGCCATCCAGAGGCTTTTCGCCACCCCATCGATCATATATGACTCTCGTCCCGGTGATAATTTTGACGGCATCCGAGGATAAAACATCCGTTTCCACTTCCAGTGCTCTCGAATCACCTACATCAACCAATGGCTGGCCGGCAATTACCACTCCTTCACTTTTGTGATGAATCCTGAGGATGCTGCCGTTTACCGGTGAAGCGATCGGGACTTTGGCCGTGGTATCACGCACACCTTCGGCAGCGGAATAACGTAATGCCGTTTGGGCGGCTTCATATTCATAACGCGCGACCTGGACGGCGAAATTAGATGATCTCAAATAGGCCTGGGCCCGTTGAGCTTCGGCTTGTGCCTGATCGAGCATCCGCTGCGTAGCCGATCCTTCCGAGAATAAACTATTCATACGTTTAAGTTCTCTTTGAGCCAGTTCCGCATCTGCTTTTGCTGCTTTCGCCGTTTCTTTAGCCGCTTCAAGCGCCGCCCGTGTGGCCTGAACCCGGGCCCGGGCTTCTGCACGCCGACGTGGATCTAAAACATCGGACCGGAGGGGTTCGATACATAACAAGGTATCTCCACGTTTAATGGAATCGCCAACTTCCTGATCGAGGCGTAAGGCAATACCGGCAACAGGAGCGGTGATAATATAGCGGTCCTGAACTCGCGTTCGGCCTTCTTCTTCAACAGTGACACGAAGCGGTCCTGAGGCAATCTGCCAGGTATCCACTTTTATTGGCCGGGGCCAAAAACCGTAAACCAGGAACAGTAAAACAATAATAATTGCTGATATTATTCCAATCTTTTTTCGAAGATTCATAGGTCACTCTCTTGTTTTAAGAACACCAATTAAATCCAGGTGATCGATACGATGACGAACAATTAAGCCTGATATCGTTGCCGAGATAATTACAATAGTGGCGGCAAAGGCGTAAGTATCCCTGTTAAGGACTAAAGGTATGCGATATAAATCTGTTGACAGAGCTTCTACAAAATAAGCAGTTATCCCATAACCGATTAGAAAACCCGCAGGGATTGCGATGAACGTTATAACGGCTAGTTCACCAAGCAGAAGATAGGATATCTCCGCTCTTGTAAAACCCAATACCCGGAGGCTGGCCATTTCCCGGCCTCTTTCGGAGAGGGAGATACGGGCGCTGTTGTAAACAACGCCAAAAACAAGCACCCCGGCAAAAAGCGTAAGTATAAAAGTGTAAATAAGAAGGTTCTCACCAAATGTATCATACAGGTTCTGTTTTACCTGGGTCGAAATGGATACAGCCGCAACCCTTGGCCTCTCTTTTAAATCATCAAGAATATCCTGCTGTTTCGCCGGATCAATCTTCAGGTATGCACCGGAAACGGCGTATCCCTCTTTCATCATCCTGTTTAGGGCTCTGATATCCATATAACCGCCAACACCAAGAAACTGGCTTATCAAACCCGTTACAGGAATCTGCAGTTTCGGACGGGAGCCTTCCAACACTTCAACCGTTAATAAGTCTCCTTCCTTAACATGCAGTAATTTACCCAGGTAATCAGTTAGAATGATCCCCTCAGGAGGGATTTTAACTTCTTTCAAATCAGTGTTGATCAACCTGCTCAATTCCCCGTTTGGCTGCATACCCTGGATAGAGGTGAGGTAGGTGTAATATTCATTGCGAAATCGTACGGGAACCGAACGGAATATCTCCGTATGAAATACACCGGGAAGACTTTGTATTTCATACAGTGAGCTGTATGATGTTGGCTCTATGAATGATACGGCAAGATCTTCTCTCTGAATGAGATTGAATTGTAAGCCCATTTCATAATCGATAGCGTCGTCCGAGAAGCTTCCGACAACAAGAATAGAAGTGGCAAATGCTATGCCCAATGAAGTAAATATGGATTTCATGGGACTTCGTTCCAGGTGCCGGATAATCATACGTGTAGGCTGCGCTAAGAACCTTTTTATCCCTATTCGCTCGATAAAAGATTCCCTGTAACGAACGGGTTGTTCCGGGCGCATGGCAATAGCTGGTGGTAATAACGTTGCTTCACTGACAGCATGCAAGGTACCGGTTACAGCTGCGCCGGCTGTAACAAAAAAGGCAATAATTATAACATATGCGGGTATTTTGTAGAGCAGGTAAGGAAACCGGAAAAATTCCATGTACAGATTGCCAAGGCCCCTGCCCGTCCATATACCCAACAAGAGTCCGAGTATAAATCCCAAAATTACGATAACCATAACTTGTTTCAGATAATGCAATCCAACATCGATATTGCTATATCCGAACGCTTTCATGATCGCGATCTCCTGGCGTTGTATGCGAATCAGGCGGCTGAGAACAACATTAAGTAAAAAAGCGGCAACACCAAGAAAGATAATGGGCAATATTGTTGCCGTGGTTCGAAGTTGTTTAAATTCCTCAGATAAAAAGCGATGGGAAAGCTGGTCTTTACGTTCATAAGCTCCTAATCCGCCATATGGTTCAAGGATCACATCCAGTTTGTCAATGACTTCTTTGATTTTGGCACCGGGAGTTAGCGTGAGTGAGACATTATTAAACGCGCCTTCCATATCATAGGCACTGCTTAGGGGGGAACGGCCCATCCAGAATACACCATATCGTTTATAGTCGGGAATCCATGCCCCGGGGGCTATCTGGTATATAAATTCCGGGGAAGATGCGGTACCTACAATAGTCAAAACCTTGCGTTTACCATTGATGATGATCGTCAGGTGATCACCGGGTCTTAATTGGTGGGCTTCCGCAAAACCTTCTGAAATAACAATTTCATTATCATGATAAGGTTCTATCAGGCGACCCTCTTTCAAAAGCAAACGATTTAACAGAGACCGGCCATCATCGGGTATTGATACGAGAATTCCGGTTATTGGCTCTTTGAAATCGGCTACCTCAACATTTACTCCGGCAAGAACGCGGGTTTCTACAGTCTGTACTCCCGGTATATCCTGAATACGTGCTTTTACATTTTCAGGTGCACGTTTGAGATTGGCAAATACTTCTGCAAAATGTTGTGCCTCATAATAATTTTCCTGCGTATTTTGAAGGGAATCAACCGTACTTAGAGACATCACAAAAATAGATACCCCACAGGCAAGAATCAGCGCAATAGCCATGACCTGCCCGCGCATGTGCCATGTTTCCCGCCATAATTTATGATTGATCGCTTTCATAAAATCACCAATGCAGGTCTTGTGGAGATTTTTTTACTTTATTCTCGTAAACCTCGGATATCTTGCCGTCGCTCAAATGGATAACACGATCTGCCATATCGCCAATAACTACATTGTGAGTAATAACGGCTGTAGTTGTACCCAGTTCTTTGTTGACTCGGTCTAAGGCTTCGAGGACTACAATACCTGTCTTGGAGTCGAGTGCCCCGGTTGGCTCGTCGCAAAGCAAAACTTCCGGATTTTTGGCGATAGCACGGGCAATTGCCACGCGCTGTTGTTCACCACCGGAGAGCTGCGCCGGGAAATGGTCCAATCTGTCTGAAAGTCCAACAATGGCAAGTGCTTCATCAGGTTGCATCGGATTCCTGGCGATCTCGGTGACAATAGCCACATTTTCACGTGCCGTAAGACTTGGGATCAGGTTGTAAAACTGGAATACAAAACCAACAAAGAAACGGCGATATTCGGTTAATTCCTGTTCAGTTGCTTCCGTCAATATGTTATCGTGGTAGGAGACATAACCGGATGTTGCCGTATCCAAACCGCCAAGTATATTTAACAGAGTGGATTTACCGCTTCCCGATGGGCCGAGTAAAACAGCCAGTTCCCCGGAGTAAAATTCAAGATCGACGCCCCGGAGTGCCTGAACCTGAACTTCACCCATATCATAAATTTTGGTGAGTTCCCGTGCACGAAAAACAACAGTACGTGAGGAGGTAACCGTATTTGTTTGATTCGCAGGCATAATCCCCCCTTACCCGGTTAATATTGGCTACAACATCGGCAGATTGGCAAAATCAAACGTAGATTATTAATTGTCTGAATACCGTTACCTAATCGTAAAACGGTTTATCCGGACCTGCTGTTATAGCTATAACTTATTTGATATCAATAGGTAAAATAGTTTTTGTTCACTTAATCGATTGTAAGGCAGGCTGAGATGGCAGTGTAGAAAGAGGACGGTAATCTTTGTAAGGGAAAACCGTATTCAATTATCAATGTCCAATTAACAATGTGTTCATGCCTGAATAAGGTTGACTGTTTTAATGGTAAAAGGAAGATTTGATGATGGCTTCTAATAATTCACTATAAGTATTTAACATCGTTGATAATGAAACGGGCATATGTGAAAGTTTCATCACCATCTTCCCAGGATACTTCAGTTTCTGTAGGTATCATAACACCATTCATATCACGATAATTTTTGTAGGATGCCGACCATTTTTGTTTAATGAATTGACCCTTTTGTTCCCGGTAACGATCACTGGTTGTTGCATATGTAATTTTCCCGTAGTCATCAAAATAAAAGGTCCCCGATGCTTTCCTGTCATGGTCATGGATAATTGCTTTTGCAGAATGTTTATCGATAGATTTCCACTGTATATGGTTACCGGTTAAAAAAGCTACAGGGAATAACGGCATTTCAAATAAATAGCGCAGGAGTGATGAGATATCCAGTTGTTCCCCTTTTGGATCCCCTATGGTGAACGTCGACCAGAGCTTGACAGTCATTCTTCCTTCCCCTTTCACATAACGGTCTCTGGCCTGTATCCAGAAAAGCGGGGCCGGTTTTACCTGTGCAAACCAAATAAATCCGGGGTGATTTACTGAAAAATATTCTTCTCCTTTGACAGGCATCCATTTCTGCCCGGGATCCGTTCTGAAGCTTCCGTTATGTTTCATTCGGACAAAAGAGACCGGCGGATGATCGATGATTTTACAATACGCGAAATACTGGTGTACTGGTTCCGGTAAATTCTCTAACATATTGTTATCAGGAGGGGGGATCAGTTCTTCATTTGCTAAGAAGGAAAGGCTCTTTATTTCATTCATCACCTGTTTGTGAAACAGATAGTGATTAAATAGTACAAAAAGAGTGAATCCTGTTATCACCAGGATCAGTAGGATGGCTATAATGTTCAGCATGCGTTTTTAATAAGTCGTTGATGAATAAAACATTATCTCAGTATAGCTATTTTTCAAAAGAGAAGGTGTCAAATTTAATCCTCAATATAATATCGCATTATAGGACGTGTTTCCGACCGGCGCTCAACTTCCCGGAACCCGGCTTTTATAAAGGCCGAAGCGATACCCGTGTAAGCAAAAACAGGTGGAATAGTATCTTTTCCTGTCTTTGGTTCAACCGGATAACCTTCTACAATCTTACCATCTTTGTCTTTAACATAAGCAACCGCGGCTTTTAGCATCTCCACACTTATTCCCCGGTTTCGGAAAGATTTATCCACGAAGAGACAGACAATGGACCATACAGAATTGTCATCAATTTTTTTCAGAATACGGGAGCGTTCCAGCCTGGGAAAATCATCCCGGGGGGCAACAGAACACCATCCCACCGGTTTCTCGTCAATATACCCGATAATACCCGGAACAGTGCCATTATGTATTATCTCTGACATCGCATTTCTGTTTTTGTCGCCTTTTTGCTCTTGATAAACAGAGTGTGATAATCGCCAATACATGCACCAACACCCACCACAGGCGCCCCGGGTTCCGAACAAGGTCCGGAAATCCTGCCATTGGTCGGAAGTGACCGGAAAAATCGTGATATCTTTCATGGGATTCATTCCGGTATTTATTGAAAATTATTAACGTTTTTTTGAGGCAAGCAGGCTTATTCCTATAACCAGGCTCAATCCTCCGGCTCCCCAGATTATCCAGTGTGAAGAATCCTTCTTCTGTGCGGATAGTTCCAATTTGCCAATAGAAATTTCCGATCGGCTTTTTTCATATTTTTTAAATCCCCAAAACCCAAGACCAATGGATGCTAAAATCAGTATGACTCCTATAAAATTTTTCATAATCCTAAAATTTAATTATCAGTACTATTTTTATACTTCACTAAACAGCTAATCCACAAAAACAGTCTCCGCTTTTGTGTCTTCAATACATAGATTTACAGTTCTTTGTTCAGCCCTGGTACGATGCGTTTTTCCGGCCGGAATCATAAAAGTGTCATTTGAACCCAGCCGTACGGTTTCCTCCTCCTGAAATTCAATGACCAATTCACCTTCGAGCACAATAAACAACTCATCAGATTTTGGGTGATAATGCCATCGGTAGTCTCCTTCAATAACAGCAAGACGCAAACAATGGTCATTAACCTCATTTACGATAAAATTTGAATATTTTTCAGATACGGAATCACTTAGAGATTTTAAATTAGTAACCTGCATTTATATTAAGTGGTGATCTATTATGTTTTAGTGTTATCATTATGTTGCAACAGAATACGTAATTGTTCATTATCAGCATAGACCTGCCAAAGTAATATTTTCCCATCCCGGATATGTACTCTCCAGGCGGCATATGTCTGCCAGAATTTGTCATGATAATATCCACTGGCGGCACCGAAAACAGCTGCTTTCCGATGATCAGGAATCATTTCGTCTACAGTAATTTCATAATCGGATATCATATCAAAATAGTCTGTCCAGGCAGATCGCAAGTCCGATGATCCGTGAATAGTATTACCCGATGAATCGACTAAAGTATGTTCCGGGTGCATCAGGTTGAGCATCCTGTCAACTTCATGATCATTTATGGCAGTTATATACGATTCTATGACTTCGATGGTTTCCATATGGAAATATAAAACCGAAGATAATCATAATCATGATAACTACCGTTTTATTAATAAGTTTCTCATATTTCTAATGATTAGCTGATCAGAGTGACAGGTGGTTTTATTATTGTGATTGATCGGTCGGTATTTTAGTTTATAAGAAATTGACTAATGAAGAAACATACGATCCCCATGAAGATATATCATAATCCACGATGTGGTAAAAGTCGGGAGACACTAAAAATATTACAGGATAACGGTGTGGAACCGGAAATCGTTAAATATCTCGATGATGTTCCTACGGCGGATGAATTGAAAAATATTTTAGACAAATTAAAGATGAAGCCTGAAGAGCTTGTTCGTAAAACAGAAAAAATCTACAAAGAGAAGTTTAAGGGAAAAGAGTTATCGGATGAGGAGTGGATAAAAGCCATGACTGAATATCCCAAACTAATTCAGCGGCCTATTGTTGTAAAGGGAAATAAAGCCGTACTTGGCCGCCCGCCGGAAAACGTAAAAGAGCTCATATAAGATTAGTAAGGCCACTTAGAAAAAGTGGCCTTTTTAATTAGTGTTCTCTATGCCCCATGCGATTAGCAATTCAAATGAATGTAATTATCCCGTTTTATTACAATATGCTACTCATTAAAACGAATAATAGTTCGGGTTCCCATTCCTATAACAAACAGGATACCCAGCCATAACAGAGCGTTAAATCGGGCGTGCTCACCTATGAGGTTACCATGCAAATCATAAATTTCAGTCCCATTCCAAATCGGCCTGAAAGTAGTGTGAGTAACCGGGTCGCTTGTCTGAGCGGTTTGTTCTTTATTTACAGATTGATATTGATATGGCGGGAATATAAAAGCCAGTAAAAAGAGGATAATACCGATAATAACAATGTGCTTAACATTCATGGGGATCAATTAAGATTCAAAGATCATTCATAATAGAGTGAGCAATTTAATAGCTTACCCTCTATTTAAAAAGGGTCTGAACATTATTTAATTTTTTTTATAATCCTGCACATGTGAAATTTTCAGTATTTTGTTATTAGGCTTTGTGATATTCATGTAATCCACTTGTGATACTTTTGTGATTAATTCCTGTCTAAGCATGGTTAAATAACGAGTGTACAATCTGACTTAACACTTAAACCATGAAAGCCATGAAACCCAAAAATAATTTCTTAGTCACGGCAATTATTATACTTGCGGTGATGATCACACAAACTGCCTGCAATTCGAATAACTCGAATAGAAAAGTCAATAGCCGGTTTAAAGTAACCATACAGAATACGAGTATGGCCTATGATGCTATCAAGAGTGGCGCTTTTACCACGCCGGTTGGACAAAGTAATGCCGGACCTATTCTTCCGGGACAATCTTTTGAATTCTCATTCACTGCTCCAGTTGGGGCACGTTTATCATTGGCAACGATGTTTGTTCAATCGAATGACTGGTTCTATGCTACCGGAGAACAGGGTATGCCGTTATATAACAGTGACGGAACTAAAATAACAGGAGATGTAACCTCACAGTTATCACTGTATGATGCCGGTACGGAAGCTGACCAGGAGCCGGGCACGGGATCCAATCAGGCTCCGCGTCAATCTGCCCCAAATACTGGTCCGGCCGACCCGAATCCCAATGTACGCATGATTAACGATTCCAGTTTGCCTTCGGCAGATCAGGTCATAAAAGTAACATTGATGTCGGATGGGACAACATACGGTTTTAAAGTAAAAATTGAGAATGTGTCCAATTCAAATACCTTACAAACATCCCAGGGGAGTGTAGCCGTACCCCTGTCACCGGGTAATTGGTTCGTGCATAGCTCGGATAAAACGGCTTTGTTATTTAAAACTGGTCAGCCCGATTACGGTAACGGCCTTGAAGCTTTGGCAGAAGATGGTAATCCATCGAACCTTGCTGATTATTTCAGCTCACATACAGGATTAACCGTACCATTATCGCCGGGTGTATTTGCCATCTATCAAAATGATAATCCATTGTTTATGTCCGGCAGCCCTGCGGAGGGTAATGGCCTGGAAGCCTTGGCTGAAGATGGTAATCCTGACATGTTATTCACCAGTTTGAGTTCTGATAACCAGGTTTTGATGCATGGTCTGTTTGATACACCGGATGGATCGACATCAAAAAGTATTTTATTGCCTGGTCAAACATATAGTTTCTCTTTTCAGGCGGAAGAAGGTGATAAACTAACATTTGCCACAATGTATGCACAATCGAACGATTGGTTTTATTCAGCCGGACAGAATGGTATTGACCTTTTTCAAAATGGGGCAGCCATATCCGGGGATATTACAGGTGATATCGTGTTATGGGATGCCGGTACGGAAGCGAATGAAGAGCCGGGTATCGGATCCAATCAGGCTCCGCGTCAATCTGCCGCTAATACGGGAACGGCCGACCCAAATAATAGTGTCAGGACCGTGGATGAGTCGATGTATCCAAAGGTTCTAAAAGTTACTATTAACCCCGTGAAGTAACATACGGCTAAAGTCTCATAAAAATGCAGGTCCCGTAATATTTGATACCATGCGGGATCTGTGTTTAATTCTTTTTTAGAAGTTCTGGTCGATGAAGTTGCTGATATAACTATTGGTTATGTAAATATATATATTACTTATGAATGTAAATAATTGAATATTATGGCAGATAAGTATAGCAAACGGGTATTGATAGTAGAAGATGATCCCGATATCCGGGAACTGGTGGATATCAATATAAGAGACATCGGACTGGAGCTTGACATGGCCGGAGATGGTATGGAAGGGTTTGAAAAAGCTGCCAAAAACCGGTATGACATAATAATTCTGGATTTAATGTTACCCGGTATGGATGGAATGGAAATATGTAAGAAACTACGAGCCCAAAAGGATCAAACCCCAATTTTAATGCTTACTGCAAAATCACAGGAGTTGGACCGTGTTCTGGGTTTGGAACTTGGAGCCGATGATTACCTTACAAAACCATTTAGCATTCGCGAATTGTTAGCGAGGATAAAAGCTTTATTGAGACGCTCGGAGATTACGGCCGGGAAACAGGATGTTGTGGAAAAATCGGATAATCCTCTCCATTTTGGTGATCTGGTCATTGATACCGTTAGTCGAAAGGTAAAACTCAAGGGGGAAACCATTCAGGTGACAGCCAAAGAACTGGAACTACTGCAGCTATTGGCATCTAATCCTGGACATACATTTACGCGACAGGAACTTCTGGATAAAGTATGGGGCTATCAGTTTGAGGGGTATGAGCACACCGTCAACTCACATATTAATCGATTGCGAACAAAAATAGAGGACGACCCATCTCAACCGGTCTACCTGAAAACAGTTTGGGGAATTGGTTACCGTTTTGTTGAACAGGAAGAACTTACATTATGAAATCATTCTTCAAGTCTTTTTACGGTAAATTATCGGCCGTTTTTCTGTTATTGCTGATCATTGTTGGAGCGGTACAGATTTACCTTACCTATAATGCGTCCATGCGATATCTGGAAGAAGTCGATCAGAAGCTCAATCTGCACCTGGCCGGTAACATCGCCGGTGAATTACAACCGATGGTTAAAGATAGTTTGTCTGTGTCTGCCATCAGGGAATCCATACACTACATGATGGTGATGAATCCTAAAGTTGAAATTTATTTAACCGGTCACGATGGGAA
>Ga0102944_1002415_pt1 | contig 10955 bp, 5 predicted proteins | sample SalPonD_shore_MG_FD_78172 | JGI IMG/M metagenome (GOLD analysis project Ga0102944, IMG submission 78172) | Salt pond soil microbial communities from South San Francisco under conditions of wetland restoration - Salt Pond MetaG... | ecosystem: Environmental > Aquatic > Marine > Intertidal zone >... | reverse complement strand
CTGGATCTCTTTTTGTTTTGGTAATTTTCCTGTGAAATATTCTGTGGTCTTTGCAATTGCTTGATGATAGGACTTGGATACATCTACCAGCACCCCATCCATGTCGAAAATAATTGGTTCGATGTTGATCGCATCCTGAATGGCAGCTAGCAAGCGTACAGCATCCTCATCTGTACCCATGGTTATTCTGACACAACCTTCGAGTAAGGGGTAGTTGGATCGATCTCTGACTAGAATTTGCCGTTGCTTAAGATATCTGATGATCCAATCTGCTAGTATACCAAAATTGACCAAAATAAAATTCGCCTGTGATGGAAAGACAGTAAATCCCAATTCTCGAAGTGCAGTAGTGACTTTCTCTCTGGATTTCAAAACTTCCCTGACATATCGGTTTGTGTGTTCAGTATCAACAAGAGCAGCCGTTGCGAGATAACAGGATAAAGCTGAGACATTATATGGAGAACTTGATTTTTTCAAGGTACTGATAATTGTTTTATTACTCAGTGCCATTCCTATACGTAGTCCTGCCATCCCAAGAGATTTCGAAAAAGTACGAAGTACAATGACATTATCATATTCCTCAATAAACTGCAAGCTATTGGTTTCTGCGAAATCATAATATGCCTCATCAATGAGAATCAGGGCATGAGGTGATTTCGTTATTATCTCCTGAATGGTATCCTGTTTAATAGGTGTACCTGTGGGATTATTGGGGTTGACTAATACGATTAATTTGGTCTGATCAGTAATCGCTGCTAATACCCGATCTTTGGGAAATGTCAAATCATCATTATAGAGTACTTCATTGACCACAATTCCAATCCGCTGTGCATAAAATGAGAACATGGTAAAGGTGGGAATAGGCAGGACCATCTCATCTCCTTCAGATAAATATGTTTCCAGAATTAGTTGAATCGCAGAATCTGTACCATTTGTCAAGATAAGGTGATCTGAACCTACTCCGAAGTGTGTACTGATCTTCTGATAGTATTGTTCGTATTCAGGATAGGTTGACAGAATTAGTGGATCTACGTTTTTCAATGCGGCAATCGCATTTGGAGAAATCCCCATGATATTTTCATTGAAATCGTAGCGAAATTTATCAATTCGCTTCTCTAATGGAGGAGAATATGGTTGTAGTTGTTGTATGGTTTTACGTGGCTCAATCATTTAACAAACCTCAGGTTTACTTGAGAAGATCTCACATCTTTCCTACTCTCTACTCTAACATCGATTCCTATAACCTTATATCTTGAGGTGAACCTCAAAGAAGGATGCGTCAACAGGGTACTAGATTGAGAAATAGATGACATTGGTATCTTTAGGAAATATCCTCTAAAATCAGATCCGGTAAAGGTGAACACACTCACCTTGTGCGTATTGTATCAAATACTGGCACCTCCGGTATTTTTGAAAGTAGTACAGATGTAAAATCCTGTTTCAGTTGTTATGAATGGCATTGAGCTGTTGATGATCATATTCACCAGAAAAAATAAAGTAGCTCAACTTCATAACCTCTCAAATGAATTATTGAACGGTATCTAATAAACTGTCACTTAGAATTGTTTTTCCTCAATTTCCCTGACATAATACTTGTAACCCTCCAAAATTGCTAATGGGATGCTGACGATGAAGAAAACGAATAGCAGATCCAATAAAGACAGGGGGATTAGTTCAAATCCAATTCCACTCTTATGCAGGAGTAGTTGAAGTGGAGTGATATACATCAGTGAGAAATGAAGGATCAATGGAGTAGTTACCATCGCATAGACAAATCCATTAACATCTTTGACAGTCTCCCAAATTGGTCGGTTTACTCTAATTATTGAGAGTACGAAAATACTTTCAATCAGATAGATAATTGTCAACAGAATTGTTCTTGCCTTTGCCTGCGCTAGATCCTCTGGTCTTACGAGATCACTAAGATTATTGGTATTTCCAACGAATTGAAGATACTGACTAATTCCTCCACGATTGACCTTATTGACAAATTGAGGGGAATTGTAGTAAATGAAATAACTAATGATAAAGAGTAACCCTGAACTAATTGCAAACATTGCAACCAAATAGATCAAATTTCTTGTTAGTAGGGCATCATTTTGTCGAGGTTTCAATTGCATGACTTTCTGATCATCAGGTCCAAAGATAATAGCTAGTACGGGAATTGCATGAACTATTCCAAAGATATATGCTCGCTGCCAGTCATTGAGTAAGTAGAAATCTAAGCGAAAACTGGTGGTAAAGTACATCAGTGCCTCAGCCAGATTAACCGCGATATAAAAGAAAATCATGATTCTGATTTTGTTGTAAAGGTTTCTTCCCTCACGGACTCCCTCAACTAGACTTACGTAGGAGTCATCGGTAAGGATAATATCTGCTGCTTCTTTGGCTACTTCGGTACCTGAGATACCCATAGCTACACCCGCATCACTTCGAGTAATAGCGAGTGAATCATTGACACCATCTCCAGTCATGGCAACTACATCTCCTCGTTTTTGATAGCGATTGACGATAACCTCCTTGTCTTTAGGAGCTACTCTGGCAAATACACTGACTTTGAAGAATTCCTCGTCAGGTAATTTTGAAGCTTCACTACCCTCAACGACAATCTCATCACCATCAAGTATCCCTACCTGACGTGCAATCGTACCCGCAGTGGTTTTCGCATCCCCTGTAATCATAATTGGGAAAATCCCTGCTGAATCCAGATCAGCCACCGCATCATAGACCCGAGGACGTGGTGGATCATAGATTACCGCAAAACCGATGTAAATTAGATCTGATTCTGCTTTTTCACGCTCTGCAGCTTCATCATCAGGTGTTCGGTGAAATTCATCTGCAGGTTTATACGCCATGGAAATCACCCGGTAACCCTGATTGGCAAATTCTGCAACTTCATCCAGTATCTCCTGACGTTGCTCCTCTGTCAGCTCCTGAATATTGCTCTCATCTCCTATTCGTGAGCATCGGGGTAAGATTACTTCTGAAGCTCCTTTACTGAAGATCATGACATCTCCTTCTTTGGTATCCTCGAATAAGCCTGACATTCGTTTGATTGAGGAATCGAAGGGATAGGTTGCCGTTTGTTTGTATCTGGTCCGGATATAGGTGGTATCAAGTCCATTGGTCATTGCCAGTACTAACAAAGCTCCATCAGTGAAATTCCCTATAATCTTGTACTCAGTACCCTCATCACTTTCGACCGGTGTAATATCGGCATCATTATTCAATACCGCGCCAGATATTAATAATTCCAGTGCACTATCAGTTCTGATATTGATTATTGGCTTATGGTCCTCCGGGATATGATCCATATTTTGAAGAATATTTTCCGAAGGTATTTTGATAATTTTATTTGTGAAGTCCTCTTCTGGCCATACTTGGAAGAAATCTTTGGTATCCCACAATAATTTGACGGTCATCTTACCCGTAGTGATAGTGCCAGTTTTATCACTACATAGAACAGAGCATCTTCCCAAAGTCTCTACTGCTGATAGTTCTTTAATTACCACTTTCTTCTTTGCCATATTGAGCACTCCAGTAATCAGGACAACAGTGGTCAGGAGTGGGATGTTGATGGGTAATACTGACATTGCAGTAATAATTGCTTGGGAGAGATCAAATGCAAACCGTTCCAAAGTCAATCCATCTCCACTGGATATTCGTCTTATTCCTGTGGTGATAACCAGGGTGACGAGGAAGGTTACCATCAAAATAGATAGACCTTTACCCAACTGATTGACTTTATTCCGCAGGGGAATTTCAATACCTGACATCGCTGACATTTCTGTTGCAATTTGACCCAGCTCGGTATCATTTCCTGTTTTTACGATGATTGCCCTACCATTACCTGTCTGGACAAAAGTACCCAAGTAGACCATATTATCATGTTTGGCAATTGGTGTCTCTGGTGGAAGGGCGGCTTTAGCTGTACTGGCTTTTCTTACTGCCACACTTTCTCCGGTAAGTGATGCTTCATTGACAGTGAGATTACTTGATTCGATTAATCGTGCATCAGCTGGAATTCTATCTCCCAGACTCAATTCGATGAGATCTCCGGGAACCAGATTTTTAGCCTCTATTTCCTTAACTCCGCCATCTCTCACGACTTTAGCCATTGGAGGTGATAAGGAGGACAGTGCCTCGACTTTTTTCTGAGCACGGTATTGTTGGAAAATCGCCATGATGAAGTTAAATGAAATCATAACCAGCCAGAATGCTATTTTTGATACAATCTCATCGACAACAAAGGCAAGAAGAATCATGATCCCGGTGATAATTAAATAGACCGTGATCAAGGTGTCAAGCATTGGTGCCAGGTAGATCTCCCAAACTGAAGGTGAAGGTGTAATAATTCTGTTTTCACCAACTCTAGCTAATCGCTTCTCCACCTCACTTTGTTTCAATCCTTTTGATTTATTACTATCAAGATTTGTAACAACTGTTTCAAGATCAAGACTGTAGGCATTGTCTACAACACCGAATTCCTTGCTTGTTTGCTCCGTCAATGTCAACAAATTCTATGATCATCAATATGTATATTATAGTTTGGCTTTTAATTTGCGATTACGTTGTGCTGATGGAGATGAATTAAGATTTTCCTGTTATCTGATTGGATCATAATTTCTTGGAAAAAATTTACTGCAAATCAAAATTGGGCATTATTTTCCCTCCGCTGTTTCTTATACCATTCAAGAACAGCTATGGGAATGGAGGAAAATATTGCAACGATCAGGAGGTCCACCACATTTAATGTGATTAGATCAACTTCAAATCCCAGTCCGACAATCAGAAACTCTTGGAATGGAAATGAATACATGGTGAAGAACAGAAACATTGGACCCATCAGTACGGTGAGCCAGACCATGAAATTTGCATCTCGTTTAGTTGCTTCGACCATTCCTGAATTAAACCGTCTGATACTGAGGATCAAGATCGATTCGGTAATATACATCGTACTGAGCAACATCGTCCGAGCTTTAGCCTGAGCAAGTGATTCTGGATGTTCTTTGATACCTGGAACTGAATTCTTGATCACATCCCACATCGCATTAGCATTTACTGAATTGGTTGGAAGAATTCTGAAATACGACAGAGAATAAATTGATACCAGTATAAACAAATAGGTGAAGGCAAATATCACGATGGCATATGCTAACTCCTGATTGATTAATGAATCCTCTTTTCGAGGTTTTAACTTCATTATCTGTTTATCTGGGGGCCCAAAGATTATTCCCAGTACAGGAAAGGCATGGACGATGGTGAATACAAAAATTCGTTGCCACTGTGTAATCAGTACAAAATTAGGGAGAAATGATGCCGAGAAATACAACATTGCTTCTGCAAGATTGACGGCAAGATAGAAGAAAATCATAATCCTGATCTTCTCAAAGAGGTTTCGTCCCTCTTCTACTCCTCTTACCAGACTGACATAGGAGTCATCAGTGATAATGATATCTGCCGCTTCTTTAGTCACATCAGTTCCAGTAATACCCATAGCTACTCCTGCATCGGACCGTGATATGGCAAGTGCATCATTGACACCATCTCCTGTCATAGCGACAACATCACCACGCTCCTGATATCTTCGAACTATGGTTTCCTTATCCTGTGGACTAACTCTGGCAAATACCGATACTCTGAAGAATTCTTCATCTGCAAGTTCTGATGCCTGATGACCCTCGATTACTAATTCATCCTCATCAAGGATTCCTACCTGCTTACCTATTGTTGTAGCAGTTGCCTGAGAATCTCCAGTAATCATGATTGGAAAGATACCGGCATTATCAAGATCACCTACCGCATTTCGAACTCCAGGACGTGGTGGATCGAATATAACTGCAAATCCGATATAGGTCAGTTCATCTTCAAAATATTCACGTTCCTTTGTTTTATCATCATATGTAGGTACGTCATCAATCGATCGGTATGCCATGGAGATGACACGGTAGCCATTAGCAGCAAAATAATTAACTCGATCGAGAATTTCCTTAGAGCGTTCCTTGGTCAGAGGTTGAGTATTGACCTCATCTCCAATCAGTGAACATTTGGGTAGGAGTACTTCCGTGGCTCCTTTAGCAAGAACCATCCAATCATCCTCCTCATTATCCCGATATAGACCTGACATTCGTTTCAGTGTAGAGTCAAAGGGATAGTGTCTCTGACGGACATATCGTTTTTTGATCTCATCTTCTTGAAAACCCTGGGCCAATGCTAATTGGAGTAAAGCTCCATCAGTTGTGTCTCCGATAGTAGAATACCTCATTGATCCATCAGAACTTTCTTTCTTGATTAATTCTGCATCATTATTCAATACCGCAGAGGTAAGCAAGAGCTCCAAGGGGCTTCCTGGTCGGATATGATCAAAGGCGGGGAAATCAGGTTCTTTATTTCCAAGAAAATTCTCCAATTCCGAATTTGGAACAAAGGAGATCCGATTATTGTAATCTTTATCCAGTTCTACCCCGTAATAATTATTCGTGTCAAATATCAATTTGACCGACATCTGGCTGGTTGTCATCGTACCCGTTTTGTCCGAGGCAAGAACTGAACATCTTCCCAAAGTTTCGATAATTGCAAGATTCTTGACCACCACTCGATTTTGTGCCATGGCTAAGACTCCCGATAGAAGTACGACGGTTGTCAAAAGTGGGATATTGATTGGAATGACACTCATCGCTGTGATAATCGCATCACTTAGTTCCGCAGCAAATCTAAGCCCGGAAAAACCAGCCTGTACCTCAAAATGAATGGAAAGTGCTAACTTGGCAAAAAGAAAAATCAGCATCAGAATACTCAGTTTCTTGCCAAGTGAATTCACCTTTTTCTTCAAAGGAATATCTAGTGTATTCATCTCACCCATAGCAGCAGCAATTTTACCCAGCTCAGTATCATTTCCGGTTCTAACAACCATTGCCTTTCCATTACCTTGCTGAATAAAGGTTCCCAGGTAAACGAAATTATTATGTTTGGAGATAGGAAGATCTGGATCAATTGGCTTGCCACCATTTGCATCTTTCTGAACAGGTATTGATTCTCCTGTAAGTGATGCCTCATTGACGTTGAGATTATTAGTCTCAATTAACCTACAATCTGCTGGGATCTTGTCCCCCGTATCCAAATCCACAATATCTCCAGGCACTAATTTATTAGCGTAGATACTCTTGACCAAGTTATCACGAACTACTCGGGCTTTTGGTGGTGATAGACTTTGTAATGCATCCAGTTTCTTCTGTGCTCGGAAACTCTGAAAAATACTGAGACACATATTGAAAAAGATCATGACCAGCCAGAATGAGATTTTGGATAAAATATCATCTACCCATAACCCGAGGATAATCATGATAAAGGTCATGAAGAGATAAACTGCAATTAACGTATCAAATAACGGAGCTAAATAGAGTTTCCACCAGCTAGGTTTTGGTGTTTCGATCTTATTCTCTCCAAATTCTTTCAGCCGACGACTGGCATCATCCTCGGAGAGACCTGTTTTAATATCGGTACTTAGAGCTTCTTCTAGCTCTGAGAGCGGTACTTCATGACCATTATTGAAATAATTAAAATTAATACGTGCACCATCCAGTTCCATGTTTAACCTCCTGTGGTATCTGAAGCTCTAAAGAAACAACATCAGTACTCGTATTAAGTAATTTTCATTATTTCTAATCCTAAAACAGTATTCATCTGAAGTTTCAACCGTCCTTACGTATTCCCATTAAAATGAACAAGATGTACTTTCTTCTGCCAAAATATTCTAATTACTCCGGAATTCATTGATAATATGAAAATCTTTGTGACTGGTGGAACCGGTAGTGTAGGGGATATTCTTGTTCAGAATCTGCTTGATAGTAATCATGATGTCACGGTAATTACTCGCGATAAGAATCATGTTGACAATACTTGGAAAGATCAGGTACAGATTGTGGAAGGCGATGTGACGCAACCAGGAGACTGGTTGGATCATCTCGCAGGTCAAGATGGAATTGTCAATCTTGTCGGAGAGAATATATTTGGCAAGCGATGGACAGAGAAACAGAAACAACGGATTCTTCATTCCCGGTCTGATCCTGCAGAAATTTTGGTTAATCATATCAAATCCATGGATAATCCTCCAAGTGTGGTTGTCTCAGTCTCAGGTACTGATTATTATCCAACATCAGAAGACCAGATATTTGAGGAAGATGATCCTCGAGGTGATGGTTTTCTGGCTGATGTTTGTGAGGCATGGGAGAGTCCAATACGATCACTAAAAGAAAGTGGGGTGCGTCATGTGATCTACCGGATGGGTGTTGCATTTGGTTACAGTGGAGGAGGTGCAGAGCGGATGTTTCTAACCCATAAGTTTTTCGTCGGTGGATGGGTCGGTTCTGGGAGTCAGATCTACTCTTGGATCCATATCCGAGATTTCGCCGGATTACTGCAATGGGGTCTTGAACATAATGAAATTGAAGGAACCTATAATGGAGTGGCGCCAGAATACAAATCAATGAAAGAATTGGCAGAAATTGGAGGAACAATCATGGGTCGGTGGACCTGGACCTGGGCACCGGGTTTCATGCTGAAACTAGTTTTAGGTGAACGAGCAAAATTACTATTAAAAGGGCGAGCAGTATCGTCAGAAAAGGTGAGGGATGCCGGTTATCAATTCAAGTTTCCCGATGCAGAATCGGCACTAGCTGATATCCTTGAGGATTTCTAACAATAAGTTCCTAGTAATCAATACTTTTCACAGTGCTATAACCAAAGGAATACCCTCATGAATATTCAATATTTCAACAGGGTATGTTGGCTGAGATATTGAAGGCTGCCGAGCGAATTAATGGTATTGCCCATAAGACTCCTGTTTTTACATCAAGATTACTTAATGAAAACTGTGGTGCGGAGATTTTTATTAAAGCTGAAAATCTCCAACGTGCAGGTGCATTCAAATTTCGCGGTGCATACAATACTATCTCACAATTAGATGATAGAAGCAAAGACTTAGGAATAATTACCCATAGTAGTGGTAATCATGCCCAAGCAGTAGCACTCTCTGGGATGCTACTCGATTTGAGAACAGTCATCGTGATGCCTAATAATGCACCTCAGGTCAAGGTAAATGCAACGCGAGATTACGGTGCTGAAGTGGTATTCTGTGAACCAACCCAAGAATCTCGAATTAGTACTGTGAACGAATTGATAGATGAATACGGCTATACTCTGGTTCATCCCTATGATAATGATCAGATTATTGCTGGTGCTGGGACCGCTGCGAAAGAATTATCTGATGAGATCGCAGATCTTGATATCATTGCAACTCCAGTCGGTGGAGGAGGATTACTCAGTGGTTCTGCTATCTATTGTAAGGAATCTGGTGTGGTGGATACGGTTGTGGGAGTAGAACCTCAAGGTGCGGATGATGCCTTTCGATCGCTTCAATCTTCGATTCGAGTAGAAAGTCAGGTACCAAAAACGATAGCAGACGGACTTCGTACTACCCTATCTGAACGCACCTATAATTATATCTCAACATATGTAGATAGGATTGCCCTGGTATCTGATGCAGAGATTCTTCAAGCAATGCAGTTTGTAATGGAACGATTGAAATTGGTGATTGAGCCGTCTGGGGCTGCACCAATTGCTTGGGTGATGAATGATGAGACTATACAAGGTAAGCGAATTGGCTTAATTATCTCTGGTGGAAATCTGGATCTTGGACCACTATTTGATCATTATCGACCATTAGATACAGCGTAATCTGCAAATTGTTCATTACGTATAATATTTTAGGATGAAAATTCAAATTCTTTGATCATATCAATTAGTGGTTTATCATGTGCTGCTGTATTTGTTTTCAAATCAATGAATTTAGAATTATTAATTGCATCTGCAACAGCTCTGGTTTCCTCATCAGGATGCAATTTATCTTCTGATGCACCTATAAGGATACAAATTGATTTTTGACCATCTATTTTTGGGAGATCGTCCCAGATCTTATTGCCACTCCACTCTTTCAACGTGGTCTTCAATTTGATTGGATTAGCCAGATCAAGTGCCAGGGAATATTTTTCTTTTTGTTTGGGATCCGCATCCTCATTCGTAAATTTCCGCAATGCGATTTTCTTGATTATGGGAAGTCCTATCTTTTCATAGGTAAATTTTGTAACAAATGGCATCAAAATTCGTATTCCAAATGGAACCGTAAAATGTGTCGATGGTCCAACTAGGACAGCATAATCCGGTGATATCGCTCCTTTGGCCATATTGTGGACGAGTGTTGTAGAGCCGAGTGATGATCCAATAACAATATAGTGCTGTTCTTTGAATCCAAGTTTTGCTATAGCTTCCTCACAATCCAAAATCATCCGTTCTCGGGTGATTTGATCATCTTTTTGTAATTTAGATGTATGTTTTTCTCTGGATTCTACATAATCAATATGATAATTAGCCTCTGATAGTCCTTCGAGTACCCTAATCCATGAAAGGACCACAGTATTCATGCCTGGATACATTAGGACGTAGCCTTTCGGTTCATCGGGATTGTAGCTAAGACACCTAAGTTTTGCACCATCAGACATTTCGATGTATTTTACATCAAATTGGTCTGGGATATCAACATCCTTCGGTTCTTCCTCACTAGACACATGTGTACCTGAAATTGACTTTGTTAAAAGGATAGTAGTTATAGTGCTAATTGAATGGAAATTGATTCTTTATTATCTTACCGAAAATTAATGATTGAACCAGATTAGAGCGGGATTTTCCATGAATTTGATTAATTCATTGATGAATCTTGCACCAACTGCACCATCAACTATACGGTGGTCAAGTGAAAGTGACAGATACATCATCTTTCGAATGGCAATCTCAGGTTTCCCATTTTCCTCGACCACAACGGGTCGTAGTTTAGCACGCATCAGCCCAAGAATTGCGGATTCAGGATTTTTGATGATCGGTGTTGCCATCATTCCTCCAAT